>Ga0302325_10004296_pt1 | contig 32991 bp, 27 predicted proteins | sample Palsa_T0_2_FD_201948 | JGI IMG/M metagenome (GOLD analysis project Ga0302325, IMG submission 201948) | Peat permafrost microbial communities from Stordalen Mire near Abisko, Sweden - Palsa_T0_2 | ecosystem: Environmental > Terrestrial > Soil > Palsa > Peat permafrost | place: Sweden: Abisko... | reverse complement strand
CAGCCGCGCACCTGCGCCGACGTGCAGCTTGCCCCTCGTCACAATGTTTTCGGTTACGATTTCGCCGGGCTGGATGTCCAAATCCTCATCGATCAGCCGGCGGCCCACCGGTGGCGAGATTGGCGCAGTTTCCGCGGCATCATTGGCCTCCCGTGTATCCGGCCGCCCGAGTGCAATGCGAGGTGCGTTCAGCCGCTGGAAGGCGCAGCCGGTTTCCAGCTGAATCTCGCGATCGGCGGAGATGCGCCCATATAGATCGCAATCATGCTCGGCTCGAAGCGCACCCACGGCGTGCGCCCACCGGATCACTGTGCTGGCCCGCCCCAACTGAATGTCCTTCTCTCCAAGAACGGCGCGGAACTCGGTTTTCTCACCGCCGGTGAATTTCCCAGCGGCATAGATCTCCTTGACGAAGGTCATTCCATCGGGAAACACCACATCTGTGCCAGCGGCGACGACTGATTGGCAAGTCGTTGCATTTCGTCCGGAAGATACTAAATGAGCGTCATCACTGCGTCCGAGCAACAGATATGGGTCGCCATCCGGCATCGTGCCCCTTGCCGTACGGCCTGACGCAACACACTTTTGCAATGGCTCCAATACATTGCCGATGTATTTGCGGAATCCGTAAGAAAAATGCCGGATTTCGCCCGCAAATTCTTGAACCACTTTGAGGGGTTGCCCGTCTCGCTTGAGACGCAGTTCAATCAGAGTTGGCACCAGAGGCAGTGTGAAAAGCACGCCCGCCACCAAAACCAGGAGTACGGTTGCAAACGCAGGATTCATGGAGTGCTCCGGAACCGCTCCGTTTTGTCCCAGTGAAACGCCACCCCGGCGATGGGTGCAAGCAACTGCGAGAGACATGCGCGCGAGATGGAAAAAACGCTCACGGCGAATCCCAGAACGAGAAAGGGAAGCAGGCAGATTCGCTGGCGTGTGTAATCCAGCCGATTCGCCGCCGCAATTTCAAAGAAAGCGGCAAAGTTGCCCAACGCGCCGTAAGCCGTGATCGCGAGGAGCGCGATGACGCCATGGAGCGGAGCCACTCCTTCATAGAACAGACCGAGCGCCAGTAACCAGCCGATCAGTGTCAGCAGCGCCATCGCGTAAACGCCCAGCAGCAGAAATCCATCGATTCGTTCCCGTAGTGTTGCGCGATGTTTGCCGAACAATAGTTCGACGCCGTAGGCCGCCAGCGCCTGGTTGTGTCCTTTCGCCCAGCGCATAAGCTGCTTGATGCGGGCTTGCCATGTCTCGGGAACTTCTTCGTAACACTCGGAACGATTCTGGTATACCGTCTTCCAGCCTGCCAGCAGGAGGCGGTACGTGAGGTCGGTGTCTTCGGTGAGGGAATTGTCATTCCACCCGCCGATTTCGCGAAGAGCGCTGAGCCTGACGCCCGCGACCGTTCCTCCATGCTGCGGGACAAGGCCAAGATTCATGCGCGCCTGCTGATCCACCTGATAGCCGCCCGAGCGCTCGAAGTCGAGCAACCGCGTCAGCAGATTCGTTCCGACATTCATGGGGACAACGCGCCCCATTACGCCACCGACCTCCGGATCGAAGAACGGCGCGACAAGCTGCCTGATAAGCGCGCTACCGGGAATGTAGTCGGCATCAAAGATGAGAATGACTTCCGTCCCGACCAATTCCATGGCGTCTTTCAAAGCGGCAGCCTTGCCTCCCTTACCACCGGTACGGTGAAAGGGGCGGATGCGGCCCGGATGTTCCTCGCGAAAACGATCGATGATTTCGCGTGTGCGGTCAGTGGAGCGGTCATTCACTGGTACCACCAGCATCTTCTCTTTGGGATAATTCACCTCCATCAGTGCTCCCAAAATGGAAGCGATGACCTTTTCTTCGTTGTGCGCGGCAACGAGAACGGTGACCGGCGGCCAGTCGGCCATGTCGACATCGATGTAGGGATGGCGCTGGAACCCAAAGAGGCGATTCAGCGTGAAAAGGTAGTGCCGTATCGTATATACGGAGATGAGGATGACGATGGCGAAGAGACAGTAGAGCATTTTATTGAACGACGGGCTCCAGTTGAGTTTTCTCGGGCACGTCTGCCTGTTCTTCCCAGGCGCCGGTTTTGGGGCGCGGGGTGTGGCGTCTGGCCGGCGGCTTGAATTCGTTTTCCGGATCAAGCAGCGGCATTTTCCCCAGATGCCACCTAATGATGGTTTCGACAATTCGCGCCGAGGCTCGGCCATCGCCAAACGGATTTTCCCCTTCCGACATCCGCTTGTACTCTTCCGCGTCCCTCAGGAGCCGGTCGGCCTCGCGGAAAATTCCCTTCCGCGACATCCCGACTATTTTGGCCATTCCAAATTGCAAAGCCTCGGGTCGTTCGGTTACTTCGCGGAGCACGAGCACGGGCTTGTGAAACGTGGGGGCCTCTTCCTGAATTCCGCCCGAATCCGTGAGCACCATGAAACAGCGCCGAAGCAAGCTGACAAGGGTGATGTAGTCGAGAGGCTCGGTGAGATGAATCCTGTCAATGCCGTTTAGCAGGGCATTGATCGTGCTCCCCACGTTTGGATTCATGTGAACCGGATAGATCACACGAATATCGGGATGCCGGTTCACAAGGTCCTTCAGCGCGAGGCACATGTTCTCCTGATCGCTGCCCCACGATTCGCGGCGGTGGGAAGTCACCAGCACAAGCCGGCTCTCATCGGCGGGAATGCGGGCCAATGGAGTGTCTTTCCACGGATGTGGTAATTGACTGAGTTCCTGCAGCGCGTCCACGACGGTATTTCCGGTGACCACAATCTTCGCGGCTGGAACTCCCTCTGCCAGCAGGGCGTCGCGCGAAAGCGCGGTCGGGGCGAAGTGAATCTCCGCGACGACGGAAACGAGCCGGCGGTTCGCTTCTTCTGGGAAAGGACTGTAGATATCGTGACTGCGAAGTCCCGCCTCGACGTGCCCCACAGGAACTTTGCAGTAGTAGGCGGCCAGAGCCGCGCCAAAGGCCGAAGTAGTATCGCCTTGAACCAGGGCTATGTTGGGCTTGAAGCGATGGCACGCATTTTCCACAGTGTCTACTACGCGGCAGGTGAGCATACCGAGAGTCTGATTCGGACGCATGACGTCCAGGTCGAAATCGGGCTTGATTTTGAAGTGTTCGAGCATCGTGCGATGTTGGCCCGTGTGCACCACGGCCGTTTCGAATTCATCCGACCGGCGGCGCAAATCGTTGATCACGACGGCAAGCTTGATCGCCTCCGGCCGCGTGCCCAGGACTGCGATGACCCTGCAACGCTTTGGCAATTGCGTTCCCTCCACGGGAAAGGGGGCCGCACTCGGCGCGCAACCCATCGAACGCTTCGATCACTGCCTGCTCCAACAATCATTCGCCCACATCTCTCAAACGCCTATCCTTATCGACCATCCGCCGCCGACCTTTAGGGGATATTTGCAAATATATTGATGTCCGTTTTATGGCGATCCCACTCAGGGCTTATGGGGTTACAACTTGTTCTCTCTTCGGAGGTCGATTGCAAGCCTCTACCGCGTTTTTCGACGATTGGAAAAAATAACTAGTCATTTTCGGAAGATGATGAATCGATATGGTTCACATTGGAGCGAAGATGTTCCCGAACACAATCGGGACACATCGAACGCCCACGGTGTCCATGCCATCGCTATGATTTTGTCCGGAGCTTGCAATTCTTTCGTTCACACCCTTAAATATAATTTCATCCCGGCTTGCCTGAGTTAGAGCTCATCGAAACTGGCATCGCGGCAGGATGGCTTTGTGACCTCTCCAATCCAAAGACGAATCTTAACGATGAATAGAGGGTCTTCGACTCTTAAATCCGCCCTCTATCAATCTGGAAAGCATGACGAGCTTCTACTTTCGATATCGGTTGATCATGCCGGCGGCTCCAGTGGGCGCTTGAAGATCGCGGATTCGAGTGGTGCTACCGTATTCGATTCTGCGATTGAAGATGGGAATTCAAATGTTGCGCTGGAATTCATGCTCGCGTGGATGCGCGGCCACGGATTTCTCGCTCAACTTGCTGCTGTGGGTCACCGTCTAGTGCACGGAGGGCCTCGATACAGAGATCCACAACGAATAACTCCCGAATTTATGTCCGAGATCGAGAAGCTTGTACCACTCGACCCTGATCACATGCCGGCGGCGATCGCCGGAATTCACTTCATCGCCAGAAAGTTTCCAGATATTCCGCAAGTGGCGTGTTTCGATACCGCGTTTCACAGCTCTCTCCCCAAAGTTGCGCGCATGTATGCGCTGCCTCGACGTCTCTTCGATCAGGGCATCGTTCGATATGGCTTCCACGGACTTTCCTACGAATACGTAATCAGCGAATTGCGAACGCTCGAAGGAAAGCTCGCCAGCGGGCGCGTGATCATCGCGCATCTCGGCAGTGGCGCCAGCATGGTCGCCGTCAAAGAAGGGAAGAGCATCGACACGTCGATGGGCTTTACGCCGCTCGAAGGGCTTGTCATGGCTACTCGTTCCGGAGATGTCGACCCGGGAGCTTTGCTCTACTTGCTTGAAAATGAGAAATTGTCCGCGAAAGATATGAGCACGCTGCTGAACAAAGAATCCGGCCTGCTGGGTGTGTCAAAGTCGACCGGCGATATGAAGGAATTGATCGACAAGATTGACCGGGATCCTCGGGCCGAGGATGCCGTGGATCTCTTCAGCTACCGCGCAAAGAAATATATCGGAGCGTACGCCGCAGCTCTCGGAGGCCTGGACGTTCTCGTGTTCGCAGGAGGAATTGGAGAGCGAGCTCCCGCGATCCGCAAACGTATTTGCGATGGCCTGGATTTTCTGGGCATTCGTCTGGACTCCACCGCCAATGAAGCCAACGCGCCGCTGATATCGTCCGCCGAGAGCCGCGCAAAAGTGCGCGTGATTAAAACAAACGAGGACTTAATGATCGTGCGCCATGTCGTGTCTTTGCTTGGATGGAAAAATCCTTAGAAACGGTCGTCTTTTCATCGAATCTTAATGTCAGCTTCTTATTGTTCGGCGAATTTCGGGCCGAAACTTATACAATCACCCGGGAATCATAGGGCTTGAGTCTCTCTGACTGATCACAGAAGTAACGAATGCAGAAGAAATGAACGTAGGAGAAATGATGCTTGAATTTGATGCCGCTTTGTCGACCGTCGTTGAAGTCGCGCAAAAATCGCAAAACACCGAAAATTCTCCCGCTCCCGCCAAGCCGAGCGGTCCGCTCTCAGCCGACTTATTGAGCAAAATGCAACGCTACTGGTCCGCCGCGAATTATCTCTGCGTCGGCCAAATCTATCTCCAGGATAATCCGCTACTCCGCGAGCCGCTCACAAAAGCGCACATCAAGCCGCGCTTGCTGGGCCATTGGGGCACATCGGCCGGGCAAAATTTCATCTACGTCCATCTCAACCGCCTGATCCGCGATACGAATGCAAATATTATTTACATCTCGGGCCCCGGCCACGGAGGGCCGACGTTAAACGCCTGCGCGTACCTCGAAGGAACATACACCGAGGTGCATCCTGACATTCCCCAGGACATCCACGGCATGCGTCTTTTATTTCGCTCTTTCTCAACGCCGGGTGGCATCCCGAGTCACTGCGGCCCGCACACGCCGAACTCGATGCACGAGGGTGGCGAACTTGGCTATTCACTCGTACATGCTTTTGGAGCCGCCTTCGACAATCCCGATCTGATCGTGGCCTGCGTCGTCGGCGACGGCGAAGCCGAGACCTGCCCGCTCGAAGGAAGCTGGAAGGGAATTAAGTTCTTGAATCCAGCGCGCGACGGAGCAGTACTGCCGATTCTGCATCTGAATGGCTACAAAATCTCCGGCCCGACCGTCACAGCTCGCACGAGCGACGAAGAGCTCATCGCGTTCTACGAGGGCCTCGGCTACGCGCCAGAATTCGTCGAAGGCGACGATCCCGAAATCGTCCACCAACTTCTCGCCGCAGCTCTCGATCGCTCCTACGCAGGCATACGCGATATTCAAAAATCCTTCCGCACAAAAGACGCACAGACAAATACAAACAACGGCCAGCCCCGCCAGCCGTGGCCGATGATCGTCCTGCGCACTCCAAAAGGTTGGACATGCCCGAAAGAAGTGGATGGCGTGCCCATCGAAGGCACATTCCGCGCGCACCAAGTCCCGCTTTCCACAGTATGCGAAAATCCGGAACATCTAAAAATGCTCGAAGCTTGGATGCGTAAGTACTCCCCGGACGAGTTATTTGACAAAGAGGGTCGCTTCATCCCCGAACTCGCCGCTCTTGCTCCCGACGGAAATCGCCGCATGGGCGCGAATCCTCACGTCAATGGCGGCCGATTGCTGAAGGCCCTCGATCTCCCCGACTTCTCGCAATACGCATTAGGCATACCTGGACCAGGCGAAGTGGTGGCGGAAGCGCCTCGCAAACTCGGAGAGTATCTGCGCGACGTCATCAAACTCAACCCGGCAAATTTCCGTCTGTTCTGCCCGGATGAAACCAACTCGAATCGCCTGAATGCAGTCTTCGACGCAACCGACCGCTGTACGATGGAGAAAATCGTTTCCATCGACGACCACCTAGCTCCCGACGGCCGCGTGATGGAAGTGCTCAGCGAGCATCTTTGCGAAGGCTGGCTCGAAGGCTACCTGCTCACCGGCAGGCATGGCGTCTGGTCATCGTACGAGGCATTCGCTCAAGTGGTCGATTCGATGGTGACCCAGCACGCGAAGTGGATGGAGCAGTGTCTCGAATATCCCTGGCGCAGGCCACTCGCATCGCTCAATGTTTTTCTCACCAGCCACGCTTGGCGAAATGACCACAATGGTTTTAGCCATCAAGCGCCGGGCTTTGTCGACAACGCGCTGCAACGCCGCAGCGAAGTGGCTCGTGTTTACTATCCGCCGGATTCAAACTGCTTGCTCAACGTGTTCGATCATTGCCTGCGCAGCCGCAATTACGTCAATGTCGTCACCTGCGGAAAGCAGCCCGAGCTGCAGTGGCTGACGTTCGATGAAGCGCTCGCTCATTGCTCTCAAGGTGCATCAATCTGGAAATTTGCGACCAACGATGGCGGAACGGAGCCTGACATCGTTCTTGCGTGCGCCGGCGACGTTCCCACCATCGAAGCTTGCGCCACGTCCTGGCTCCTCCAGAAACACGTGCCCGGCATCAAGGTTCGCGTCGTGAATGTCGTGGATCTGAATGCGCTGATGAGTCCCGACGATCATCCGCACGGCATGGACAATATTTCGTTCAACGCGCTTTTTACGCCGAACGTAGATGTGATCTTTGCGTTCCACGGCTATCGCTGGTTAATTCACAGCATGGTGCATGGCCGTTCGAATGAAGCGCGATTCCACGTGCGCGGATTCAACGACGAGGGCACGACCACGACTCCGTTCGACATGGTTGTCCTCAATAAGATGAGCCGCTTTCATCTTGCCATTGACGCGCTCAAGCACGTACCGCGATTGCGTTCGCAGGCCTCGGACGCGATTGATATGTTCAATCGAAGACTGTACGAGCACCACGCATATATCCGGCAGCACTTTGAAGATATGCCCGAAATTAGAAATTGGAGTTGGACAAAAGATTTCAGCGAGCCCACGGCGCCCCCGCCTCTTGCGAAAGGACAACCTCGCGGTCAAACGTTCACAGACAATTAAATAGAGGATTATTCAGAATCCGAGCATACAATTTTCAAAGCTCAAAGGCATAAATATCAAATCCCGGAAGCCTCCGCCGCCGGGTCTTCGACTTATTAGCATCGTTTACGGTTTCGCCTGCGCTGTCGCGTCCGTTTCCGTTGCCTCGGAGTGATCCATCCGGCCAATCAGCGAATGCGGTCCTCCGATGAATTCACGCGCGATATTCATTCCCACGAACTCCAACAAGGTGTAGTTGCCCATTCGGAACCCGTCTTTGGCGCTATAGCGGTTCGGATACCACCCATAGACTGCAGTCATGGATCCCGCATAAGGCGCGATAAGCGCGGGGAAAGACAACCAGCGATGTCCGTTCTCGCCGCGCCGCGCCGTCACCGTCGAAATCGCGGCATGGCCCAGTCGCGGAAATATTCCTCTGCATTCGCAGTGGTAATACAGGGTGTCTTCCCGGAACGCTTCCGCCAACGCGTAGCGCGTAGTCGTCGTTGCCAGCGCGATGCCGAAGTCGGATCCAACCCGCTCTCCGAACGCCCCCGCGCCTTGGCCCCACTCCGGAGGCGTTTTGTCCATTTGATCGATGCCTCCTATGATTCCGGCGCCGACGATCGCGTACGGACCAAAGCCATCGAAGAAGTAATTCCGCAGCTTGGTTTTCTCCGTGGGTCGCGTATAGGTCAGCTCCAGTTGTGGAGAAATTATTCCGGGTGTGGGCGCGACGGCGTCACTGAACGAGGAGTTTGCGTCGGTGGCGGATTGCGCTCTAGCGACAGGCGAAAACACTGCGGGACCCACCATGACAGCGAATATAGCGATGGATAAAGACACGATTCGGAACCGCTTCATCACGAATTCTCCTTGCCTAGAACTTACGATTGAGGTTGGCCGTAGCAGCAAGCCGGAGAGGAACTAGGACCCCTACAAGAAGTAATAACACGCGGAGATTTGAGCCGTCTGTGCCAAACAGGACACAATCATCTAGCGCCTACTGAGCGCGTCTCTTGTACCGCCGGCGTCTCGCCGGCGCTTCGCCCTTCATTCAAGGTACAACGCACCTACCCACTTCCAGTCGCGCGCCGAGCCTCGCAGATTGTCGCGGCCTCATCGGCGGATGGCGGTCGCAGGCCTTATTCTTTTTTGCCAGCGGAATTTTCTGATTCCCGATGAGCTTCCTGCGCCAACTGGAAAGCCTTATTGGAATGCTCCAACGCTTGCCGGGAGTATTCATGCCCGGTCATATGTTCCCCTTTCTCGTGGTGCGTTGCGGCAACGCGGTGCGCGTGAGCGGCGAGATCGTGGAACTCTGCAGCGCGTTGATGCGAATCGTTTGCCATATGCTTCTCTCCTGAACGTCGAACTTGATTTTAGCTATCTACGATCGCTCGCCTCTGAAATCAGTACCCCGAGTTCGTGTCACCTGATTATTATGCGATCCTCAGGTGATTAAATATCGGTACTTCGCCAATGCCTATGACGAATGCAAAGATGACTGCCCCCGCGAGCGCTCCTCCCATCGCGAGCAATGGCGGAGTAAACTTGCTGTTCACTTGGGCCACCGGGCCATCGATGGCTAAACATTCGACACGACTGACATCGATAGTTCAATGCCGGTACGGCGGAATCTCGCGAAAACGCATCCAAGAATGGAGGCGTGCTAAGTGTGCAGAACAGAACAGCCGCCATTTTCCGCCGCTTCTAAGATGTCGCCGCAAACAGGTTTTGCAATTTTATAAGACTCTGGAGTGAAGAGCCGAATATTTTTTTCTGAAACCTTGTGTTATTCATATCTGTCTATTAATTAAGGGAGGCCTCGAGCATGGACGTGCAGACGAGGTTCAAGAACATGAGCATTTTCCGAAATGGCCCCAGCTTCTCAAATCAAGTTTTCTCTAGACCTCGGTTGATCGAGCAGTTTTTGGTTTCCCTGTTGTCTGTCGCTGTCTTGGTCGCGATGTGGCCTCAGACCGTCGGGGCGTTTCAAGACGCGCAGGCACCCGACCAGAGCGCCGCCCCGGCCGCGCAGGCGCCGCCATACGCGCAACAAACTCCCGAGCAGTTGCAGCAGTTAGTAGCGCCGATTGCACTTTATCCCGATTCGCTCGTCGCGCAAATTCTGGCCGCCTCCACGTTCCCTGAGCAAGTCGTCGAGGCCGACAGATGGGTGCAGGCGCACTCTGATTTGAAAGGCGATGCCCTGGCACAAGCTGTGGACCAGCAGAACTGGGACCCGAGCGTCAAAGCGCTCACTGCATTTCCATCCGTCCTCGGAAACATGGACAAGAATCTTTCCTGGACTTCATCGCTAGGCGACGCTTACTACAACCAACAACAGGATGTAATGAACGCCGTACAATTCATGCGTGGGAAAGCGGAACAAGCTGGCAACTTGAAGACCACGCCGCAGCAAACCGTCCAGACACAAGACTCGAAGATTGTCATTCAGCCCACCGATCCTCAGGTCGTTTACGTCCCTGCCTATAATCCGTGGTTGGTTTACGGGTACCCGGTAGGCCCATGGCCGGGGTGGTATCCGTATCCCGGAATTTGGTATGGCGGCCCGTACCTTTCATTCGGAGTTGGTTTCGGAATCGGCTTCTACGGCGGTTTTGGATGGGGCTGGGGTAATTGGGGATTTAATTGGCGTGGCGGATACCCGATCTATAACCGCGGCAGGTACTACTCCCGGAGCCCGACGTTTTACAACCGATCCAATTTTTACCGCGGCGGTGTCCGCGGCGGGCCAGGTGTCCGCGCTGGCAACGTTGGCGGGCGCGGCGGAGTTTACGACCGTCCCGGCGCAACAGCCCGCCCATTCGGCGGAGATGCTCGCGCGGCCCGAGGATACGCTGAACCTCGAGGTCAGACCGGCACTCGCTCGGGCGCCTTTAGCGGCTACGATCATGGCGGACAGTCACGGAGCTATTCGTCGCGAGGAAGCGGGAGCTTTGGTGGCGGCCGTGTGGGTGGTGGCGGCGGGCACGGCGGCGGCGGGCATCACTAATCGAATTGCCGTTATGTTCAATCGAATTCTCATTACGTTCGATGGAAGACTCGTAATGGATTTACTCGATCGTGAAATTTAGTTATGGAGAATAAGCATATGCGGCGAGCGAAACTGAATCTCAACAAATTTAATTGGGGCCCCGTTCCTGAATTAGCCGCGATCGCGATCCTCTTGACGGCGTGCTTTCCGGCCCGTTCCATGGCTCAGCAGCAAGGGCAGAAAACATTCCCGTCAGCGGACGCAGCGAGCCAGGCACTCGTCACGGCAGCGCAGAGTAACGATGAAAAAGCCATGCTCGACATCCTCGGCCCGGACGGAAAGCAAATCGTTTCGTCGGGAGATGAGACCGAGGACGCTCAAAACCGCGCCAACTTCGCCCAGAAATATCAGGAAATGCACCGTCTGGTGACTGAACCGGATGGAACCACCACCCTGTATATCGGCGCGGAAAATTGGCCCACCCCCATACCCATCGCGAACAAAGGCAACGTGTGGTACTTCGACACCGAGGCCGGCAAAAAAGAAATTCTGTACCGCCGAGTTGGGAAAAATGAAATGTCCGCCATCCGGGTGTGCCAGGAGCTAGTGGCTGCGGAAAAGGAATACTATTCTATCCAGCACAACGAGTACGCGCAGAAAATCTTCAGTGACGAGGGCCAGCACGACGGCCTTTATTGGAAAGTTGATGAGGGCGGCTCGCCAAGTCCGATCGGGCCCCTTGTGGCATCGGCCGTCGCCGAGGGCTATACCAAAAATCAAAACGGTGCTCCGACTCCATACCGTGGTTACTTCTTCCACATCGTAACGGCTCAAGGGAAAAATGCTCCCGGCGGCGCGAAAAGTTACATCGTCAACGGCAAAATGACCGACGGATTCGCTTTCGTCGCCTATCCCGCGGAATACAGGTCCTCCGGCGTGATGACTTTCATTGTCGACCAGGATGGAATTGTCTATCAGAAAGATCTCGGGAAAAAGACCGCCGTCATCGCCAAGTCCATGGCAGATTACAACCCAAACGCCACTTGGCAGAAAGCTGAAGACGAGCAAGAAGCGACCGCGGCCGAGAAACAGAACCAATAACGCAGTACGCCGTCGGGGCGGGTCTCAGACCCGCACGGCCTTTCGATTTCTTCTACGAGACAACCGACCAGTTTTAGAGTCCGAATCCGATCGATTACGATGCGGCACGAGCCAATGTCGGATTTGCGTGGCTGGCGGAGACGCCATCCCTTCGAGGCACGGTTAGCGCGATCGCTCCAAGCGCCAAAATCACCGGAAAGCAAACCATGACGTAGCGGGGCTCGACAGTTTGTAGCTGCGTCAGCAACACAGTGCGCACCACAATGAATGCAATCAGCAGCGTCATCGCGGGATTCCTGCGGCAGCGCCATGCCCCTACAATCGCGAGCGCCAGATACGCGCAGTTCAAAATCAAGTAGCCGAGCGTTACATCGAAATCGGCCGGATTGCCTCGCCATTTCTCTCCCATCGGCCAAAGCTTCCCCGAATATGGAAGTAGCTCAATTCGCGGCGTAAACCAGATCATCCACGCTCGATACACAGGAATCAGAAAATAAGTGCGCATCGGATGCCGCGCCGCTCGTTCTCGCGCCAGCAGCGCAAATTCGTGATCCAGCACTGGCGACATGTTCAACTCATTGTTGTACCTGTTCAACAAGGATTCGACCCGCACGCGTTCTGTCGCGGAATCGAAAGCCGAGTCCGGAAGCGTCTCAATGCCGATCGGCGCTTTCTCGAGTTTCCAAGTCACCGAATACGCGTCCCCAAACTGCACCATCCACGTTCTCGTCCACTCGTAGAATCCGCGTGGAATGTAATCGCCTTTAGTCTCGGCATAACGCGGCGCGAGAAATTCAATCCGCCCAAGCGTGATCGCATTCCGCGCCGCCCACGGCGCCAGAACAAGTAGCAGCCCCGCCGCCATCCACGAGACCGCAAGCGCCAGCTTCGACCAATCCGCCCGCCGCCACCAGCGCACACTCAAAGCAAATACCGCTGCCGCCAAAAGCAGCGGCGCCTCAGGCCGCACCAAAGTTCCAATTCCAATAATTAATCCACCGCCCATCCACAACCCTGCGCGATAGAATAATGTGCGTCTCTCCAGCGAAGGCAGAGGAACATCGATAGAACAATCGCCGAGCACTCGCACAAAAAACAAGAGCGCGAAAGTCGTTAAAAACGTGGCCAGAACTTCAGTCAGCACAATCGCGCTGTAATTCGCAGTAAACGGACAAAGCGCCGCCAGCCAAAGCGTAACAGTCGCAGCAATCCTTCGTTTGGAGGCAGGCGCAAGACAAGCCGCAATCGCTGCGGCCAAAACGCACGTCCCCATATCAATCACCGCCTGCACGATCATCACGGCTTTATCCGATCGTCCAAACACGGCGTAAACAGCGGCAAGAAACGCCGGATACCCCGGCATCCGCATATCCACTGGACTCAATTGCCCGCGCACGAAGAGCCCGTACACGCCGTGATACAACCAGTCGCGCGCGAGTTCTTCGTAAAATTTCGTATCGCCCGAGTAAGGCGCAAACTTGAAGATGAAAAACAAACGCAACGCGAAACCAATCAATAAAGCAGCGCCCAATTGAATGTAAGAGACAGGAAGAAAATTCCGCGTGGTCCTTATAGAAGAATCATTCGTCGAAGCAAATTTCGCGCCCAAAGGTTTAGAGAACCAAGACTACTCGGTCGATTGCGGCCTCGCAAGCTCGGCGGTCTGGCACGTCATCAATTTCGGATTCCGCGACGGCACTTTTGCCCACGACGCAACTTTGTTGCCCGCACGCGAAACTATGTACGTGAAAGCCAGTGAAAGCCCAAGTGAAAGTATGGCAGCGCCTGACAGCATTCCCGCATCATGGAAGCATTCACCCGCGGCGGCTGTACCGTTCGGCACACACGCCGGCGAATACGCTCTCGCATTTCTCCTGCGTGCCCTCGTGGTGCGGCCATCCTGCCCGGGGTTTTTCCGCCCAGCTGGTGTGAACGAGAATTGCCGGCAAAATGCTGCGTTACCAATGCTTCTGCATTGAGAATCGAGCTATTAGTGCCAGCCGTCGAAGCCACAACCAATTTGCAATTATGTCCGTTTCAGCACAGCTATCGCCCATCCCATCGTCTAGCATATGCTTCTGTGGAAGTGGGCCGATAGCCCGAAGTAAACGCGACCTTCACACCTAACAAAACAGAAGTAAAAGTTCCGCTCCACGCGGCCGCCGAAATTCGGGGCACTCACACAGAAAAAACGCAGGTTCTTGGGATAAGTCGAGAATCAACCTGCGAAAAGAGGAGTTAGACAGACAATGCCTTTGCTCAACATCGTGATGGTTTTGATCGTGGTGGGCGTGCTGCTCTGGCTTGTCAATCGCTTCATCCCGATGCAGGGAACGATAAAGTCCATCCTGAATGGGGTCGTAGTGATTGCCGTAGTCTTGTGGCTTTTAAACATTTTTGGATTCCTTCATTCTTTGTCCCGAATACGCATCGGGGCTTAAGTGAACAACGTCAGGCGTGGAGAAAATGTCCGCGCGCTATCGGCCAGAAACAATAATTGGAAAGTTCCACCGCGCCAGCCGCCTCAAGCGGCTGGCGCATAACCTTACTGACTGCAACGGAGGCAATACTCATGAAAGCACTCGGAGTCATTAGCACAACAGCACTTTTCTTGCTTCTTGGAACCACTCTTCCGGCCTACGCGCAGGATGAGCACCACGAGCCAGAAGCCAAGCCCGCTCAGCACGAAGAGCCGGCTAAGCCGGCGCAACACGAAGAACAAGCCAAGCCGGCAAAGCAGGCAGCAGAAGCCAAGCCGGCAACGCAAGAGAAACAGGCCAAGTCGGAAAAACAAGCGGCGGAAGCGAAGCCGGCAACGCAAGAAAAGCAGGCCAAGCCAGAAAAACAAGCAGCACAGGCCAAATCCGAAAAGCAGCCACAGGCCAAGCCTGTAAAACAAGAAGGGCGCGGCAACACAGTGGAGCAGCGTCCTCAGCGAACTGCGGCTCAAGAGCAGAGGCAACGCGCAGAGCCGGCATTGCGGCTCAGTGCCCGAGGCAGTGGCCGCATACCTGACGATCGCTTTCGCGCCAATTTCGGTGAAAGTCACACATTCGTGATTAACGAACCGGTGATGGTCGGCGGTTATTCGCGTTTCCAATACAGCGGTTTTTGGTTTGGATTCGTCAATCCGTGGCCGATGGGCTGGTATTACACCGATAACGTCTACGTCGATTACATCGACGGCGGCTACTACCTGTGCAATCCATATTATCCCGGCGCTCGCGTTGCCATTAGCGTCGTGATCTAACCAGTTTTCCGATCGAGCTTCAGGGGCGACTTAGACGCATCCGGGTCGGGTCGCCCCACGGTGATGAGGGTGCGGCAACGCTATATTCGCGCGCGGGCTGTATGGCGAAAAGAGGACGGAACAATGCTCGGAACTATCTTGATCGTGATTTTAGTAATGGCGCTTCTTGGCGTTTTGCCTCGCTGGTCGCACAGCAAGAACTGGGGTTACGCACCAACGGGCGGAGTTGGGTTGATCCTGGTCGTCGTGCTGATTCTCCTGCTCCTCGGCCGCATCTAGGCGCCGTCGCGCAGCGACGCTTACGGCACTCATCTCGCGTTCATCGAGCGCCGCAGTGCTCATGGTGCGGTCCTGGACTCAAAACTGTGGCGGGATGTGATCTCCAGCTCCATCATCAATCGCAGTCCCGGGGTGAAACATGGATGAATCCAAACGCCAAGCAATCCAGTTCCTCGAAAAAGAAATCAAGACCTACAAGGCATTAGCCCTGTTCTTATCCAAAGAAGGTGTGAAGGAACACCTGCAGGCCGGAAACAAAAAGGCCCTAATAAGTCCTGCCTATTACAAAGAGAGAATGAGAGAAGCCAAGAAAATCGTTATCGAACTCAGAAAACAAAATTAGTCCAATCCTGAAATGTGTGTCTAAGTGGACAGTTAACTGGAGCCAACCCGTCTACTATTGTCTTGTGCGGGGGAATCGCCGAGCTGCTTCACACACCAGCACACCTACTTCAGTCTGATTCGCCTCGGCTTCAATCTGCACAAAGGAATAGGGGTCAACATGCTCTGGACAATTTTTGTGATCCTGCTCGTCTTGTGGCTTTTGGGAGTTGTCACTTCTTATACGCTTGGTGGATTCATCCACATTCTGTTAGTCCTGGCCGTCATAACCCTGCTTATCAGGCTCTTCCAGGGTCGCAGGGTCGAAGGATAGTTTCTTGATCGCGGAGCCACGAGAATGAAATCACTTTCTATAGCTGGAATTCTGTTGATCGTTTTGGGTGCGCTGGCCTTTGCCTACCAGGGAATCAATTACACCCGTCGAGAAAAAGTCCTCGATGTTGGACCGATTCATGCCACCAAGGATACGCAAGAGCACATTCCTATTTCTCCGGTACTCGCAGGCCTGGCGCTCGTTGGAGGAATCGCCCTGCTCGTAAGCGGTGCGAGGCGATCGGCATAGCAACGGTCTTGGTTTGAGGCTTGTTCGTGGACGATCGCATCGACCGTCCGCCGGCTGAATAAAGGCGAGGATCGAACCGCCACTACAAAGTTTGCGGAAAGGTTTAACGTCCGCATCAGTACTTCTGATCATGGAGGTCAGCGAATGTTACGCAAGATTACCGTAGGTTTTAGTTTGCTGTTTTTTGCCGTCGCGCTTTATGCGGCGAACAAGGAACAGGAACGCTTGGAAAATTGCGGTGTCGTAATGCAGGAGATCGTTAATGTGCCCGAAAACATTCCTCAGCCACTGCTGGACAAGGCTGAATGCATCATCGTCTTCCCGTCGGTTCTCAAGGCGGCGTTTGTCGTAGGCGGAAGCTACGGTCGCGGCGCGATGATTTGCCGCACCGGCAAGGACTTTCGAGGATCGTGGGGTTCTCCCGCGATGTACGCGCTTGAGGGCGGCAGCATTGGATTCCAGATCGGCGGAGAAGCCACGGACCTCGTGCTTCTCGTCATGAACGATCGCGGTGCTTCTTCCATTCTGGATAGCAAGGTCAAGCTCGGCGGCGACGCTTCCGTCGCGGCCGGTCCAGTCGGGCGCGATGCGTCCGCGGACACCGACGCATACATGCGCGCTGAAGTTCTCAGCTACTCGCGTTCGCGTGGCCTTTTCGCCGGCATTTCTCTCGAGGGCGCTTCACTCCGGCCCGACAATGATGCCAGTGCGGATGTCTATGGCACGCCGGTTACGGCAAGAGAAATCATAAGGGGCGGGAAGACCAATATTCCGAATTCAGGCCGCCTGTTGGTTTCCGTCTTGGAGAAGCATTCACCGCGGAATGACTCGGCTAGGCACGCCGCGAGTAACTAAGCAATTGTTTTGATGCTTGAGGCTTTGTGTTTGGCCCGGTGTGGGATTTCAAGGGGTGGGAGTTCGATAAGAACTGATCCTGCGGGTTCCCACGCCGGTCCTTACGCAAGAACTTGGGAAGTCGTAGAGGTTTACGGTCATCATCCCCATCCGGTAAGAACGCTGTTGTACGAATTGTTCGTTAAGCCCGTCTCGCAGTTAGCGCAACGAGCCACCGGACTAAGGCCGGATGCGGCTCCGCCGAAGAGCGGCGCGAGAACGGCGGCGTAAGAAAATATTCCGCCGTGAATCGGCCGCTGCGAAAGCGCAAGTGCAGAGGAAGGCGCCAATAAACAAGGCGCGAAGAGAGCAAATGCGATCAAACATTCACTCCGGAACGGTGTTCATCAAGCAAGGCACGGCGCTGCCCGAAAACATCAAAGTTGAAACTGAGCGGTTTTCAGCTGGTTGGACGCTCGTGAAGTATCCTGATGGATATGGTTTGAGCCGGGCCATTCTCCACGCGCATTGGACGTTTTTCTGCCTATCGAGTGAATTCAGCGCGACCACGGTCGGCTTTGACGAGGAAACGACTGAGCGAAGGGCAGTGCGGCGAATCTTGGAAAGTTCGAAATCAAAGAACTTCAACTCTCTGGAAATCGTAAGAATCACGTCGAACCGTTTTCTCGGTGTATTTTACACGACCGTCCACGCCCGATCTCGTCACGTCAAGAAGAGCACCTTCCTTCTCCGCGACGAACACGATCCAACTGATGACAAGAATTCCAAGAGCGCCGAACCGTTCGTGGAAGACTCAAACGGCAGCGAATTGCCTCTCGAAGTGGCAACAGGGCCATCGTAGCGCCGGCCTGCCCTGAGTTTTCGAAGGGCATCTTGTCGAAGACCCTGAGCCTCGAAGGGCCGGCGACTTTGACTTAGTTCTTGCGGCGATTTCTTCCGTTGGGAAGTACAGTTTCGGCATTCTGAAAAAACTAAGCGGAGGTCAAAAAAATGGCAGTAAATATCACACCTCTCCATGACCGCGTCCTCGTACGCCGGCTCGAAGAGAAAGAAACCGCCAGGGGCGGAATCATCATCCCCGATACCGCTAAGGAAAAGCCCCATGAGGGCGAAGTTATAGCCGTAGGCGCAGGCAAGATCGAAAAGGGCCGCCGCATTCCTCTCGACGTAAAGGTCGGCGACCGGATCCTGTTCGGCAAATACACGGGCAACGACATCGACGTCGATGGCCAGGAGTATTTGATCCTCCGCGAAGAGGAAATCCTGGCGAAAGTCAGCGGGATTGCTAAGTCCGCGTCCGGCAAAAAGTAGATTTCACCCGGACCGAAGATTTCGGACGGGGCAGACGAGTTCAATCACCCGGGGAGGGTGAGCGTTAATGGCAAAACAAATTGTAACTGGTGCGAATTCACGTCAGGCGATTTTGCGCGGCATCAATATTTTGGCTGACGCCGTCAAGATCACCCTCGGCCCCAAGGGGCGCAACGTGGTAATCGACAAGAAGTTCGGCTCGCCCATCATCACAAAAGACGGCGTGACCGTGGCGAAGGAAATTGATTTGAAAGACCCGCTCGAGAATCTCGGCGCGCAGATGGTGAAAGAAGTCGCGTCAAAGACCTCCGATGTTGCGGGCGACGGCACCACTACAGCGACCGTGCTCGCGCAGGCCATCTTCCGCGAAGGTGTGCGTACCGTCGCTGCGGGCGCAAGCCCAATGGCGCTCAAGCGTGGCATCGAGAAAGCGGTCGAAGCCGCCGTACAGGAAATCAAGAGGCTTTCCCGCGACGTTAAAGGCGACATGATCGCGCAGGTCGGGACCATCAGCGCCAATACCGACAAGCAAGTCGGCAACATCATCGCTGAGGCGATGAAGAAAGTCGGCAAAGATGGCGTCATCACAGTCGAAGAATCGAAGACCATGGAGACAACTCTGGAAGTTGTGGAAGGAATGCAATTCGACCGCGGCTACCTTTCGCCCTATTTCGCCACGGATCCGGAGCGCATGGAGTGCGTCCTTGATGATGTCCGCATTCTAATCCATGAAAAGAAGATCAGCTCATTGAAGGACTTGCTGCCATTGCTCGAACAGACAGCCAAAATTGCCAAGCCGCTTCTGATTATTTCCGAGGACCTTGAGGGCGAAGCTCTGGCAACGCTGGTGGTGAACAAACTCCGCGGCACGCTCCACTGCGCCGCCGTGAAAGCCCCTGGCTTTGGCGATCGCCGCAAAGCCATGCTCGAGGACATCGCCGTTCTCACCGGTGGCAAGGCCATCACAGAGGACCTCGGCATAAAGCTCGAAAACGTGACCCTCGAAGAACTCGGCAGCGCCAAAAAAGTGACCATAACCAAGGACAACACGACGATCATCGCGGGAGCTGGCAAGCCCGCAGAGGTCGAAGGCCGGATCAAGCAGCTCCGTGCGCAGATCGAAGAAACGACATCGGACTACGACAAGGAAAAGCTTCAGGAGCGTCTCGCCAAACTCGTCGGCGGCGTCGCGATAATCAAAGTGGGCGCGGCGACTGAGACCGAGCTGAAGGAGAAAAAGGCTCGCGTCGAAGATGCCATGCACGCTACACGAGCGGCAGTAGAGGAAGGCATCGTCGCGGGCGGCGGCACGGCCCTTCTGCGCTGCGTACCGGTCCTCGACAAGCTCAAGCTCCACGACGATGAAGCCATCGGCGTGAACATCGTTAAGCGTGCTCTCGAAGAACCCCTGCGCCAGATTGCACTCAATGCCGGACACGAGGGCGCTCTCGTCGTAGGCCGCGTCCGCGAATCGAAGGACGAGAATTTTGGCTTCAATGCGGAGACGGGCGAGTTTGGGGACATGATAAAAGCGGGAATAATCGACCCGGCAAAAGTCACGCGTCTCGCCCTTCAGAACGCCGCGTCCATCGTCTCATTGATGCTGACCACGGAAGTACTGATCGCCGATCTGAAGGCAGACGAAGAGATGGCCGGCGCCAGTGCCGGCCACGGCGGCGGCATGGGAGAAGGCTACTAATAAGCTGCCAAATCGCCGTGACACAGCTATGACCTTGGGAATTGCATCGGCCGGTCGCGAGGACAAGAAGAAAGGAATCACAGGCTCAGAATGTCGTCGTCCAAGATTTCCTCTCAACTAAATATCCCGGCACTTACGGAAGTGCCGGGATGGTTGCCGAATAATAATGTACCGTGCGAGGCGTTGGGCGGAGTAACCACCAGTGTTTCGAATGATCAGTTGGAGATTGACCTCAAAACTGGCCGCGAAATGGTAGCCCATGACTACCTCGTTGCAACCGATAAATCTGCGCATTCTTGGCCAACTCATCCGCGGCCCACGCTGCCGAGCCGCGTCGCGATCATCGGAAATTATCTTCCGCGAAAATGTGGAATCGCTACATTTACAGCGGATCTTTGTGACGCGATTCACGCCGAATATGGGGCCACGGAACTGCTGGCGTTGCCGGTCAACGATGTCGAAGAAGGCTACAGCTATCCCGCGCGGATACGTTTCGAACTTTCGCAAGACGATTTGAGTTCGTACCGGCAGGCCGCGGATTTTTTGAATTTCAGCAATATTGATTTGGTCTGCCTGCAACACGAATATGGAATTTTCGGCGGGCCGGCCGGCGCTCATATTTTGGAGCTTTTGCGGCGGCTTCAGATGCCCGTGGTTACGACGCTGCATACGGTATTGCGTGAGCCGAATGCGGATCAGCGCTCTGTGATGGAGGAAATCGCAACTTTGTCGGATCGGTTGATCGTTATGAGCCACCAATCCGCGGAGATTTTGCACGAAGTGTTTCGCGTTCCGATGTCCAAGATCGATTTGATTCCGCATGGCATTCCCGATTTGCCTTTCACCGATCCGAATTTCTACAAAGATGGATTTGGAACGGAAGGCAAGGATGTCTTGCTTACATTTGGTCTGCTCTCTCCGAACAAGGGAATCGAAAACGTAATCAAAGCTCTGCCAAGTATTCTGTCCCGTCACGGCAATGTTGTTTACATGATTTCCGGCGTCACGCATCCGCATATTCTGCGGCGAGAGGGCGAGAAGTACAGGACGTACCTGCAGGATCTGGCGCGCGAGCTCGGAGTTCAGGACAACGTAATTTTCTGGAATCGTTTCGTAAGCCCGAAAGAGTTGGTCGAATTAATAGGCTCCGCAGATATTTACATCACGCCGTACAAGCACAAAGGACAAGTTATATCCGGCACACTTACTTATGCGCTGAGCGCCGGCAAGGCGATCATTTCAACACCTTACTTGCACGCGATCGAGTTGCTCGCTGACGACCGTGGAACGCTTGTCCCGTTCGATGATCCGGAGGCGATCGCGGCAAAAGCCATCGAGCTTTTGGACAACGGAACCGGGCGGCATGCGATGCGCAAGCGTGCCTACTTGTATACGCGAGAAATGGTTTGGGACCGCGTCGCCCAGCAATACATGGGAAGCTTCGAGCGCGTGTACAACGAACGTTTGCGAAAACCGCGTGCAACATTCTCGGCCCTAAATACGGCGAAGAACCTTGACCATCTTCCCGCTATAAAACTCGATCACCTATATCGCATGACGGACCACACCGGAATTGTCGAGCATGCGATCTTCAACGTGCCAAATTATCCAGAAGGCTACTCGACCGACGACAATGCGCGCGCGCTTATCGTCGCGATTCTGCTCGAGGAATTCGAGAGCAGTACCGTGTCCGGATCACTCGATTTGGCGTCGCGCTATTTAGCTTTCTTGTGGTTAGCGTTCGATCCCGGCACGAAGAGATTCAGAAACTGCCTGAGCTACGAACGCCAGTGGCAGGATTTGGAAGGATCCGAGGACAGTCACGGGCGAGCGTTGTGGGGCTTGGGGACTGTTCTTGGCAGAACCAAGGACAATGGGCTCAGAGGAGCGGCGGGGCGATTGTTCGAATTGGCTGTTCCAGCAGCCGTGGAATTTAGAAGTCCGCGTGCTTGCGCTTTCGCTTTGCTGGGGCTGCACGAATATCTCGAATCATTCCCCGGGGATCGCGCTGCACTTAATGCCGCGGATGCGTTAGCAAACCGGTTGCTGGATTCTTACGGTGCCAGCCGTTCGGAAAATTGGGATTGGTTTGAAGACGAACTTGCGTATTCGAATGCCCGGCTTCCGCAAGCGCTCATACGTGCTGGCACGCGCAATGGAAACGACGCGATGATTTCGGCCGGGCTTGAAGCATTAGACTGGCTGACAACAGTTCAGCGTTGTGAAAGAAAGCGCCATTTCGTTCCGATCGGATCGCACGGCTTTTACTCAAAACAAACCGAGAAGGCCCGCTTCGACCAACAACCCATCGAAGCGTGCGCCACTGTTTCGGCATGCTTGGAGGCTTATCGCGCGACTGGAAAGAACCGCTGGCTGAAAGATGCCTGGACAGCGTTTAACTGGTTCCTCGGCGATAACGACTTGCAGATTGCGCTTTACGATCCCAGCACCGGCGGCTGCCGGGATGGGTTGCATCCGGACCGCGCCAATGAAAATCAGGGGGCAGAATCCACTCTGTCTTTTCTGATGGCGCTGCTGGAAATGCGCAAGCTGCCGGAACCTAGTATCACAGACGTCAACTCCGACACGCAGCAAGTTCTGACTATTGCTCAATAAACTTCCAGTCCTAAAAAGCGCGAGAGACCTCATGTCCTTGTGCTTGGAGCGTTTTTGAAAGAGACGATGACCCAATACGAATCTTTATTCTGCCGCCACTCCGCGAATCCGATCTTGTCCGCAAAAGATTGGCCCTATTTGATGAACAGCGTCTTCAACGCGGGCGCGACACTGTTGCATGACGGCACCACTCTCCTGCTTTGCCGCGTGGAAGATCGTCGGGGACTTTCTCACTTGTGCGCGGCGCGATCCCAAAATGGCGTTGATGGATGGCAGATTGATAAGGAACCGACGCTACTGCCCGATCCTGAACATTTCCCTGAGGAAATATGGGGCATCGAAGATCCGCGAATAACGTACGTGCCGGAACTCAAACAATATGCGGTGACGTACACGTCGTATTCGCGCGGCGGACCTGGGGTGTCTTTGGCCATGACGAAGGACTTCCGGACGTTCGAGAAAATGGGCGTCATCATGTCGCCCGATGACAAAGATGCAGCTCTGCTACCGAGAAAGATCAATGGATCTTGGGCGTTGATTCACCGGCCGATGACGCCTCTCGGCGCACACATATGGATCTCTTATTCTCCTGACTTACGCAATTGGGGAGTTCACACGCTGATGCTGGAGGCCCGCCGTGGCGCGTGGTGGGACGCGAATCGCATCGGAATGTCGCCGCCGCCGATTGAAACGCCGCGAGGCTGGCTGATGATCTACCATGGCGTCCGGAGAACGCCATCCAGTTCCATCTACCGGCTTGGCCTGGCGCTCTTTGATCTTGAGCAACCGGAAAAGTGCACGAATCGCGGGGATTCCTGGATGTTTGCGCCTGAAGCTGAGTACGAGCGTCGTGGTGATGTTCAAGACGTTGTGTTTCCCTGCGGCTACACTGTGGGAGCGGATGGGGACAGCATCAATCTGTATTACGGCGCGGCCGATTCAAGTATTGCGCTAGCGCGTGGCAGCATTCGCCAAATGCTGAGCTGGTTGGATGCGAATGGCCATTCCGAACACTCTCATGATCGGCGTCACAGACAGACTTAGATATGCGGCCGGGCTTGGCGACACAAGGAAAAGAAAGAGAGATTCCTCGCGGCTCTCGGAATGACGGCTATGGCGCTGCGCCGATCGGACGCAAACGCACGAAAGACGCCTCAACTAAGCGCTGATTTGGCTCGTGGCTACCCCGCGGCGCCGCCAAGCGGCAAATCCCTCTTTTACTAGGCTGAAAATCGTATGTCGATTCTCAGAAATTACCTTCAGCCACGGCAAGACGCCCATTTGAGGAAAGTAGATTCCCCGGAAACACATTCGTGCGAGAAAGATATTTATGCGATAGCCGATGTCCTTTGGATCGACCGAATTGACAGCCTGTTCAATCGCCTTCGCACTGTAGGCGCGCGTCCATCCGTACCTCACCTCGTCGTGAGCTTGCGTGATTGTCATCCTCAGCGGCGTGTGGGCCATCGCAAACGGAATAAATTCCTGCCAGTGTTTTGGACGCGTTAGCCGGCCTGCGGCCTCGAGTCTCTTGTAAAGCGGCGTCGCGGGCAAGGGCGTGAGCAAGCCAAAGATGGGTAATCCTGGCGGCCAAGTACGAATTTCCTGGAGCGTGCGTTCCGCGACCCCGGGCGTGTCGTTGTCCATGCCAAAAATAAAGGAAGTGATGGCGTAAACGTTGCGCCGCGCGAGTCTCTCGAGCACAGCCGCATATTCTCCCGGCTTGTTGAATCCCTTATTTACGCTGGCGAGGTTCGCAGGATCGATGGACTCCATGCCGATGAAAACCCACTTTCCGCCCGACGCAGCGATGAGATCAACGAGCTCCTCATCGCGCAACAGATTGGCGCTAATCTGTGCAATCCAGTGCAACTGGGCACCAGCAGCGATGATGTCGCGCAACAAAGATTTCGTACGTTTGATATTGATGGCGAAATTATCGTCAATGAAGAAGACGGCGATCTGGCCGCCCTCGCTTCTCGCGCGAGCTTTCAATAGAAGAAGTTCATCCACCACGCTCTTGTTGGAGCGAAAACGGATGGAGTCGCCGAAAAATCCGGTTACAGTGCAAAACTCGCATCCATAAGGGCAACCGCGTCCGGATTCGACGGGAATGATGCGAAACGTCCCCCAACCATCGGCGGCGCGCTGGAGCAAGCGTTTCGCGATTTTTGGCACCAGATTGAACTGTTCGAGATCGATCGTATCCCACGGAATTGCGGGGTATGGCTGAAGTGTAGGCTTGCGCTCCTGCCCAAAATTGTCGACCGGGGCGTAGAGATCCTTGAGTTGTCCACGCGCCGCGTCCTCGACAATCCTGGGCCAGGTTTCGTCGGCTTCGCCCAGGGCCACGGAGTCGGCATGTCGCGGTCCACCGCCGCGCCCCAGAGCCTCGTCGGCTTCCTCTGTGACGTGTGGGCCGCCCATCACTACCGGCACGCCCACCGAGCGGATTGCGTCAGCCATACGGTAGGCCTTTGCGATCATGCGGGTCATGGCGCCAATTCCGACAAGTCCGATGTTTTGTTCGCGGACGAACCGCGCGATCCCGGCTTCATCCATCGGCTGGGCGTTGCCATCAATAAGCAATACTTCGTGGCCGGCAGGAGTCAATGCCTGGAGCAGAAACATCCAAAGATGCGGCATGAAATTACGCGTCACCCCGTTATCCGGGTTGTAGAGCAGTATTCGCATCAGTCGGTCTCCAATGAGACGCCACTCATTCGTGCCGATCAGGACAGGCTACGATCTCAGGGCTTGGTGCTTTTCTTCCTAGTCAAAGCGCATACTCCCACGTAGCGTTGAGAACTGCTGTCAGCTTGTCGATTTGGGTCTACGCGTAACGGAATTGAACAGCAGTCAACGATAATTAATCTGTTCAAAATTGCACACTTTCGAGTACCATTAGCGGTATCACTTCACAAGTAAACAATCTGTTGAATTGCTATTTGATGGCGTCGTCTCGTGTTTGCGAACGTACGGGCTGAAAAATCTGCAAGAGATCATCGCAATGCTGACTGCAACTGCGTACGGGGGGAGTGGGTGAGCATTCAAAAGCGAATAGCGGCGTGCCAATAACATACGTAATCGATTTTCCGCCGGCGCTCTGCCATCGAGCTAATTCTTGAGTTTTGTTGTGAAAGCGATCTATCGAGTTGCGGTCGAACGAGGCATTCTTCTGATCTCTACCGCTTCGACCGCCGAAAGCTTCCGGTCGATGTGCGGCTCTGTGCGCGGGGCACCTGAGTGCAACAAGCAACGCTCACCAACAGCAACGCCGCAGGTAGGACAGGAGACCGCGAACAACTGTTTTGCCGTCAAGTCGCTCATCCTCATTGAAGTAGAATGAGGCAGGATACCGCGAAAAACTGTTCCGTTTTGGACGCTTTTCGCCCTTGCCACCGGGACTGGGTTACTAATTAGCTTTTTGAGCGGAACGTTCTCTCGCCAGGGCGACTAACGATTGGAAGCGCGGATCGTTGCGCAACGACGCGAGATCCGGGTCCTTCTCTATTCCTTTCGCGATCCAGCTTGCAAGTCCGTGGTCGAGAGCCTGGCGCAGTTGCGAAAGCGCCTCATCCCGATGTCCCTGGCGGGCCGCGAGGCAAGCGAGGTTGTAAACAGACATAGCCGTGTTCGGATGGTCCGGTCCGAGAACGCGGCGCTGAATATCGCGCGCTTGCGTCAGGAGCTTTTCCGCCTCTTCGTAATTACCCAATTTCGTCAGAGTGTCAGCCAGGTTGCTCATGGATGTCAGCGTTTGGGGATGTTCAGGACCGAGCGTCCGGCGTCGGATATCGAGCACCTGACGTCCCAAATCCGCCGCTTCGGCGTAGCGACCTTCGCCGTTCAGAATAGCGGTCAAAGAATTCACGGCCATCATGGTGAAAGGATTTTCCGGCCCGAGAACGCGGCGCTCTTCGTCGATCGTTTCGCGGTCCAGTTTCTCGGCATCCGCGTACCTGCCTTCGCGGTAGAGAACGTTGGCGAGGTTGTGCATCGTCCTCAGCACATCGGGGTGGTCCGGTCCAAGGATATCGCGCCGAATCTCGATCGCGTCCCGATCCAACTTTTCCGCTTCGGGATACCGGCCTTCCATTTGCAAATCGAGGGCCAAATTGTTCATCGAGAACACAGTGTCCGGATTCTTAAGCCCAAGAACGCGACGCCGGAAATCCAACACCTGGCGCTGCAGCTTCTCGGCGTCGGCATAATGTCCCTCGTCATCCAGCGTGACTGCCAGATTTCCCATCGATGCGATCGTCTCTGGATTCTCGGGCCCGAGAACCCGCGTACGGATTTCAAGCGTCTCGCGCTGAAGCTTCTCGGCATCGGCGTATCGGCCTTCGTGTCGCAGAGTCCACGCGAGGGCGATCATCGAGTTCAACGTATCAGGATTCTCAGGCCCGAGAACGCGCCGCCGGGTGTCATACCCACGCTGAAGTAGCGACTCTGAGACGGCAAACAAGCCGAGACTGTCGTAAACTTTTCCCATTACGACCATCATCTGGGCTTGCAGCTCGGGATCTTTGGCGAGGCCAGGGTCGATCTGAGTCGACGCCTTATCCAGGATTTCGCGCGCGGTGATCGAATTGCCGCGCGCTTCGCTAGGGTCTGAAACTTTGAACATTCCCGTCATGAAATCGGTGATGCGGTTTGCGCGATCGCGTTCCCTAGTAATTCGACGCAGTTGCACCGCCTGAACCGCGGCGAAAGTCGCCAACAGGATGGTCAACGCGGCGGCGACGATAACTGAGACGCGATGGCGTCGGACGTATTTTTGCAACTGGTAGCCCGCACTCGCAGGACGCGCCACTACGGGTTCGTGGTTGAGATAGCGTCCAATGTCAGCCGCCAATTCAGAGGGTGTTCCATAGCGCCGGGCTCGCTCCTTTTCGAGCGACTTCATGGTGATCCAATCGAGATCGCCGTGAAGTTGACTCGCGAGGTGCTTCGGTTCCGTTCCGCGAAGTTCCGCGGCGGAGGCCGAGGACTCCTTTTCCATCTCGACTTTTGTGCTGGGACGCGGAGGGTCCTGTTCGCGAAGTTGGCGCAACGCTTCGTGCAGCGGCTGCTGGTTCCATCGCTTGGTATCGATGGGCTGAAAACCTGTCAGGAGGACGTAGAGCACGACGCCGAGGGAATATACATCTGAGCGCGTGTCCACATCCTGAACGCCTGGATCGGCTTGCTCCGGGCTCATGTAGCCGGGTGTGCCGACGAATGCGCCTGTTTGGGTGAAGAGCGTTTCGCCGGCGTCGAGCGGCGTGGCGGTTTTTGCGAGGCCGAAGTCGATGATGCGTGGCGTGGGCTTGCCGTCAATTTCCACCACCAGAATATTCGCTGGCTTCAGATCGCGATGGATGATGGCTTTCTGATGTGCGTGCTGCACGCCATCGCATGCCTTGATGAACAACTCGAGCCGCGACTGAATGCTCAGTTTTTTTCGATCGCAGTATTCCGTAATCGGTTCGCCCGGCACGTACTCCATCACGAAGTATGGCTGGCCGTCGGGCGTCGCGCCGGCGTCGAAGACTTTGGCGATGGCAGGATGGTCCATCAAGGCAAGAGACTGGCGTTCGGATTGGAAGCGGTGCAGCAGGGCATTGTCGTACATTCCGGCGCGAATTAATTTCAGGGCTACCTGGCGATGCAACGGCTCGGTTTGCTCCGCGAGCCATACTTGCCCCATGCCACCTTCACCTAGCTTCTTGATCAAACGATATGGACCGATGAACTTATAAGGTTCCGCGCCTTGAAGTAGTTCGATCGGAAATGGGCTTTCGGAGAGCGAATCGGATTGCGCGTGGGCGGAGAGGAGAGAATCGAGTTCGGCTTGCAGCGATGAATCGTCGCCACAAGCATAGCGCAAGAAGCCGGCGCGTTCGCTTGGCTCCCGCTGGAGCGCGGCCTCGAACAGTTCCTTAATTCTCTCCCATTGTTTTGTTTTTTCCACTCGCGCCTCTGCGGACTTCGCGCGTCAACCAGGCCTTGGCGACGAGCCAATCGCGCTTGACCGTCGCCGCGGATACGTCGAGAACCTCGGCAGTTTCTCCCACGGTCAACCCGCCGAAAAACCGCAGCTCGACTATCTGTTCCTGCTGCGCGTCGCGCCGGGAGAGCGCGTTGAGGGCGTCATCAAGCGCCACGATATCGAGGTGCTGCTTTTGCGGCAGATCGAGGCCGTCGTCGAGTTCCACCTTATGCTCGGGACCGCGCTTTATGGCGCGGCGGCTCCGCGCGTAATCGACCAAAATCTGCCGCATGAGTCTCGCCGCGACGGCCATAAAATGCGCGCGATTCTGTGTTTGGGCCGGCGTTCCGCTCACGAGCCGGAGATACGCTTCGTGCACCAGCGCCGTGCTTTGCAAAGTGTGGCCCGTGCGCTCTGCCCTCAGAAAGTGATGCGCAAGGCCATGAAGTTCGTCATAGACCAGAGGAATTAGGGCCTTAAGCGCCTGTTGGTCTCCCGCTCTCCACCTCGCAAGTAGATCGTTGATGGATTCAGATGATCGAGGCACATCCCGGTCCCAAACTATTTGTGTTTCGTAACATATCTTCCCCCTAACTCTAAGTCAACGGGAGCAACCGTACGGGTAGCGTGCCCAGAAGAGAAGCAGGTAAGCAGGCCGAGCACGAATGCCGGTGGCGCAGTAGCTTGCGCCACCGGTTGTATTTTTCGGAGAGGCTGTACGTGAATCTGTTGAATCGAGTCTCAGCTCGCTGACTTTCGCGCGAGCGGCGAGGTCACGGCGTTCTCGGACGCTAGTTGCCTAAATAGCGCGCCAGCGCCAGGCTCCCGACAGCGGTGGATCGATTTGTCGTCAGACCGACGGCAACGATATCGCCGTTCGTTTGAATGAGGACTGCCTCGATTGTGTCGTCGTTTTGGAAACTCGTGGTTACGGTGCCGCCGGCTCCAAACGTCGTATCCAAGCTCCCGTTGGAGTCGAGCCGCGCCAAGCCAAACACTTCAGCGGAAAAACCTCCCGAGGCATAATAACCACCGACGATGATTTGGCCGTTCGACAGGATCGTGACGCCGCCGTAGTCATAGCCCGGGGCGCCCGCTCCGGTGAAAACGAACGGGGGATTGTTGAACGTGGTGTCGACGCCACCGGTGGAGGTATAGCGAACCACTTGCTCGTCTTCCTGGTGTTTCACGACGACAACTTCGTCGGAGGCGAGAAATTCGCCGTTTGAATAGAACGCGTTGATTGCGCCGTGCCCGCTCGCGGCCGTGATTGTTGAGGGCGTGACGGCTGAATCGAGGATGCCGCTTGGGCTGAACTCAGAAATGCCTGCGTAATCCGCAACGAAGATATCGCCCGTCGCGTCGAGCCCGACAATCGCTGTTGCCACGTCCGAACCTGTTGCGACCACCGTGCCTCCGCTGCCGAATGTGGTGTCTAGCGTGCCGTTCGAGTTGTAACGCGCGAGCGCGGGGAATGTCGAACCACCGTGATAGCCCGAGATTGTGTCGACGCCGGCCAGAAGTATCTTCCCGTTGGGTTGCACCAACACCGCATGTGCTGTTGCTTCCAGGCCGGTCGTAAACGTCGTCAGGACTTGGCCGCCAGTGCCGAAGGTTGCGTCGAGTGTGCCGTTCGTATTCAAGCGCTCGACGGCAAAGACGCCTCCGCCTCCTCCGGCAGCGATGATCTGGCCGTTAGATTGGAGCGCAAGGGAATAGGGCAGAACTAATGCGTCGGTGTTGAACGTCGTCGTGGCGATTCCGCCTTTGCCGAAGGTGGAGTCGAGACTCCCGTTCGGCAAGTACCGAAGCAATACAAACGAGACTTCATTCGAGACGAGCACGACGATGTCGCCATTGGGTTGCAGGATGGCGTCGCCAACCGAATACACGGTGTAGGGATTGCCAGTCGAAGGGTTCTTTCCGAGGCTCGTCGTCACTTTGCCGCCCTTGCCAAAGGTCGTATCCAGGCTGCCCGCTTGTCCGAAGGCGGACGTGGCGCCCAGGATCGATCCCGAAAAAAACAAACCCGTAAGGATTAATCGGAGGAGCGTTTTCATTTGGTTTTAGTCCTTTTTTCAGACTGTGAATTACAAGGCCTTGCGGGGCCGCCCTTGTTACGTGAACTTATATGGCGGAAGCGCCGGGAGATTGTCTCGGAGAAGTAAAATCCTTGCAAACAGGGTGTCCCAGGCCTCGAAAAGAGTCCGTAGCACCCGAAAAGGATAGGCGAGGATTTCGGCGTGAGGTCAATACGAGCCTAACGCATCAATCATCAAATCCCAGAACTTGTCGAAGTCCAGCTTCGTGGCGACATTGGTGTTTGCGGGCCGGCCGGTAATTCCTTCCATGTCGCTAACGGTCGCACCATAGGTATATGTACCCTTCATTTCGACGACCACGTTTACGAACTCGCACTTCACGATGTCCGGGTTGATCACGCGGGCGACGGCGCAGGCGTCGTGAATCGGCGGAGCATCGAAATGAAAATACTTTTTGTAGGTTGACGCGAAGAAATCAATGAGGCCGACCGCCATCCGCGCGACTTCGTTGTCCAGCTTGCGAATTCGATCAACGACCTCGGGCGTGGCTTTCGCCTGATGCGTTAGGTTGAGGCCGATCATCGTCACCGGCACGCCGGAACGAAAAACGATGTCCGCCGCTTCCGCGTCGATCCAAATATTTGCTTCCGCGAGCGGAGTTACGTTTCCGGTCGAATTCGTTCCGCCCATCAAAACGATTTCTTCGATCTTCGGGATGATCGTTGGATCCTTTCGCAGCGCGAGCGCGATATTCGTTAGCGGAGCAGTCGGAATCAAAGTGATTTTGTCGTTGGCGTGGAGCAGGTCAATGATCAAGTCGGCGGCATGGCGCTTATCAACGGGAACAGTGGGCGGCGAAAAATTGTAGCCGTCGAGTCCCGTGACACCGTGAATGTACTCACCGGTGCTCAGTTCGCGCACGAGAGGACGATCGGCTCCAGCGGCGAGCAGTGTCTTTCGGATTCCTGCGACTGTCATTACGTTGCGCGCGTTGCGGGTAACTTTTTCGAGTGTCTGATTGCCCGCGACCGTCGTCACCGCCAGCAAGTCAATCGCGGGATTCGCATGGGCGAGAAGCAGCGCAAGCGTATCGTCGTGGCCGGGATCGCAATCAAGAATCACTTTTTTCATAGAGTTGGTTTCCACGGGAGAAAGATTTTAGTAACAGCACAAGTTGCGGATTCAATCATGCAGAGTTGAACGTGTCAAGAACGGCTGAATGCCGCTGAAATCGGCACGGCTGCCATAGCCGGATTTGCGGCAACAAAATTCTCGTTTGACACAGATTGGGCTGGAAGGCATATTTGGCGCTCTTCGCGGGCGACGAAGCTACTTCTATGCTCGGAATCGTAACCATCCTGGCCGTTTGCTATCTACTTTCCTACAATCGGAAAGCCATTCAGGTGCGGGTTATTTTGTGGGGATTGGGACTGCAATTCGTACTCGCGGCGTTCGTGATGCGCACGCGCGCCGGTTTTTGGCTTCTCGATCGAGCATCGCGCGGCATCGTCTGGCTTCTAGGATTTTCCAGGGCAGGTTCGGAATTTGTTTTCGGCAAGCTGGCCGATCCCAACGGCAGCCTCGGCGTTCTTTTTGCATTTCAGATTCTTCCTATCATCATTTTTATCGCCGCGTTGTTCTCCATTCTCTATTACCTGCGCGTTATTCCGGTCGTCGTCGGGCTTGGCGGAAAAATGATGTTCTGGCTGATGCGCACGAGTGGAGCGGAGTCACTCGAGGTTGTCGCCAGCATCGTCATGGATCAAACGTCCGCTCCGCTGGTGATTCGTCCATATCTCGACGGGCTGACCATGTCAGAGCTGATGACGATCATGACCGCGGGGATGGCGCATATATCGGGAGCGATGCTCGGCGCTTACGTGCTGCTCGGAGCTGATGCGCGCCATTTGCTCACCGCCGTGGTGATGACCGCGCCGGGAACCATCCTCATCACGAAAATGCTAATCCCGGAAACTGGCAAGCCGGCGACCGCCGGAAATGCTGACTTCGAAGTCCGCGAAGAATACATAAATATTCTCGACGCGATTTCGCGCGGAGTGACCGACGGCCTGCACCTGGCGCTTACCGTCGGCGCGATGCTGATTGCGTTCGTCGCTCTGATCGCATTGAGTAACGGAATCCTGGGCACGATGCACACTTCGCTGCAGACAATTTTCGGTTATCTTCTCGCGCCCGCTGCCTGGATCATTGGCATCCCGTGGCGCGACGCGCGGGCTGTCGGAAGCCTCATGGCAACGAAGTTGGTACTGAACGAATTTCTGGCGTTTGCGATGCTCGGGCCGCTGAGAGGACAAATCGCCGAGCGTT
>Ga0302325_10004295_pt1 | contig 32991 bp, 35 predicted proteins | sample Palsa_T0_2_FD_201948 | JGI IMG/M metagenome (GOLD analysis project Ga0302325, IMG submission 201948) | Peat permafrost microbial communities from Stordalen Mire near Abisko, Sweden - Palsa_T0_2 | ecosystem: Environmental > Terrestrial > Soil > Palsa > Peat permafrost | place: Sweden: Abisko... | reverse complement strand
TTGGTCAGGGGATCGGTGCGGGCGGCGTCGTAGAGCTGACCGATCAGCAGCTCGACTCGCTCGCGCATGCTCTGAATCAGGATCGCCGCGACAAGGAGCGTGCCCATGCCAACGATCCACCAGGCGGGAATCCCGCTCGAAGGCGGTCGCACGGCCAGGAGCACACCATAGGCGACCCCGACGTAGGCGATCTGGGCAGCCGACTCCTTCTTCGTGAAGAAGTAGGACGAGTAGAGGAAGATCCAGAGATAGAAGAAGACCAGGGGACTGGGATTCTCCCCGGAGAAGAACGCTACTGCGGTGATCAGGGTGCTGCCCCATGCCAGTGCGACTGGAAGTGCCCAGCCCGGGAGACGAGCAGCTCGCAAGAACAGGACACCGGCGACCACGTAGGCGTCTCCGACGATGATGAGCAGCCCGAGCTCGCTCGCCCGCTGCGGATGGGGAAGCAGAACCGTCAACAGCGCCAACGTCGCGCCGGCCGCAAACAGGCCCGCCAGAGCCTTCGCCATCAGGCGGATCTCGAAGCTCGCACCCGAGCCCAGCCCCCCAGGTACGCCAACGCCCTCGTCGCTTCCGAACGCCGTCATATCTCCCCATGTCGGCTGCTTCAAGCAATCTCATGAGTGAGAAGACGGCTTTCTAAGCCGAGAGCTTTCCAGCGCTCGTCCGAGCAATCTTCAGATATCTGAAGGGTTCGGCGTCTCCGCGGCCGCGACCGCAAACACAATATGTCGCCGCGCCAAAGTGAGGTACTCATGCAGCTCCACCGGGCCGCCCTCGAGCGGTTCGACGGTGACTTCGGTGAGCGTGAGGAAGTCGCGCTCGGAGGCGTTCAGCACGTCGGAGACGCGGCTGCGATAGCCATCGCGGGCGAGCGTGAGCGAGCCTTCGATCCGGTGGCGCTCGGTCTCGATCTGGATGCGTTCCTGGCGGTGGTCCATGTCCGACTGGTCTTCCTCGGGTGGAGGATCTGCGAGGCTCATGAGGTCATTATCCCGGCTGGGGGCACCGTCGACTCTCTGGACCGTGCGCTCGTCCTGGCCGGCGCAACCCGTTCAGCGCGTGACCGCATAGGTGCGGTACACCGTCGTGCGCAACCCGGTTGGCCCGGCGGCGACGATCGTGACGTGCGCGAGCATGCCGCGGTGGCGGCCGAGCGCGCGCTGGAGCGTGCGCAGCGCGCTGCGGCCGAGACGGACGCGCAGCTTGGAGACGCGCTTGGGCGCGAGCGTGGCGGCGGCGGAGATCAGCGCGACGGTGCGTCGCGGGCGCAGGCTCGAGAGCGTCGCGGAGACGAGCACCTTGCAGCCCCGCAGGCAGCTGACGCTCGGTGTGAGCGCGCCCCGCGCGAGCACTCCCGCGGGCCGCGGGAGCGAGACGTGGAGCACGGGCGCGACGTTCAGCGGCGGCGGCCACAGACCCGGCGCCAGGCAGCCCGAGCCGAACGGGGAGATGGGGTCGAAGCGCTCCACGCGGTTGTTGTTCGTGTCGGCGACGTAGACGTCTCCGTCGCAGTCCACGGCGATCGCGGTCGGCTGGGAGAATTCGCCCGGGCCGATCCCGCGCTCGCCCCACTTCTGCAGGAAATGGCCGCTTGAGTCGAACACCTCGATGCGGTTGTTTTCGGAGTCGACGACGTAGACGTTGCCGGCGGCGTCGAGGGCGATCCCCGTGGGGGAGTGAAAGTGCCCGTCGCCGGAGCCGCGCGAGCCCCATTCGTTGATCACCGCGCCCGCGGGGGAGAGCTCGACGATCCGGTTGTTGTAGGTGTCAGCGACGTACATGTTGCCGGCGCCGTCGACGGCGACCGCCTCGGGGTGGTTGAATTCGCTGGCGCCTGAGCCGGAGGAGCCGTTGCCGCCGCCGGCGCCGAAGCGCGCGAGCAGTGTGCCCGTGGGCGAGTAGACGAGGATCCGGTTGTGGTCGGTGTCGGCCACGTAGAGATCGCCCGTGCCGGAGGCGACCGCTACCGAGCCGGCTTCGGAGAGCCCGGCGCCGCCGATGTCGGCCGGGCCGCCGATTTCGGAGAGGTAGGTGCCTTCGCCCCAGAAGCGCGAGATCCGCCCGTCGGCGGGGTCGGTGACGTAGACGGAGCCGCGCGGGTCGATCGCTATCCCCGCGGGCCGGTTGAAGCCGGTCGTGTAGCCGCCGGGGGAGGGGAGCGTGCCGAGGTAGGCATCGGTGACCGGCGCGAACTCCTCGACACGGCTGTCGATCGTGTCGGACACGAACAGCCGGCCGGTCGGGTCGATCGCCAGGCCGCGCGGCGCGGTCAAGGGGCCGGGCTCGCGCGCGGAGGCGCCGATCGTGCGCAGGAAGTGGCCTTCAGGGTCGAACACCTGGACGCGGTCGTTTGCGGTGTCGGCAACGAACGTTTCGCCCGCGGGGTCGGCGGCGAGCCCGCGCGGGAACGCGAGCTGGCCCGGTTTCGAGCCGAAGCCGCCCCATTCGGTGATGTAGCCGAGCTGGGGATTGAGCTTGACGACGCGATGGTTGATGTCGTCGGCCACGTATACGTTGCCGGTGGCATCGAGCGCGATCCCGTAGGGAAAGTCGAAGCGGTCGCCGGTCGCGCCTTCGGAGCCATCAAGACCTTCGAACTGCCCGGCGGGGCTGAATTTCTCGACGCGGTGATTGTCGTCGTCGGTGACGAGCACCTCCGAGGCGTTCGCGGCGACGCCGCGCGGGTAGGAGAACTGCCCGCCGCCGGTGCCGTAGGAGCCCCATTCGAGCGCTTCGCCGCCTTCGAGGTTGAAGCGCTCGATCCGATCGTTGCCCGAGTCGGCGACGTAGACGTAGTTGCCATAGACCGCGATCCCGCCGCCCGGGGGTTGGGTCGGGTTCAGCGAGGAGCCGAAGTTGAACTGGCCGAGTTCCTGCCCGAAGTGGCCCCAGTCCTTGATGAATTCACCGGAGGGCGAGAACTTCTCGATCCGGTTGTGGGAGGAGTCAACGACGTAGACGTTCCCGGCGGCGTCGGTCGCGAGGCCGCCGATCGGGCCGAACTGGCCGTGGCCGCCGCCGTAGGAGCCCCACTGGCCGAGGTAGGCGCCGGCGGCGGAGAACTTCTGCACGACGAACGAGAGCTGGTCGGCGACGTAGACATTGCCGAACGCGTCGACCGCGACCGCCTCCGGGAAGCGAAGGATGCCTTCGGCGCGCATCCCGATGATCGTGGCCGATGAGTACGGGCATTCCCCGTCCGCGCCGGGGCACGACGCGGCGAGGGCGGGAGCGGCCATGACCCCCGCCAGTGCGGCGCCGGCCCCCGCCAGCGCGAGGGCGCAGACGAGGGCGGCGCTCAGCTGGAGGATTGCTCGGCGCACGGGCCGAATGTTGTCAAGCCTCAGGGGCTGAGGATGTGAAGGGGCCTTGGATCAGGGAATCGCGATTGTGAACGCGTAGCCGGTGGCTAGTGCTGGGGTAGCGGTCCCAGGTGCGTAGGTGTCTACCTCGTAAGGGGCCGAAGGGCAGTTGGTGGTGGGCTGGGCGTTGACCGCGATCACACCTGGCACGTGGCCGGCGCTGTAGTTGACCTCGGGTGAGACGGAGGCGATGCCTGAGGAAGCGATGCCGGCTGCCGGGGTTATGCAGTAGACGCCTTCGTGTGGTTGGCTGACAGTGAGGATGCCGGAAGCGCCGATCAGGGTCGCAGTCGTAGGCGACGTGGGCTGCACGATCGCGTAGGCGACGGTGGTGCCGTTGGTCCCATTGGTCCCGTTCGTCCCGTTTTTTCCGGCCGGACCTGTTTTCCCAGTTGCGCCTGTTTTCCCGGTTTTGCCCGTCGCACCGGTTTTGCCGCCGGGCGCACCGGTTTTGCCGGTTGGTCCGCGTTGGCCGGCTGGGCCTGTGAAGCCGCGGGGCCCCTGGATCAGGCACGCCCGCACGCGACGCCCGTGCGAGATCACGATCACCGCGTTGCAGCGACGCGCGCGGGCGGCGTGGGCCGCCGGGGAAGACGAACTGGACGCGGCCAGCGCCGGAACGGCAACGGCCATCGCGCCGGCGGCGACGGCAGCGGTGCTGGCGAGGAGCGGGAGGATGGGACGGCGCATGGAGGAAGGCCTTTCGATCGGATGGGGACAGCGATCAAAACACGCTACCGGCGTCGATGGAGCGGTGGCTCAGCCGATGCGTTCGGGCGTGCGCGCCGGCAGCCCGGCACGGGAGGCGGGCGCGGGAACGAGCAGAGAGTCGGAGTCGGCCGGCCGGTTGCGCTCCTCGCGGACGATGTAGAGGGGACGGTGCTTGACCTCGTCGTAGATGCGCCCGACGTACTCGCCGATCACGCCGAGCGCGATCAGCTGGATCCCGCCGAGCAGGAGGATCGCGATCGTGATCGAGCCGAAGCCCGGAAGATAGGAGTCGAAGATTCGCAGCAGGATCACGACGGGGATCGCGATGAAGGCGACGCCGGCGGAGAGAAGCCCGACGTAGGTCGCCAGTTGGAGGGGGAGGTGCGAGAAGGAGGCGATCGCGTCCAATGAGAAGCGGAGCATCTTGCGGAGCGTGTACTTGGTCTCGCCGGCGTGTCGCGCGTCGCGCTCGTAGGGGACGGCGGTCTGGGTGAAGCCGACCCAGACGGTCATCCCGCGCAGGAACCGCGAGCGCTCGGTCATCGCCAGCAAAGCATCGAGGGCCCGGCGGTCCAGCAGTCGGAAGTCGCCCGAGTTGGGCTCGAGGTCGACCTGGGCGAGCTTGTCGAAGAGCTTGTAGAACCAGGATGCGGTGGCGAGCTTGAAGGCGGTCTCGCCCTCGCGGGCCTTGCGCACGGCGTAGACGACGTCGGAGCCCTCGCGCCAGCGGGCGATCATCTCGAGGATCAGCTCGGGGGGGTCCTGGAGGTCGGCGTCGATCATCGCGACGATGTCGCCGGCGGCGTGCTCGAGGCCGGCGGTGAGCGCGGCCTGGTGGCCGAAGTTGCGGGAGAGGTGGATCACGCGCACGCGGGGGTCTGAGGCCGCGATTCGATCGAGCAACTCGGGCGTGCGGTCGGAGGAGCCGTCGTTGACGAGCACGAGCTCGAAGTTCAAAGAAGCGACGGCCGCGCAGGTGCGCGTGACGAACTCCTCGACGAGCTCCTCCTCGTCGTAGACGGGGGCGACGATCGAGAGAAGCGAGTAGGTGCGGGGTGTTGCCTGCGACATGACTGCCTTCCGAAGCTGATTAAGTAGGGATCGATGCAAAGACTAAGGGACAGGCCTTTGCCTGTACTAAAAAACGCACCCGTGGCGGTTCAGTTCGTGAAGTTCGGGATCGTCGGCGTGTCGAACACGCTGTTGACGCTCGTTGTGTACACGGTGCTGCTGAAGGTCTTCGGCGTCTGGTACCTGGCGGCGTCGGCGATTGGCTTCATCGTCGGGGCGACCAACGGCTTCTTGCTGAACCGCAAATGGACGTTCAAAGAGCACGTGGGCGACAGGCTGACGCCGGTGCGCTGGGGGATCGTGCAGAGTTGCGGCCTGGGCGTCGACGAGGTTCTGCTGTACCTGCTCGTGCACGACGGTCACGTGGACAAGCTGCTTGCCCAGGTCCTCGCGACCGCCGTGGTGACGGTGACGACCTTCTTCGTCAACAGGGCGTGGACTTTCAAGATGAACCCCGCGACTCCCTTGGGATAGATCTTTGGGAGACCGTCACGCACAGGTCACGCAGAACGGTGAGCATCGCCGGTCAGCACGCGAGCCGGCGAGTTCGGGGGAGAACGACTAGCGGCGCGAGAGCCAAGCAGATCAAGGACACAGAGAGCGAAGTGTGCTCTGCACACGAGCGAGCGAGGACGCCGACCGATCGTCCGGGATCGGCCAGCGCCGGCTATCGCGCCGCTAGCGGAGCACGGCGAGCAGCGAGAGCCCAGCGGGGATGCGCCCGCCCCGGCTGATCAGAGCGGCCTCCAGCGCCAGGGGCCGTTCGAGCAGCCAGTTGAGCGCGGGCGGCGGCACCCACAGGTCGAGGCTCGACTCGGTCGTCTTGCGGGAGAAGCGGTCGAGGATGCGCAGCGCGATCGCGACAGGCAGGAGCAATGAGTTGAAGTAGGTGGTGCGCACGGGCTCCCAGCCGGCCTCACGGGCGACGGCGAGCAGCGAGGAGCGCGTGTAGCGGCGAAAGTGGTGGTTGATCTCGTCGTGGCCGGACCACAGCCACTGGTACGCGGGGACGGTCACGAGCAGCGTGCCGCCGGGCGCGACGACGCGGCGCAGCTCGCGCAGGGCGGCGAGGTCATCCTCGAGGTGCTCGATCACGTCGAGCGAGGCGGCCAGCTCGAAGGAGTCGGCGGGGAACGGCATCTGAAGGACAGAGCCTTCGATCACCTCGCCGGAGCTGCGCGCGCGCGCGAGGGCGACACTCGTGGCGGAGAGCTCGATCCCGGTGACCGTGCCATGGCGGGCGAGGTCGATCATGTTCCGCCCCGAGCCGCAGCCCGCGTCGAGGATTCGCGCGCGCGCGGGCAGGCGTAGTTGCGCGATCACTCCCTCGAGCACGGTGCGCCGCCCCCGATACCACCAGTGGCGATCCTCCGCGCGGTGCGTCTGCAGCTCGTAGTCCCGGTCCATCCAAAGCGCATCTTTTCCTAATGGCCCTCCGGGCGCGTCTCCGGGAGTGCCTTGAAAAAAGATTTGGTATGCCATAAGATAAGCTTTATGTCGACAGCAGAGCTGGTGAAGACTCCCGCGGTGGAGGACTACTGCAAGGCGATCTATACGCTCGAATCACGCGAGAACGAGCCGGTCTCGACGAACGCGCTCGCGGAGCGGTTGGAGATCACGCCGGGGTCGGTCTCGGCGATGCTGAAGAAGCTCGGCGAGCTCGGCCTGATCGAACATCACCCCTACCGCGGCGTGCGGTTGACCGACGAGGGACGGAAGGTCGCGCTCGAGGTGATCCGCCATCACCGGCTGCTGGAGCTGTTCTTGGCGGAGACCCTCCAGATGCCGTGGGATCGCGTTCACGATGAGGCCGAGGTGCTCGAGCACGTGATCTCAGAGGAGCTGGAGCGGTTGATCGCGGCGAAGCTCGGCGACCCTAAGCTCGACCCGCATGGCGACCCGATCCCCAGCGCCGAGCTCGAGCTGCGCGAGCGCGAGACCGTCCCGCTCGACAGCCTGAAAGAGGGCGAGCGTGGGGTGTTCGTGCGCGTATCGGACGCCGACCCGGAGATGCTCAGGTATCTGTCCGAGCGCGGCATCTCCCCCGGCGAACGGTTGGAGGTGCTCGAGTGCCAGCCGTTCGGCGGCCCGCTGACGGTGAGCTTCGCGGGCGGCGACCCCCGTGAGCACGCGCTCGGCGGCCAGCTCGCCGGCGCGATGCGCGTGGAGCTCGACAACGATGACGAGGATGGGCGCGCAGCTCGACAGCCCGCGGCCCGGCACGGAGGACCGGCCCGATGAGCACGCCTGAAGTAGCGGCGGCGCCACTACTCGGGCAGCCGCGGCTAACCGACGAGGACCGCGCGCGCTCGCGCGACCGCGCGCGCGTCCACAATGCACGCAGGCACAGCAAGCGCTGGTATCTGTTGTGGCTGCTCGTCGGGCCGGGGATCCTCGCGATGCTCGGCGAGAACGACGGGCCGAGCATGATCGCCTACGCCGCCGACGGCGCGCAGTATGGGCTTGGGTTCTTCGTGCCGTTCATCCCGGTGTTGTTTGCGATGGCGTATGTCTGCCAGGAGATGTGCATGCGCGTCGGCGCCGTCACCCACCGCGGCTATGGCGAGCTGGTGCTGCAGCGCTACGGCCGCTTGTGGGGCTGGTTCGGCGCCGGCGATCTGACCCTCACGAACCTCGTGACGCTAGTCGCCGAGTTCGTCTCGATCCGCGTCGGGCTGGCCTACTTCCACCTCGGCGCCGGCGTCGCGGTCGCGCTCGGGCTGGCGCTGGTCGCCTTCACCCTCAGCGGCGGGCGCTACTGGCGCTGGGAGCGGATCGTGCTCGGCTTGGCGCTCTTCAACGGCCTGTTCCTGGTGGCCGCGATCCTCGTCAAACCCCACGTTGGCGCGATCGCCGGCTCGTTCGACTTCAGCCCGTTTCCCGGGGGGAGCTTCAACACGCTGCTGCTGCTATTGGCCTCCACGATCGGCGCGACGGTGACGCCGTGGATGATCTTCTTCCAGCAGAGCGCGAGCGCCGACAAGGGCATGACTCCGAGCGACGTCAAGCACGGCCGCTATGACACCGCCGCGGGCGCGGTGCTGGCGGCGATCTTCGGCCTCGGGGCGCTGATTGCCGGGGCGGCGCTGCTCACCCACAATGGCGCGGGCATTGAGGGATTCGCGGGCGCGGGGTTTCCCGAGGCGCTGAGTCACGTCGCGGGCGGCGCTGTCGGTACGGTGTTCGCGCTGGGGCTGATCGAGGCCGGCGCGGTGGCGATCCTCACGATCTCCGCGAGCACCGCCTACGCGGCGGGAGAATGTGTCGGGGCATCCCACAGCTTCAACAGCTCGCCGCGCAATGCGGGCGTGTTTTATGCCGCCAACGCCGGCATCGCGCTGCTGGCGGCGGCGGTGATCCTGATACCCGGCGCGCCGCTGCTGTCGATCGCGCTCAACGCGAACGTGCTCGCCACCGTGCTGCTGCCCGTGAGCCTCGTCTTCATGGTGATGCTCGCCAACGACAGGGGCCTGATGGGTGCCTGGGTGAACAGGCGTTCGACGAACGTGATCGGGATCGCCGTGATCGCGTTCGTCGGCCTCTGCGGAGCCGCCTACGGCATCGACTCCTTCCTGCAAGCGATCCATCTGGTCGGCTCGTGAGGACCGGGGCCCCTCCAGCGAACGACGCACAACCGGTGCTCCTCGGAAACGGCGCCCAGCCGAGTCCGGGCATCCAAGAGCAGGACCTGCAGAGGCAGGAGCGCTTCGAGGATGAGCTGATCATGGACCTCGAGCGCGATCAGTTCGTGGCCGAAACCTCCCGTCCCGTGCCGCGAGCCGTACTCAGCGCACGCGTCACGGCCGGACTGTGGGCGCTGCGTGTGTTTGTCGTCATCGTCAGCCTGATGGTCATCTACACCTTCGTCGACCAGCTGCACTGATGACTCACGGGGCGCCGGGCGCGCGGATCGCGTAGGCGAGTTGACCCGTGCCTGTGCGCCAGGCGGCGACCGCACGGTCGCTATCGGGGTCGAGCGCGACGGTGGCTTCGCTGTTCGGCCCCGGCGGGGCGATGAGTTCGGGGGCGGCGAACTTGGCCTGTTCCGGGTAGGCGTCGAACCCTCGCGCGGAGAAGATCGCCTGCGAACTGAGGTCCAATCCCGTCGCGATCTGAAGCGGTTCGGTCCACAGCGCGAGCGCCTCGTCGTTGGGTCCTGGCGCAAGATCGGCCAGTAGCGCGTCCCGGCCCGGAGGCGAGAGTGTGCCCGGAGGATGCACGCCGTTGAGGTCGACCGCCGCCACGCGGATCGCCCAGTGGCCGTCGAGTGCGCCCGTCCAGGCGAGCATCACGCTCTCGGAGGAGAGGCGCACGAGGCGGGGCGAAACCACGTAGTCGGGTAGGTTCGGGGGGTCGGGAAATTCTTCGATCAGCTGCGGCCCCGTGAAGCGAACGCCGGGCTGCGAGCGGCTGACATAGACGCTGGTCTGACCGGCGTGACGGTCGCTCCAGGCGACGATCGCGCGATCGTCGTCGCTGAGCACGGCCGCGATCCGCGCGCCCGCGGGAGGGCCGGGGCCGAGTCGCTGGACGGGCTGCGGTGCGCCAGAGGCTGGCAGCTCGCGAGCGTAGAGAGAGCCCTGCGCAGACCACACGGCGAGCGCGTCCGAGCGGTAGTCGAGCGCGACCGTGAGCGCCTGCACGGAGGTGCTCCCCGCGCCGACCTGGGCTGGCGCGGCGAAGCGGTAGGCGTGGTGGCGCTGGACGCGCAGCTGCAAGCCGCCGTCATCTCCCGCACCGGGGTCTCCCGACCCGTCATCATCGCCTGTGCCCTCATTCCCCGCGCCGGCAGAGGATGCACCGCCGCCACTGGGCTGGGCGACCGACCCGGATGGGGCATCGATCAGCGATGCGAAGGCGACGTCGCCGAGGTAGGCGGTGGTGAACGCGAACGTGCTCGCCGGGCCGCCGAGCGCGGTCGGCGACGCGAACGGGCCACCCGCCTGGCCCTCGCTCAGCAGCAGCTCGTTCGCCGGTGCGGCGCCTTCCCCGGCCGATGCGCCTGCGATCACGATGCGCCCGTACGGCCCGGGGGTTGCGGCGATCGAACCGCGCAGCGCGATCGCCTGACCGGTCGCTGTGCGCGGGAGAGCCGGTTGGCCGGGAACGTCTTCCGGGGAGATCGCCGCCACCAGCACCCCGGCGCCAGAGAGGCACGGGGAGGAGGTGCTCCACACGATCGCGCCCGATCCGGTGCCATGGGTGGGGGAGTCGCTCGGAAACACCACGTGCGGTGCGCCCGTCCCCGGGCAGCCGCTGAGGATCGCCGGCTGGGTCCACTTTCCCGCGCCTGCGCCCGCCGCGCCCGATGTCCCTTCGGCACTGGCGACCACCACGGGCAATACAACGAGGGCGATCGCGCAGGCAAGCACCAGCAGACCCGCGGCCGTCCGCCCGAGCGTGCGGCGCCCGGGAGAGGTGGTTGTGAGCATGGCACCGACAGACATGGGCCCGGATGTGTACTACGCGCGAGGCCGGCATTGGTGCGGTGACACGGATCATTCAAACCCGATCACGGCGAGCGTGACTGCCTAAGCCGTCAGCACCGTCTTGACCCCGCCGCCGAGGAAGTGCTCGCGCAGTGCGAACGGAGCCTCGTCGAGCGATGCGACGTTCGTGATCACGCTCTCTGGGCGAAGGCGCCCGTCGAGCATCAGCTCGAGCACCTGGGGGATCAGGTGCCGTACGTGCGTGCGCCCGATGTGCAGGGTGGCGTTGCGAACGTACATCTGTAGGAGCGGGACCTGAGTGCTGCGGTGAAAGCCGCCGAGACTCGAGCAGATGCCGTCGGCGGCGGTGTTCGAGAGCGAGATCCCGAGGTCTTCGACGGTCGCATCGACGACCAGCGGCGCCGGCGCGCGGCGGCGCAGCTCGCGCGGCTTCAGGGCGTTCAGGCCGAGGCGCTCGGCATGCGCGCGCACAGCCGGCCGCGCGTCGGCGAGGGAGACGTTGCGAGCGCCGAACGCGCGAGCGATCAGGCCGGTGTACAGCGGAGCGCTCGAGCCGAAGGGAGTGCGCGGATTGGTCGCGGCGACGATCAGGACCTCAGCGTCGGGGTCCTCCTCGAGCAGTGCGGGCAGGTGCGGCGCGATGTGGCGGTAGGCGTCGCAGACGTTGTCCGCGACGCTCGCGGCGGCGACCGGGTCGATGCCCTCGGGCAGCGCGACGAGCATCGCGTCGGCGTAGGGCACGGGAAGCTGGTCGGCGAACGCGCCGCCCCACAGTCCGCCGGCGAGGCCCATGCCGTACATCGAGGCCGGGGGCACGCTCGTGCAGCTGCCGGTCCGCCCCGCGTGGCAGGGCGTGCAGGTTCCGCAGTTGATCTGGAACGGGACGATTACGCGGTCACCCGGCTTGACCGTGCTCACGCGCTCGCCGACGGCGAGGACATCGGCTACGCATTCGTGGCCGAGGTGCAGCGGCAGCGCGAACTGCGTGGCGCCGAGCGCGATGCCGCAGTCCAGGTCACAGGTGGAGCAGGCGATCGGATGCACGATCGCTCCATCCGGCCCGGGCGGCGCGGGCACCGGCACATCTCGCCAGCGCAGCCGTGCTCCGGGGGCCGCCTGCAGCGCGCGCATCCGCGGTCGGGTTGCTCTGAATCTCTGGCTGGCACGATCGCCGACCGCTGCTCCCAGCCGGCGCAGGCGCTGCGCCCGGTCGCGCTCGAGCAGCACGGGCGTGGCTGCCGCCGCGTTCGGCGTGAGGAAGCCTGCATAGTGGCGTAGCCAGCCACGCGGGCGATGGCGGTGCGAGCCGCTCATGGGACAGGGACCATACCTCTCAGAGCATCCATCGCCCAGGCTTCGGAGCGGACCTCTCGCTCGGGCTCCGGAAGATGGACCCTCGCTCAGGATCTGGGCGGCCGCGTCCAGCCGGGATCTTCTGAGGAGCGGACGTGGGCGATCAGCGCTGTGCTCGCCATCAGGAAGGTCGCGAGGGCGAGCGGGATGAAGAGGTCGACGTGCACGACGAACAGGGCGCCGATGAGCGCACCGAGGAAGATCGCCGCGATCGCCATTATGCGCCGGGCGGGGTGCCCTCCCGGGCCGCCCGCGAGGCGCGAGTCGGCCGCGATCCCGGTCAACGTGAGCGTCAGGACCGTCGTTGTGAGATCGGGCACGGCGAGCCGCCGCGCGGTGGCGTTCTGCAAACCCATTGCGAGTCCCATCGGCACGAGCAGCGCGTAGCGCGCGCCTTCGGACACGGGCTGCCCGGCGATCGCCGCCACGACGAAGGCGATCAATAGCAGCGGGGCGGCGCATGCCGCGGCCGCCCGCAGGTGCCGGCCGCGGTGCTCACCGAGATACGTAGCGATCCGCCCGCCGGCGAGCGCGCCCAGGAGGAACGCCGCCAGCGCCGCGAGCGAGGCCGGCACCGACAGGCCGGGCGCGCCCGCGAGCGCAAAGCCGAGCAGCACCACGTTGCCTGTCATGTTCGCGACGAACACATGGCCGAGCGCCAGGTAGCTGACTGAGTCGACCAACCCGGTGATGAGGCTCAACATCAGCAGGAGCACGGGTAGGGGCCCGTGATCGCCTATGTCCCAAGGCCATCTCATGCGAAGTACTTGGCCGTGACTTGCTCGATCGTGCCCTTCGTGCGAGTCGTCATCGGACCGAGCAGCTGACCGATCAATTTGAAGTCCAGCGCCGAGTCAAGGATGCCTCCGCTCGGGAGCCAGTGCAGCTCACGATCGCCGAACGCGAGCCTGTCCTCGTCGCTCGCCAGCGCCAGCACCTCTTTGCGCGCCTTCGCCGCCGGCTTTGCGGAGAGCATCGCGACCTGCGCCTTGCCCTTCGAGGCTTCGATCGTGGGCGTGCGAAAGGGTTGGTGCGCGGCGATCGCCCGAACCTCGCTCGCGGTGCGCAGGAAGACCGGCACCGCGTAGCCCAGCGAGGCCTGCAGCCCCGCTTCGATCCGCGCGGTCATCTTGGTGAGCGGCTCGGCGGCGGCCTCGGCGGCGAAGATCACGTTGCCGCTCGCCCTGAAGGTGCCTATGTCGCGGAAGCCCAACTCCTCGAAGCACCTACCCAGCTCTCCATTTGAGATCCGGTGTCCCCCGACGTTCATCCCGCGTAGAAACGCGGCGTACTCGGACATTCAGTCGTTGGACGTGTCCGTACGTGCGGACAGGGCGAAGGGGGATCCCTCGGAGTCCTTGCAGATCGACCAGATCTCACCCGGATGGATGACGCTGCCACCGAGCGTCTGAACCTGGGCCAGGGTGGCGGGCAGGTCGTCGACCTCGAAGTACGGCAACGACAGCGAGTCGCCGGGACCGCGTCCGCGCGCGTGGACGCCGATCGCCGGACCGGGGGTCTGGGTCTGCCAGCCTTCGCCCGCCGTGCGCGGCTCCAGGTCGATGCCGAGCAACCCAGTCCAGAAGCGGCGAGCGCGGTCGGGGTCGTCCGCGGGAAACTCGATCAGGGCGAGCGGCGATATGGGCATGCCGACACGTTACTGGGCCTGCTCACCCGCCGGCGATCATTGCCCGGCCGCGATCATCGCCACGCCGGCCACCGCGAGCAGGATTCCCGCCGCATGCCAGAGCCGGATGCGCTCTCCGAGGATCCTCACGCCGAGCGCGATCGTGACGAGCGGGTAGAGGTTGCCGAGCACCGAGGCGACGGTCAACGGCCCGCGCTGCAGCGCGGTCGTGAGGCCGGCGTCGGCAACGCCCAGCGCCACACCGCCCGCGACGGCGAGGCGCGAGACGGAGGCGAGGGAGGGCATCACGCCGCCACGAGCGGCGAGTAGAGCGATTATCGCGATCCCCACGACGAGGGTCGCCACTGTGGGCCACAGTCCCGAGCTGCGGTGTGTGTGTCCGATACAGAAGAAGTAGAACCCAAAGCCGACCCCGCAGAGGATCGACACGAGCACCTGTCGCCTGGTGGACCAGTCGTCGTTGGCCTCGCCGTCCTCGGTCTCGTAAGCCACGAGCGGAATCGCCAGCAGCGCGCAGAGGATGCCGTAGCGCGCGATCGTCGAGAGGGCGTTGCCTTCGGCGATTCCGGCGATTGCCGGCAGCAGTGCGGTCACGGCCGCTGAGATCGGCGCGACGATGCTGATCCGTCCGTGGCCGATCGCGGCGAAGAAGCCCACGTAGGCGATGCTGGTCGTGAGGCCGCTCACGGCGCCCAGGCCCAAGTCGTGGGCCGTGAGATCGCTCGCGCCGAGCAGGATGGCGATCGGGACGAGCGTCACGAGTGCGGCGAGGAACAGCACGAGGCTCGTTTCCAGCGGACTCCGCGTGCGACTGACGATGCCGCCGAGGAAATCAGAGACACCGATGAAGAGAGAAGCGAAAAGGGCGAGGATGATGGTCATGTGCGACCCCCAACGATGGCACGAGCCGTGACGATGGCGGCGACGCTCGTGGCTAACGGCCGGGGGCGATGGGGTCAATGGCCCGCGGCGCGGGCTAGGCTGGACCTGACATGGAGTCGGCGGATCCAGATGGTCGCGCGGAGATCACTCTTCGCCCGCTCGCCGAGGGTGACGAGGTGGAGCTGCTGCGGATCCATACCGCTCCGGAGGTCGTGCGCTGGTGGGACGCTCCCGCGGAGGACTTTCCATGGGACGAGCCCGAGTCGACCCGTTTGACGATCGTCGTTGACGGCGCGATCGCGGGCCTGATCCAGTACAGCGAGGAGAGCGAGCCGAAGTACCGTCACGCGGAGATCGACCTGTTCCTCGATCCCGCCCTGCACGGACGTGGCTATGGCAGCGAGGCGGTGAGACGCGTCGTCGGACTGCTGATCGACGAGCGCGGACATCACCGCATCACGATCGACCCGGCGGTTGAGAACATCGCCGCGATCAGGGCATACGAGAAGGTCGGCTTCAAGCCCGTGGGCGTGATGCGCCAAGCCGAGCGCGACTCGGACGGCCGTGGTTGGCACGACGCGCTGCTGATGGAGCTGCTTGCGGGCGAAGAGCAGTGAGGCGTGCGCGGGTGGCAGGCGAGAAGCGACCAGGGACGCGACGCGACCAGGGCGCGCCCCGTGGCCGTGATCTTCGGCTCAGAGCTACGCCGCGAAGCGCTGCGCGCTTAGTGCCCTGCGCTTCGCCGCCTCGACCTCACGGTCCTTCGGGGGCGCCGAGGTGACGAGCTCGCTCAACAGCCGGTTGGAAATCTCAGCGACCTCGTCGATGGCGCGCTCGAATGCTGCCGCGTTCGCCTGGGAGGGCTTGGTGAAACCACTGATCTTCCGCACGTACTGCAGGGCGGCGCCGCGCACCTCGTCCTCCGTTGCGGATGGCTCGAAGTTGTAGAGGGTCCGGATGTTTCTACACATGGGGGAAAGGTTAGCCATTCGGCGTCGGGAGCTGGACCCCCAGTGTGACTTCTACACGATTCGTTTGCCGATCAGACGAGGTTCCAGCCGAAGTAGACCTCGGCTCGGCAGAGCTTCTCGCCGTCGAACGTGAGCACCTCGGTGTTGCAGAACCGGCTTCCGTCGGTCTTAGTGCTCTCGTAGGTGACGACGACCTCATCGCCGTCCCGGATCAGGCGCGTGAACCGGAAGTCCTCGATCAGCTCGGAGTTGGGCCAGCAGCGCTCGAAGTACCGTATGCGATCGATGCCGACGTCGGCTGGGCTGTAGAACTTGAAGTCGTCGCTGAGCATCTCCTCGACGACGCGGCGATCGCCGGACACGTAGGCCCCGTAGATGTCACGTGCGAGCTGCAGGCGGTCAGGGGCAGGCACACGCGCCTCCTTGTCTCGGTTTTGGTTTCTTGAGAGTAGAGCTCGCCGCCGGCGGAGCGTGATTGGCCCACGCCCAGATGAGCGGCACGGTCGTGCTGCTCATAGACTGAGTCGGCATTCGGTACTCGCCCTGTCAATACGTCCCGAGGAGCACGATGGCCACGTCACCAGCAGACTTCAATGCCCAGATCATCGAGGAGTTCCACTCGAGCGAAGGCCGCGTCGGAGGCATGTTCGAGGGCATGCCGCTGTTGCTGCTGCACCACACCGGCGCGAAGTCCGGTAGGAGCCGCGTCAACCCACTCGCCTATCAGGCCGACGGCGGGCGCTACGTGATCTTCGCTTCGAAGGCCGGGGCGCCGACGAATCCCGACTGGTACCACAACCTGAAGGCCCAGCCGAACGTCAAGGTCGAGGTTGGGACCGATACGATCGCCGTCGTCGCCGGCGAGGCGACCGGCGAGGAGCGCGAGCGCCTCTACCGCACTCAGGCCGAGCGCGTGCCTCAGTTCGCCGACTATGAGCAGCAGACCGAGCGCGTGATCCCGGTGATCGTCTTGACGCCCACCGCCGCGACAGGCTGAGCACCAGCTGCAAGGGACCGTCGCGGGCAAGCGTCTGCTCATTCGTCGTGCAGCGACGAGGCCCAATAGAATCGGCATCCCAGGGCGCGTAGCTCAGTGGGAGAGCGCTCGCTTCACACGCGAGAGGTCGCAGGTTCGAAACCCGCCGCGCCCATTAATTTGCGCTATAGCATTGCTATTGGACGGCATCTAAGTAGTGTATTTATGCGCCCCACGGAGCCTTGTACGGACTTGCGCTATACTTAGTAGACTATGGTATCTAATGCCATAGCGCAAGCTGCTCTGGTCACGCTCCGTGCTGATGTGGACCCGCGGGTAGCTGATGCGTTTAGCCGCCTACCCGATGTGGATGTGATCCGTGACGCGCCGGAGTCTGCCTTGGTGATTGCAGGGCAAGCCTTTCCTGTAGAGGCGGGGGTCGTCGAAAGCGGGGAGTTGGCTGAATTGCTCGAGCGTGAGAGGAGCGGCGATAAGCGCTTACTGATGATCAAGGCCGTGCTGGATGACGCGACGGCCGCGCGTCTGGAGGACGCCGATATCGGCTTCATGGATGCAACGGGCCGAGCTTGGCTTCCCGGCCAGACGCTGACCAAACGCGTGCGCGACCGGCTGCCGGCTCGTCGGCGTGCGCTGCGCGCAGGCAGTCTGCGGCCAGCACAGCTGATCGCAGACCACCCTGAGGAGGCATGGACGATCCGACGGCTCGCCGAGCGAGGCGCGAGCAGCGAGGTGACCGCCCACCGTCTGCTCAGCACCTTGGAGGAGGCACGCTTGATCGAGCGCCACGGGCACGGGCGTGGGACGCAGCGGCGTGTGGTCGATGTCGAGGGCGTACGGCGTTGGCTTGCCGAGCATGGCCGCCCCTCCTCCGCGCAGCGACTGTCTTGCTTCGTCCGGGATCCCGACGCGGTCCCGACATCGATCGCCGGCCTTGAGATGATTCTCACCGGCGCTCTTGCGGCCGAACGGATGGGGCTGGCGGTCCTGACTGGGATGCAGCGACCGTTGTACCGAGTCCAGGTCTCCGGCGAGGACCTCGAGCAGATCCCTCAAGCACTCGGTGGATTCCGGACGGAGCGGGGCGCGAACCTCACGCTGATCGCCGACCCAGAGCACCTGGCCGGCGGTGACGCACGTACCGACCCAGATGGACGAGTGACAGCTCCGCCCAGTCGAGTCATGCTGGACCTGTACCTTGAGCCCCGAGGAGAGGCCGCAGTCGACGTTTTCCTCGATCTGTGGGGATCGAAGGACATCACGTGACCAGACGAGATCAAGCATCCACCGAGCGCGCTGATAGGTGAGGCGGCAAGCCTCTTCTATCTCCTCGGGGGCATGGCCGCGAAACATCTGGTCATCGTCGGCGGCCTCGTTCCTCCACTGCTTGTCCCGGACGCCGCCGACGCGCATATCGGAAGCGCGGACATCGATCTGTGTCTGTCTCTCGCGATCACCAAAGGTGCAACGCACGAGCACTACCGTTCGATCGAGGAGATCCTCGAGCCTCACTTCGAACTGGAGCGCGCAAGCAGATTTCGCTGGAGCAAGAAGGAGAGTGCGCCCGGCCTGCCTCTCATCCTCGACTTCCTCGCACCCGTGGCAGAGGACGACACCCTGCTCGCCGACGGTACACGCGCGCTTGACGAAAAGACCGCAGCCCAGAACGCCGGCCCGCGCCTTCGCCCGCTCCCGATCCGCTCTGGCGGGCTGATTGACGAAGATGCCCTGTCGCAGACCCTCGAAGGCGTCCAACTGGTCTATCGCTCCGGAGCTCGGGCCGATGTTCAAATCCGTCACGCCGGCCCGGTCGGGTTCCTCGCCGCCAAGGTCGACGCCCTCGCGGGCCGCGATGACCCAAAGGATGGCTATGACGTGTCCTGGTGGTGCCTGAACGCCAGGCCCTCCGGTGCGGCGGTGGCCGCAGTGGTTACTGAACGACCCGCTTTCAAGCGGGAGCTCTTTCAAGAGAGCGTGGCACAACTACACGCCGCATTCCGCGCTCCGGACTACCCCGGACCGGACGGCTACGCCCGGGAAAAGCACCCCGATCTTCAGCCGGGCGACGAGGAGTACGAGCAAGCGCGTAACGCCGCTTACACGGTCGTTTCAGAGGTCGTAAAGATCCTCAAGAAGCAGCTCTGGTAGACCGCTACTAGGCGATCCTCGCTAGCGCGGGGTTGGCGGTCGGGCGGTCCGGCAGCACGCAGACCATTCCCTCGCTGAACCCCGCTGGGCCGATCCCGAAGGCGGCGTTGAACCGGTCGAGGTTGACGAGCGTCAGCAGTGCGGTGATCTCGACCAGCTGTTCGTCGCTGAAGTGCTCCTTCACTTGGGCGAACAGCTCGTCGGTGACCTCGACCGGTGTGCGCATCACCGCGACCGTGTAGTCGAGCGCCAGCTTCTCGCGTTCGGTGAACAGGTCACTCTGGCGGTAGCGCGGTATTGCCAGCAACTCGTCGTCGGAGAACCCGGAGTTGCGGCAGATCTGCGAGCCGAGGTCCACGCAGAACTCGCACCCGATCATCTGCGCGCCCTTCAGCTCGAGGAGGTTCCTGAGCCGCTCATCGACGGACTTCCCCTTGCGCACCGCCTGGTTGAACTTGCCCATCCCCATCATCATCTTCGGCTGGTATGCCCAGATCTCTATCGGCTCCATACCGTTGCCCGTCTGCGGCTCGCGGCCGGTCAGCTTCTTCGTCATCCTCGGGCCAAGCCGGTAGACGAGCCGGACGATCGGACCGGCCTTGCTCTTTGATACTCCCTGGATGCGTGCCATCAGACACCTCCTGTCACATTGGTTGGGGTTCGGGGGTCTATCCGGTATGACCCGCGAGACCCGGATGGTGTGACAGCGATGGACGAACTCGAGCTCGCCAACATGTTCGACCGCCAGCGGCCCCGGCTGCGCGCGGTCGCCTATCGGATCCTCGGCTCGCTAAGCGAGGCCGAAGACGCCGTACAGGAGGCATGGCTACGGCTACAGCGGACCGACACCGAGCAGATCGACAGCCCCGAACGCTGGCTCACCACGGTGCTCGCCCGGATCTGCCTGAACATGCTCCGGTCGCGCCGGAGCCGCGGCGAGCAGCCGCTCGAGGACTGGCGGCCGGAGCCGATCATCGACAACCCGGCCGTCGGGACCGATCCCGAGCACGAGGCGTTGCTCGCGGACTCGGTCGGGATCGCCCTGCAGGTCGTGCTGGACACGCTGCGCCCAGCCGAGCGGCTCGCGTTCGTGCTGCACGACATGTTCGCGGTGCCGTTCGACGAAATCGCCGCGATGGTCGACCGCTCACCGGAGGCGACCCGTCAGCTCGCCAGCCGCGCCCGCCGCCATGTGCGCGAGGCGGCGCCGCAGCCAGACCCGGACCTGACCCGCCAGCGGGCGGTCGTCGACGCCTACTTCGCCGCCGCCCGGGAGGGCGACCTCGATGCGCTGGTGGCGCTGCTCGACCCCGACGTCGTGCTCCGCGCCCACCGCCGCGACGGCGACCCGCTCGAGCTACGCGGCGCTGCGCGGGTTGCGCAGGGGGCGATGAGCGCCCGGCGTTTCGCGCCCTACGTCCGCCCGGCGCTGATCAACGGCGCCGCCGGCGTGGTCGCGTTCGACGGCGAGAAGCCGTTCGCGGTACTGGCATTCACGGTCATCGGCGACCGCGCGATGACGATCGACGTATTCAACGACCCGGAGCTCGTCGCCAAGCTCGACATCCGCGGGATCACCGCCTGAACGGCACGCTAAAACGCATTGAGAAACCTCACTTCGGCGTGCAGTCCGCCCGCGGGCTGGGGGTTGACGGCCAGCGATGCCTCGTGGGCGGTGGCGATCGCGTAGACGATGGACAGCCCGAGGCCGTGTCCGTCGCCGTGGCTGGTGCGCTCGGCGCCAAACCGCTGAAACGGCTGTCGAAGGCGATCCAGCTCATCGGTTGCGATCACCGGACCGTCGTTGGTCACCGACAGGATCGCCTGCCCCTCTGTAGTGATGGTCATGAGGTCAATGCGCCCGCCGGTCACGTTGTGCTCGATTGCGTTGTCCAGGAGGTTCGCCACGAGCTGCTCTATCAGTTGCCTGTTGCCCGCCACGCGGGCACCGCCGAGCTTCGCATTCAACCGCAGGTTCCGTTGCTCGATCTCTTGGCGGCGGGTGGCGATCACCTTTTCGGTCACTACCATTAGGTCGACGGGTTCGCGGTACTCGAGTGCCCGCTCGCTGCTGGCCAGGTTGAGGAGCGCATCGATCAGCCGCTCGAGCTGCTCCTCGGAGGCGAGCACCCGTTCGTGGGCGGAGCGCAGCGACTCCGGGGAGGCGTTGGGATCTGCCAGCGCGACCTGCACCAGGGTCTTGAGCCGCGCGAGCGGGGTGCGCAGCTCATGCGAGGCGTTGGCGACGAACTGGCGCTGAGAGTGGAATGACGCGTCGAGCCGCGCGAGCAGCCCGTCGAACGTGTCCCCGAGCTCCTTGAACTCGTCGTCGGGCCCGTCGAGCGCGAGCCGCCGGTGCAGATTCGTCGCCGATATGTCACGCGCGGCGGTCGTGATCGTGCGCAGCGGGCGCAGCACCCGTCCGGCAATCAGCCACCCGAGGCCCATCGAAACTGCTGCCATGACCGCGAGCGCGATCACGGACACGACCGCGAGCACGCGCAGATCGACGTCGCGCTGGTTGGAGTCAACGATCGAGACCGCGCCGGGTGGACCGGAACCCTGTGGAGCCGCGGCTTCGATGCCGGGGCCTTGGACTGGCGATGGGACGACGTGCGTGTAGGTGCTGTGCGTGTGGGAGACGCCGGCATAGGTGAACGCCAACAGCAGGGCACCGGAGATGAAGAACAGGCTGCCGTAGAGGAGCGCGAGGCGCAGGCGCACGGTGCGCCGAGGGAGATGCAGGCGCCTAGCCAACGGAGTCAGTCGCTCGCCGAAGCGCACAGCAGCGCTCAGATCCGGTAGCCGGACTTGGCGACGGTCTCGATGATCGGAGGGTCACCGAGCTTTGCGCGCAACCGGCTGACGGCGATCTTGACCGCGTTGGTGAACGGGTCGGCGGCCTCGTCCCACACCCGCGCCAGGAGCTCCTCCGCCGAGACGCTGCGACCCTGCGAGGCGAGTAGGAGCTCGAGTACACCGAACTCCTTCGGCGCGAGCTCGATCTTCCTGCCGGCTCGAGAGACACGGTGCTGCGCGGTGTCGAGCACGAGATCCTCGTGGCGTAGCAGCGGTGGGATCGCGGGCTGGGCGCGGCGCGTCAAAGCGCCGATTCGCGCGACCAGCACGGGGAAATCGAACGGCTTTGGCAGGTAGTCGTCGGCGCCCAGCCCGAGCCCGTCCACGAGGTCCCCGACGGTCGCTGAGGCGGTGAGCATCAGCACGCGGCTACGACACTCGCTATCCACGAGCCTGGCGCAGAGCTCGTCGCCGTGCATGCCCGGCAGGTCGCGGTCGAGCACGATCACGTCGTAGTCGTTGACCGTGGCGCGCGCGAAACCGGCCGGGCCGTCGAGCGCGACGTCCACGGCCATGCCGGTCTGGCGCAGGCCGAACGCGATTGCCTCGGCCATCTCCTCGTCGTCCTCGATCACGAGTACCCGCATCGTCACTCCTCTTTCACGGCCTGACCGTCACGGCCGGACTTCGTTGCAAATCCGGCGTGCGCTCCAGGCTACTTCCCCGCGGTTTCGGCACGGTTTCGCCGGCGGTCTGGAGTGAGCGCCGGCTGCCCGGGCGGCGATACGTTCCTGAAACCGTCGATCTCGTACAAGCAGCGCAGAGCACGAACCTCTCGAGCCGCAAAGGAGACGACATGCAAGGCCACGCCAGACACAGCGATGACCGGAGCACGGCGACCGTCAGAGGACTGGGAGCGGCTGCTCTGGCCGCGGCCCTGATCGCCCTCGGCGTGCTCGTGACGGGCTGCGGGGGCAACTCGCCGACCGGGGGCGTCGCAAGCCTCGGCTCGCACGCGTCCAAAACGTCCACGACGAGCTCGACAGCGGCCGGCTCGACGCGCGGTGGCGAATCCTCGCCGGACAGTCAGGCCGTCGCGTACTCGGCGTGCATGCGCTCGCACGGTGTGCCCAACTTCCCCGATCCGAAAGTCTCGACCAATGGCAACGAAGTGAAGGTGGCGATTGGGATCAATCCGTCGATCTCGGGCAATCCCCAGTTCAAGTCGGCGCAGCAGGCCTGCAGCAAGCTGCTGCCGGGCGGAGGTCCGGGCTCGGGCCCGAACCACCAGATCAGCCCTCAGGAACAGTCGCAATACCTGAAGGCCGCGGCGTGCATCCGCTCGCACGGAATCCCCAACTTCCCGGACCCGACGTTCTCGGGCGGCGGCGTGCACATCGAACACCAGGGGCTGAACGAGAGCTCGCCGGCCTTCAAGGCGGCGGTGCAGGCCTGCGAATCGCTGATCCCGGGCGGCTTGCACGGCGATCGCGGAACTTCCGCGCGCCCCGCGCCCGCACCAACGCCATAAACAGGTCCCGTCCTCAGCTTTCTTTCAGGTTGGCCTGTCAGCATCGGCCGATGCGTCTGCTGGTGGTCGACGACGATCCCTCCGTTCGCGAGGCGCTCGAGCTCGTGCTGGACCTCAATGGATTTGGGGTGACGACGGCGACGGACGGCGCTGAGGCGATTCGTACGCTCGCAGTGGATCGGCCCGATGCTGTGATCCTCGACGTGCTGATGCCGGGGCTGGATGGCTTGGAGGTCTGTCGGCGGATGCGCGCGACCGGCGACCGCACGCCGGTGCTGATGTTGACCGCCCGTGCTGAGGTGTCGGAGCGGGTGGCGGGGCTCGAGGCCGGCGCCGATGACTATCTGGTCAAGCCGTTCGCGAGCGAGGAGCTGGTAGCCAGACTTCGCGCGTTGCTGCGCCGCACTGGCTGGGAGGGCAACGACGAAACCCTGCGCTTCGAGGACCTGGAGCTCGATCCGCTCGCGCACGAGGCGCGCCGCTCAGGCCGTGTGCTGGAGCTGACGCGCACCGAGTTCTTGCTGCTGGAGCTGCTCATGCGCCATCCCAGTCAGGTGCTTTCGCGCACGAAGATCTTCGAGTGCGTGTGGGGTTATGACTTCGGACCGGCGTCGAACTCGTTGGAGGTGTACGTCGGCTATCTGCGGCGCAAGACCGAGGCCGGCGGCGAGCCGCGATTGCTGCACACGGTGCGCGGCGTGGGCTACGTGCTGCGCTCGGCGGAGCGGGCGGGGGCGCGATGAGCTTTCGCCGGCGCATGATTCTGCTGGCCGCCGGGGCGGTCGCCGCGGCGATCGTGATCGCATCGGTCGTGGTCTATGTCGTTACGCGTAACGAGCTCCAGTCCCAGCTCGACTCGAGCCTGCGCGCAAAGATTACGCCGGGGCAGCAGGCGGCCGTCCGTATCCAGATCAGCGGCACCCGCAATCAGCTCGTCAAGCTTGGCAAGGAAGGGAAGTTGCCGGTTCCCCTCGCGGGCGTGTATGGGTTCGCCACGCGCGCGGGCGCGTCTAGAGGGCAAGCCAGCGGCGAGGTGCTCACCCCCGCGGAGGAACCCCAGGCCCTCGCCACCGCAATCCAAGGATCCTCCAAGGGATCGAGCGCAGTTCCCGCCGAACCGGCCGCAGCTCACGCCGGCAATGGCGCCCACGAACTCGTGACGATCGAACGGAAGGCCCTGGCCCAAACGGCTGCGTCGCCGTCGCCGAGGGAATCGCTCGTGCACGCTGTACCCGTACCTGAACCGGGGCGTCCCTCGCTCGTGCTGCCGCCCACCGAACTGGGGGGGCCCACCGGCTACGTGCAGCTGTTCCTCTCCAACCGGGAAATCATCCACACCCCGAGCAAGAGATCGGCGCTTGCGATCACGGCCGCAACCCGGGCGGTCGCCGCGGGCCGGCGCGACGCGTTTTTCAGCGACGCGACCGTCTCCGGCACACCGGTGCGGGTGCTGACCGAGCGCGCCGGCGAAGATGGGGTGTGGCAGGTGGCGCTGCCGCTGAGCGAGATCGACAGCACGCTCACCCACCTGCAGCTCGTGCTCGCGCTCGTGAGCCTCGGCGGTATCGCGCTCGCCGCCGCGCTGGGGCTGCTCGTCTCGCGCGCCGCGCTCGTGCCCGTGCGCCGGCTGACCGGCGCCGCCGAACGCGTGGCGCGCACGCAGGATCTCACTCATCGCATCGACGCCGGTGAGGAGGACGAGCTCGGACGACTGGCGCAGAGCTTCAACACGATGCTGGCCGCGCTCGAGCGCTCACGCCTGGCCCAGCGCCAGCTCGTCTCCGACGCCTCGCACGAGCTGCGCACGCCCCTGACGAGCGTGCAGGCGAACCTCGATGCGCTCGCGCTGGGTGAGCGGCTGCCTGCCCGCGAGCGCGCTCGTGTGGTGGCGGCAGCGCGGGCGCAGCTGCGCGAGCTGACCGTGCTGGTGGGTGATCTTGTCGACCTGTCCAAGACCGAGGTCGACCAGGTCGAGGTCGAGGACGTGCGCCTCGACCTTGCTGTCGCCGACGCGATCGAGCGGGCGCGGCTGCACGGGGTGGGCGAGCACTCATGTACGTTCGTGCTCGACGCGGAGCCGTGCCTGGTGCGCGCCGCGCCCGCGCGTCTGGAGCGCGCGATCGCCAACCTGCTCGACAACGCGTGTAAATGGAACCCGCCCACTCTGCCTACCGGGCCCGCCCGCCCGGCGGGCGATCCAATCGAGGTGCGTGTCTGCGGTGGTGTTCTGGAGGTCCGCGACCACGGTCCGGGGATCGCCGCGGAGGATCTTCCCCGCGTGTTCGACCGCTTCTACCGCGCGCCCGGCGCCCGGGCGCGACCCGGGTCCGGGCTTGGACTGGCGATCGTCAGGCAGATGGCCGAGGCTCACGGTGGAACCGTGCATGCAGCCAATGATCCAAACGGCGGCGCCAGGTTGACGCTCGAGCTTCCGCCGCTTGAGATGACCGACGCCGAGCTCGCCTCCTCCCAGCGGCATGCTCCCGCTGCTTCCAGCGTCGTTTAGGAAGTTCCTCGCCTCTTCTCAGCCAATTCTCAGGCCGTGTCCCACATGATGTCGTTATGCCGCCGCTGACGGAGCAGGAGAGCAATGCATGAAGTGCGTGAGCCTCGGTGTGGTCGTGCTTGCGAGCGTCGCGCTGGCCCTCTCCGGCTGCGGCGGGTCCTCAACCCCTGCCGTCGCACACCTCTCCACCGGAAAGGGCGCGTCCTCGGCGAGCTCCGCACGCGGCGCCTCGTCGGCTGAAAGCGCGGCGAGCCCCCAGCAGGCGGCGATCGCCTACGCCAAGTGCATGCGCACAAGCGGCGTGCCCAACTTCCCGGACCCAAACGCCAGCGGGGGCTTCCTGTTCCACGCGAGCGCCGGGATGGATCGCTCATCGCCCCTGTTCAAGGCGGCGCAGGCAAAGTGCCAGAAGCTCATGCCGGGCGGCGGGCCCCCCGGCCCGGGCTCATCGACCAACCCCTCCCGGCAGACGCTGGCGAGGTTTCTGAACATTGCGCGGTGCATGCGCCAGCACGGCGTCTACGACTTCCCCGACCCTCGGACCTCGGTCCCGGCGAACCCGTTCGGCAGCGGCGGCGCCGGCGTGATCAGTGACATCGAAGAAGTGATTCTCATCTTCCCCGGCACGATCAACGAGCAGGCGCCGATCTTCACGCGGGCAGCGGCCACGTGCGCGTTCCCGCTGCACAATCACTGATGGGAACCGGGGTCGGGCGGGCACTGGAGCTGTAGCACCTGTTTTAGGAAGTTCCTCGCCTCCTCTCAGCCAATTCTCAGGCCGTGTCCCACATGATCCTCGACATGACTATCGACGTGACAAGAATGAACCTCAGCGTGGTCGTGCTTGCGAGCGCCGCCCTGCTCCTGGCCGGCTGCGGAGGCTCATCGAGCCCGGGTGTCGCGCACCTGTCCTCCACCGCCCCCGGCGGCTCGGCCACGGACGGCGCCGGCACGGCCTCCAAGCCCGAAAGCGGCGCGAGCGCCCAGCAGAAGATGGTCGCCTATTCGCGGTGCATGCGCACCCACGGAGTGCCCGAATTCCCCGAACCGACCGAAGGTCACCTGCTCATCCACAGCAGCGTCCACAACGGGCAGGTGACCGGAGTCAATCCGCAGTCCTCGCGTTTCCGGGCGGCGCAGAAGGTCTGCGGAAAGCTTTTGCCGGAAGGAGGGGCGCCCAGCCCGGCGCAACAAGCGAAGGCGCAGGAAAGCGCCCTGAAGTTCTCTCAGTGCATGCGCACCCACGGAGTCCCCAATTTCCCCGATCCAACCTTCTCAGACGGGGGCGTCAGGATGAAGCTGAAGGCAGGCGGCGCGAACGGGATCGACCCGGAATCGCCGCAGTTCAGGGCCGCCCAGAAGGCCTGCCAGTCGATCGCGCCCGGGCCGGGCGGAAAGGGCGGTCCGGGCCCGCCCGGGCCGGGACCCAAGGGCGCCACCGGCGGTTCCGGCGGCGAATCCGGGGGTAACGTGGTTGCGGTCCCGTGAGCGGCGGGGCGTTCGTGGGGTCGGCGATACCTTCCCGAAACCGTCGGTGTCGTACAAGCATCATCGGTGAGCGATCCCGTGTCCGATGAAGCCGCATCCGTGCCCCAGGCGGGCGAGGAGGCCGGGTCCTCCGGCGAGCAATCGAGGATCGCCCCGCCGGCCGGACGCGCGCGCCGGAGGGTGCTCGCGGGGGTGGGGCTGGTGCTCGTCGCGGCCGTGGTGGTTCTGATCGTGACCGATCCCTTCGCTGGCTCGACCAAGCCTGGCGGTGGCGTTGGCGATAACGCGACTGCGACCTCGCTTACGACGGTGACCCGTCGGTCGCTGTCTTCGCAGACGCAGGTGAGCGGCACCCTCGGCTACGCGGGCTCGTCGAGCATCCGCGTGCCGTCAGGGACGGCGCCGTCGGCGGTGTCACAGGCGGAGCAGTCGGTCACGAACTCCGAAGGAATGCTGAGCACGGCGAGCACGTCGCTGGCGGCTGACAGCGAAACGCTCGCGGGTCACCGGGCGACCGTGTCGGCTGCCCGCGCGAAGGAGGCGGTCGACTGCGCCGGTGATGGCGCTGCGGAAAGCGCGTCCAGCGGCTCCCCCGCGGGCGGCGGGGGCTCGGGTCTGTGCGCAGGCGACGTGCAGGCGGTCTCGACCGTCGAGGAGGGCTCCACAGGCGCTGCGATGAAGGTCACAGGCGACCGGGCACAGGTCTCCTCGGCTGAAAAACAGCTCGCGAGCGCCGAGTCGAGTCTGTCCACGGCGCGGTCGGCGGCCGCGCTGTACGGTCAGAGCTCCACGTTCACGAAGCTGCCTTCGGTCGGCCAGGTCATCACGCGTGGGCAGGGCCTGTATGAGATCAGCGGTCAGCCGGTGCTACTGCTGTACGGCTCGGTACTGCCAACGCGGGCGTTCGTCGCGGGGATGTCCGCGGGGCACGATGTTGCCGAGCTGAACGCAAACCTGCAGGCGCTCGGTTATGGGCAGGAGCTCTCCGGCGAGGAATTCACCGCCGCCACAGCGGCGGCGATTCGCGCGCTGCAATCCGCGCACGGCGCCTCGGTCACCGGCGAGCTGCTGCTGGGGTCGGTCGTGTTCCACCCCGGGTCGGTGCGCGTCACGAGCGTGACGCCGACGGTCGGTGCGACGGTTATGCCCGGTCCGGTGCTCGCCATCACCTCGACCGGCCGGCAGGTCAAGCTCGCGCTCGACGCCTCCGAGCAGGGGAGCGTCAAGGTCGGCGATCAGGTCACGATCACGCTTCCGGATAACCAGACCACGCCAGGGAGGATCACCTACGTCTCCAGCGTCGCCACCTCGCCGTCTAGCTCTGGCAAAGCTGGCGAAGAAGAAAGTGCCCCCACCGTCGAAGTCGACGCCACCCCCACCGATCCCGCAGCAACGGGCCACCTCGACCAGGCGCCCGTGAACGTGGAGATCACGACGGAAAGCGTCGAAAATGTGTTGGCGGTGCCTGTCGACGCGCTGCTCGCGCTCGCGGGTGGTGGCTACGCGGTGGAGGTCGCCGAAGGCCGCGTGCATCGTCTCGTGGCCGTCACCGTCGGCCTGTTCGACGACGCCGAGGGTGTCGTGCAGGTGAGCGGTCGGGGGCTGTCCGTCGGCCGGCGCGTGGTGGTGCCGGCGACATCGTGAGCGAGCAGCCGATGATCGTCGCGGACGCGGACGGCCTCGCCGCGGGAGGACCCAGGCCGGCGTTGACGGGCGCCGAGCAGACGCCGCCTGTGTTGGAGCTGCGCACGGTGAGCAAGGTCTACGGCGCCGAGCCGCCCGTCTATGCATTGCGGGACGTCAGCTTCGCGGTGCGGGAGGGCGAGCTCGTGGCGATCGTGGGCCCCTCGGGTTCGGGTAAGACGACGTTGTTGCATGTGATGGGTACGTTGGAGCGTCCGAGCTCGGGGGTCGTGTCGATCACGGGCCTGGATGCGGCGGGGCTGTCTGATCGTGAGCTCGCTGCGTTGCGTGCGACGCGTATCGGGTTCGTCTTTCAGCAGTTCTTTCTGGCCGAGCACTCCACTGCCCTGGAGAATGTCGCCGAAGGACTCCTCTACGCTGGTGTCGCTGTCTCCGAGCGCCGTGAGCGGGCGGCCGAGACGCTCGCCCGGGTGGGGCTCGCCGATCGTGCCGGCTTTCGTCCGAGCAAACTCTCCGGTGGCGAGCGCCAGCGCGTCGCGATCGCGCGCGCCCTGGTTGGGCGGCCCGCGATCGTGCTTGCCGATGAGCCCACGGGGAACCTCGACAGCGCGTCCGGTGAAGCGATCCTCGTGCTGTTGGAAGAGCTGAATGCCGATGGCGCGACGATCCTCGTGATCACCCACGACCACGACCTCGCCGCCCACCTGCCGCGGCAGGTGCAGGTGCTCGATGGGCGCATCGTGAACGACACCACCGAAGGAGGAGTTGAGGGTTCATGACCGGGATGGCGCGCTTGGGAGGGGGTGTGCGCAGGGTGGGGCTCGGGCTGATTCTGGCCGCGAGCTTGGGCACCGCGGTTGGCATGCTCGTGGGTGGCCCGGCGCTTGCTTCGGGGGAAACCGGCGGATCGCCAACCGAAACCGGAAAGTCGCCCACCGGTACGGGGACATCGAATTGTCCGTCGTCCAATCCGCCGAGCCAGCTGACGCTCGTCGCGGGCACGCCACAGACGGCGCTCCTGCAGAGCGCCTTCGCGACCGGGCTGCAGGTAGCGCTCAGCAACAGCAATGGCTGTCCCGTCACGAGCGCCGCAGCGGGGGTGCCGGTCACGTTCAGCGCGCCCGCTGGTGGCGCGAGTGGGGTGTTCGCGGCCAGCGGGTCGAATACCGTCACCGTCGGCGCCGATGCCTCGGGTAATTTGGCCGCGCCGGCGTTCACCGCTAACACCGTCGCAGGCAGTTACACGGTCACCGCGAGCTCGCAGTACGGCTCGGTCGCGTTCTCGTTGACGAATACCGCCGCGGGCATGCCGGCGAGGATCGTCGCGATCCCGCTGAAGAGCAGATCCGTGAGCGTTATGAACCGCTACCCGGAGTCGCCGCAGGTCAGGGTGCTCGACGCCAATGGCAACCCGGTCGCGGGCTCTACGGTCACGTTCACGCTCGGCTCTGGCGGTTCCAGCTCGTGCGGCACGAGCAGCTCCTCGAGTGCCGGTGCGAGCTTCACCGGCGGGGGCACCCAGGCCACGTCCACCACTGACGCGAGCGGCCTGGCTACCTCCCCGGCGTTCACCGCGAATAGCACGGCCGGGTCGTTCACCGCGACGGCCGCGGTCGCGGGCAAAGAACCCTCGGGAGGGTCGGGTAAGGAAAACCCTGCCGCCTCGGGTAGCGACGCGGCGACACCGGTGAGCTTCGCGCTCTCAAACCTCGCCGGGAACCCCACCAAGCTCACCCCAGGGGTCGGCGCGACCCAGTCCACCACCGCGGGAACCCCGTTCCCGATCCGGCTCGCCGTCACCGTCACCGACGCCGAGAAAAACCCGGTCCCGGGCGCACAGATCACGTTCTCGGCACCCACGAGCGGCGCAAGCGGACGCTTCACCGACCGATCTTCGATCGATCACTCTCGCGGCTCGGACCACCATCGCTCCCACCTGTCCTACACCCATACGGTCAAGGTCAAGACCAGCGCCTGCGGGATCGCTGTCACGCCGGCCTTCACCGCCAACCATCTGCCCGGCGGCTACATCGTCAAGGCCACCGTCAAGCCGGCCAGGCCGGCTGCGTTCGCGCTCGTCAACGAAGCCCCGTGAGCGCGTGGTGAGCGTCGTCACCGACCGCACTCGAACAGACGCGGGCGCTGCGGACCTCGCCCCGCGGAGGCTGCGGGCCTCCGATCTCGCGCGCGTGGCGAGTGTGGGGCTGCGCACGCGGCGGATGCGTGCGGGGCTGTCCGCGCTGGGGATCGCGATCGGGGTCGCCGCGATCGTGGCCGTGCTCGGCCTGTCCTCCTCCAGCCAAGCCGGCTTGTTGAGTGAGATCGACCGGTTGGGGACGAACCTGCTGACCGTCACCAACGGCCAGAGCTTCGCCGGCAAGACCGCCGAGCTGCCGCTCGTCGCGCCCGCGATGATCGCCCGTATCGACCCCGTCGAAAACGTCGCCGAGACGGGGAAGGTCAAAGGCAGTGTCTACCGCTCTCCGCTGATCCCCACTGTCGAAACGAACGCTCTGAGCGTCGAGGCGGCGAGCCTCGGCCTGCCGCGCACGCTCGGCATCAACGTCGTGCAGGGTCGCTACCTGAACGCCGCCACCGCGCGGGAGCCCGTCGCGGTGCTCGGCTCTGCGGCCGCGCAACGCTTGGGGATCGACCACATCTACCCCGGCGAGCGGATCTGGGCCGCAAATCAATGGCTCTACATCGTCGGGATTCTCGGCCCATCGGTGCTGACACCCGAAATCGAAAGCTCGGTACTCGTCGGCTTCACGGCCGCGGAGCGCTACCTGCAGTTCAACGGGCACCCCAACACCGTCTACCTTCGCGCCCAGAACAGCCAGGTCCCAGCCGTCCAGTCGGTGCTCGCCGCCACCGCCGACCCAGAAGCACCCAACGAAGTCAACGTCAGCCAACCCTCGAACACGCTCACAGCCCGCGCCGACGCGCAAGGCGCGTTCAACGGCCTGTTCCTCGGCCTCGGCGCCGTCGCCCTGCTGGTGGGCGCCGTCGGCGTCGCGAACATCATGATCATCTCCGTACTCGAACGCCGCTCAGAGATCGGGCTGCGCCGCGCGCTCGGCGCCACCAGGGGACAGATCCGCACCCAGTTCCTGTCCGAGGCGATCCTGCTCGCACTGGGCGGTGGCGCAGTCGGCGTCGCCGCCGGAGCGCTCGCGACCGCGATCTACGCCCAGACCAAGGGCTGGGCGATCGTCATCCCCACCCTCGCCTGGACTGGGGGATTCGGCGCGGCGCTCTTGATCGGCGCGGTCGCCGGCCTGCTACCCGCGATCCGCGCCGCGCGCCTCTCGCCCACCGAAGCGCTGCGAGCGGTGTGACGGGGCCGGCACACATCAATCCTCAGGGAGAGCGGCAAAATCACGCTTGGCCTTCCTGTACCACCCCATTCCTGAAATCGGATGCTTCCACCTGCCCTTCATCTCCTTCAAAGCACTTTCGTGCGCCACGTCGCCTTGTGCAACCACATCCTTTAGATGTTTGTCCTGTGCCTTGATGACCTCATCTGCGGTGTTTCCACGGTGCGGGAAATCACATGGTCCACCTAGCTGTTTACATGTCATTGTCTTCATGAGGCTCGCTTCCTTTCATGGTGTGCTGCTTCGACCGAGACAACTCAGGCCCCCAGCTTGACCCCCGGATGCGGATGCAGCTGCTCGCTCGCTGGGGAGTAGGCGCCGGCGAGCGCGTCGACTTCCGCCTGGGTGAGCGCGCCGCCGAAGGTCGCCGCGCCGCCGAGCTTCTCATAGCCGGCGAGCAGGCTCTTGCCGATCAGCGCGGCGTCGAAGTGGCCGTCGTAGACGCTGTCGATGTACAGCGCCACGTTTTCCCGCGCGAACTGCGCGGCTGCCGGTGAGCCGCCTTCGATCTCGGCGCCCGCCGCGCCCGTGAGCGTCCAGCCACGCTCGTTCAGTCCGTCGAACGTGCGGAACAGGCCGGCGATGCCGGCGGCCGGGCCGGTCAGCGAGCGCGCCTGTGCTTCGCTCATCAGTGGCGGGAGCACAATCGCGCGCGCGGCTGCGCTCGCGGCTGAGACGGCTGGCGGTACGTTCGGTGGAATGCTCGCCGGCAGGCCGTTCGCGACCAGCGGCCAGGCGATCCTGGCGGCGGCCATCTCCCGCCTGAGGGAGCCCTCGGCCTGGCGCAGGCCGCGGACGGTAGCGACGAGGTCTTCGCGCTGGAGGCGTTCCGCGCCCGGGGTGCTCGTGCTGCTGGAGCCGCCGCAGCCGGCGAGCAGCCCGGCGGCGCCCGCGACGCCGCTCAGGGTGAGCAGCAGCGCCGTGATGCGGAGCGCTTTCACAGGGACCTGAGGTCTAACCGGCAGACCTGCGGATGCCGAGGGCCGGCCGCCCCGCGGCATCCATCCCGGCTAGGCCGCGAGCAGGTCGACGACGAAGATCAGCGCGGAG
>Ga0302325_10004291_pt1 | contig 32999 bp, 29 predicted proteins | sample Palsa_T0_2_FD_201948 | JGI IMG/M metagenome (GOLD analysis project Ga0302325, IMG submission 201948) | Peat permafrost microbial communities from Stordalen Mire near Abisko, Sweden - Palsa_T0_2 | ecosystem: Environmental > Terrestrial > Soil > Palsa > Peat permafrost | place: Sweden: Abisko... | reverse complement strand
TGGGTTGCGTAATCGATCCAGCCGTTCCACTTCGTCGCCGTTCGGCACCGTCTGCCGCGATCTTTTCCTGAATGCGAGCATGGCGGTTTGAGGAAGGTTCCAGGCCTGCTTGACCAGTCGGACAATGGTGAGCCAGATAATCATCAATATATTCGTGGCCCGATCACTCTTGGTTGTTTACGGCCGAATGGCTTTTGCCGTCCGGTAAATCGGTTTGATGAATGACTCGGCCAAGAACCCATTGGGGCCGTCCCACAATTCAAAAACTTCTCTCTCGTTGGCAACGAAATCACCCAGCCTTACCAATTCGTTCGATTTCAGCCGCCGAAAGTGTTTTGGAACGCCGGGCTTCAAGGTTGCTTTGGGCTTGTTCATTTGATCGCTTTCCGCCCATCAGACTTGCCTGGGTTTAACCACCAGCAAAATTATTCCGCCTACGAGCGCGAGCGCCCCAACGACTGGCGGTATGAAGTGGCTGTGGGTGGTCTCAATGTGCAGGCCGAGAAAATCGATCGGCTTTCCGGGCGTCGAGAAGCTGATCCCTGAGTAAGCGAGCACTACGATGCCTAGTGTGACCAGAATGACGGCTACTATTGTTTTGGTACTCATGTCGAATCTCCTATTCTTAGAAGTATCGTTAAGCAACGGGCTTGCGTCCGGAAATCAGGTTGACCAAGACCATGATGATGGCGATGACCAACAAAATGTGAATAACCCCGCCCATGGTGTAACTGGTTACCATACCGAGCAGCCATAGAACGATTAGTACGATTGCAATTGTGTATAACATATATGTTCCTTTCAGATTGTTTTTGTTTCGTTTATCACTGGCCAGGCGCGCTTTGGCGCCAGCCAGTTGAGATTATGTCGAATTACTTAGTGGATGCAGTTGTAAGGTCGATGGTCATGTTGTTGATTACCTTGCTCACACCGTTGATGTCGGTGACGAGGCGGGTGACGAGAGTTTTCTCGGCGCTGTTTTTGGCTATGCCGCTTACGGTTACCACGCCATCCGTCGTTGTGATCTTGGTCCGAAGCGCGCTGGTGGAGCGGCGCGTCAAAAGGGATGATTTGACTTCGGCGGTGATGGAGGCGTCATCGATTTTGTCACCGATGGTTGCGTCCGGGGCCGGCGGAGCATTGGCTACCGTCATATCGTTTTTAACCTCTTTCACATTGTCAACGTCCTTGACGTATTCGGTGGTGAGGTCCTTTTGCGCAAGACTGCCGGCTTCACCCTGGAGGGTGACGATGCCGTCTTTGACATAGACAGTGGTTCCGGTGGCGCTCACATTGCGATGAAACAGAAGGGTGGTTTTTATTTTTGTGCTTATCCACGAATCCGAATGTTCGGCGGGTTGATCTCCTTTGACCACGAGTTGATTGTCCACGCTCTTGACGCCGGGCAGACTTTCCACGGTGTCCTGAGCGAGGGAGCTGTGCGACGCTTCGGAGACCGTTCCAGTTAAGGTGACCACGCCATGCTTGGATTCTGTCTTAACGGAATCGTCTTTGAGATAAGTCTTAAAGACATAGGACTTGGCGGCGGACGATTCAATGCGCTTGTCTGTGTCCGAAGCCCGCATGGATGTGCTGGTGGTTAATAGTGCGCCCGTGGCTCCGAAGAGGACGAGCAAGTTTGTCATTTTCATAGTTCTTTTATTTTTGATTGTTGGATCGCGAGTTTTTGTCTTGGAAAGAATGTCAGTTGCAAGCGAGACTCTAGTTGCCCCACCTCGCCTCAAGGATAGAATACTCGATAGTAGCGGGCGGCCAGGGCCGGGCCAGTGCTGTCGATGTACGTGTAAGGGGTGACGGTTGGGGTCGGCGTCGCCAGAGTGGTCCAGTCCATCAGGTTCGTAGATGTTTGAATTGTCAGAGCGAGATTCGGAGTATTGTAGATGAGGAGAGTCACTGAGCCGATGGCGTTACGTTGCACCGAGGTGAAGCCTAAAGGTTCCAGAACTGGGGAAATGGTAATGGTGTTCGCGTCCAGGGTAACAGCAGTTTGCGCCAGCAATCGGCCGTTGATGGATGCGCCAGTCTCCAGGTGGATCGCCGCCTGCGCCAGTATGGTTCCTTCAAACTGTGAAGTTGTTCCGAGATCGACACCCACGCCGCCGGCGACCTGCCAAAATATGTTACAGGCCTGCGCGCCGCCGCTCAAAACGACAGCCGTGGCGCCGGCTATGGAAAGGTCTCCGCTTATCTGAAATATCCAAACTTCGTTTGAGCCGCCCGATAGAGTGACATTTGCCGGTATCGTAACTCCGGTGCTCCACTTGTAGAGGCCAGAGGCGAGTGTCATTCCCCCAATATTGCCGCTCCCGAGTTCAGTGTGATCGGGCAATGTTCGTCCGGCGGCGTCTGTGTAGGCCGTTTGCATGTCGCTTACGGCTGTAGTCAGGTTGACAGGAGTGGGAGACACATAATCGGGAGCGTACACTTTCCCGGTTACCTGAGACGACGTCGCAAATTGTCCTGAGCTGTCAAGTATTAATGAAAATCCTGTTATTGCGGTCGATTCGATTGGACTGACTCCAAGAGCGCCGGTGATTGCGGAAGCCGGAACGGTGCTGATGCCTGATTTCGCTAAAATCGCAAAATTTCCGGCTGTTCCAAGATTTAGCAGAGATTGAGCGGCCGTGGCCCTATCGTGCGCAAGAAGAACGGCGAACGCGAACCCGGCCATCAAGCCGGCCTGGTGCCGAGCGGTCCGTGTTTTAGTAATTGTCTTTTGCATATGTTAAAATGTTCATTTTCGTTTTTGCGCCCCTGATGGTATCGCCCCGACACACCCTAGGTTGTCTGGTGGGCTTTCGCTATAAGGTGAAACGAGGCTTAGGGTTTCACCTGATTTCCAGACCAAGGATTTCGGATGATGGTGTGGTTAAATCCGCGGTTCGTCGGCGATCCGTGCTATATAAATGAAACAAAGAATGATGCTCCTGGCTGGTCGGTATCGCGCGGCGTTGCGCAGACACTTGAAGGCTGGGCGCACTGTCAAGCTGCAACCGGCATTGAGACTGGGCCGTCGGGCGGTCGTCCTGGGATTAGAAACGTTGGAACTGGCCCGGATGCACGAGCAAGCCCTTGTGGCTCTAAGGCTGGGAGGAGCCACCAAGGGCACAATCAAACGAGCGAAGATTTTTTTTGCCGAGGTCATCAGCCCGATTGTGGAGACACATCGCGCGGCGCGGGAGAGCAAGACCAAACTGGACAGTCTGAACGAAACGCTCAATCACCGAACACTCGAATTGGCGGCTGCCAAACGTCAGTTGCAACGCGGCATTATTGGGCGCAAGCGCGTGGAGGGTGCTTTAAAGAAGAGCGGCAAGCATGACGCCAGATTGTTGAAAGATTCACTGCAATTACAGGAAGTATTAAGGCAACTGACGCATGAGGTTCTCACGGCGCAGGAGGATGAACGAAAGAATATCAGCCGCGAACTGCGGGACGAAATTGCGCAGACCTTGTTGGGCATCCAAGTGCGGCTTCTTTCGTTGAAGCAGGAGGCCCGGGCCAATACGAAGGGCCTCAAGAATGGAATCGCCAGCACGCAGCGCCTGGTGCTAGAATCGGCGAAGTCCGTGCGACGGGTCGCCCGTGAACTTGGCAACTGATGAAACACAATTTTCCCAAACGTTATCAAGCGGCGGTGCTGGGTTACCTGGGGCAAAGCTCCAGCTCGCGGCTTCAGTCAGCGCAAGGCATGGGCCGGGAGGCGCTGAGCGCCGGTTTGCAGGCGCTGGACCTGGCCAAGCTTCACGAACAAATCCTGGTTGCGGAAGTGTTATTGGGTTGCAGTAAGAGCAAGCGCACTAGGCTTATCAAGCGGGCGGGGACTTTTTTCGCGATGGCCATCACGCCTCTGGAGAAAACGCATCACAGCGCGCGGGCGACCACTGCCCAATTGAAGAGATTTGTCGAAACGTTGAGCCAGCGCGCGGTGGAGTTGGCGGCGTCCAACCTGGATTTAGGTCTGGAGGTCGCCCAGCGCAAGGCGGCGGAGGCGGCGCTCAAGAAAAGCGAGCATCATTACTCCGAATTGCTGGAAAAGTCGGAGCGCCTGCAGCACCAACTGCGGCGGCTGTCCCGACAGGTTCTCTCGGCGCAGGAGGAGGAGCGAAAGGAAATCAGCCGGGAATTGCATGACGTCATCGCCCAGACGTTGACGGGCATTAATGTGCGATTGGCGGCGTTAAAAAAGGAGGCCTCCGTCAACACCAAGGGACTGGACCGCAACATCGCCCGCACCCAACGCTTGGTGGAGAAATCGGTGGACATCGTGCATCGGTTTGCCCGTGAATTGCGCCCGGCGGTGCTGGATGACCTCGGGTTGATTCCCGCTCTGCATTCTTTCATGAAAGGATTTGCGGCGCGGACCGGCCTGCTCTCGCACTTGAAGGCCTACGCTGGGGTGGAAGATTTAGATGGGACCAAGCGAACGGTGCTCTATCGCGTTGCCCAGGAAGCTCTGACCAATGTCGCCCGCCATGCCAAAGCCAGCCGGGTGGAAGTCAACATTCAAAAACAAAACAGCGGGGCCTGCATGGAAATCAAGGACGATGGCAGGTCCTTTGAAGTGGAACGCGGAATGCGCGCCAGAGGGAACAAACGATTGGGACTGCTGGGCATGAGGGAACGAGTCGAAATGATCGGCGGCACGTTTTGCGTCAAATCCGCGCCCGGCCAGGGTACCACCGTCCGGGTGGAGATTCCGTTCGCTAACCCGAAGAAACCGACGCCCAGAAAATCACGTCGCAACTCACTAATATGCCCATGAAACGAATCACTGTCCTACTGGCGGAAGACCACACCATTGTGCGCGAGGGATTTCGCAAAATGCTTGAGTTTGAAGACGACCTCGAAGTGGTCGGCGAAGCCCAGGACGGACGCCAGGCGGTTGCGCTGGCCAAAAAATTTCATCCCGACGTGGTGTTGATGGACATCGCCATGCCGCAGCTCAATGGATTGGAAGCGACGCGCCAGATTCTCAAAGCGTTGACCGCCACGAAAGTGCTGATTCTCTCGGCGCACAATGATGACGCGTATGTCAACAACGCGACCGAGTCAGGCGCGATGGGATTTCTGCTCAAACAGACCTCCGCCCATGAAGTGTGCAGGGCCATCCGGGAAGTTCATAGCGGGAAGAAGTTCTTCACGCCCTCCATATCCAGGCGGCAGGATCGGCTGCATCCAGAATCGCTGGACCGCGCGGGCTCGCTCACCAAGAAGGCATCCCTTCTGACCTCACGTGAAATGGAAGTGCTGCAATTGATCGCCGAAGGCAAGGCCAACAAGGAAACGGCGGCGGAACTTGGCATCGGCATCAAGACCGTGGAGAAGCATCGCGAGCATCTCATGCGCAAACTCGACATTCACGACACCGCCGGCCTGACCCGCTACGCCATAGGAGCGGGCATCATCGAAAACAGTGTCCAGTTGACAATCGTGTGATAAAGCTTTTAGCAGGGTCGCCTCGCCGAGGCGACCGCAGACGGCTCGGCGGGCCGTCCCTACCTCCGAGTTGGGATCAACGTCAAAGCCTGATTTGCGCCCATGAATAGAAGTGGCCTCACGTTCTGGATGACTGTGGCCGGGACCGCGTGCTGGGGGATTTGTTTCTGGTGGATGCGGCGACTATCAGTCAAACAGAATGACCTCCTGGATCAACTTCGCGAGCAGGGCAAACGAATCGAAAAGCTTTCCAAGATCGAACACGACCTGATTAAGGAAGTGCATCCCCAGGTCAATGAGATCAAGGAGGGGATGGAGGAGATGATGGCCGTGGTCAAGGAAAACTCAGCCGCTTCTTCGCCTGTGGGCGAAAAATCAGGTTTTGACGATGATCCCCAACCGGGAGGTAGGGACGGCTCGCCGAGCCGTCTGCGGTCGCCTCGGCAAGGCGACCCTACCAAAAGCTAATTTGCGCCCTTTTCCTGTCTCCGCCAATAAGAGACTTTGGTCTCAGACGCCAAAGTGATCGGGCCAATTGGTTTGCTTGAGGCTCATTTTAGATCCCAAGAACCCGCGATTTTATGTCTGGTTTAAGTAACGGGGTGGAACACCTGATAGGCAGTTGGCAGTTTCCCCGTTATTAATGTGAGCATGAAGTCCTCGATTCCCCCAGCCTTTGAGAAGCGCCCAAATTCGGATGAAGTGGAGATGGGCGCGACTTCTGGCAAAACCCAGGCAAACGGTGCGAATCGTGGCACTCACATCTCCGGATTTGAGACGCAGATTCGCCGGGCCAAAACGCGGACCGAGCAAGCCGAGGCCCGGACGGAACTAGCCAAGACGCGGACGGAGCAGGCCGAAATACGCACGGAACAGGCCGAAACACGAACGGAACAGGCCAGGACACGAACGGAGCAAGCGGAGGCGCGGACGGAACGGGCTGAGACGCGAAGTGAGCAGACGATACGTGACTCGGAAGTCAGGTATCGGCGGTTGTTCGAGGCGACGAGGGATGGCATTTTGATTCTGAAAGCCGATACGGGCTGCATCAGCGAAGCGAACCCCTTCGTGATGGAGATGCTCGGCTTTTTTTCTCACGACGAACTGGTGGGCATACCCATTTGGGAAGTTGGGCCGTTCAAGGACATCGTGTCCAACAAAGCCAGGTTCGAGCAACTGCGCGAGCAGGGCTATGTTCTCTCTGAGAACCTGCCGATGGAAACCAGAGACGGGCGCAAAATTATCGTGGAATTTGTCACCAACGTTTATCATGCAGGGAACCACAACGCGATTCAATGCAACGTCCGTGACATCACAGAACGCAAACGCGTCGAGGAACAAATCCGTTTTCTCAATGAGCAACTGGAACAGCGCGTTGCCGAGCGTACGGCCGAACTGCAAACCGCCAACGCCGGACTGCAAGCCGCTAACGCGGAATTGGATGCGTTCAGTTATTCGATCTCCCACGATTTGCGCGCGCCGCTGCGACATGTCGCGGGCTTTGTGGATTTGCTGCAAAAAGACGCCGGGGCGACACTCTCCGAAACGAGCCGCAGTCTCGTAACGACGATTTCGCGAGCGGCGAAGGAAATGGAGAAGTTGATCGCCGACCTGCTGGCCTTCTCGCGCATCGGAAAATCCAAGATGAAAAAAACCGAGGTCGATCTCGACAAATTGGTCCGCAATACCCTGGTCGATTTTGAGGCGGAGACAAAGGACCGGAAAATTGAATGGAAAATTCAATCGCTGCCACCCGTGCGCGGCGACTCCGCCTTGTTACGCATGGTCCTGGTGAACCTGATGTCCAATGCGGTGAAGTTCACCAGCGCCCGGACCGAGGCCAAAATCGAAATCGGTTCCGCTTCCGACGGAAAGGACGAGACCGTGATCTTCGTTAAGGACAACGGCGCAGGATTCAATCCGAAATGCGCCGACAGACTATTCGGCGTCTTTCAGCGTCTGCACAGCCAATCCGACTTCGAGGGCACGGGCATCGGCCTGGCCAATGTTCGACGCATCATCTCCCGACACGGCGGCAGGACATGGGCGGAAGGCATCGTAAACGGCGGGGCGACATTTTATTTTTCGATCCCGGGAAAGAAGCGGTTAAAAAATGAAATCCTCAATCCACATTCTCCACTTGGAAGATAATCCAACCGACGCCAAGTTGATTCAATCCACGCTGGAGTCCGAAGGGATTGCCTGCACGACGACTCGCGTAGAAACCGAGGATGATTTTGTGGCGGCGCTTGAGCACGGCGGCATTGATTTGGTTCTATCGGATTTCTCGATGCCCGCATTTGATGGTTTGTCGGCGACGAAAATTGTCCACAACAAATGTCCGACGATTCCAATCATCCTGGTGTCCGGGACACTGGGCGAACACCGCGCCATTGATTCGCTCAAGGGCGGCGCGACGGACTATGTCCTGAAGGGACATCTGAGCCGGCTGGCCCCGGCGGTGCGCCGCGCCCTGGATCAAGCGGAGGAACGCGCGGCTAATCTACGGACCGAAGCGGCCTTGCAAGTGAGCGAGCAACGGTTGCGGATAGTGTTTAATGAATCACCGCTGGGACTCGCGCTTGTAGCAGAGGATGGGCATCCAGTCCTGACCAATGCGGCCTTGCAGAAAATGCTGGGCTACACAGGTGAGGAATTGAGCCAGATGCATTTCAAGGATTTTAGCCATCCGGACGATTGCTCCAAGGATCTGGCGCTTTACCAGGAATTGGTTCACGGTGGACGGGAAAGCTACCAACTGGAGAAACGTTACCTTCGCAAGGACGGACAGGTCGTTTGGGCGCGTCTCTCCGCGAGCCTGGCGCAGCAGGGGACGGGCGACGTCCACTTCGCCATTGAGATGATTGAGGACATCACGGAAAACCGGCGTCTGCAGGAACAGTTTATCGAAGCGCAAAAAATGGAGGTGATCGGCCATCTCTCCAGCGGCGTGGCGCATGATTTCAACAATGTCCTGGCCGTCATTATGGGATACAGCGACCTGACGTTGCAGCAACTCGGCCCTGACAGCTCGTTTACGGGTCATCTGGAGACGATTCGAGCGGCGGCCGTGCGGGCGGCCGGACTGACACGCCAACTGATGATCTTTTGCCGCAAACAAACGGTGCAGCCGCTGGTGTTGGACCTCAATGAAGTAGTCGATGACACGGACAAAATGTTGCGGCGGCTCATTGACGAGAATATCGAGATGACGATCGTGGCTGGCAAACAAATAGGACACATCAAGGCGGACTCCGGCTACGTCGGGCAAGTGCTGATGAATCTGGTGGTCAATGCCCGCGATGCCATGCCCAAGGGCGGCCAGCTCACCATCGCGACCGACAATGCCACACTCGATAGGGATTACGCGCGCGAGCACCCCGGGGCAATTCCTGGCAAATACGTGATGTTCAGTGTCAGCGACACGGGAACTGGCATGACCGACGAAGTCAAAGCGCACCTGTATGAAGCCTTCTTCACGACCAAGCCCAAGGGCAAAGGAACCGGCTTAGGCCTGGCGACCTGCCAGACCATTGTCAAGCAATCCCAAGGCCACATTGAATTAGTCAGTGAGCTTGGCAAAGGCACGACCTTCAAGGTCTATTTCCCTCGAGTTGACCAACCGCTGGACGAGGGAACCCGGCGCTTTCACAAGAAAGGGCCATTGCCGCGTGGAACGGAAACGTTGCTCGTGGTGGAAGATGAGCCCTCCGTGCGACATTTGGCTCAGACCCTCTTGGAAACCCAAGGCTACGTCGTATTGACGGCTCCTAACGGCCAGGACGCATTACATGTGGCGCGCGACCATAAAGGATCGCCCATCCGATTAGTCATCACCGACGTGATCATGCCGCTGATGGGAGGGATGGTCATGGCCGAATGGCTGAAAGCAACGTATCCCGAATTGAAAATTCTATTTACATCGGGCTATACCGACGAAGCCATCACCGGCTCCGTGACGCAGCAGAGTGGGATTGAGTTCCTGGCCAAGCCTTATACGCCCGCCATATTGATCCATAAAGTCCGCGAGTTGCTGGACAAGGGAGCCGTGCCTCACCCTGACACTGAGAAGGGAGATCTCTACGCAAGCGCCTCTGCCCATTGATGAAGCCAACCGGCTGAAGGCATTACGCCGCTACGAAATTCTCGACACCGATCCGGAACAGGATTTCGACGACATCACGCTGCTGGCCTCGCAGGTTTGCGGGACGCCCCTCGCGATGATCAGTCTCGTTGACGAAAAACGCCAGTGGTTTAAATCCAAAATCGGCCTGACCGAAAGTGAAACCTCGCGCGATATCGCCTTTTGCGCGCATGGCATTTTGCAAGACGGTGTATTTGTGGTGAAAGATGCGCAAAGAGATGAGCGGTTTGCCTCTAATCCGCTCGTAACCGGCGACTCGAAAATTCGCTTCTACGCCGGTTCTCCGTTGATCACTCCGGACGGCCAAACCTTGGGGATGCTGTGTGTGTATGACCAGACGCCCCGCGAGTTGACTGCGGAACAAAAGGCGGCTTTGCGGGCCTTAAGCCGTCGGGTAGTCGCCCAGCTTGAAATGCGACGACGTGTCATGGAATTGCGCCAGACGGTGACTCAACTTAAACGCACCGAGGATGAGTTACGGTCAAAAACAGCTTTTCTCGAGGCCCAGGTCAATGCGTCCGTCGATGGGATCTTAGTGGTGGATGGCGAGGGAAGGAAAATCCTGCAAAACGAGAGATTGACAGACCTGTTTAAGACTCCTCGACACCTCGTGGATGAACAAGAGGATCAGCCGCAACTGGAATGGGTCATGGGAGTAATCAAGAACCTAAAACACTTCATGGAGAGCCTAGCTTATGTTGCATCTCATCCGGACGCGATGGTCCGTGATGAGCTTGAGCTTTTGGACGGAACGATCTTGGATCGATATTCATCTCCCGTTATAAGCAGGGACGGAGGACGTTATGGCAGAATCTGGACCTTCCGGGACATCACTGCGCGCAAGCAGGCGGACAGCGCCTTGCGCGAGAGTGACGAGCGATTCCAGCAGTTGGCAGACAACATTCATGATGTGTTCTGGATTACGTCGATCGACCTCAAAGTCATGCACTATGTCAGCCCGGCTTATGAACTTATTTGGGGCCGTCCGACTGCCAGCCTGTATGCCAATCCACACCAATGGATCGAAGCCATTCTCCCGGAAGAACGGGCGCACACTCTCGCCGCCTTCGCTTTGCTCATGGGAAACACTTCCGAGGTCAGCGTGGAATATCGAATTGCGCGACCCGATGGCACGGTCCGTTGGATTCTTGATCGTGCCTATCAAGTGAAAAACGCAGCGGGCCAAGTGATCCGCATTACAGGCCTGGCCAGCGATATCACGGAACGCAAACGGATTGAGGTGCGGATGCACCGGTTGGTAAACTCGAATGCGCAGGGAGTAATCTTTTGGAATGCCAACGGCGGGATCACGCAGGCGAATGATGCCTTTCTGAAGCTGGTGCATTGTACTCGCGCAGATTTGAATGCTGGTCGCATCAACTGGAGGACGCTGACACCTCCGGAATATGCCTACCTTGACCGCCGTTGCCTGGAGGAATTGGCCGTCAGTGGAGTGGGCCGGCCGTATGAGAAGGAATATGTTCTCAAAGATGGCTCGCGCGTTCCAGTCCTGGTTGTCGCAGCTACTTTTGAAGATAATTCTGGCGAGGGCGTCGGTTTTTTTATTGATCTTACCGAGCGCAAGGGTCTGGAAGCGCGGCTATTTCAATCTCAAAAATTGGAAACCGTTGGAAGGTTGGCGGGTGGTATCGCGCACGAGTTCAACAGTATTTTGACCGCGATCATCGGCCAGAGTGATTTATTGCTGCGCGATCTACCGCCGGGAACTCCGTTTGCCAAAAGCGCAACCGAGATCAGCCTGGCCGCGACGCGCGCCGCCACTTTGACTCGGCAACTCCTGGCCTACGGCCGCAAGCAACTTCTCCAACCCGAAGCGCTGGATTTGAATGGCGTCCTGGCGCGGATGGAAGGGGTGTTTAAGCATCTCATGGGTGGCGAAGTGCATACTCAAATCGTTCCGGCCCCAGGCCTTAAAGCCGTCATGGCCGATGCCGGACAAATTGAGCAAGTCATCATGAACATGGCCATGAACGCGCGCGATGCCATGCCCAATGGCGGCATACTTACCATGGAAACAGCCAATGTTTCCTTCGACCACGAAAGTGTGGGTCGCGACCCGGAATTGAAACCGGGGGAGTACGTCATGCTGGCGGTCACCGACACGGGCACCGGGATGGCCGAGGAAGTAAAAGCTCGGGTCTTCGAGCCGTTTTATTCCACCAAAGGCGTCGGCCAGGGAACCGGGTTGGGATTATCCACTTGCTATGGCATTGTTAAACAAAGCGGCGGCCATATCAGCGTTTACAGCGAGATGGGACGAGGGGCCACGTTCAAGATTTATTTGCCGCAAGCTCAGCAGCCCACGGACGTTCCCTTGCAGCGGCTGACCTCGCCTGATTTGCCGTGCGGCACAGAAACGATTTTGCTCGTGGAAGACGATCCTGCCTTGCGCGAAATGGCTGGAACATTGTTAAGACGTTTGGGGTATACCGTCTGGGTGGCTGGTAACGGCATCGAAGCTTTGAGCCTGAAGCAACAGCGCGGCATAGGTCATATTGATTTGTTGTTCACCGATGTGGTGATGCCCCATATGAGCGGCAAGGAATTGGCAGACCGGATGCAGGTCTTATTCCCACACACCAAAATCCTTTTTACATCTGCCTACGCTGAAAACGCCATCGTCCAGCAAGGAGTTTTGCACAAAGGCGTGGAACTGTTGCAAAAGCCATTTACGCCATCCGCGCTGGCGAGCAAATTGCGAGAAGTGCTGGATCAACCGGTCGCTCCGGCGCGGGAAGCCGGCCAGGACGCGCTCGGATTTGCAAAATGACTCATAAGATCAAGGGCGAACCTCACCTGCGGTTCTATAAAGCTGGGGAATTGTCGAGGCAACTATTTGTTTTTCACCGCCACCATTCCCGATAACATTCATCCTTGAGGCAACTCGTTTCGGAATGGTCCGCAGAACATTATCGACAAATAATCGATCCCTTCGCAGTATCGCTCCGGGCTGTCAAAGACCCGGTGCCGGTCAATCGACGCACGTATGTGCCTGGAGCAAAATTCATTTTCAATGATTCGCGACAAGATTCGTTTCGGAGAACGCTTTGCGTGTTCCATAGAAATGGGTCTGGGGGTTTTCTTGCTGGCGTTATGGCCGATGAGCGGCGCGTTTGGCCAGAGCGATGCGCCGCCCGCTTCGGATAAAACCTGGCAGCCGCCGGGCCTTCACGATTATCAAACGGAACTGGAACACCTCGGCAGCAAAGCCAGCCATGAACAAGACCAAGCCTTGCTGGAAACGAACCAGGCTTACCACTTGCCAGAACTGATCGATCTGGCTGAACGCGTTCACCCGCAGACGCGGGCGGCCTGGGAGCGCGCGCGTCAGGCTGCTCACGCCGTTGGTCTGGCGCAGAGCGCCTATTATCCGTGGTTGGTGGCTTCGGCCGCCGCGGGTTACGAACAGGCGTTTCTTCCATTCCCCACGCTTAAGATCAGCCCTAACCTGTCATCCGTATCAATCACGGGCGGCGGCACGTTGACTGCGGATAACGCAGCGGAAGGAGCCGCGCTGAATTTGAAATGGCTGCTTTTTGATTTTGGCGAACGCAAGGCGGTGGTCAGTGCGGCCAAGGAAGGCTTGATGGCGGCCAATGTCAGCTTTAATGCCGTGCATCAGTTGATCGTATTCGAAGTCACCCGCCGCTTTTACGAGTTTGACGCCGCCCGCCAGAAAGTGGCGCTGGCGGAAAGCTCGTTGGAAGCAGCCCAAACGGTGGCCCGGGCCGCCCAGCTCCGTTTGACGAACGGCCTGGCGACCAAGCCCGAGGTTTTGCAATCGGAACAGCTCACGGCGCAGGCCGATTTTGACCTCGAAGCTGCGCGCGGATTTTTGAGCGATGCCCAGGTCGCTTTGGTCGAGAGTATCGGCGTTTTGCCGACGTTCCCGCTGCGCGTGGCCGCCGTCCCCGAAGACCCGGTGGTGGAAAGATTTGATGATTCCCTGGAAACATTGATTGATCGCGCTCTCTCGCAACGGCCGGACCTGGTGGCCAAGCTGGCCTTAGTGCGCGCCCGCCGCGACGACTTGAAAAAAGCAAAGGCCGAATATTATCCAAAAATCTCGATGAACGCCAATGTCGGCGGAAGCGAATTGGATGTAAGCGTCAAGAATTCCCCGTATTTCGGCGGTGCACAACCGGTTTATGGCGTTGGCTTGGGGATTGAATTCCCGCTCTTCGATGGATTTTCTCGCAAGGAGAAACGCGCCTCCGTGGAGTCGCAACTGCGCGCCGCTGAGAACGAACTTGCGGCCTCGCGCGATGCGGCCGTGCGCGAGGTGTGGAAGGCTTACACCGATTTTCGCACCGCCTATCACAAGCAGGAATCGGCCGCGATCTTGCTATCCGCCGCCCAAAGCGCTTTTGATGCGTCCATGGAAGCGTATCGGCGCGGTTTGGGCACTTACGTGGACGTCGTGAACGCACAACGGAATCTCACCGCCGCGCGCACTGTGTCCGCTGACACACGCTCGGCCATTTATATTAGCAAGACCGCCCTGGCCTTAAGCATGGGCGACCTGGCAAAACCCGCCAACGCCTTTGCCGCCCATCACCCATGAGGACGCACGCATCTCGATTCTCCCTTGCGCTATTGCTCATGCTGGCTTTGGCTGGTTGTGGAGCAGGCGAAAGCTATTCGCCAACAGTCGATGTCATTGGATCCTATTTTCCGGCGTGGATTGTTTGCATCATCGCCGGCATTTTTATCACGGTTATCGTGCGCCTATTGCTGGTCGGATTGACGGTGCATCGCTATATATTGCTCAAGCCGGTCGTGTACACTTTCATGACCGCTTTTTTCACGGCTTTGGTCTGGTTGATGTTTTTCAAAAATTGAACATTCCATGAGCGAAACTCCAACAACACCCCCAACCGGGACCAGGCCGCCCGGGCCGGCAGCGCCGCCCCCCAAGGACAACGTCTGGGCGAAAATCGCCGCGCAATTAATCAGCATCCTCGTGCTCATCGGGACGGTTGTCGCGGTCCTGCAGGTCTGGCATTCCATGGAAAATCATCCTCGCACGGACGACGCGACCGTCCGGGCCAACGTCATCGGAACTGCGCCGCGAGTGGGTGGTCAAATCATCAAGTTGAACGTGCAGGATAATCAGGCTGTAAAAGAAGGCGACGTGCTTTTTGAGATTGACCCGGAGGATTACAAACTGGCTTTGGCAAAGGCCAAAGCCGATGTGGCCACATTGGATCAGCAAATCGAAGTGGCCCAGGCGCACGACGCCGAACTGAAGTTTCAGGTCAAAGTCGCCGATGCCGGCGTCGAGGGCGCCACCGCCGAAGTGACCCAGGCCAGCAACACGCTACGTCGGTTGGAGCCACTGCTGCCGCAAGGATTTACGACGGCGGACGCCGTGGATAAAGCCCGGACAGCCGTGCTGCTCGCCAACTCAACTTTGGCGGGCGAGGAACAGCTTCTGAATACAGCCAAAACCGCCTTGAGTGGCTTGAAAGCGCTCCAGGCCCAACGCGAGGGCGCGGTGGCCGCCGTCAATCTGGCCGAGCTTCATCTTTCCTATTGCAAAGTCACTGCCCCCTTCTCCGGCCGCGTTCTGAACTTGAACATTTCCGTCGGCGCCCATGTCAGCCCGGGCGTTCCAGTGTTCTCTTTGCTTGATACGAGCAAATGGTACGTGATGGCGCAATTCCGCGAAGGAGAACTTCGCCACGCGCGAGTCGGGACGGCGGTTGATATTTATCTCATGTCCGATCCGGGCCGGCACTTTCAGGGAAAGGTGCAGGGCGTCGGCTGGGCAGTCGAGCCGTCGGGGGAAATCGATCTGCCACACGCGCTGCCCATTGTGCGCCGCGAACTGAACTGGGTTCATGTCGCCCAGCGCTTTCCAGTGCGCATTGAAGTCGAGAATCCCGACGCGGACCTGTTTCGCATGGGCGAATCCGCCGTCGCCATCATTAAATAATTGTGAATTCGTCCACCGCCATGATCGCCGCGCCACGCCCAATGGGTTGGTGGGGCTGGCTGCAACACGAATTGGCGCCGTTTCCGGGCCGCGAGATTATTACCTTGCGCATGGTGGTTTCGGTCGTTTTGGTGACGGTGATTTCCATGGCGCTGCAAACGCCTGAAACGGCCGTGTCGGCTTACATGGTCTTTTTTGTGTCCAAGGAAAACCGGGCCCTGACGACGCTGACTGGCGTTGTGATGTTTATTGGCGTCACGCTGGGCGTTGGCGCCAGCCTGTTTCTCTGCAAAATCACATTCGATTATCCGGAACTTCGCGTTCCGCTGATGGCCCTGACGATATTTGCCGGTATGTTCCTGTCGCGAACCTTTGCCATAGGTCCGCTTGCTTTTGCCATCGGCTTCATTGTCGCCGTGACGCAGAGCATGGCGGATTCGGTGCCGGACGGAGAGGCGCTGGCGCGGGCGTTTCTGTGGGCTTGGGCGTTTATTGTCTTTCCATTGGCTTTGACCGTCATTGTCAATCAAATCTTGTTGCCCAATGCCGTTGTGGACTCCGGCAGAGCGCATCCCGAGAAAAAGAAACACCGGGGATTATTCGTGCCGGACGCGTTTACCAATCCCGGCCATGTGCGCTTCGCTTTGAAGGTCACACTGGCCGCCATGACCTGTTATATTATTTACATGGGTGTGGATTGGTCCGGCATCCATACCGCCTTCATTACGTGCTGCTTTATTGCCCTCGAAAGCACGGCGGCCACGATTCATAAAGGTTGGCTGCGATTGGGAGGATGCCTGGTGGGCGGCCTGCTCGGTTTTCTCTCCATAATGTACCTTGTGCCCCACATGCAGAGCATCTTTTCTCTGGTACTACTGACCGCCGCTGGGGCGGCATTGGCCGCCTGGGTGGCCGCCGGCAGTCCGCGGAGTGCCTACGCGGGCCTCCAAATTGGCCTCGCTTTTTTTATGTGCATCTTCCAAGGCTTTGCTCCAGACACCAACTTCACCACCATCCGCGACCGTCTCGTCGGGATTGTGCTCGGCTTGGTCGTGTCCTCCACCATCTTCCTCTACCTCTGGCCGGAACGCGACGTGTGATCACCAAAAACTCCATCTCAAATCCAAAAAACGGCAGGGAGAGTGGAAGCGAAAGCTCCGCCTCCTTCTGAGCCGTGACATTTTCTTCGGAAACCCAAGCAGGGCTCAATGGAGCGGAAGTTCCGCTCCCCATTTCGCCCCCTCCTGAGGGGTGGGCTAAGTCGTTCATTTACAGAAGCTAACAAAGATAACGAAGGGTTCATTCCCTCGCCTCGCCTTCTCGTGTCCAGTTTCCTTTGTTACCTTCGTTTCCTTATGTTGATGATTTCTTCGTCATTGAAAATGTCGAGCGTCGCACTCGCGGCTCGAAATCGTCTTCCACTCCCCTTGGGAGGGAGAGACTCTGTCGATCCTTAATATTCTTGTGAAATTCAGTTACGGCTCAACAGAGTTTCGTATACCGTCGCACGCTATGAGAAGGGTCCAGGTTTTCAACCGGCAACGGACGCTTGCCTTAGAGCGAATTTTATTTCGCCACCTCGCCCGCGGCCTGCTGGAGGAATTGCTTCATCGCGAGGATTATGAATTGGGTGTGCATTTCATCGCAGCGGAGGAAATGGGCCGTCTCAATGAAACTTTCCTTGGCCATCATGGTTCCACAGACGTCATCACTTTCAATCATCAGGAAAACTGCGCGGACGAGAAGCTTTGCGGCGAAATTTTCATTTCCGTGGATGATGTGATGCTCCATGCGCGGCGGTTCCGCGTCGATTGGCCCTCGGAAATGACTCGATACCTGGTTCATGGCGTCCTTCATCTCGAGGGTTTCAATGACACAGATACCGTTTCTCGCCGTGCGATGAAGCGACAGGAAAATAAGCTGCTAAAGGAATTGTCCCTTCGCTTCAATTTGGGCAAACTCGGCAAGCATGGCGCAGGTTGAAAATCATTTCTTAAAACGGTGGCGGGCCAATTTCTTTGCCGGCCTGGCCATTGTCTTGCCTGGGATCATTTCCATCGCGGTCGTGGTTTGGATTTTCCAGAACGTGTCCAACGTAACCGACAAGACGCTCTTCTTTTTGCCCAAGTCCTGGATCCGCGCGCGGTTGCCTGACGGCAATTTAGGAGAAATCCAATGGTATTGGAGTTGGTTGGCGCTCTTTTGGGCGGTATTTATCGTTTGCCTGATTGGACGCTACGGACGGAATTATCTGGGCCGCAAAACCATTGAGTGGCTGGATCATGCCATTATGCGCGTGCCGCTCATGAACAAAATTTACGGCACGGTCAAACAAGTCAATCAGTCCTTCAGCAATAACAAATCGTCTTTTAAACAGGTGGTGCTGGTTACATTTCCCCATGGTCGGTCGAAGGCGGTCGGATTTGTGACCGGCGAACAACTCGATTGCGGCGGAGAAAAGCTGGTCAGCGTTTTCATCCCCACGACGCCCAATCCCACCTCTGGCTTTCTGGTCATGGTTCCCGAAAGCGAAACCCTCAAGCTAAATATGTCCGTGGCCGACGGCATTAAATTCATCATCAGCCTGGGCGCGATCTCTCCCGACAGCCCCGATCACTCCGGCAATCGCCTGACCGCTTCGCCGCCCGCCGCCCCATGAACCTTGCGCGCACGACCGGCCTGGTCCTGCGCACCCGGCCGCTGACCGACACCAGCCTGATCGTGCAATGGCTGACCCGCGATTTTGGCCGCGTTGCCACCGTAGCCAAAGGCGCGCGACGTCCCAAATCCTCGTTTCGCGGGCAATTGGATTTGTTCTACCTTGCCGACCTAAGCTTCGCGCGGTCGAGTCGCTCCGATTTGCACACCTTGCGGGAAGTGCGTTTGTTGCAGACCCACGCCAAGCTGCGCACCGAATTGATCTACGTCCAGCAAGCTTCCTATTGTGCCGCGCTCATTGAACAAACGGCGGAGCCAGACGCGACCATGCCCTCGGTTTTCGAAACCTTCCGCGATTTGCTGGAGCAATTACCCAAGCACACCGCCCAGGCGCAAACCATTTTTGGGTTTGAAATGAAATGGCTACAGGAGCTGGGCTTAAAGCCCAACCTGGCCGAAGCTACATTGACATCTGGAACGAAGCAAGTTTTGGAACGATTGCTGGAGATGAGCTGGCCGGAGATTTTCCGCCTGCGGTTGAGCGCCGAGCAAACCAGGGAGATCCGGCTTTATTTGCACGGCTTCATCATCTACCATCTGGAACGAATCCCGCGCGGCCGAAGCGCCGCGCTGGGAAGTAATGAGAAATAATACCCGACATTGATATGTTATACACCATCGCGGTCATCCTGATCATCCTCTGGTTGTTGGGGCTTGTGTCTTCGTACACCATCAACGGGTTCATTCACATTCTTCTTGTCATCGCCATCATCCTCATTTTGTTGCGCATCATCAACGGCCGCAAGCCACTCTAATTTCGGCCAACAGCCGCCGCGTGCCGCCGACGATGATTCGGCCAAACCTTATTGAGTGACCAAACGATAGTACACTGTAGAAAGCCCGCTGCTCGCAGTGTCGATATAAGAGAAGTCTCCATCCTCGTCCTCCAGAGTAGGCGTGCCCATATCGAACCAATTCGCCAGATCAGTCGAGCTTTGCACGACGTAATCGCGCACCGGGTCGGCGGTAAATTGCAACAGGGCCTCGCCGCCTTGCATCTGGACCGTGAGATCCGGTACGGGCACAGCCGGGTGCGCATATAGGTCAGGAATTCTGTAAGCGCGATAGACCTCGTAACCAGCATAATTGATATTGGTATTGCCTGGATCAAACAACTCCAAGTCGAACACCACGCTCGGATTAGCCTCGTGGGTCACTTCCTTAAGGCGGACCTCCGTTGGAGTGTTGGTTGAATAGCGGCTGGGGCGGGCGCCGTTTTCCCAAGAGACAGCGCCAAAGTCCACCAACACATTGCCAGTCTGAGGTAGCATGGGCGCGTTGCCTATCAAGCCGCAATACAGCCGGTCGTAATTCGTGCCCGAGAATTGCCAGACGAGCGATACCGTCATGTTGGTCTCGTCCACGCTGAATTCCACGGCGCGACTGTAATTGTCCTGGTCGGGCAGGATGGGCTGCCAAGGCTCCGCGCGGTCGTTGCCATCGTCAAAACAGAGGATGGTGCCTTGAGGCGTAAGGGTAGGTGCATGTTGGGCAAAATTCCACTCAAAGGGAGGGCCTACCTTCGTCAAGAGGTAAGGCTGCCACTGAGCACCCCAATTCTGAGGATTCCCCAAAATCCACTGAAGTTGCCCTGAGCGAGAGAATTTTATGATCGCGTCCTGATTGCGCAGGGAAACAATGATCGAGTTATCATTGGTGTCATCAATAATGGCGTTGGCATGCTCCGGATCGATTCCATAAAAGGAAAGGTCCATGAAAGGCAGATAATTGATGCGCGTCGGATCGAGCATGGCGAGCAGCGACCAGGCATTAAGGAGAAGGCTTGCATTAGTGTACGAAACCTCGACGACGCGGTCGTATGAGACATCCGCCGTCTCCAAGGGCGCATTGGAGTAGGTGGCGCTGCTGGGAAAATCGGGAACTTCCTGTTTCGAGTAGCTCAAATAAAGAATGGTGCCATGGTCGGTAATAAGGTCTTCATGCGAATCGACTGTGTAAGCTCTCGGGGTCGTCCAAGTCTGGACGGTTTGGCCAAGCATATTAGCCTCGGTGAAGCCCAAACCACTATAGGTGGGGTAAAAGAGGTTCCCATTGGTCATCTGTCGAATGTCTGAAGGTGTTTTTACCACGCTGCTATACCAGACGACCTGGCCCGAGTAGTCAACCATCGTTACGTAGTATGCGCCCTTGACGGTGATGTTCTCCGCACTAAACATCGTATAGCCAGGTTCCATTTGGCTTGGATAATTGGTCACCAGGATTATGCCGGGGAAAGTCGCCGGGGGCAAACCGGTCACGAAAGTCAAAGGCTGGGCGAATGTTGATGTATTGCGAAATTGATCGCGGACTGTAACGGTGATTTGATTGGTGCGGTCTGGTTTGAACCCCAGCAAGATTTCCGAATGATTGGTGCCATAATCGTAAAAGTCACGTTGCCAATCCTCCACGCCGTCGCTCACATAAATGCTCACCATGGAATCAACATCTGTGGTTAAGGATAAAGTTCCGGCCAGCGGCGCATTGGTTCCGGCCGCTACAAAGGTTGGCCCGTCGAGAATCGTCACTGCTTCACAGCACGGTGCGACCAATGCCGCCACCGCCATTGTTCTCAACATACCACGCAGAAATCTAAAGCCCTTTGCGCCATCTTGAATCGTCATCGTTTTCATGTTCTCTTACATCGCACTCCTTTTTATTTTGTTTCGTTCTTGGTTTTGGTTGCCTTTGCTTGGCGGAATAAAACCAAGCGCCGACTGTAGGGATTTGCCCTACGCGCGTCAAGAGGCAAAAACTCTGAAAAAAGCAGACTTTTAAGACAAATGCGAAGGAGATCCCGAAATAACCTTTTGGTGGAAAAGCGCCCTTTTTTACGAGGGAAAAGTCCTCGTTTGTTATTCCTAGTCGCGGTGAGTCAAAAATGGCAAAATGGTCGGAACGAAAGGATTTGAACCTGCCTCCACCTTCTGATAATCAAGGAGTTACAGCGCGAGACACACAAGGAGACTCACACAAACTCCGGCCAATGCTTCCTCAACGAAGCGATGCCTCATTGCCGCACAGCGGTTCGCGCTTTCCTGAGCGCTTCGGTGCCGTCAACGAGGCGAGACTTACCAGAGCGTACGGCGGCGCGGCGTTCCCGGACCTCATCCAAATGGGTGCGACGCCTTGATGTTGACTCTTCCCTTTGTTCCCTTCGTTATCTTGTTGTGAAGGATTTTTTACACCAAGGAAACGAAGGAAACGAAGAACTTCGTCCCTCACTTGGAGGTACAAAATGGAAGCGCAGCCACACCGACTCGAGCTTTCCTGAGTGGTTCGGGGCTCTCAACGAATCGCGCTTTGCCGGGGGTGGAAGTTTGCGGAATTGTTTTTAATAATGGCGACAATGTCGTTGACATAAGGGCCGTTTTTAATCCTCCTGTAGCTAGGGTGAAATGCGTTAATGTACAACCTCCCGTTTTTGAAGGAAAATGCCGCTGATCCTTGAGGCTGAAGGTCTTGGTTATTCAGCCCAAAATCGCTGAAAAATAAGTTGAGGACATTGCCGCAAATGACAATGTCTGGATCATAAGCGTTGATCTGACTGCGCAAAATATCTCGGTTTTTCTCGTAACAGTACTTAATGTACGCATAGTAGCTTTTACTCCGCCCTGGAAGCTTGCTAACGTTAATGTATGCAATGCTCTTTAGTGATTCGGGCACCTTAGAATCTGCGCCCCACTTCTCTGACCAAGGGACATAGTTGTTGCGAACTGAATAGGTAATACAGGCCATTCTAGCGTGTAGCCAACTTATTTTTCCTGTGGCAATGTCTCTTGGAATAATGCATTTCGTAACGCTCCAGCCTCCTCCAGCAACTCCCTCTTTATTGTCTCGAGCCTCTTTCAGAATCCATAGAATCTTTAGAGGGCTGGAGAGGTACTCCTCAAGATCAACCGTGCCATCGTAAATCGGCTCATGTTTTGCGCCTTTTAAAGCAGCGGAATCAGCGGGCTCCTGCCAATTACGGTCGGACTTCGCTTTCTCAGCGAGTTCTGCCTCAAGTTTAATCTCAAAATCGCGGAGTTGTTCCTTATGCGCTGGGGTAAGTTTGCTCATAAAGCGTGATTCTGCCCTGCTGCGCTCGCTAAACACAAGAGCGAAGCGGCAGGGCAGGCAAGATCGATTTCTTCCACAAAATGGTCGGAGCGACAGGATTTGAACCTGCGACGTCTTGGTCCCAAACCAAGTGCTCTACCAGGCTGAGCTACGCTCCGTCACCGATCAACCACCATGCGCTATCCTACAGCAGAAGCAAGCAGTTTCGCGTCCCAGCTTCGTCACTTTCGGTAACACCTGCTTTTGAGTTACGACGCCGATAGACCAACCCAAAAAAGGCAAAGAGAATAAGAGGACCGGCCCACCATAAAATAAGCCGAATAAAAGTGAAACTGTCCGCCGTCTAAGAATCGTTCGTCAATTGGCCCAACAATGAAAAATTATGGTCTGCTTTGGCTGGTGCTGCTGGCCCTCCCTTGTGCTGCTCTAAGCGCGGAAAAGGACGAAATCACCCTTTACCTTCAGCTCATTCGCGGGACTGACGGCGACCAGCCGCCCGCCGCCGATGCCCGCATAGCCGGCCCCGAAGTCTGTCATCGATTGCAGATGTTCAAATGGAAGAATTACTGGGAAATCAGTCGTCGCTCGGTCCGTTTGGGTTATGGCGAAAAGACCCGCCAGCGCATGACAACCGAGCGCGAAGTGGAAATCGCCAGGAAGACCCCGCATGAGTTGATTATTAGCAATTACACCAACGGCAAATTAACCAGGCGCAGAACCCAATCGCTGGAAACGCCGTTTTATATTGCCGGCGGGGATAAAGACCCCGATCAATCGTGGTTCATTGTGCTGCGCCACGACAAACCGCCGGAAGGGAAAGTCGCCCGGAATTGAGCGACCTTTAATCCGCCTGCACCTTCCCGCAGAAATGCGCTTCCAGCCCTAGTTCGGCCATCATGGCGGCTTTGATGCGACAGGCGCGATGGGCTTTTTTCTCGTCGGGCGCATAAACGACCTGGATATGATTGGATTTATGGCGCGCCATCATTTGATCGCGGGTGACGCCGTCGAAACAAGCATGCATGATGGGCCATTGAGGAGTCGTCTCGCGCCAGCGACGTTCTGTCTCAGGTAGCGGCAGTTCGACCGCCCGGCCCACGCCTAAATCGCAATGAAGTGTGCCGTCCATAATGAAGACGCGGCTCCAAACGATGTGGCCCGGTTTGCTGATTCCCTTGAGGGTGCCCCCGCCGAGGCGGAAATACATGGGTGGCTGTCGCTCGCTGGAGGCGCCCTTCCAGCCTTTGACGAAATGGGCCGGCGGCGCAGCCCCGGAGATCAACAGCACCCAAACAAATTCGTCCAACTCATCGCTTTGATACTGCTGCCCCCAACGCAGGTCATGCAAAGTATTCTCAGGAGCGTAGCCTAATTTGCGCCACAAGTGATACGTGAGCAATCCATCCAACCCGGCACATTCATCCACTTCATTGAAGTGTGGCAACGCCTCGCCGGGATAGAGGACGCGCTTGGTGTGCGGACATTTGACCGGTGGACGGTCCACGTTGTTGAGCGTGCCCTCGACGAGATCGCTCGCCGGGGCGAGGTCCTTCAACCCCTGCTGATATTGAATGCCAATGGCCGAGCAACCGAATTCAGCCGCGATGCGCACGGCCGCAATGTACATTTTGCATTGTTGAAGCGTTTGGGCGCGGGTCAATTCGCTTTTTTCATCCTTGCCCCAATGGAATTTCATCCCTTTTTTCACATACCATTGCAGCACGCCGCGCGCTTCTTCCTCGGTCACCTCTCGCATGGCGGCAAAGAGAGCGGATTGGCTCAGACGCTCCTTAAAAAGGCCCGTCGGGTGAAGCAATTCGTCGGGAATGATCGCGTTGAACATGCCCATGCATCCTTCATCGAACACGCCCATAATGGCTTTGCGTTCCTTAAACTGCCGGCCAAACGCGCGCCCAAATCTTTCTTCCGCTGCGGGCATCTTGACATCGGTGAAGTCGCACACGTGGCTTTGATCGTGAGCGAGCGAGCCGATCTTGAGCCATTGGCGAAGTCCCTCTTCAAAAAAGCGGTCAGAAAAGTCTTCACTCCATAGCGAACTATACCTGACACAAGCCTTGGTCATGGATGCGTTTAAATTCAACATGCCGACCAAACCCGGCCAGGTGCCGCTCCAATTGGCGACCGTCAGGATGGGCCCGCGGTGCGTTATCAATCCCGGTAAAACATGGTGGCTGTATTGCCAGACCGATTCCGCCACGATCAACGGCGCGTTCGGATCGAGCTGGCGGAAAACTTCCATGCCCATTTTCTGCGAATCAATAAAGCCATGTTTCTTGGCGGCATCGAAATGATGGGCGCGGGCCAATTTCCAGCCCTCTCGCTGGAGAGATTTCCCCAACAGTGCTTCCATTTTGGCTTGGACCGGCCAACATTTCTGATTTGCGCTCAGACGGAGATCGCCACTGGCCATAAGGTAGGCGGTACGAGGAGGCAGTGATTTCATGGGCGTAAAACTAAATTGTTGTTGTTGTTGAGGTTGAGGTACCAAGATTCGGCAAGAGCGTAAATGGAAAAAGGCGAAAATAGGGAAATTCTTGGTGGGCGCATTGTGGAGGGGATCGCCCGGCTTGATGAGGCGAAGAAAAATCCACCAAAACATCCAGTTGCACACTCGTCACAAAAGGCTATGTTAGCGTTATGGATTGGCAGAAAACCGCAGCTTTGGGAGTGGTCGCAGTGACCGCAGCCGTTTTTCTACGAGCGAAATTGCGCCGGCGCAAATTCAGCTTTGAGCATGATACGCACTGTGGTTGCGCGGTCACAGGCGATGCCAACGCGAAAACGTCCATTGTTTTCAGCGCCCGCAAGGGGGAACGCGCCAAAATCACCATCAAAAACAACTAACTCGCGAGTCAGCAAAAAGAATCATACACTCCGTTGACTCTTGCAAAACTCACCAGCATCAACTATCATCTCTTCTTGCCATGCATAAGATAAGTTCCGCAGTCCAATTTGCCAAAAGGCGCCAGCCCCTGGCACGAGATCACGAAACTCACTGGGCTCCCAACACCGATGTTTATGTCTCCGACGCCGGCCTTGTCATCAAGGTGGAGTTGGCCGGCATGCAGCGCGAAAATTTGGAATTAACAGTGGAAGGCGACAGTTTGCGCATCAGCGGGCACCGGCCCGACGGTTGCCGCCCCTTGCAATGCAAATTCCAAGCCATGGAAATCAACTATGGAGCGTTTGAAACCTGCATAGAATTGCCCGAGGGCTTCGATGTTTCCCGCGGCAAGGCCGTTTATCAAAATGGTTTCCTGCGCGTTGACATCCCGTTCCTTTCTTCCGATTCCCGCGACTCCGACAGCGAGGATTAACACCGGGGCATGACCATGCCGGAAACTGAATTTATCAGCATCCTGGGCGCGGGGGGCACCCCGGACGCTTCTGGCACCAAGGTATGGTCAAAATCTCTCCCCGAAGCTCTGCCCATTCTGGGATTGTCGGACATCGTCATCTTCCCGGGCACCGTCACCCACCTTCTGGTCGAAACCGCGCAGAGCATCAGGCTGATTGATGACGTGGTGGCCGGCGACCGCTATTTGGGCCTGGTTTTGCAGCGTAATCCGGATATCGAAAACCCCACGCCGGCGGAGCTTCATTCCTGCGGCTGCGCTGGACGCGTCCTGAAGATGCTCAAATTTCCCGACGGCAGCGTGCGCGTGGCCGTCGAAGGATTGCGTCGTTTCCGCGTCCTTAGCTACACTTCGGAATCGCCTTATTTAATTGCGCAGACCGAAAAGCTCAAAGACGTCGCCGATGACACCTTGGAGCTGACGGCTTTGACCCGCAACGCCGAACGCGAATTTCAAGAGATCATCAAGCTTTCTCCCACCTTGGCCGAGCAGGTCAAAGTCGCGGCGTTGAACACGGGCGAGCCTGGAAAATTAGCCGATCTCATAGCCGCCAATTTGAATCTGAGCCTGGAGGAGCGCCAGCATTTATTGGAAATGCCCGAGGTTAAAGACCGGTTGACCCGCCTTTTGCCTTTGTTGAGCCGCGAGTTGGAAGTGCTCAAGCTCGGCTCCAAAATCCAAAACGAGGTCGTCACCTCCATGTCCAAGAATCAGCGCGATTTCTTCTTGCGCGAGCAAATCCGCGCCATTCAGCGCGAATTGGGCGAGGTGGATTCCGGCGCGGCTGAAGCCAAGGACCTGCGCGACTTGATCGAGCAGAACAATCTGCCCGAGGAGGCAAAAAAGGTCGCGCTCAAGGAATTGGAGCGCTTGCAGCAAATGCCTCCCGCCGTGGCGGAATACACCATGGCGCGCAATTATCTCGATTGGTTGATTACCCTGCCCTGGTCCAAGTTCACCGAGGATAAACTGGATCTGGCCGCCGCCAGCCGTTTGCTGGACGAACAGCATTTTGGCCTGCGCAAAGTCAAAGACCGCCTGTTGGAATTCCTGGCTGTCATCAAGCTCAAACAACAACTCAAGGGTCCTATTCTCTGTCTGGTCGGCCCACCGGGCGTGGGCAAGACTTCGCTGGGCAAAAGCGTCGCTGATGCCTTGGGCCGCAAATTTGCGCGCATTTCTCTCGGCGGTATGCGCGATGAGGCGGAGATTCGCGGCCACCGCCGCACGTATGTCGGGGCGATGCCCGGACGCATCATTCAAAGTTTGCGACGAGTCGAGTCAAGCAATCCCGTCATTCTTCTGGATGAAGTGGACAAGGTCGGTTCGGATTTTCGCGGCGATCCCGCCTCCGCGCTACTGGAAGTGCTTGACCCGGCGCAAAACAATACGTTCGTGGATCATTACCTTGATATTCCCTACGATTTGTCGCGTGTTTTATTTTTGACCACTGCTAATTGGCTGGACCCAATTCATCCCGCTTTGCGCGACCGGCTGGAAGTCATCGAACTGCCCAGTTACACGGCTACGGAAAAGGTGGAAATCGCCCGACGGCATCTTGCCCCCCGGCAATTGGAGGAGCACGGGCTGAAGAAGAAGCTGCTTCGCCTGCCCGATGCCACCTTAAAGCTTCTTATTCAGGATTACACGCGCGAGGCCGGCGTGCGCCAGCTTGAGCGGGAAATCGCCGCATTGACCCGCAAGGCCGCCCGCAAAATCGTCACCCGCAATACCCATCTGCCGCTGGTGATTACTCCGCCCATGCTCGCCACTTATTTGGGGCCGCCGCCTTTCACTTCCGAGGCTGCGGAGCAGATTGACGAATTCGGCATCGCCATCGGACTAGCCTGGACGCCCGTAGGCGGGGAAATTCTATTCATCGAAGCCACTCGCATGCAAGGGCGGGGCGGTTTGCTTCTGACGGGTTCACTGGGGGAGGTTATGAAGGAAAGCGCGCAAACCGCGTTGAGCTTTTTGCGCAATCGTGCTGCCACGCTTAACATCGATCTGAGTGACTATGATAAGCGCGACATTCACGTCCATGTGCCCGCGGGCGCCACACCCAAAGACGGTCCCAGCGCGGGATTGACCATCGTGGCGGCATTGGCTTCGCTGATGACGCAACGCAAAGTCCGTTCCGACATCGCCATGACCGGTGAAATCAGTCTGCGCGGACGTGTCCTGAGGGTGGGGGGCATCAAAGAAAAAGTTTTGGCCGCGGCGCGTTCCGGGTTGAAACATGTCATCCTTCCGGCTCAGAATCGCAACGACTGGCTGGAAGTGCCCGTGGAAGTGCGGCGGAAATTGAAGGCCCATTTCGTGGAGAACATCGCCCAGATGTTGCCCATCGCCCTTTTGTCCAAGTGATGCGGCGCCTCCTCGCCGCGTTATTGTTGACAGCCACGCCTGTCCTGGCGGATCTCTCAACTATAGATGATTCGTCCGACGGCCCGGCCTTGGCCGCGCAAATTCGTGATGCCGTTCCCGAGGAAACCAGCCAGATTCACGGCACCTTAATCATTCATGCCAACGGCCAAACCACCAACGTGCCCGTGACTTGCCGCGTGGTGATCCGGGAAACTAATTGGGAAACGGATTACGACGTGGCCCCCACCACCGACTCCGGCGCGGAGCGCCTCTCGGTCATCCACCGTACCAACGCGCCGAACGAGTATCTTTACGCCCGCGCCCCATCTCCCTCGGCTCCGTTGCCGGAGCTCGCCCCGCTTTCGCCGGCTCAAGCCAGTCTCACGCCGTTGGCCGAGTCGGATTTTTCCGTGGCGGATTTGGGTTTGGACTTTTTGCACTGGCCGCAACAGCGCCGTTTAAAGGGAGAGATGCGCCTTGGCCAGCCTTGCTTCGTCCTCGAAAGCCGCGACCCGGACAGCAAAACCATCGGGCGGGTGAAATCTTATATTGACAAGGAATCCGGCGGGTTGCTCAGGGCCGAGGCCTATGACCCGGTGGAGCATCTGGCCAAGGAATTCTCTCTGCACGGCAGCAGTTTTAAAAAGGTCAACGGCCATTGGCGGCTGGACCACATGGATATTCGCGACAACAAAAAACACTCGCACACCGAACTGAAATTTGATATCACGGATTGATGAAAGCGATCTTGGGCATGGCTCTGGCCGACGTGCTATGCTGGATCATCGTCTTGCCTGCTTTCGCCATCATGGGCTATCGCAGCCTGATGCAAAGCGAGGACCGCCGCAGGCTGTTGACCAGGTGGTCATTGAGTGTGGTTTTTATTCTCTGCATGGCCTGGATCGCCACCTGGCACATGGTCGCAAAACCTTTGATCATGGTCATACCCGCGACCTTGCTGGGCGCGTTGTGGCTGTCGGACGCGCTTTACTTCCTGTTCAAACCTTTTACCGACGCCTTTGACGGCGGCCGGCTTGAGGTCGAGGCCAAGCCTTATTATTTTCTCGCTGAAGGCCAGCGCCGCAAGGGGCTTTACGCGGAAGCGGCCGAGGAGGTGCGCAAGGAATTGAAAAAATTTCCCGGCGATGCCGAAGGAATGACGAAGCTGGCCGCCATCCAGGCCGAGGACTTGCACGACCTGCCCGCCGCGATAGCCACGCTTAACGAGCTTTTGCAGCAGCCCCAATTGCCGGCCCACAACGCCGTCGCCGCGCTGCAAACCATGGCCGATTGGCAGATGAACCTTGGACGCGATCCCGAGGCGGCCCGCGTTTCGTTCCAGCGCATCGTCCACATGTTTCCCGATTCCTCCTATTCTCTTAACGCCGAGCAGCGTCTGGCGCATCTGGACGGCGTCCAACAAACGCGGGATTTTCACGAAAAGAAAGTATTCAACGTTACCCCCGGCGTGCGTGATCTGGGCCTGCGCAAAACCGTCGAGCAAACAGATTCGCCCGAAACCGAGGCCCTGAACCTCGCGACGGAATACGTTCGGCAACTGGAAACGTATCCCAATGATACAGAGACGCGGGAGAAGTTGGCCGTGCTTTATGCGGAACAATTGGACCGGCTGGACCTGGCCGTCACTCAAATCGAACAATTGATAGCCCTGGCCAACGAAACTCCAGCACACATCGCGCGCTGGTTGGAACTTCTGGCCACACTGCAAATCCGCCACGGGCACGATCTGGACGCCGCCGAGAAAGCCCTGCGCCGCATCATGGAGCGATTTCCCGAATCCGCCCTGTACCAGCGGGCGATGTCCCGGCTGGCCACACTGCAAGCGGAGTGGAAAACCGCCACCGTCCAGACCGCGGCCAAGGAACTGGGTGTGTATGAAAAGGATTTGGGGTTGAAGAGATGATCGATGCGCTTCCTCCCCCGGTAGGGCTGCGCTGCCGCGGCGCTGCCGCGCAGCCTCTTAACCTGGCGGCGCCGCCCCGCCGCCCTTACCTTTAATCTAGCAATGGCGGATGTTTATGGCAGTATTACGGGCAAACTGGGCTGAATAAAATGATTCGCCTGGGCTCTAAAGGACGTGCAGAAAAACATATGCCATCGCTTGGTCGGTAGGGCGAGACTCCGTCGAGCCCTGACTCGATTTCGTGAGGTAATATTAGGGCTCGAAGTCAGAACAGAGATGGGAGGCACAACACGTTGTGCCAGAGTCTTGCCCTGCCGATTTTGGGGAGGATTCGTCGTGGGTTTGTTTCTGTTGCCGGCCCAGTTTGCCTCAGCCCAAAATCCTTCATCAACCATCCCTCACCACCACAAAGTTCAAGTCAATGATCGCGCGTTGGGTCAGAGTTTGGCCGCGAGAGGCGCTCGGTTGATCGCCGATTACGGTGGCTACCAGCTCTATGACGCGCCCGATTCAGTGACCAATTACCCGGCGGACAAAGCCGAATCGCGTGATGATTACAATTTGATTCTCCTGAACGCCGGCGGCCTGGATACCGCCGCCGCTCCCGTCAAAGTCCTGCGAAAGTCAGTGGGCACATTTGCCGGCAAGCGGATGCACTTGGTCCAATTCGCCGGGCCGATTCTGCCGGAATGGCGACAAGCCTTGCTGGATGCGGGCGCGCGAATTGTCAACTATATCCCGCACAATGCTTATTTGATTTACGGCGATGCCGAGGCCATCGCTCGTGTGCAAGCCCTGGCGGCGAGCGCTCCCCACGTGCAATGGGATGGGGCCTATTTGGATGATTACAAAATTCATCCCTCCGCCAAGCCCGGCGCGGTGAAGATCGATCAATTTGCCATCCAATTGGTCTCTGATGATGCCGCCAACGCCGGGACTTTGAAATTGATCGATCAACTTAAGCTGGCCCCGATCACGCGGCAGCGGCAGGTCTTGGATTTCGTCAATATCGTCGTTCGCTTGGCACCTGCCAACCTGGCCCAAATCGCCGCGCGGCCCGATGTCGTTTCGATCCAGCCCTACGATACGCCGCGCAAATTGTGCGAACGCCAGGACCAGATTGTAGCGGGCAATATATCGGGCACCGCTCCCAGTGGACCGGGGTATCTGAGCTGGTTGCAAAGCCACGGATTCAACCAGTCGCAATTCGACGCGTCCGCATTTATAGTGGACATTTCTGACAGCGGGATTGACGACGGAACAACGCATCCGAACCATTTCGGTTTCTATGTGGATGGAGAAACCAACGAGGCCAGTCGCGTGTTATACAATCGCCTCGAGGGCTCGCCGAACGCCGGCAGCACGCTGGTGGGTTGCGACGGTCATGGGAATATCAATGCGCACATCGTGGGCGGCTATGATAACCGGAGCGGGTTCCCGTTCGTGGATACGGCGGGTTATCATTATGGCTTGGGCGTGTGCCCGTTCGCCCATTTAGGATCATCGGTCATTTTTGATCCGACATTTTTCACCAATCCGTCCTACGAAAACCTGATGTCGCAAGCTTATGCCGACGGCGCGCGCATCAATAACAATAGCTGGGGCGACGGAGAAAATGATGACGGGCTTTACAACCCGGACTCCCAGGAATACGACGCGCTCGTGCGCGACGCGCAACCGGAAGGCTCGGCTTATCCTGCGCCCGGCAATCAGGAGATGGTGATCGTCTTTGCGGCCGGCAATGACGGACCCAGCACCGAAACCGTCAGCCCGCCGGCCACGGGCAAGAACGTTATTTGCGTGGGCGCGGCCCAAAACGTGCAGCCCTTCCCGGGAAGGAACGACGGCGCCGACCTCGGCGACACCACCGACGCCCAGGCCGACAATGCGAATGCCATCGTCGCTTTTTCCAGTCGCGGCCCTTGTTTGGATTTGCGGGCCAAGCCCGATCTGGTCGCCCCCGGCACTCACGTCAGCGGCGGGGTTACGCAAGCACCTGACCCAGGTTCCACCGGCACGGCCGACCCTTGTTACCTGAACATCGGCACTAATGATATTGGTGTGGACGGCGGCTCAGACGGGAGCATTTTCTTTCCCGACACCGGCCAGCAGTTTTACACCGCATCCTCTGGCACGAGCCATTCGACCCCCTGCGTTTCGGGCGGATGCGCGCTGTTGCGACAATACTTCATCAATCAGGGATGGACGCCGCCCAGTCCCGCTATGACCAAAGCCTGGCTGATGAACGCCGCGCGCTACCTGAGCGGTCCCGAAGCCAATGACAATCTCTGGTCTGGCGCGCAGGGAATGGGAGAGATGAATTTGGGGACGGCGTTCGATGGCACACGCCGATTACTCCGCGACGAAGCTGCCGGGGACATATTCACCGCCAGCGGACAAACCCGCGTGTTCACCGGCACGATCGACAATCCAAACGAACCGTTTCGCGTCACCGTCGCGTGGACGGATGCTCCCGGCAGCACGACGGGCGCAGCTTACAACAACGATCTCGACTTGACAGTGAACATCGGCGGGAGAACCTACAAGGGCAACGTTTTTAGCGGCGCATTTTCGACAACGGGCGGTTCGGCGGACCCTTACAACAACGTGGAAAGCGTGTTTTTGCCCGGCGGAAACTCAGGAAACTTTACCATCACCATCACTGGCGCGAGCATCAATTCGGTGGGCGTTCCGGGAGGGCCGGGCCAGGTGAATCAAGACTTTGCTCTTGTCGCATATAACGCCGCCCCGGGACCGGTGCCCACGCCGCTGGGCGCGATTCTGGAGATGGAAACCTGCCAGCCGACCAATGGCGTGATCGATCCCGGCGAAACCGTGACCGTTGCATTGACGATTCAGAACAGCGGGTCCGTCGGCACCACCGACCTCGTGGCCACACTCCTGTCCACCAACGGCGTCGCGTTTCCCTCCGAGCCTCAAACCTACGGCGCTCTGGCACCAGGTGCGTCCGGAACGGCGGCTTACTCTTTT
>Ga0302325_10004285_pt1 | contig 33039 bp, 27 predicted proteins | sample Palsa_T0_2_FD_201948 | JGI IMG/M metagenome (GOLD analysis project Ga0302325, IMG submission 201948) | Peat permafrost microbial communities from Stordalen Mire near Abisko, Sweden - Palsa_T0_2 | ecosystem: Environmental > Terrestrial > Soil > Palsa > Peat permafrost | place: Sweden: Abisko... | reverse complement strand
GTGGCGCGGGCATCCTCGTGCTGTTGCCCGGTCACGACATCGAGGCCTGCGCCGAAGCAGTGGCGGCCCTCCGACGGTGCCGTTCACTGCGGCTGCTGCCAGGCGTGCTCACACCCGGGCTCGCGCGGCTGGTGGCCGATCTGGCTCCGCACGCCGAGTTGCTCCGGCCGACCAGCTCAGAGGCCTCCTACGCGGCCTACGCGGGGCAGGCGGACGGTGTCATCTGCCTCGACTACGGCGACGCATTCGACCGTCGCGCGCTGATCGCGGCGGCTGCCGGCACGGCCGTCGCAGTCGCTCGCCGTGGAGCCGCGGACGCGGTCCTCGGCGCCGAGCTGGTCGCGATCGACGAGGTTGGTATCGCCGCCGCGCCCGACGCCCTACTCGAGCGCGCGCCGCGCCGCGCGCCGCGCCGCGCCGCCGTCCTCGAGGCCTGCTCGAGCTCGGCGCTGCTCGAGCGGCTCGCGATCCTCGTCGCGAACGCTCAGGCCGGTGGCGGGATCCTCGCGCGGCTGGGTCCGGCGCCCGCCGGCGCTGCCCGCCGCCTCGAGACCGTCGCCTAACTAGTGTCTCGTCAGTGTGATTTCTACCCCGATTCGGCTCGCACCAGATTCTGGCGTGATGAGAACCCGACAACAGTTGTCGAAAAGTCATCTCGACCCCATCCTCGTGGAGGACTGGCGATGGCGGGCTACCGTCCACCCGCGGTCGACGCCTGCTACTTACTCGAACGACCAGCCCGCCCGGGCGAGATCCGCCGCGCGCGTGACCCACGCCGCTCGACGCGAAGCGCCGACCCCCTCCACCGACTAACACCAGCGGCGGACCGGAACTCCTTCATCACATTCCAACGCACACGCCAACCCGCAACGCCCCAGGCCCAAACGCCCACCACCGCCGTCATCTAGCCTAACGCCCCTCGAACACGTCGTTGATCAGCTCGGTCAGCCGGGCCGTCGGTCGCGATCCGAGCCGGTTGGCCATCGGCAACGAAAGCGACCGTTGCGCGAGCTGCTCGGTCACCGCCAGGTCCCCGGCGACGGGCGCGCGGGCAAACGCCGGATGGCGATGCAGCGGCGGATCGAAATATGTCCTGACCTCGATCCGGAGCGTCTTCGCGAGTGCGACCGCGCGCCGGCGCACGGTCTCGTCGGGCACCATCACCTGGAATGCCTGCCACGTCGAGCCGGAGGACCCGGCCTGGTAGGTCAGCGGGTAGGGGGCGAGCTGGGCTTGGAGCCGCCTGACTGTGTCTCGCCGCGCCGCGAGCGTCTGGTCGAAGCGGTCGAGCGTGGCCAGGCCGGTTGCCGCCTGGAGCTCTGACATCTTCGCGTTCAGTCCGGCGACCGAGGTCGTCTGCGAGTCAGGGTCGAGCCCGAAGTTGATGATCCGCGAGATCCGCTCGGCGGCGTCCGGATCGGAGGTCAAGATCGCCCCGCCCTCACCGATCGCGAACGGCTTCGTGGCGTGGAACGAGAAGATCTCGGTATCGCCCTGGCTGCCGAGCAGCCGCCCTGCTTCGTCCCGTGCCCCGAACCCGGCGGCGGAGTCCACCAGCAGCGGAACGCCGGCGTCGGCGCACGCCTCGCGCCAGCCCGCGCGCACTGCCACCGGCGCAGCAGTGCCGAACGTGGAGCACCCCATCACCCCGGCGACCAAGCCGCCATAGCGCGCGAGGGCCAGCCGCAGGCGCTGTGGATCGAGCTGCCACGAGTCAGCCTCGACGTCGACGAACAGCGGCTCGAACCCCGCCCAGCGGATCGCACAAGCCGTCGCGGTGAAAGTGAACGACGGCACCGCGATCAGGTTCCGGCGGTTCGCCGCCGGGGTGCCGCACACCTCGCGCAGCGCGGCCATCAGCCCGAGCGTGCAGTTGGCAACCGGCACGCATCCGATGCTGCCCACATACGCCGCCAGCCGGCTCGCCAGCCGCTGGTGACAGGGTCCGCCGTTCGAATAGAAATGGGCCTCTTCTGACAGCGCGTAGTAACGCGCCACGTCGTCGAGCGGCGGTAGCTCGGGCCGCAGGTAGCGGATCGTCTCGAGCTCGACGAAATCGAGGTCAGTTCCCGCTGCGCCCACCGGCCCACCCGTTTGCTCGAGATGACCGTCTTGCGTCGCGGACATGCCCCCGTAGTCGGCACCCGCAGGTTCGGCTTGAGGGCGACTAAAGGTCGGGCGTCCGCGACCGATCACCAGGACGTTCCCTTCGATCGTTTCGGGAGGTTGTCGTGTCCGATACGTTGGCTCTGCCTGCGCTGACTGAGGTATTCCGCCTGGCGCTCTCGCTGCCGGACGGCGTTGACGTATCCGGACTCGCATACGGCCACCACGAGAACTGGGACTCCATCGGGCACATGGTGCTCGTCGCCGAGATCGAGGAGGCATACGGGGTCCTGCTTGACACCGACGATGTCGTCGGGCTTTCCGACTACCAAGCCGCGGTTGACCTGCTCGGGCGCCACGGGGTGGTTTGTGAGCCAGCCTCTTAGCGGCAAGGTCGCTCTGGTCACAGGGTCCACGCGTGGTATCGGCTGGGCAACGGCCGCACAGCTGGCAGAGCGCGGGGCCACGGTTGTCCTCAACGGACATAGCAGCCGGGAGCGACTCGACGAACGCAGCGCCGAGCTTCGCGAGCGTTTCGGGGGCGAGCACGCCGGTATCGCATTCGACGTGGCCGACGCCGACGCTGTCTCCGGCGCGATCCGCCAGATCTTCGCTTCCCACCGGCGCCTCGACGTGCTGGTCAACAACGCCGGCGTGCTCGACGACGGCCTGCTCGGCATGATCGGAGCCGAGTCGATGGCCCGAACGTTCGCGGTCAACGCGCTCGGCGTTCTCAACACCACCCAGGCCGCTGCGCGCCTGCTTGCACGGAACGGCGGCGGCGCAATCGTCAACGTCACCTCGATCATCGGCGTGGTCGGAAACTCCGGTCAGGTCGCCTACGGCGGCTCGAAGGCGGCGGTGATCGGAATCACGCGCTCGGCGGCCAAAGAGCTCGCGCCCGCAGGCGTCCGCGTGAATGCGGTCGCGCCCGGCTTCATCGACACCGACATGGTCAGGAACCTGCCCGACGGCATCTACGAGCAGCGAGTCGCATCCGTCGCCCTCGGACGCATCGGAGCCCCCGACGAGGTCGCGCGCGCGATCGCCTGGCTGGCCTCCGACGAGGCGTCCTACGTGACCGGACAGGTACTCGGCGTCGACGGCGGCATGGTGATCTGAGTGCTCCCGATCCGCTCAACCGAGGACGTCGCCTTGATCGAGCAGCGGACCGGGCGCGCCTGGACCCACCCTGAGCTGGCGAGCGCGGTCGCGCAGGTGGCGGAGCGGCTCGCGAGGACGCCGAGGTCGCTCATCTTCCTCCGCTGCCGGATCGACGCCACGACCGTGATCCAGTACCTCGGCGCCCTCGCGGCGGGCCACGCGGTCGTGCTGGTGGACGACGACATGCAGGCCGACCGGCTGGCGGAGCTCGAGCATCGATATGCGCCGCGGCTGGTCCTGCACCCGGACGGTGCCGTCACCGAGCACGACGGCGCGCCCCGCCACGAGCTGCATCCGCAGCTGGCGCTGCTGCTGACGACGTCGGGGTCGACCGGCAGTCCGAAGCTCGTGCGGCTCAGCCGGGCAAACCTCGAGGCGAACGCGACCGCGATCGCCGGCTACCTCGATATCGGCCCTGGTGAGCGGGCGATCGCGAGCCTGCCTTTCCACTATTCCTACGGCCTGTCGGTTCTCAACAGCCACCTGCTCGCAGGAGCATCCGTGGTCTTGCCGGCCGAAGGCATGATCAAGCCTGCGTTCTGGGACGCGTTCGATCAGCATCGCTGTACCTCGTTCGCGGGCGTGCCCTACTCCTACACGATCCTCGAGCGCGTCGGCTGGCGGCGCCGTGAGCTCCCGTCGCTGCGCACGATGACCCAGGCCGGCGGGCGCCTGGAGCCCGACTCCAAGCAATCGCTGCACGACGAGCTGCGGCGCCGCGGTGCCCGGTTGGTCGTCATGTACGGGCAGACCGAGGCGACCGCGCGAATCGCATACGTGCCGCCCGGGCGGCTACGCGAGAAGCTTTCGGCGATCGGGATCCCGATCCCCGGCGGGCACCTCGCCGTCGAGGATGACGCCGGCCGCCTGTTGCCGGCCGGCGACGAGGGCGAGCTGGTCTACCGCGGCGCCAACGTCATGCTCGGATACGCCACCGGCCCGTCGGATCTGGCTGTGGGCGACCTGCTCGGCGGGGTGCTGCGCACCGGGGACCTGGGCTACGTCGATCACGACGGCTTCTTCTACGCGACCAGGCGGCTCGCACGGTTCGCCAAGGCGTACGGTCTGCGCATCAGCCTCGACGACCTCGAGGCGCGGCTGACCCAGGAAGGCCCGGCGGCGGCCCTCTGCGGCCGCGACGAGGAGATCCGGATCTTCGTCGAGGCCGGCGCAGGACGCTCCTCGGCGGGCGTTGGACTGCAGCTCGGGCGCGCCTTCGGCCTACCCGCTCGGACCTTCACCGTCACCGAGGTGCAGTCGCTGCCCGTCACAGCATCGGGCAAGGTCGACTATGCGGCATTGAAGGTGCTGGCCAATGCCTGACTCGCTGCTCGAGCGCCGGCCGTTTAGCATTCCGCGGCGCGAGAAGGAAACGCTGCTGTGCCGGCGGCTGGCCGAGCTGACCGAGCATCACCGCGCACACTGCCCGGCCTACGCGTCGGTGCTCGACCTGCTGTGGAGCGAGTCGCCGTCACCGCCCGAGCGCCTGCAGGACGTTCCGTGGCTGCCCGTGCAGCTGTTCAAGACACACGAGCTCCGCTCGATCCCCGACGACGCCGTCTTCAAGGTCCTGACCTCGAGCGGCACCACGGGCGCCGCCACCTCCCGGATCTTCCTCGACCGAGAGAGCGCCAGCCGCCAAACCCGCGCATTGGCAGCGACGATGGCGGCCGTGCTGGGAACGCAGCGGCGGCCGATGATCGTGATCGACTCCCGCGAGACCGTACGCGATCGCCGGTCCTTCAATGCCAGGGCGGCGGGCATCCTCGGGATGTCGACTTTCGGCCGGGACCACTTCTACGCGCTGGACGCCGACATGCGCCTGCAGCGCTCGGCGCTGCACGCATGGCTCGAGGACCATGCGGGGGAGCCGCTGTTCCTGTTCGGCTTCACGTTCATGGTCTGGCGCCATTTCCTCGACGCGCTCGCGCCGGGCGAAATCGATCTCAGCCACGCGGTCCTCGTCCACGGCGGCGGCTGGAAGCAGCTCCAGGCGGAGGCCGTCGGCGCCGGCCAGTTTCGCGAGCGCCTCGCGAAGACGACCGGACTGTCCAGGGTCGCGAGCTATTACGGCATGGTCGAGCAGATCGGGACGGTGTTCCTGGAATGCCGGAACGGCCGCCTTCACGCTCCCAATCCGGCCGACATCCTCATCCGCGACCCCCGCAGCTGGGAGGTCCAGCCCGACGGCACGCCCGGGGTGATCCAGGTCCTGAGCTCGCTGCCCACCAGCTATCCCGGCCACTCGCTGCTGACCGAGGACCTCGGAACGGTGCTGAGCCGCGACCGCTGCGGGTGCGGCTGGCTCGGTGCCGCTGTCGAGCTGCATGGGCGCGTTCCCCGCGCCGAGCTGCGCGGGTGCAGCGACACCCACGCCGCCGGCCTAGGAGCGGCGGCGTGACCGCCGTGCGACGCCTGGCGCCGGGTCCCGGCGACGTCGACCTCGAGGCGCTGCTCGAGGATCTTCGGCTCGCACCCCCGGTCGAGCCGTTCGGCGAGATCGCGCTCGAGGCGTGCGACGCGATCGCGCGAGCGCTGTTCCGCGACCCCGCGGTCCGTGCCCGCCCCGACCTGATCGTGCTCGCATCCTGGCTGCGCCGGCCCAACACCACCCGTCTCGCGGAGGAGGCGTGGTCGCTCGGAATCCGGGTGCCGCGCGGCCTGGCCTTCCATGTCCCGCCTGCGAATGTCGACGCGATCACGATGTACTCGCTTGCGCTCTCGATCCTGGCCGGGAACCGGAACGTGGTGCGCCTGTCCTCGCGCGCCGGCGTCGCCGCCACGCGCATCTGTGCCGCCGTCGACGAGGCGCTCGGCGCCCGGGAGCTCGCACCCGTCCGCGCGGGCACGGCGATCCTCGCCTGGGAACGTGACAGTTCGGCCACGGCAGTCTGCTCCGCCGCTTGCGATGTGAGGTTGGTGTGGGGAGGCGACGAGACCGTGCGTGCGCTCCGCTCGCTCCCGGTCGGCCCGGGTGCGAAGGACGTCGCCTTCATCGATCGCTTCTCGCTGGCGGCGATCGACGTCGGCGCCTGGGACGCCACCGCCGAGCCCGAGCGCGACGAGCTCGCTCGCCGCTTCTGCAACGACGCCTACTGGTTCGACCAGCAGGGATGCTCTTCTCCGCGCCTGGTGGTCTGGTGTGGAGACGAGGAACAGGCCGCGGCGGCGAGCGAGGACCTGTTTACGCGCCTGGCCAAGGAGCTGAACGCGCGCGGTTACGAGCTGCCGCTGAGCGCAGTCACGTCCAAGCTCGCATGGATCGCCGGCGCGGCGATCGACCGGCCGCTGGTCCGCGTTCGCAGCTACGGCAACGAGCTCTCGGTGCTGACGCTCCGCACGCTTGCAGGCCTGAACCGGGAGCACTGCGGCGCCGGTACCTTCCTCGAATTGACGCTTCCAGCGCTGGCCGATCTCACCCGGCACGTTTCGCCTCGCGACCAGACGCTCGCGGTGTTCGGCTTCCCCCGCGCCGAGCTCGAGGGCTTCGTCCGGCAGGCGGGCGGCCGCGGCGTCGATCGGATCGTGCCGATCGGCGACGCGCTCAGCTTCGACCATCGCTGGGACGGCATGGACCTTCTCACCGAGCTGACCAGGCAGGTGACGATCTCCGCGGGACACCCCCGGCTCGGGAGGGTCGCGGCATGAGTCGCGTGCTCGTCGTCTGCGCCGGTGGGTTCGGCCGGGAGCTGGCGGCGTACGCGCGCGACGCGGGGTTCGAAGTCGCCGGGTTCCTGCACGACCTTGACGCCTATCCGGGGTCGCTCGACGGGGTCTCGCTCGGGGCGCCCGTGCTCGGTACGACGGGTGACTATCAGCCTCGCGACGGTGAGCTGCTCGCGATCGGCCTTGGCGACATCGCCCTACGGCGCGCGCTCACCGAGGAGCTCCTTGCCCGTGGCGCCCGGCTCGCGACGGTCGTCCACCCGACGGCCTGGGTGGCGCCGAGTGCCAGCCTCGGCGAAGGCGTCGTGATCGGGCCGTTCGCGTTCGTGGGCCCCGACGCGGCGGTCGGCGACCTCTCGATCCTCAACACCTACGCCTCGATCGGTCACGATACGGTGGTCGGCCGCTGCTGCGTGCTTGCTCCCTATGCGGTCGCCAACGGGCGCGTCACGCTCGAGGACGAGGTCTTTCTTGCCACCCACGCGACCGTCACCCCGCGCCGGCGGGTTGGGGCCGGCTCGGCCGTGTCGGCGGGGAGCGTTGTGTTCCAGGATGTCCCCGCGGCTTCGTTTGTGAGCGGCAATCCGGCCCGATCGCGTGGTCTGCCCCCGCGGCCGGTCCCGTCCAGCTCAACATCTGCCCCGATCGGCCGAACCACCGACTGAGGCCAGTTCGCGATGCTACCGCCGTCCACTCGAAGCTTTGTCACGCTCGCCTATGCCGACGAGCTCGCGGATGATCCGGGGCTGCTGGCGGCATATGCCGCAGTGTTCGACGACCGCGACGACGCAACCCTGCTCCTTTACGCGCCCTCCGCCCAGCCCGCCGCGGTGGTCGACAAGATCGCCGGTGCGGCCGCGAGCGTGGGCGTCGACCTTGAAAGCTGCGCCGACATGGTCGTGCTCGCCACCGCCGGCGAGGAGGATGACGCCGCCCGGCTAGGGAGCCACTGTCACGCCGTGCTCAGCAACAATCCCGGCAGCCGGCTGGGGCACCATCCGATCTACAGCGCCGAGCGCATGCCGAGGCTGCGCGCGTTCGCCGACCAGATGTTCCCGCGTCCCACGCTCGCCGACGAGATCGACCGGGCGGTCGCGACGGTCCCGGCCGATTTCGGTGGCGGCTCCCCGGCTTTCAAAGGGCAGGTTCTGGGCAGGTTGATCACCGAACGCGGGTTGCAACGGATCGTCGAAATCGGCGTGTACCACGGCCGCTGCTCGGTCGCCCTCAGCGCCGCCGCGCGGCGCGTTGCCGGCGCCCGGGTGTGGGGCGTCGATCCGTACTGCGGCGATGTCTACGACGACCCCGGGCAGGGGCACGAGCTGGCCGAGCAGATCACCACCTTCATCGCTGAGCTCGACTACGACTCTGTCTGCGCGGGAATGCTCCAGCGGATGCGCGACCTCGGCTACGGCGAGGTATTCACCCTGCTGCGAGAGCCCTCCTTGAGCGCGGCCGAGCAGTTCGAGCCGGGGACGGTCGACCTGCTCCACATCGACGGTGACCACGGCCGCCCCGCCGTCGAGGCCGACCTCGAGGCGTGGCTCCCGCGCATGCGGCCAGGCGGCATAGTCGTCTTCGACGACGTGAGCTGGCGTTCGATCGCACCAGTGGCGGCCGAGCTCCAGCCGCGCTGCGAGGTCCTGTTCTCGCTGATCGACCCCGCCGACTTCGCGGGCCACGGTCTGAGCGACTTTCTCGTCCTCGGCTTGCCGGCCGACTAGCGCTCAGCGCTCCCGCCTGCAGGCGCCAGGACGCCCATCGCCTCGAGCTTGGCGCGTGCCACTTCGTGCACGTCCATCGCCTCTCGGATCCGAGCGGCGCCGCGCTCCGCGAGCGAGTCGCGGAGGTCGCGGTCGCGCTCGAGCAGGTCGATCGCCTCAGCGAGCGCGACCGGATCTTGCATTGCGATCGGCAGGTAGTGCCGGCCCGCGGCGAGGATCCAATCGTCGCCGCGAGGGTTCGACGAGATCAGCGCGCAGCCGGACGCGAGCGCTTCGCATGCGGTCGAGGTTGGGAACCCGTCGATCAGGCCGATCTCGCCGGGCTGGCCATCGAGGCCCTCGGGGCGCACCGGCGAGAGAAACGCGTGGGCGGTCCAGTAAAGCTCGCGTAGCTGCGCCGGCGGGAGCGTTCCATGGAAGGTGATCCCGTCGCGTGGCACCCCTTCCAGATACCGCTCGTTAGGCCCTGCGATCTCGAGGTGAAAGCGATCGTCGAGAAGCGCGTGTGCGGCGATCGCTGTGTCAAGGCCCTTCCGCGGGCGGCTGTCGGCCGCGAATACGAGGCGAAACGGCTGCGTGCGAGGGCGCGGGCGAAAGGTGTAGAAGTCGGTGGCCATCGGCCCCGGCATCCGGATCGCACTCGCAACGGCTGACTCGACCTCGGACGCGTTCGTGAACACGGTCTCCGAGCGCGCCGCGACTGCCCGCAGCAGATCGGGATCGGTCGTGGTGACGAGGCCGCCTCCGGGGTACAGGGTGGTGTGAAAGCGGATTCCGCGTTCGCTTAATACGGGTCCGATTCCCATGTCGGGGGGGATTCCACCGCACGTCGCCGCACCCCGGTGTGATTGCAACCCGAGCAGGCTGACCGCGAAGTTCAGGAACACGCAGTAGACGTCCGTGATGCCGAGTTCCGCCGCGAGCAGTGGGAAGTCGGCGAGCGGATACACCGGGCGAGCCCAGCTCTCGCCGGTGGGGGCCAGGGAGAAGAACGCCATCTCGGGGGCCAGGTCGAGCATCGCTTTCGCCTCATGGAACCTGAAACCCGATAGGGCCAGCGGGAAGTGCGTGTCCAGCAACGCAAGCCGGTGACCCTTCGGGCCATTGGCAGTTCGGCTGGCTTCGAACTGCCGATCCCCCGAATGGCCACCGCCTGGTGGCGTCTCCGACCCCGCTCGGCCTGCGGGCGCACGCGGCCGCGAGTAGACGGTAAGCAGCTCTCGTGCCGAGGTGGCGAGAATGTCCGTGGCCGTCGCCTGGGCCAGCGTGCCCTGGTCGGGCTCGCGGGCCGCGACGCTCGAGCCCTCCTTGAAGTGCACGGCCACGGGCCGCGGAAGATGGTGGATGACCGCGCCCGTATCGCGCATCCGCCGCCACAGGTTCCAATCGCCGGGCTCCTCGCGCAGCCACGCGTGCGGGTCGTAGCGCATATGGGAGAGTCGGTGCGAGTACATGACCGACGCGTGCACGATGTAGCCGTGCGTCAGCGGGGCACGGCCGAGGAGGTGCCAGGCGCCGTTGCGGTCCTCGGTCATCGCCTGGCCAAAGGCGAAGTCGCCGGCTCCCTGGCGGAGCACCTCGAGCAGCAGGTGGATGTGGTCGTCGGTGAATGCGTCGTCATGGTCGAGCGGCGCGATCACGGCCCCGCGCGCCTCATCCAGCAGGCGGTTGGTCGCGTATGTCCCGGCGGTCTGCCAGAAGGCGCTCGGGCGCGACGGATACACCGGCCGCTGATCGAGCTCGAGGTAGCGGACGCGGCGGTCGGCGACCGCAGCGACCGCCGCGCGCGCGTGCGGCTGCGGACCGTCGCTGCAGACCAGGAGCTCGACGTTCGGGTACACACCTGCCAGAACCGAGGGGATCGCACGCTCGACGAGGAGATCGGCCGAGCCAAAGGTCGGAATCCGCACTGTGACCAGCGGCGTTCCCTCGAGCTGCGGGCGAGGAGCGGCTTCGAAAGCGGCCTTGTCGACGTCAGCCTGGATCGCGTCGACCAGCGCCTTTACCCACGTCGCCTGACGGACGATCGCGACCGGATCGTCGGTGGGCGGGGGGAGGGGAACGCTCAGGCGCTCGGCGAGCTCGGCCGGGTCAAGGATCGGCTCCGCGGCCGTGGGAGCGTCGACCGTTCCGTCGAGCAGCACGACCGAGGCGAAATCGATTCCAGCCGACACGTACTCGCACGCCCGCGCGACGATCGCCCGTAGCGTTGAGGACCCAACGTCGGCGGACCGTCCATCGAGGTAGAGGGTCACTTGCCGCTCCGGCGGCACGGCCACGATGTACGCGCTCAGGAGCGGAAGCCAGTCGAGCGGCCGCGCCCAGCTGCCCGGCGTCAGGATCAAAGCGGTGCCGCTCGCCGCGTCCGGCGCGCTCCTCGAGTCCGGCGGCATCACCGCGGTGATTCTAGTGTCGATGATCCGCACAGGCTGATGGCACGCGAACGATCCTGGATCAGGACATCGTGTCGATGATCTACGGGCCTGATCGCATTCCCGCCTCAAGCCGTGGTCCCTTCCGCCGAATACCTGGAGACGGGATGAGCTACACGGACGCCCTCGCTCAGATCAGCCAGATTCAGTCGCAGATCACTGCGCTGACGACGGCCTTTACGCCGCCGGCCGCCTCGCCCACCGCGAGCAGCACGGCGACCACCACCCCAGCCACCAGCTTCGCGGACCAGCTGGCGATGGCGCAAGCGCCGGCGCAGACGGACATGACGAGCATGACGGATGCGCCGTCTGGGGTGACGAGCGGGCTGCTGACGAGCGGTCAGCAGCAGTTCGCCTCCCAGCTCGCCGCCGACACCGGCCTCAGCCCTCAGGTCGTCGGCGCCTGGGTGCTCGCCGAGGAGTCTGGCGGCGCTGCAACGGCGCGACAGGGCGCGGGCAATAACGATTGGCTCAACATCGGCTACACCGACGGCGGGACCTACGGCTCCGCCGACTCCGTCTGGAGCAATCCGACCACGGCCGCGAACGCGACGGCCGGCTGGCTGCAGGGCCAGAACACGATTCCCGGCTACGGCGCCGCGAGCTCCGGTATCCAAGCGATCCTCGGAACCGCCGGACAGCCTCCAGCCACGCAGGTCGCCGCCATCCAGCAGTCCGGCTGGGCATCGAGCGGCTACCCCGATCTGCCCGCGCTATACAGCCAAATCGCGACTTAGTCGGAGTCTGCGCCGGCCGGTTCCACGGCGCCGGCCGATTTCACGGCGTCGCCCTCCCACCCGACCGCGTGGCCGAGTGAGGCGCCCTTCAGCACCTTGAGCGAGAGCAGCGCGCACTTGATCCGCGTCGCCGAGATGTCCACGCCAAGCAGATCGAGGATGAACGAGCGATCGAGCTTCAGAAGCTCCTCGATCTTCATTCCCTTGACCTCGTCGGAGACCATCGAGGCCGCCGCCTGGGAGATCGCACACCCGTGACCGGAGAAGCGCAGGTCCTCGATCACACCGTCGTCCCCGACCTTTAGCTGGACCTTTAGCTCGTCGCCGCACAGCGGGTTGAGGTCGTGGAACTCGTGGTCGAAGTCCGTGAGCTCGGGGGCCGGTGGGCTCCAATTATGGGGCCGCTTATAGTGCTCGAGGATGTTCTCGCGGTAGAGGTCGTCCATGGCGCTAGAGCTGCATTACCTGGCGCACGACCGCGAGTCCTTCGAGCAGCCGCTCGACGTCCCCCGGTGAACTATGGGCGGAGAAGGATGCCCTGGTGCTGGCGCCGATCCCGAGCTTGCGCATCAGCGGCTGGGCGCAATGGTGCCCCGCGCGCACGCAGACACCCTCCCGTCCGAGGATTTCGCCGACATCGTGGGGATGCGCTCCATCGAGCGCGAAGGAGACCAACGCACCTCGTTCTGAGGCGGCCATCGGCCCGTGGATGGTAAGCCCCGGAACCTCGGACAGCCGTGCGAGCGCGTCTGCCACGAGCGCCTCCTCGTGGACCCGGATGCGCTCGATGCCGAGGTCCCGGATCCAGTCGACAGCGGCGCCGAGTCCGATCGCCTCTGCGATCTGTGACGTTCCCGCCTCGAACTTCCCCGGCAGGTCGGCCCACGTTGACATCATGTCTGAGACGGCGCGGATCATGTGGCCGCCGGCGATGAAGGGCGGCATCGCCTCGAGTAGCTCGCGGCGGCCGTGGAGCACGCCGATGCCCGTAGGTCCGTATGCCTTGTGTCCCGTCCAGGCGTAAAAGTCGGCGTCGATCTTGTGTAGGTCGACCGGCATCTGGGGGACCGCCTGGGTTCCGTCGATCACCACCACCGCGCCGGCGTCGTGTGCCTTTTGCACGATCGAGGCAACGGGGTTGATCGTGCCGAGAACGTTGGAGACGTGGGCCAGGGCGAGCAGCCGCGGCCCACGGGCGAGCAGGCCGTCGAGCGCGTCGAGATCGAGATGCCCGGTGTCGAGCACCGGCACGTAGGCAAGCTCGGCCTCGCGCTCTTGACAGACCAGCTGCCACGGCACGATGTTCGAGTGGTGCTCCATCTCGGTGATCAGCACCAGGTCTCCGGGCTTCACGTTCTGGCGGGCCCAGGTGTATGCGACCAGGTTGATCGCCGCGGTCGCGTTCGAGGTGAAGATGGTCTCCTCGATCGTCGACCCGAGCCAGTCCGCGATCCGCTCGCGCGCGCCCTCGAACAGGTCCGTCGCCTCAACCGCCAGCCCGTACACACCACGGTGCACGCTCGCCCGCGAATTCGTGTAGTAGCCGGTCATCGCGTCGATCACGGGCTGGGGCGTCTGCGACGTCGCGGCCGAGTCGAGGTACACCAGCGGCCGGCCACCGACCTCCCGCCGCAGCACGGGAAACTCGGATGCAACGTCCGCCATCGAAGGGGTGGTGCTCACGTCGCCACCATCGCGCAACACGGTCATGCCGCCGCCTCGATCTCCTCGCGGATCCAGCCGTAGCCCTTGGCCTCGAGCTCGGTGACGAGCTCAGGGCCGCCTTCCTTGACGATCTGCCCATGGAACATCACATGCACGTGGCTCGGCTGCACCAGATGCAGGACGCGCTGGTAGTGGGTGATGATCAGCACGCCCATGTCGGGGCCTGCGACCGAGTTGACACCGTTGGCAACTACGCGCAACGCGTCGATGTCGAGTCCCGAATCCGTCTCGTCGAGAATCGCCATCTCCGGCCGTTGCAGCGCCAGCTGCAGGATCTCCATCCGCTTCTTCTCGCCGCCCGAGAATCCCTCGTTCAGGTACCGGCTGGAGAACTCGCGCGGGACCTCGGTCAGCTCCATCGCCGCTTCGACGGTCTGCCGGAAGTCCTTCAGCGAGATCGGCTCCTCGCCCCGCGCATCTCGGTGCGCATTGATCACGGTGCGGAGGTACTTGGTCACCGTCACGCCGGGGACTGACACGGGGTACTGGAAAGCCAGGAACAGCCCCATCCGGGCACGTTCGTCCGGGTCGACCTCGGTGATGTCCACACCATTGAGAAGGATCTGACCTTCGGTGACCTCGAGATTCGGGTGGCCCATGATCACGTTCGCAAGTGTCGACTTACCGGAGCCGTTCGGACCCATCAGGGCGTGGATCTCGCCCTTGTCGACGCTCAGCTCAAGGCCGCGGAGGATCTCCTTCTCTCCGGCCCGGACGTGAAGGTTTCTGATTTCTAGAGCTGCCATCTCCTGCTTTCGGTTCAAGTTGAAAGAGCTACGGCGGGATCTGCGTCAGCCGGTTGGCCCCGTTTGGAGAACTCGACCAGGTCGGCCAGCGTGGTCTGCTGTAGCGAGCGGATGATTCCTCCCTGCACCCGTGTCCACAGCAGCTTCGTCGCGCATCCGCGTCCGGCGTCCGGTTCGTGCGAGCAGAGCACCCGCTCGGTGTGCTCGTTCACGAAGCACTCCATCGGCGCGATCGCCCCTTCGAGCGCCTGCACAACCTCATCCATCGCGATCTCCTCCGGCGCTCGCGCAAGCCAGTAGCCGCCGTGTGCTCCGCGGGCGCTCATCACGAGTCCCGCCTTGCGCAGCCGGGCGACGACCTGCTCGAGGTAGGCGAGTGGCAGCCCCTCGGCCTCCGCGACCGCTTTCAGGCTTGTGGGCTGCTCGGGAGACTGCCGGCCGAGCTCCACCATCAAGCGAACTCCGTACTCCGCCTTCGAGGAAAAGATCATTGGCGTAAATCCTACCAGCGCGGTCGGTTAACCGCCGAACTTGCTTGTCCGGGTAGGGTCTCCGGGATGGAGCGTGGGGAGACTCCCCCTCTCGGTACCTCGGATGACGTCGCCGAGGTCGCCGCTGCGGCACGCGCGTCCGGTCGTCTCGGTATCGACACCGAGTTCATGTCCGAGGGCCGCTATCGCGCTCTGCTGTGTCTGGTACAGGTCGCCGTCGACGACCGCGCAGGCAGTGAGCCGCAGATCGTGCTGATCGACACGCTGCAGGACGTAGACGTCACTCCCTTGGCCGAGCTGCTCGCGGATCCCGCGATTGAGATCGTGCTCCACGCGGGTCGCCAGGACGTCGCCATCCTCCGCCGTGCCTGGAACACGGAGATACATAATCTCTTCGACACCCAGATCGCCGCCGGGTTCGTCGGCGCGAGCGCCCAGGCCGGATATGGGAACCTGCTCGGCGCGATCCTCGGCCGCCGCGTCGGCAAGACCGCGAGCTACACGCGCTGGAACCAACGACCGCTGACCGCCGAGCAGCTCAGCTACGCGCGCGAGGACGTCGTCCACCTGCTGGAGCTGAGCGACGAGATCCAGTCCCGCGCGCACGAGTCGGGACGGCTCGACTGGGCGCGTGAGGAGTGTCGGCTGCTGGAGTCGGCGACCGACGAGCGCGATCCCGAATCCGCGTGGGAGCGGCTCCCCCGCGTCGGGCAGCTCGACCCTCGGGCGCGGGCTGTTGCCCGCGAGCTGGCGGCATGGCGGGAGCGGACGGCGGCCACCGAGGACCGGCCGGTCGGCTCCGTTTTGGCGGACCCTGCACTGGTCGAGGCCGCCAAGCGCCGGCCGGCCACCGTCGCCGCGCTCGAACAGATCCGCGGCGTGCATCCTTCGAACATCCGCCGCCGCGGTGAGGCGATCGTCGAAGCCATCCAGCGGGGGCTGCTGCAGCCTCCGATCCCTCGCGACGATAGGCGCGGGATCTCAGAGTCCGGAGACGCGCCCCTGATCGCGCTCGCGGAGTCACTGATTCGCGCTCGGGGGCTCGAAGCCGGACTTGCCTACGAACTGATTACGTCCCGCGCGGAGCTCGACCAGATCGTCGCCTCGGCTCGCCGCGGCGAGCCGGAGCCGTCGGTGCGTACGCTGTCCGGCTGGCGCCGCGAGCTGGTCGGGGAGGATCTGCGCGAGCTGCTCGAAGGCCGCAGTACGGTGGGCGTCGGAGCCGACGGACGCCTCGAGGTGCACGCGCGGGTATAGCAGCGTTTACGTTGAGTTAGGGGCGATTACGGGACCGTTCGAGTAGCGAGCCGGAGGTACGATCGACGCGCCGATCCGCCTACGTCCTACCTGTGTCCATCGGCCCCGGCCGCGAGAAGGAGAACTCCAATGAAGAAGCTGTCGATCCCGCTCCTGGCGAGCGTGCTCCTGGTCGCAGCATGCGGCAGCAGTTCGAGCACGCCGACCACCGCCGCCACGAAGACCACTGCCCCTTCGAAGGCTGCGTCGGCCGTCTTGATCTCGGCCAAGAGCGAGCCTGGGGTAGGCGTCGTGCTCGTCGATGCGCAGGGCAAGACGCTGTACCAGTTCCTCCCCGATGGCGCCAAGAAGGTCAGCTGCACCGGCGGCTGCGCTGCCGTCTGGCCTCCCGTGACGCTGCCGGCCGGTGCCAAGGTGAGCGCGTCCGGAGGAGTGAAGGCGTCACTGCTCGGCAGCGACCCCGATCCGTCCGGCGGCCGCGTTGTCACATACGGCGGCTGGCCGCTCTACAGCTACGTGGCCGACTCCTCTCCGGGCAGCCACAGCGGTCAGGGCCTGGACCTGAACGGCGGCTTCTGGTACGTCATGAGCACATCAGGCAAGGCGGTCAAGTAGTCGCTCGGCAACCACCACCCGGGTGGCGAAACCGGCTGGCGCCCGAGAGTTCGGCGCCAGCCGAACTCTTAAGCGTGCTCCGCACATCCGGGTTTCGCGGAGCCCGCACCGGTTGTGCGGAGCACGCCATTCACGAGGGCCCCGCCACCAGCATCATTGACATCGCCGCCGAGCCTTTATAGATCGCGTGCGAGAGCGCGAGCGCGATCACGCGAGGGCGCTTGATCCAACCGAGATCGATGTCCTTGAGGTCGAGTGCTGCCGTCGTATAGGTGACCCGCACGCGATCGCCGGGCGAATCTGCGGCGAGCTCGTCTCCCGTCTGGCCCGGAACGCGGAGCCACCCGTGCCGTCGCAGCCAGCGACGTTCTGTGCTCACGAGTCGTTGCGCGGATGTGTAGCTGTGGTCGACCAGGACGACGTCGAGTGCACAGTAGGCATTGGCGCCGGCGTCGCAGGTGTCGGCGCGCGCCACGACCTCGCCACCCGCGACGATGGGAACCGAGCTGAGCAACGGGCGGTGCGGGCCCTCGCCGCCGCACCCGGTGACAGCGAGGGTGGCAGCGAGGGCGAGCAGGAGTCCTCTGGTCAAGCGAACCACCGACGGTGTCATCGCCCGTAGTGTTACAGCGACGATGAGGTTCGGGAGCGGTTGACGGTCGGGCGCTACGCGGTCGGATTCGCCGCGCTGGTGATCGTCTGCGCGTCGATGGCGCTCGGCGGTGCGGCGCTCCGCGCCAGGTGGCTCCCGGACTGGCGCGGCGCACCCGCGCGGCTCGCCGAGTTCGTTCTCGGCCTGGCGCTGCTGATCGGGATCCTCGAAGCCCTCGGGGCGCTCGGCCTCTTCCGGCTCGGACCGATCGTCGCGGTGTGCCTCGGAGCGGCTTTGGCCGTCCGGGTCTGGCGCACCCGCACCGCTCCTCGCGAGGAGGCCCTCGCTCGGCTGCGGCCGGGCACGGCCGCGATCGCAGTCGCCTTGATCGTCGCCACGGTAATGATCTCCGAATGGGCCGTGTCGACGCTCGCCTCCTACGACATCGGAATCCGGAGCTTGGACTCACTCTGGTACCACCTGCCGTGGGCGGCGTCGTTCGCGCAGACGGGCCGGGTCACGAGCCTTCGCTTCACAGATGTCGAGTACCTGACCGCCTTCTACCCGGCCACCGCCGAGCTCCTGCACGGGCTCGGGATCGTCCTGCTCGGCCGGGACACGCTGTCCCCGGCGATCAACCTGGGGTGGCTGTCACTCAGTCTGCTCGCGGCGTGGTGCATCGGCAGCCCGCGCGGGCTAGGCCCGGCGACGCTGACAGGGGCCGCGGTTGCGCTCGCGACCCCGATGATGCGGATCTCGCAGGCCGGAACCGCAGCCAACGACATTGCCGGCGTCTTCTTCCTCCTCGCCGCTGCGGCACTGGTCGCGAACTCGGGCGTCGAGGTCGCGTGGGGTGCCCCGGCGCTCGTGATCGCGGCGATCGCGGCTGGACTGGCGGTCTCGGTCAAGCTGAGCCTGCTCGCTCCTGTCCTTGCGCTCACTGTGGGGACGATCGTGCTCGCTCGCCGGGGCCGGCGCCGCCGTGCCGCTATCGCGTGGATCCCAGCTTTCGTCCTGGCCTCCGGCTACTGGTACGTACGCAACCTGATCGCCGTCGGCAACCCGCTGCCCTGGGTCGGTTTGGGAGTGCTGGCGACGCCGGCGGCGCCGCTGCAGCAGCAGACGGGGTTCGCGATTGCCCACTACGCGACCGACACACACATCTGGACCCGCTTCTTCGCGCCTGGGCTCGCAGCCGGGCTCGGACCGTGGTGGGTGGCCGTGGTCGCCGTGGCAGTGTCAGGACCGGTGTTGTGCGCGCTCGGCCGAGCGCACCCGACTGCGCAGATGCTCGGTTTCGTCGCGCTGGCCTCGCTCGCCGCATATCTGATCACGCCCGAGACGGCGGCCGGCCCAGCCGGCGACCCATCGGGATTCGCGTTCAACCTGCGGTACGCAGCCCCCGGGCTGACCCTCGCACTCGCCGTCACCCCTCTCGCAGCCAGGCTCGACGGCGCGCGCGCACGGCGGGTGACACTCGCCGTGCTGGCAGTGGTGCTTGGCGCCACGCTCGCCGAGGGCAGGCTCTGGAACGCCGCGTACGTCCCTGGCTCGATCGTCGCCGGCGCAGCTGCGCTGGCGCTCCTCGGCGCCGCGATCTTGCTCGCGCGCCATCCCCCGGTGCGCGCCGCGATGATCGGCGGCGCGGCGGCGTTCCTCGCGGCGGTGGCGCTCGCCGGATACGCCGGTGAGCGCCACTATCTGCGCGGCCGCTACACGTTCCAGCCGGGTGTGTCCTCGCTGTCGACGCTGTGGGCGTGGGCGCGCGGCGTCCATAACGCGCGAATCGCGCTGGTAGGCACGTTCGGGGGCTTCTTCTCCTACCCGCTGTTCGGGCTCGACGACTCTGATCGCGTCCAGTACGTTGCCCGGCACGGCCCCCACGGCTCGTTCACGCCGATTCGCACATGCCGCGCCTGGCGTGCGGCAGTCGACGCCGGTCACTATCGCTACGTCGTCACAACGCCCGCCAGGAACCCTTGGGATCCCCACGTCCTCGGCTACTCCCCGGAGGGTGACTGGACCAGCTCGGATCCTGCCGCCCGGCTCGTCTTCCGGCACCTTGCAGATGGTCGGCCGATCTCAGTGTTCGCGATCAACCGACCGCTCAATCCGGGTGGCTGTCAGGGGTAGAACCGCTGGTTCGCCGCCGAGCAAGCGGTCGGACGCCGCCCCTAATAACCTCCTCGGTATGTCCGCTATTACCGAACTGCTAGCCGACCCCGAGCTACAGAGCACCGAATGGGATCTTGATGCGCTCGTCGAGGGCGAGGGCCAGGCCGGCGTCGAACGCCAGCTCGAGGAGGCGATCGAGCTCGCCGACGAGTTCGCCGCCACCTACGCCGGTCGCGTCGCCGAGCTCGACTCGACCGAGCTGGCCGACGCGATGCGCCAACTCGAGCAGCTCCATGAGCGGGTGGGACGTGCCGCCTCGTATGCATCGCTGCGATTCGCGACCGACACCGCCGACCCCGAGCGCGGGGCGCTGCTCCAACGCGTCCAGGAACTGGGAACGCGGATCGAGACGACGCTGTTGTTCTTCGATCTCGAGTGGGCGGCGCTCGATGACCACCAGGTGGATGAGCTGCTACGGGCGGACGAGCTCGCGTTCTGCGCGCATCATCTGCGAAACCAGCGTCGCTATCGGCCTCATCTGCTCTCCGAACCCGAGGAGAAGATCCTGGCGGAGAAGGCGATCTCGAGTCAGGCTGCCTGGGGTCGCCTGTTCGGCGAGCTCACCGCTGCACTGAATGTCCCGCTCGACGGCGAGGAGGTCAAGCTCGAGGTCGCGCTCAGCCGGTTGCAGTCGCCCGAACGTGATGTGCGCCGAGTCGCGGCGGAGGCGGTCTCAGCGGCGCTCGAGCCGGGACTGCGGACCCGCTCGTTCATCTATAACACGCTCGTCCACGACAAGGCGGTCGAGGATCGCCTGCGCCACTATCCGCACTGGCTGGCCAGTCGCAATCTCTCCAACGAGGCGTCCGACGAGTCGGTGATGGCGCTGATCGACGCGGTGCGTGACCGCTACGACATCCCACAGCGCTGGTACGCGCTGAAGGCGCGGCTGCTCGGTCTGCCCCGGCTCGCCGATTATGACCGCGCGGCGCCCGTGATCGCCGAGGACGTCACGTTCGGCTTTGGCGAGGCGCGAGATCTCGTGCTCGACACATACGCCTCGTTCTCTCCGGTCGCCGGTGAGGTCACGCGCCGCTTCTTCGACGATCGCTGGATTGACGCTCCCGTGCGTCCGAGCAAACGCGGCGGAGCGTTTTGCGCCTACACCGTCCCGAGTGTCCACCCCTATGTGATGCTGAACTTCACCGCGCGCCGGCGGGACGTTCTGACGATGGCGCACGAGCTCGGCCATGGGCTTCATGCCGCGCTCGCCCAGCCGCAGCGGGTGTTTCACCAGTCGACGCCGCTGACGCTGGCCGAGACCGCTTCGGTGTTCGGCGAAGCGCTGGTGTTCGGGCGGATGCTCGACGCCGCCTCGACGCCGCAGGCGCGTCTCAGCCTGCTGGCCGAGAGCCTCGAGGGAGCGATCGCGACGGTGTTCCGGCAGATGGCGATGAACCGCTTCGAGCATCTCGTGCACACGCGACGCCGGACGGAGGGCGAGCTCTCGGTCGAGCGCATCAATGAGCTTTGGACCGAGACGCAGGTCGAGCTGCTCGGCGACGCCGTCGAAGTGACCGACGGCTATCGCAGCTGGTGGTCCTACGTTCCCCACTTCATCAACACCCCCGGCTACGTCTACGCCTATGCGTACGGGCAGCTGCTCGCGCTCTCCGTTTACCGCCGTTATGTCGAGGAGGGCGAGTCGTTCGTGCCCCGCTACCTCGAGCTGCTGGCCGCGGGAGGGTCACGCAGCCCGGAGGAGCTCGGCCAGATCGTCGGCATCGATCTCGCCGATCCGGGATTTTGGGATTCCGGCCTCGCGCTCGTCGAGGGGCAGCTCGTCGCGGCCGAGAAGGCGGCGGCGGAGGTGCTGGGGACGGGGGAGTAGCGGGTCCGCAGTGGCTTACGTCCCGCCCGCCCGTCACCTGCTGCGCGCCAAGGATCTGGCCGACGCGCGGTACCACGAGCCGCTCGGCGTGGATGATCTGGCCGCCGCCGCGAAGCTCTCCCGCGCCCACTTCAGCCGGGAGTTCCGCCGCGCGTTCGGCGAGCCTCCGCATGCCTACCTGCTCACCCGCCGCCTGGAGCGCGCTGCGGCGCTGCTTCGGATGACCGACCGATCCATCGCCGACATCTGCCTCTCGGTCGGTCTGCAGAGCATCGGCTCGTTCACCACGAGCTTCACGCGTGCCTACGATGTGTCGCCGGCGGCGTACAGGAAGCGGTTCCCGCCGGCCGCCGACCATGCGCTGATCCCGACGTGCGTCCTGCGGGTGTACGGGCGCCCGCAAAGCAGCACGTTTCGAGAAGACAGCGCCCCCGCGCGGTACTAGTCTCGCCGCCGACACCAACCAAACCGTCGACGGCGCCGCGGCGCCAGGAGGGCATGATGATCAAGATCGCCAACGCGCAGCTGTGGGTTCACGATCAGGACGAGGCGCTCGCGTTCTACACCGAGAAGCTCGGCATGGAGGTGCGCATGGACGTGACGATGGCCGAGATGGGCAACTTCCGCTGGCTGACGGTCGGGCCCGTCGGACAGCCGGATTTCGCGATCGTGCTGATGGCTATTCCCGGCCCGCCGGTGATGGACCCCGAATCGGCCGAGCAGGTGCGGACCCTGATGGCGAAGGGCTTCGCGGGCGCGGTGTTCCTCACGACCGCGGATTGCCGGCGCGACTACGAGGAGCTGAGGGGCCGAGGCGTCGAGTTCTCAGAGCCCCCAGAAGAGCGGCCATACGGGATCGACTCGGGCTTCCGCGACCCTTCCGGCAACAGCATCCGCCTGACCCAGGTTCGGGAGATGTCGCCGGTCTAAGTCGCCGGTGGGCATAGCGGGGCCTGTATCCCGGCCGTCCCGGCCGCCGATTTCGGCCGGGGCGGCCGTCGTGCGTCATTGCCTATTCGTTGAGGAAATCTGGACGGCACTAAACCAGTTGCCCGGCTCGGCCGATGGTTGATCGTCGCACTCGGCCGAAAGGGATTCATCGGATGACCCGTCACATGCGCCTCAAAGCAGTCCTCTGCACCAGCGTCCTCGCGGCCTCGCTCGCGACGCCGACGCTTGACAGTGCGATCGCGAGCAGTCCCGTGCCTTCCGTGCCAGACGTGACGGCGGCACTGAGCGCCGCGGGGATCAGCTCGGTCAACGTGACCTCGATCCTCAGCGAGCTCACCGCGCTCCAGAACGTGGTGCCGGGTGGCAGCCTGTCACTTGGGTCACTCGACTCGCTGGACAATGCGCTCGGCACGCTTGATACGGGCCTGCTCGGCTCGATATTGACTTCGGTCACGACTCTGCTGCTGGCGCTCAACCCCGCCCAGGCGTCGAACCTGACCACGACCCTCTCGGACCTCACGCAGATCGGAAGCGCCGCCGGCGCATCGGCCGCGGTCAAGACCGCGGTTAGCGAGCTGACCGCCGCGCTTACCACTGCCGGCCTCGGTCAGCTGCTCACGCAGGTCACCGGGTTGACCAGCGGCCAGAACACGTCGGCCCTCTCCGCCCTCGCCGGCTTGCAGAGCCTCGGGCTCGGCGGCTCGGCGGCGTCCGGATCGCTCGCGCCCGTCGCCGCCGTCCTGACGACGCTCGCCGGCGAGACGGGAGTGCCATCAGGGGCGAAATCCGATCTTACGGATGCGGCAGCGACGATGAACGGCTCCGGCGCGATCTCGCCCGCCGCACTACTCGGCGTGATCGCGGAGCTCCAGAGCGCCGCGAGCACGCTCCCGTCGCCGCTGAACGGCGTCGCCGCCGCGCTTGCCGCGCAGCTGTCGGACGCGAGCTCGATCTTCGGTCAGCTCGAGAGCGTCGGAAGCGGACTGTCGAGCACGTTGATCACGAGCGCGCTCACCCCGCTGGGCGCGCTGCCCGGCCTCTCCGCCGGCTCGGCGGTGACGGGCGGTTCGCTGGCTCCGCTCGCCGATGTGCTGAGCGCCCTCACCGCTGAGCCCGGCGTGCCAAGCGGGGCGGCGTCTACCCTCAGCAGCGTCGCTGCGACCTTGAACGGCTCCGGCGCGATCTCCCCAAGTGCCCTACTGGCCCTGATCGCCAGCTTGCAGGGCGTCAGCGGCCTGCCCAGCCCGCTGGGAGGATTGGTCACGGAGATCACGAGCACACTCGCGAGCTCGGGCTCGATCTTCGGAGGGGTGCCGGGTCTGAGCTCGGGCCAGGTCACCGGTGCCCTCGCCGCGCTGCAGGACCTTCCCGGCCTCGCCTCCGGCTCCTCCGTCGCCAGTGGGCTGCTCTCGCCCGTTGGCGCGGTCCTCGCGCAGGTTGCCTCGCAGCCCGGCGTGCCCTCGGGGGCGGCCACGACGCTGAACGGCGTTGTCGCGACCCTCGACGGTGGCGGCGCGATCGACCCAGCGACACTGCAGGGCCTGATCACCTCGCTCGACGGCGTAGGCAGCCTACTTCCGTCGCCCCTGAACAGCGTGGTCAGCCAGATCACGAGCAGCCTTGGAGCCGCGGGCACGCTGCTCGGCGGCGGCACCGGCGGCACCGGCGGCACCGGCGGCACCGGCGGGACCGGCGGCAGCGGCGGGACGGGCGGCACGAGTGGCGGCACCGGAGGCACGAGTGGCGGCACCGGAGGCACGAGTGGCGGCACCGGAGGCACGAGTGGCGGAACGGGCGGCACGAGTGGCGGCACCGGCGGGACAACCGGCGGCACCGGTGGCGGCGGCACAGACAAGGGGACCGGGACAGGAACAGGCACCAAGACCGGGACCGGAAGCGGCTCGAGCACCGGGAAGGCCGGTCACGCCAAGCTCTCCCGCGTGCAGCGCAAGGGCGACGTGATCATCGTCACGCTCGCTTGTACTGCCTCGTCGAACCGCACCTGTCGCACGACGGTGACGGTGAGCGAGCGTGGCCACCGTCTGAGCCGGAAGACGGTCACGTTCCGCGGCGGGTCCACCAAACGCGTCCAGCTGCATATCGGCGCGACAGCGATCGCGGCTGCGGCCCATCACAGCGGCGACTCCCTGAAGATCACGGCGCGTACCGGCACCTACCAGACCTCGAAGACGATGCGGTGATGCGGAGGGGGCGCGAAGCCCCCTCGCTCAGTCAGGCCTTCGCGCCGGCGTCGCGCATCAGCTCGCCGACCGGTACGGCGCGCAGACCGTCCTGGCGGAGCCGGGCGTGGAGCTCGAGCAGCATTGGGTAAAGCTTCGCCGCGTTCGGCACGCTCAGCTCGATCACTTCGCCGGCGTGGAGCGGCCCGATCGATTCGTCCCCGGCGAGCTTGACGGCGCCCGCGATCGGACGGCCTCCGGCGCCGTGGGCGAACAGGTACTGGCCGACGCTGTAGCCGCGTGACGTGTAGAAGAAATGATGCCCGAAGCCAAGTGCGTGGAGGAGGCGTCGCAGGTACCCGCGCGTGCCCAGCCAGCGGACGAGGCCGCTCGACGGCAGTCGCGGGACTGCTTGCTCCGCTTCGGCGCGTAGAGCCTCCAGCTCGGCCGCCGACGGAGCCTGCTCGAGTGAGAACGTGAGGTGGTATCCCTGCGCTGCGGCGTCGCTCGCGAGCGCCGGCACCTCCCCGCCAGGGGCGTCGACCAGCACGCCTACCTCGGGGTAGTTCGTCGCCACCGTCTGGACCGGCTTCATCGCGCCGAAGGCACCAGAGAGCAGCGTGTAGGAGTCCGTTGTCGTGAAGGTCCATGCGCCCACGAGCAGCACCGCGACGGCCGCCGTCGCCGCGCGCACGGTCCGCAGCCGCCACGCCGGCAACGGCTTGATCCGGCGCTCGTCGGTGAAGATCAGCGATGCCGTCGAGGGTCGCCGCGCGAACGAGCCGTCGGGCTCCGGGTGCTTCTCGAGCGCGCGTTCGATCGCAGCTCCGAGGTCGTCGCGCTTGCGTACGACTTCGGCGAGGCCGAAGCGCTCGAGTGCCGCGTTGCTCGCGCGCACATGTCCGTAGCCGAATCCGAACGAGACGACCGGGCAGCCACGGATGATCGCCTCGAGCACGGTAAGCCCGGCGCTCGAATGGACGAGCGCGTTGGACGCGGCGAGCACGTCGCCCATCCGATCGGTGAATCCCATCAGGCGCAACCTGGGCTCGTTCGGAAACCGCTTGGCCAGGCGGGCGCGGAGCTTGTCGTTACGCCCACACAGGGCGAGAACGAGCGCGTCGGGGACCGCGAGCGATGCCTCTACGGCGCTGGCGAGGTCACCGACGCCCCAGCCGCCACCGGAGACCGCGATCACCTGCGCGCCATCGGGCAGCCCGAGCGCGCGGCGAGCCTCTGCGCGCGGGCGCGGAGCCAGGAACGAAGGCAGTGTCGGCGGCTTCGCCCACCGGACGCTTCCCGGTCCGGCGATCCCCTCCGCCTCCTCGAGCGACTCGGGGTGGGTGATGAAATGAAGGTCGACGTACGGGTGCGCCCAGAAGCGCAACCCGGCGAGATCGGTGATCGACGAGTAGACCGGAACCTGCAGCGTGCCTCGTCGTCGCAGCTCGCCGAGAATCGCGGTCACACCCGGGTAGGTGGAAACGATCACGTCTGGGTTGTGCGCCCGGATCAGGCGCATCAGACCGCGACGGCCGAACGCTGTCAGCAGCCGCTGTGAGAGCCACCGGGTCGGCGGGAAGTACATGAACAGCCAGTACTGAATATCGAACAGCCACGGCACCCACCGGAACATGAAGGCCGAGTTCTCGCGCAGCACCTTGGTCAGCAGCGGGCCCATCGCGGGCAGGCCGTTGACGATCGAGACGCGCGCGTCCGGATCCTCATCGGCGAACTCCCGCGCCACCGCCCGGGCTGGGAGGTCGTGGCCCTCGCCGATGTCGGCCGAGATGATCAGGACCTGGCGCGGCCGTGCCTCGGTGTCGGGCTCGCCGGCCGGGATCACCGCCTGCGCAACCTCCTGCTCCGCCACCGCCGCGCGCTCGTGGCGCCAGGCAACGTAGCGCCGCACACCCTCGTGGAACGGTGTCGCGGCCGTCCATGACAGCTCGCGCTTGGCTCGCTCGCTGGAGACGATCTTCCCGCCGAAGTCCCCGGGCCGAGCCGGCGTGTAGACGATCTCGACGTTGCCGATCAGCTCCTGGACGGTCTCGGCGATCTGCTTGATCGTCACCGTCTCGTCGCTTGCCAGGTTATAGACGCGGTTTGCCGCCATCTCGCTGCAGGCCATCGCGACGCCCTCGGCGAGGTCCTCGACGTACACGAAGCGCCGCGACTGCAGACCGTCGCCGGCGAGGGTCAGCGGGTCGCCCTTGAGCGCCTTGTTGACGAACGCCGGGATGACCGCCGCCTCGCGGGCGCGCGGGCCGTACGGGATGCCGAAGCGGAGGATCGTGTAATCGATTCCGTACAGCTCCTGGTAGGCCTTGCAGTACAACTCGCCGGCGAGCTTCGTGCTGGTGTACAGATGGCTCGGCGGCGGCAGCAGCGTGTCCTCGTCGACGTTCTCCTCGGCGCAGTCGGAGTAAACCCAGATCGTGCTCGCGTAGACGATCCGCTTGACTCCCGAGCGGCGCGCCGCCTCGAGGACGGTGACCGTGCCCCGTGCATTGACCCGCTCGGCATCCTCAGGCTCGGCGTGGACGTCGTTGACGTCGGCGACCGCCGCCAGGTGGGCGACCGCGTCGCAGCCTTGAAGCGCCCGCTCGAGCGCCTCGCGATCGGTGATCGACCCGAGCACCGTCTCGACGGTGCCGAGCTCGTGCCACGGCGACGGACGGAGGTCGTAGATGATCGGCGTATGCCCGCGCAGGCGAAGCTTGTCGACCACGTGTGAGCCGATGAAACCCGATCCGCCTGTTACCAGAACTCTCACGCGGCGATCTCCGGGCGGTAGTACAGCGGCACGCAGGAATGGTTGCGCGCCACCCAGTCGGTATTGGGCAGGTCGATGTCGTGACCCATGATCCGGTGGCACGGCTCGTCGTACACACGCCCCGTCGACCGGTCGAGCCAGTCGAACACAATGTACTTGTAGAGCCCCGAGATCATCCCCTCCGGCAGCATCAGGCGATCCGGGTGGATCGGATCCAGATGCTCGCGCGCGACCTCGTTCTTCCACGCCACGATCTCGGGCAGCCGCTCGATCTGGACAAGACCAAGCGCAGCCGTGAACTCGTTCATACGGAAGTTCAGGCCCGGGACCGAGTAGTCGGGCTTGCCGTAGTTCCGAAATGCGCGGGCATGCTCGAGCACCTCCGGGCGGCTTGACACGAGCACTCCGCCTTCGCCGGTCGAGATCGTCTTGGTCGCATAGAGCGAGTAGACGCCGGCATCACCGAAGCTGCCGGGACGGCGGCCGTTCCAGCTCGCACCGTGGGCGTGCGCGCAGTCCTCGATCAGGAAGATGCCGTTCTCAGCGCAGTAGGCGGCGATCTTCTCGGAGTCGAACGCGATGTGCCCGCCGATATGCACGAGCATCGCCGCCCGCGGCTTGTGCTGCGCCGCCTTGGCCTCAAAGTCGCTGAACGACATGCACAGGTCCTCACGATTGCAGTCGACGAACTCGACTCGCGCTCCCGCATGCACCGCCGCCAGCGGCGAGGCCATGAATGTGTTCGACGGGCACAGCACCGTTTCCCCGCGAACGCCCGCGAACTCAAGCGCCGCGACGGCGCCGCCCGACCAACTCGAGCAGGCGACGGCAGGGAGGTCGTTCCACTCTTCCCAGGCCGTCTCGAACCGCTGAGTCAGCTCACCCTCGGACCAGCGGTTCGAGTCGAACACGCCGTCGATCAGCTCGTGCACGCGGGCGCGATCTCGGTCGTCGAACCCGATCGCGAAGCGAGCGAACGACGGGTCCTGGCTCACTTCAGGGATGGGACCTGTGTTGGAAGCGGTGGTCATCTTCGTTGGGGAGCCCTCTCGCGCACGACAGGCGCAATTCGCTCCATCGGCAGAACCCGACGGATCTTGTGCCCGGCCGAGCGCACATCATCGTTTCAGGTGCTCAGCGCGCCGGTCAAGGCTGTCAGGCGGGTAGGACGGTACCGAGTTCGCGCCGTTTCAGCTCTGCGACGACGAGCGGCAGCGCTCGCGCGGTCCGCCGATGCGAGTCCCGCGAGCTGTAGAAATCCGCATCGTGCAGGAGGATCACGTCGCCGCCGGCGACCGCCCGCGTCGCCCGTGCCGCGATCCGCTCTGGCGTCGTGAACTTGCGCCAGTCCTTACCCCACTTCGACCACAGCAGCGGTCGCAGCCCCGCCGCTCTGGCCGCTCTCAGGCCTGCCTCGCTGTAGATGCCGTACGGCGGCCGGTGGTGCCGCGGCGAGCATTCCGTCGCCTCTTCGATCGCCGCCGCACCACGCTTGTAGTCGTCCACGATCGCCTCGGCGGTCAGGCGCAGCTGGCAGCGGTGTCGGTGTCCATGAAGACCAACCGAGTGGCCCGCCGCAACGATCTCCGCGGCCAGCCAGGGACGGCGCTCCACCTGTTCGCCAACGAGGAAGAACGTCGCCTTGATACCCGCCCGCGCCAAAATCTCCAAGATCGCCGGCGTGCCCTCAGGATGAGGCCCATCGTCAAACGTCAGCGCAACCCCAGCCGCCGCCGGCGTCGTGCGTTCGAGTCGCAAGCGTTCGGCGACCCCGGGAACCACCGGGGCGAGAGCCGGTAGGGCATGGCGGAGCATTCGAGGGATGATGGCGCGGGTTGGGCTGGGGGGTGGTGGCGGGTCGGGCGTGGGCGCCACCAGAACGGCGCGTGATGAGAAATGAACAACCGAGGGTGTTGCGTAAACCCCAGGGCCGGGCCCCGTCGCGCGGGCGGGGCCGAAGGCCCGGGCGGGGCGGTGTGCCCGGGCGGGGCCGCGCACCGCGCTGTGGCCCCGCCGCGCACCCCCGCCGCACCGCCGCGCACCCCCGCCGCACCGCGCCGTGGGCCGCCGCGCAGCGGGTCGTGGTCAGTTGCTTGGGGTGCCGCGCGCTGCCGTTCGCTTGGGTTTGCGGGGCGCCCCACCATTTCATCCGTCGGGGAGGCCCGCCAGGGCCATGACCATTGACCGGAAATGGAGGGTGTCGCGTAATGCGGATCGTCTGATCGATGAGTGACGAGGCGTTTGTCGGCGTGAGGGTGCTCGGGCCTCAGCTCGGGCTGATACCGGGGTCATGCTCACGCAATCCGACCTCGATCCCCCCGGCACACGGACCTTGATCCCCCCGCGAGCCCCCGAGTACCGCCCGACGGCGGATATTCCGGGCCCGGCAGGGGGGGGTGATCAGTTGACCGGAAATACGACGGGTGATCGAGCACAGCCCCCGGAGTTTGCGCCCGCCGGACCGGATATCGGCGCTGATTCGCTACAAACGCCGCGGAAGCGCTCCAGAGCTGTGACGCCTATGTCACACGGTACGCCAACCGCGCGCCGCCCGGTCGACCCAAGCGAACCACCATATCCTCCTCCCGCCGCCGCCGAGCCCCCTGGGGCGGGTACCGATCTTGCCCGAGTCGGGATAAGCGGATATCGACGGGACGTGATTGGCCGAGAGGATCATCACCCGCCCCGGGCCGCGCACGGTGTGAGCGCCAGCTGCCCCGGACGGGAAGCAGATCAGATCGCCGGGCTGAAGCACGCGCTCGCCGGCCGGCATCCGTACGATCGGCGTTCCCGCGATCACATATGGCCACTCCTCGACCCCATGGTGGAAGTGGTAGGGAAATGTCAGCTCGCCGTCCTCGAGCTCGAACATACTGGCGCCGATTCCGGTGGCGCCGATTCGATCGCCGATGTGGCGTGTGCCTCGCCAGCGATAGCCGTCACGGTTGGAGTCGTGATCGGAATCGCCGGTCGGTACGTTGACGTCTCATGGAGCCACATCTTCTGAGGTCTTGACGTGAGGCCTGACCTCGATCACTGGCTCGACCAGCCCACCATCCGCATCTCCCATCGCCGCGAGGCTGATGCCGAACCGGGGGTTCTGTGGGAGGCGGCTCGCGCGGTGCGCACATCTGAGACGCGGCGGCTCGGGCGGCTCGTGCGCCTACGCATCCCCGGTCTGCCGCCCGATGTCGCCTACCACGCGATGTTCCGCGCGGCTCCGTTCACCGTGCTGCACGAGGACGAGGACTCCCTGCTTGCGGGGATCGTCGGCAGGATCTGGACCGTGCGGCGCGACTACCCGACCCTCTCCGATCCCGACGACTTCCGGCGCTGGTCGACCCCGGGGACGGTTCGGGTCCTGTTCGCCAACTGGGTTGAGCCGGTCACCCCCGGCAGGTCCGCGCTTGTCAGCGAGACCCGGGTGTCGGCCGATGATCGGCTCGCGAAGCTCGGGCTCGCCGCCGTCCGGCCCCTGATCGTCGCCTCGCACCAGCTCATCGGCAGCGAAGGCCTCGAGCGGGCGGTCAGCGCCGCAACACCGTCGCCGTAGAAACAACTCAGCATCGCTTCGCCGATCCCGGTGGCCCGGGCGCTAACGTCGTGCGGCGATGGAGTTCGACGGCCACGTAACTGTTCGGCGCACGCGCTACACCAACGAGGCGACCGGGTGGGCGGTGGTCGAGGCCACCGATGCGGACGGCGACGAGATCGTTCTCGTTGGGCCGCTGCATCACCTCGAGGAGCGCGATCGCGCACACGTCGTCGGCGCCTGGCAGGACGACTCACGCTTCGGTCCCCAGGTCAAGGTCACGCAGGCCGATCCGCTCCCGCCATCCGACGCGGACGCCGTGCTCGCGTACCTCGTTCGCGTTCGCCACGTCGGTCCAAAGCGGGCCGCCTCGCTGCTGGCGCGCTATGGGGAGGCCGACGTGCTGGAGGCGATCGACCGCGATCCGGCGGGCACGCTGAGACGGGCCGGGCTCTCTGGCCGCCGGGCCCGAGAGGCCGCGGAGTCGTGGGACGGGCTGCGCGTCACCCGCGGTCTGCACCTGCTCCTCGCGCCGCACGGACTCGCGTACCTCGTCACCGGCATCCAACGGGAGTTCGGCGACGCCGCGTACCGGGTGGTGCGCCAGCGCCCGTACGAGCTGACCAGTGTGTTCGGCGTCGGCTTCCATGTCGCCGACCGGATCGCCCAGGGAGCCGGCATTTCACGCGACAGCCCAGAGCGCGCGCGGGCCGGGATCCTGCACGTACTTGCGGAGGCCGAGCGCAGCGGCAGCACCTGCCTGCCGCTCGGCACGCTGCTCGCAAGCTGCGGCCAGCTGCTGGGTGCCGAGGCCCCAAGCGAGGAATTCGTCGACGAGCTCGTCGCCCGCGACGATCTCGAACGCGCCGGCGAATGGATCTACCGAGCCGAGACGGCGCGACTCGAAGAGGAGCTGGCACGGCTGATCCACGAACTCCTCCACACCCCCCCATCAAAGCGCCTACAACAACCCCCCAAAAGCCCACCACCAGGCCCCGCCAGCCTGCCACCAGCCGCAAGTTCGGCCCCCACATCCCCACCCGCGCCCGAGCCCGCGACCGAACTCGCAATGGAACCGCGGCCAGGCGACTCCACGTTGTCAAGCGAGCAATGGACCGGGGTCCGCGCCGCGTTCACCGAGCGGCTGTCTCTGATCACGGGTGGTCCTGGGACCGGGAAGACCGCGAGCATCCGCACGATTGGTGCGCTGACCGTCGCTCGCCGCGCGCGGGTCCTGCTGGTGGCGCCGACTGGACGTGCCGCGGTGCGGATGACCGAGGCGACCGGCATGCGCGCGTCAACGGTGCACTCGGCGCTCGGATGGATCCCGGGCGAGGGACCGACGCACGATGAGGACAACGAGCTCCGTTGCGACCTCCTGATCGTCGACGAGACCTCGATGGCGAACCTGGAGCTGCTGCTGACGCTGCTGCGGGCGGTGGGCCCGGACACGAACGTGGTCCTGGTCGGCGACTCCGACCAGCTGGCACCTGTCGGCGCAGGTAAGCCCTTCGCCGAGCTGGTCGCATCAGGGCTCGTCCCGACGGCGAAGCTGACGCACATCTTCCGCCAGGCGGCCGGCAGCATGATCGTCCAGGGAGCGCATGCGATCCGCCGCGGCGAGCCCCCCGACTTCACGGTCAAGCCAGGCATGCGCCGTGACCTGTTCCTGGTCGAACGCGTCGATCCGGTCGCTGCGCGTGACGAGATCGTCGAGCTCGTGGCCTCGCGGCTGCCCGCGCATTACGGGGTCGACCCGATCAGGGACATCCAGGTGTTCGCGCCGGTGTACCGCGGTGAGCTCGGTATCGACCGCCTCAACGAGGCGCTGCGCGAAGCGCTCAACCCGGACGGTGCTCCGGTCCGCGGTGGCAGGCTTCGGCTCGGCGACAAGCTGATGCTCACCGGACGCAATCTGCATGACCTCGGCCTGATGAACGGGACGCTCCTGCGGCTGCTCGACGAGGTCACCGCTGCCGATGCCGGTGACGACGAGGAGGCGGCGCTTGTCCTCGCCGCCGAAGGCGCGATCTTCCGCCTGCCGCCCGAGGACGCCGAGCGGCTGAAGCTCGCATACGCATGCTCGGTCCACCGCGGTCAGGGGATTGAGCTGCCGGTTGCGGTGATCGTCGCCCATCAGGCAGCGGGCGCATTCTTCCTGCGCCGCGAGATGCTCTACACCGCGATTACCCGCGCGAAGCTGGCGACGGTGATCGTGGGAACGCGAGACGTGCTCGCCCGCGCCGCCCGCAACGCCGACACCGGTCGCCGCCACGGCCGCTTGACCGACCGCGTCGGGGGCCCGGGGGGGGGGGGGGTTGGGGGGTGTTGGGGGTCCC
>Ga0302325_10004284_pt1 | contig 33042 bp, 26 predicted proteins | sample Palsa_T0_2_FD_201948 | JGI IMG/M metagenome (GOLD analysis project Ga0302325, IMG submission 201948) | Peat permafrost microbial communities from Stordalen Mire near Abisko, Sweden - Palsa_T0_2 | ecosystem: Environmental > Terrestrial > Soil > Palsa > Peat permafrost | place: Sweden: Abisko... | reverse complement strand
GCGGCAGGATCTCGCCAAAGCCCCACTGATGCACGCGCCAGCCCGGCGGACGATGGTAGGGTCCGACGTGGAAGCTGCGCGCTGCCTGATAATTGTGCTGGTACACGCTTCGATCCACCGTGGCGGGTCGGGTGTTCCAGCCGTGCGGCTCGGCAACGCGCTGATAGCCGCTCGGTCCCGGATGCGGCTCACCCTGGCGAATCGCGGTTCGCGGTGCCGGCTCTGGGCCACGTGGTTCTTCCCCAGCCAGGCTTGCCCCCACCAGCACCAGGGCCGCCGCCAGGCACAGCGTGCTCTTTAATTTATTAGTCATCGCATTCCTCCTGTGAATGTCAAAAGAATGATAGGCGCGGCCCCCAAAACACGCTACCCCGCAGTGCCGCGCGAACCGCTAAAGTAGCCGTATTGCAGGCAAGATTTGCACGGCATGCGCAGATCTAGGCAATGCCACAATCTCTGCCTGCCATCGCTTGAGGAGTGAGTGTCGATGATCGTCGGTATTGATCTGGGGACCACCAACAGCGCGGTGGCGATCTGGCGCGAGGGGCGCGCCGAGCTGATTCCCAACAGCCTGGGTGCACGTCTCACGCCCTCCGCAGTGAGTGTCGATGAGGACGGGCAGCTGCTGGTCGGGCTGGCCGCACGCGAGCGCCAGGTGACCCATCCGGAACGTACCGCGACCGCCTTCAAGCGCCTGATGGGCACCGAGCGCACGCTCGAGCTTGCGCCCAAACAGAGCTTCCGGGCCGAGGAGCTCTCGGCGCTGGTGCTGCGGAGCCTGAAGGCCGATGCCGAAGCGTTTCTCGGCGCCGAGGTGCGCGAAGCGGTCATCACGGTACCGGCGTACTTCAATGACCGGCAGCGCAAGGCGACGCGCCGCGCCGGCGAGCTCGCGGGCCTCAAGGTCGAGCGGCTGCTCAATGAACCCACCGCCGCCGCACTCGCCTTTGGCTTGAGCGAGCTCTCGGGTGATGCGCAGTTTCTGGTGTTTGATCTGGGCGGTGGCACCTTCGATGTCTCGATCGTGGAAATATTCGAAGGCGTCATCGAGGTGCGCGCCAGTGCCGGGGACAATCAGCTCGGGGGCGAGGATTTCAATCAGCTGCTGATGGAGGATTTCTACCAGGCGTTTCGTGCTGACTTGGGGGCGCGGCTGCGCGATCAGCCGGCGCTGCGCGAGCGGGTGCGCGAACAAGCCGAGCGCGCGCGGCGCACCTTGAGCAGCCAGCCTGCCGCGACAATGCAGGTGATCTGGCAGGAGCGCGCCTTTGAGCATGTGATCGATGCCGAACGCTTCGAGAAGCTGAGCGCACCACTGCTGGCGCGACTGCGTGAACCGGTAATGCGGGCGCTGCGCGATGGCGGCATCCAGACCGAGCGGCTCAAGGAGATCGTGCTGGTCGGCGGCGCGACCCGCATGCCGATCGTGCGGCGCGCGGTAGCGCGCATGTTCGGACGCTTTCCGGGCGTGGGTGCGGATCCGGATGAAGCGGTCGCGATTGGCGCTGCGATCCAGGCCGGGCTTAAGGCGCGCGATGGGGCGCTGCGCGAAGTGGTGCTGACCGATGTCTGCCCCTATACGCTCGGGGTCGAGACGGCCGAGCAGCGGGCTGATGGCAGTGTGCGTCAGGGGCTGTTCGCACCGATCATCGAGCGCAACACGATCGTACCGGCCAGTCGCAGCCGGATGTTCTCGACCCTGCATCCGGGCCAGCAGCTGGTGCGTTTCGCGGTCTTCCAGGGCGAGGCCCCGTGGGTGAAGGACAATATCCTGCTCGGCTCGATAGAAGTCCCGGTCCCGCCCTCGAGCAGCGATCGGGTCGCAGTCGATGTGCGCTTTACCTACGATGTCAACGGCCTGCTCGAAGTGGATGTCACGGTGCCGCAGACTCAGGAAACGCGGCAGCTGGTGATCGTGAGCCAGGATGCGAGCTTCAGCCCGGAGGAAACCGAGCAACGGCGCGCGCAGCTGGCGGCACTCAAGGTGCATCCGCGCGCGGCCGATGCCAACCGCGCGGTGCTGGCGCGCGCCGCGCGCTGCTTCGAGCAGCTGCTGGGTGAGCGGCGCACGCAGGTGGCGCAGCTGCTGGCCAAATTCGAGACGGTGCTCGAGACCCAGGATCCGGTGCAGATCGATGAGGCCCGGCTACAGTTCATCCAGTGGCTCGATGCCCTGGAGGGCGAGTCGCTGCGGTGAGCTCGCTTGGCATCTGGGCGACGCTTGGCATCGAGCCGACACACGATGTGACGCTGATCCGTCGCGCCTATGCGCGGCTGCTCAAGCACAACAGCCCGGAAGATAATGCCGCCGGCTTTGCGCAGCTGCGCGCCGCCTATGAGCAGGCGCTGCGTGAAGCACAGCGGCACTCGCGCACAGTCAGACCACCGCCACCGCGACTGGATTCGGCGATTGAAGCGACCGCGCCCGAGGCACCCACGGAGGAGCTCACGCCACCAACCCGCGCTGTGCCCCCGCCGTCGCGCCGCACCGTGGGCGATGAGGTGCGTGAGGCTGGTACAGAGCCCACGCCGCCGCCCGAAGGGGCGCCGCGCATGCCGCCACCACCGCGCTTGCGTCCGTATGACAAAACGCCGGCGGCGGAGCAAGACACTGGCGAGCGCAGCGAGCAGCGCACCCCGCCACCGCATCTGCGCCCGAATGAACCCGCGCCCGAACCCGTGGAGGATGCGGCGCCTGCTCCGCGGCGCCTGCGCCTCATCGCCGCCCCGCCGGGCGAGCGCGGTGCGAATGCGGAGACGACGGAACTTGCGGCGCGCTTTGCTGCCCTGCAAAGGCTCGCGCTCAATGTCACGCAGCCGTTGCCCGCGGAGCTTGCCGCGCTGCTGGCTGCCTGCCTGGATTCCCCGGCGCTTGAGAATGTCAGCGTACGGATTCAGTTCGAGAGTGCACTGGCGCGCTGGCTGTGGCAGATACGCAGCCACCCCGAGGCGCCGCTGGAGCTGGTGATCGCGCGACTGCGCTGGCGCGAGGGCAGCCGCATCCGCGCCCAGCCAGATATTGCACGGCTCCTGGCCTACAGCGAACTTGCCGGCCAGCTCGAGCTGCTGGCCAAGGGCAATGCGCGGGCCCACCGCGCGCTGACGCGCCCGCCACGCGCGCTCGCGCTGTGGTGGCTGATCGGCGTGAACCGCATCGATCGGATTGTGCGCGAGCTGTGGGCGCGCAGCCTGAGCGCCGGGGAACTTGCGCCGGCCGCGCTCAACCCCAAGGCGCTGGCGTGGTGGACGCGCTATTTCACCCGGCCGCACCTGCGCCCCGAACTGCTGCGACTGGCAGCCATTCTGGCGCTCTCGGGTTTCGCGGTGGGGCTGCTGGCCAACACGGGTTCCCTCCTCGAGCGGCTTGCGGCCCCGTTGTTCGGATTGCTCGCCGGTCTGGCGCCAGGTGCGCTGCTGCTCGGCTTCACCTACGCGCTCATCGATTGGCTGCCGTACCATCTCAAGCAGCGCGCCCGAGCCCGCACGCAGCGCGCGCGCTACGGCTGGCTGCCGCTCGTGGTGGCGCTCGGCCTGTTGAGTGCGTTGCTGCCGGATACGCTGTGGAGCGCGCTGGCCATCGCTCTGCTGTCACTGCCGCTCATTGGCTGGGCGCTCTGGGCGGTCCAGGAAGTCTATCCACGCACCCTGATCGAAGTGCCATTCAAGCGCCTGGGCTACTTCTTGTTTCAGAACCTGCCGCTCACCTTGTGGTGGCTGCTCACCGCGCAGCATCGGCCCGAACGCCCGGATGCCGTGATGATCGCAGGCGTCTTGGCCGCGACGCTCGCGCTGAGCGTCGGGCAGCAGCTGCTGTGGAGCGGTTACTGTCGGACGCTGCGCGGTCGCCTCGAAACCCTGGTCCCCGCTGCCCTGATCGGCTGGAGTGCGCTGCTCGCGCTCGCGCTGCTCTATTTGCCGGCTGGTCTGATGTGGCGGCACCTGATGCTCACGGTCATTACACTGACCGTGCTGCTGCAGCGCACACCCGCGTTGCGCCTGTCGGCGCAGCAGGGCAAGCACCGCTTCTATCTGGCGCTCGTGGGCACCTGGGTGGGTACGGCAGTCCTGAGCAACCTGAACCAGCTCTCGCCGCTGATCGCCGGTGGCTGGTTCTTTCTGGGTGCCGGTGCCGTGACGATGGGCCAGTGCCTGTATCCGCGCCTGTTTCCGCCTCGTCGGCCAGCGACTGCGCTCTGAGCGCGGTCCAGTGAGCGATCAATGTCATACTGCGGCAGCTGCGTGGAGACCCTGAGGGTGCCGCGTGTGCTTCCCGATAAATAAATGAAGGGGTGGGGCGCGCGTGACGCGGCGCCCTCGGAACGTCCTTGATCGCGCCCGGTCCATTGAAGAGACATGAACGAACTTGTGATCGCCCCCAATAACAACGCCCTGCTCGTGGCTTCACCGCGCTATACCCCACGCGCTGTCGGGGCGCGGAGCCTCGCGATCTACGGCGGCATCGGCGCGCTGTGGATTGGTGTGCTGATCGGCGCCTGGGCTTTTACCGGCGTGCTCGCCTGGTCGGCGGGCATCCTGTATGTGATCTACGACACGAGCCTGCTGTTCTATGTCATGCGCAAGACCCGCTCGCTGTATCGCGAGCGCAGTGCGCGGTCCCAGGCGCTCATACCGGTGCCTTCGGCGCCGCTGCCGAGCGTTGGTGTCTTGATCGCAGCCCGCAACGAGGCCGCAGCGCTCCCGGCGACCCTCGATGCACTGCTGGCGCAGCGCGAGGGCGCCGAGTGCATCCTGGTCCTCAATGACGGCTCGAGTGATGACACCGAGGCGCTGTTGAGTGAGCGCTATGGCGTGCCCCCAGCCGATGGCACGTACCGTGTACGAACCTCGATGCGCTGGAGCGCGCTCAAGGTGCTCAGCCTTGCTCACGGCGGTAAAGCGCGCGCACTGAATGCCGGTATCGAAGTGCTCGACACCGATCTGGTGGTGACGGTCGATGCCGATACGATCCTGGAGCCCGAGGCCATCGGCGCACTGCGCCGCGCCTTTGCCAGCGACCCCAGGCTCGTGGCCGCTGGCGGTGTGCTCAAGCCGGTGTGCCCGCCGCGGGCGATGGGCCGCTTCTTCCAGTGGTTCCAGACCTATGAATACGTGCGCGCCTTCATCTCCCGCATTGCCTGGATGCGCGCCGGTGCCTTGCTGCTGGTCTCAGGGGCGCTGGCCGGGTTCCGGCGCGAGGCACTGCTGCGCGTGGGCAACTTCGATGTGAACTGCCTGGTGGAGGACTACGAGCTGATCCATCGCCTGCACCGCTACGCCTACGAGCATGGGCTTGACTGGCACGTCGGGGTGCTGGGCGAAGTGCGCGGCCGCACCGATGCCCCCGCGACGCTGATGAGTTTCCTGCGCCAGCGCCGGCGCTGGTTTGCTGGCTTCCTGCAGACCCAGTACTGGAACCGCGACATGACCGGCAATGGCCGCTACGGTGCGCTCGGCCGGTTGATGCTGCCGATCAAGGCGGTCGACACGATGCAGCCGATCTATGGCCTGACCGCCTTCATCCTGCTGCTGCGCTTTCTGATCACCGGGCACTACACGATCCTGATCCCGGTGCTCGTGATCATCCTGACCAAGATCCTGATCGACCTGTGGTTCCACCTCTGGTCAGTTCGCCTGTACACGCACTGGATCGGCGAGCGCACGACCGCGGCCCGCATGAGCCTTGCGGCGCTCGCGGCGCTGGCCGAGCCGTTCAGCTTCCAGCTGATGCGTCACGCCGGCGCCGCATGGGGGTGGCTGAGTTTCATCGCCGGACGCCACCGCTGGGAGTCGAGCCCCGGGGGTGCCTGAAGCGCGGGCTTTAGGCGCTCGGCGCGGGCGGCGGGCTGCCCGGCGGATGACGCGTCGGTAGTGCGTTCTTGCAGCCGCTGCTCAGCTGCGCGCTGTTGCTGTGCAGGCAGTGCATGACGCCGCGCCCGGTCTGGTCCGCACACAAACTCTTGATGTCCGCATCACAGGCCGCCATCATCGCGGCATGCTGCGCGTGGCGCTGGCTGCTGTCGGGTCCGCCATCCGGCGGCGGGGCAGGGGGCGTCTGGGCAGCGGCGAAGCCGCAGGCCAGCACGGTAATCAATCCAAGTACTCTGATTTTCACGGTAGGCATCCTCCAGGACTCACTTTGCGTTTCGCGCCAGCGCGATCCGATCCCTAAAGGGAGGACCCGCGCATGATGGCACCGGGTGCTGGCCGGTGCTGCTGGCTTGGACGGTCCCGGATGGTTTGGGGTTCCGCGCTTGATAATTCTTGTCAGCCGGAAGGCTCGATCAGGCCTCGCAGGCGCTCGAGTTCGCTGCGCAATGCCACGACCTCCGCCTCAAGCGCCGCCAGGCGCTCGCTGGTGCGCAGCGCAGCCGGCTCGGCCGGGAGCGCGGCCCCCGCTGCGGCCTCTGGCAGCACGCTGATCGGCCCCGAGAGCAGGTGCGCGTAACGTGAATCGCGCCTCCCGGGCTCGCGCGGCAGTCGAATGACGATCGGCTCGACCTCGCGGCTGGCGAGCGCCTCGAGTGCGGCCTCGACCTGCGAGACATCCTGGAACTCGGCCATGCGGGCTGCGCGACTGCGCAGTTCACCGGGCGTCTGCGGACCGCGCAGCAGCAGCTCGCACACGATGGCAAGCTCCTGAGCGCTGAACTGCAAGGCGCTGTGATCGGTGTTGCAGAAGCAGTGCTGGTACTTGGGTACGCGGCTGCCAAAGCCGGATTTCTCCAGCACGAAATGCCGGCGCACCAGATGATCGAGCAGGCTTTGCACCTCGGCCTCGCTTAGGCTGAGCATCGGATCGCGATTGCTCTTCTGGTTGCAGGCGTTGGTGAGCGCATTGAGCGAGAGCGGATACTGATCGGGCGTCGTGATCTGCTTCTCGATCAGGCAGCCGATGACCCGCGCATCGAGCGCGGCAAGTTCGATCCTCACGTAATTAGCGTCCGAAGCGCGCCGTGATCTTTGCCGCCGCCAGCTTGTTGGCGTGGGCGTAAAATCCGATCAGCGCGGGGCTGGCATCGGCCGGCACATCGAGCTTCGCGACTTTGAGCGCATAGAGCGTGAAGATGTAGTGGTGCGGCTTGTCACCGGCCGGCGGGCACGGGCCGCCGTAGCCTGTAGTGCCAAAGTCGGTGCGTCCCTGCAGCGCACCGGCCGGCAACAGCGTGCCGTCCGTGGCGCCGGCACCGCTACTTAGATCGGTGGCACTCGCCGGGATGTTGTAGACCACCCAGTGCCACCAGCCCGAGCCGGTCGGGGCATCCGGATCGTAAACCATCAGCGCAAAGCTCTGCGTGCCTTGCGGCGCGCCGCTCCAATGCAGCGCGGGCGAGAGGTTCTTGCCGCTGCAGCCGAAGCTGTTGAAGACCTGCTCGTCGGCCAGCGTGCCATGGGCTGTGAACGCCGTACTGGTAAGCTTGAATCCGTGGGAAGCATGGGAATGGGCTGCGAAGGCGGCACTGCTGAGGCCGCACAGGATCAGCGTGGCAAGGAATCTGTTCATCCGGGCACCCTCGGCTATCGTGGTTTTGGTAGCGGTGTAGTTTATCAAATCGCACGCGCGGCACCGCGCCATTGGCGCCTGGCGCTAGAATGAGGCATGGCGCCAGCAGACCAGACCGGCATGAACGAGGCAGTGGAGCGGCTGGAGCTCAAGATTGCCTATCTTGAGCGCGCCAATGTGGAACTGAGCGATGAGCTGTACCGGCAGCGCCAGCTGCTCGATGCGCTGGTGAGCCGTCATGCCGATCTGCTGCGGCGCCTGGATGAGAATACCGCAGCGCCGGCGAGCCCGGATCTATTGAGCGAGAAACCGCCGCACTACTAGCAGCGGCCCGCGCAAATCAGAGCGGGGTTTTAGTTCGGGATCAGTGAGCTCACCAGACCATAGACCGTGGCACCGCCGGTCGGTCCATTGACCGCCATCAGCATCTGCACCGGGCCATTGTTCATGCCCGCCAGACCCGTCAGCGCCACGCCGTTGAGTGGCGCAAAGGGACCGGTGCAGCCGGTGTAGCTGTAGGCCACTTCGTACACATCCGTCGTGATATCGGCGGTCGTGATCGTGCCACTCAACACACAGCCGGTTGTGGCGCCGCTGCTCGCCAATACGCCGGCGGTGGTGCTGGTGACGCTGTCCGTGACGGTGGCCGTGACGGTGATGGTGGCGCCGGCATTCGGACCGGTGGTGCTGGCATCGCTGTAGCTGGCGACAACGTCGGCCATCGAGGAGCCGACGGCGGAAACATCCGCGTAGCCAAGCGTGTAGTTGCCCGGGTAGGAAGTGCCGTTACTGGAGACGAAGGCCAGCGACCCGCTGATCGTGGTTTGCGGGACGACGGTGGCCGCCAGCGCGCCGCTGCCGCCGATCGAGCCATCGGCAAAGGTAGCCGGGAAGTTCGGATAGCCCGCAAGCGTTGCCGTGATGGCAGCCTGGGTGACCGTGAGCATACCGGCATACTGGCTGTAGTCACTGCGGATGAAGACCGACTGGCCGGCCGCATTGATCAGGGCCACCACTTCATCGCCGCTCACCGCATCGGTCCCTACCCAGATGCCGGCGGTCGGCAACGAGGCGGCCGCGATGACATAGGCGGCGCTCGCCACGGCCGAGGCCCGGTCGCCCGTGGCGACGGCAATCGCCTGCAGGGTCGCGCTGGTGCCGATGACCACGGGCGTGCCGCTGACGTAGAGGGGGGAACTCGTGGTCGGGGTGGTGCCATCGATTGTGTAATAAATGGCCGCCGTGCTCGTGGTATCGGTGATCGTGATGCTCTGGGTCCCGACGTAGCTGCCGCCACCCTCCGAGAAAGTCGGTGTCGGCGTGGCCGGTTGCGATGAGCCGTGGCCGCCGCAGCCGCTGATGGCCAGCGCCAGCACCACCACAGCGGCGCCGCGACCCATATTCCCTTGAAAACTCATGCACTCTCCCCTTAAGTCTGAACACGTCGATCTGCGCCGCAGGCAGCCCCAGCGGGGGCGCTGATCGTGCTGGCCAGCCCAATATCATGCCATATCCGGCCGCGCCTGAGGCCTCCGGGCCGCGGTGCGGCTCATGGCCCAATGGCCGCAAACGGCAACGCCACAGCCACAGGCACAGATAGCCGGGGGGTATTGGCTCGCTTGGGAAATAGACCACTGCGGCAGCTGCAGGTTCACCCCGACAGACACACCGCTCGTGGCAGGGCAGCAGACCCCCGATCCGGAGTCTGCTTCAAGGTCACTGAAAAGTCAGGGCCGTGACCAGACCATACTGAGCGCCGACGCCGGCCGCATTATGGGCCGCCATGATGATCTGTCCGGCCGAACCGTTCAGCACGGCGAGCCCCGTAAACTCGACCGTGTTCAGATCAGCCCAGCTGCCCGTGCAGCCGCTATATGTGTAGGCGACCTCGTAGATGTCGGTAGTCGGGTCCGCGGTGCTGATCGCGCCACTCATCTCGCAGCCGCTGGTCGCACCGCTGCTCGCCATCACCCCGGAGGCTGAGATGGTGACTGTGCCCCCGGTATTCGGATCTTCTGTGCTGCTGCCATCCACGTAACTGCCTGCAAGCGCCGATACCAGCGAGCCGCTCAGTGAGACAGTCGCGAAGCTCAACGTCCAGGTCGCCGGATAGGAGTGGCCGCCAGCGGACTCGAACGTAAAGGAGCCCACCAGCGAACTGTCCGTACCGAGCGTCGCATTGAAGGCGCCGGTGCCAGAGGTGGAGCTATCCGCGTACGTCGCCGGGAAATTGGTAAAGCCATTCAGCGCAGCGGCCGTGAAGGTGGTGCCGGATACAACCACTGCGCCCGCGTACTGGCTGTAGTCGGTGGCGTTAATGAAAATCGACTGGCCAGCGGCGGTGACGATGCCAATGACCACGGCCTGCCCGGTGTCCGAGTCCTGAACCCAGATGCCAGCCGCGGCAGCGGCCGGTCCGATCGTATAGGAGGCTCCGTTGGGCTGCGAAACTGTATGACCGGGGGCCAGGGCGACGGCGACCAGATTCGTGCTGTCTGTGATCGTGAGCGAGCTTGAGTACTGCATTGTGCTGCCGCCGACTGTCGTGCCGGGTGTCGTGCCATCGAGCGTGTAATAAATCACAGCGCCGCTGGTGGTATCGGTGATCGAGACGGTCTGGGTCGCGGTGTAGGGACCGCCCGCCACCGAGAATGTGGGTGCCGCGGTAACCGGCGTCACCGCCGTGTTGTCGGAACCACCACAGCTGACGAGTGCCGCTGAGATCAGGGCAATGCCGCAGCAGCGGCCCAGATGGATTTCAAAGCTCATGAAGTCTCCCTAGTGTAATGACGTGCCGATCAGTCCCAGGGCCGCGCTTGCGATCATTGCAGCGCCGGCCGTGCCCTCAAGGCGATCACGCGGCGGCAGTGTAGCAGTGAATCTGCGCGCACTGCCGGCTGACTCAAGACCTTGCAGTGCACGAGGCGGCGCCGCGGAATCCGCCTTAGCTTCAATTCAACGTCGCAGTGCACAGGCGGTTGACAGGCGGAGGGTGAAGCGCTGAAAAGCCGCGCCGCTGGCGGCGTGTGGCAACTGAGAATTGCTCAGGGCGGCCCGAAGACGTCCGGTCCGAGGCTTGCGAGCCCGCTTTGTCCGGCGTAGCCGAGATACGGCAGCCCGAACAGATCCTCGAGGCTGCGCAGCAGCGCGTAGTGATTGTAGGGCACATCAGAAACCGTTCCCGGGCGGATGCGGGGTGACAAGAGCACGGCACCGACGCGATCGCCGCCGACACCGCTCAGCACAATCTGAAATGTCAGCGCATTGTTGCCGACGCTCGCGTGCGTGACCGGGCGGACCACGTTGGGTCCGGTCTGCTGCGCGCAGCAGGCTTCGCCCGTGTAGGTCGCGGTCAGGACATTGCCGCCGGTGACCGGATCGCGCGAGCGCGCCAGCGTTGCAAAATTGCTTTCATCAAAGGTGATGATCAGCAGTCCATCGTGCTGATAAGCGGGCGAGGCCAGGATCTTTGGCACCCAGTGGCGCAGAAATTTATCGGCCGAGGCAAGTCCGCCGGGCTCCCCGTTGACGCAGCCGCGGCCGGCCGTGCCGCTGCCATCGCCGTCGTGCCCGTCGTGACAGAGATTCGGCGTAATAAAGGCAAAGTTCGGCGTCGTCGCGAGTGAGCGCAGATCCGCGCTCAGGCGCTTGAGATTGACCACGCGCTGGGCGCACGCGGGCGTGTCCAGGATCGCATGAAAATAGACGAACGGATCGTGGCGGCTGGCGTACTGATCGCCCAGCGGTACGGCGTTGCTCGGCGCCTCGGCCTGATGGGTGTGATCAATCTCATTCAGCGGCGGGTGTCCGCAGGTCGCGCTCTCACGCGCCGGATCGTTGCCCATGTCCTCCATGTAACCCTTCCAGCTGAACTTTGCGCTCTGCAGCTGGTTGGCGAGCGTCGGCACGCTGGCTGGATACACGCAGCCATCGCCCACCGCGAGACCCTGCGGGTTCATGCTGCTCATCTGGAAGTCGTTGAAGCTCGGGCAGTCCGCTTCGGACTGTGGCGAGGAGGGCTGGCCGCTGAGCAGCGAGATGTAATTGTCCAGGCTCTGGTGCCCGGTGCCGTAGTACTGGCGCAGCATCGCGCCCTTGGCGGGCAGCGTGCGGCTGAGGTAGGGATCCTGCGTGCTTTCACCAAAGGTCAGTGCGTAGTCCTCATTCTCAAGCAGGATCAGGAACACGTGGCGGATCGGGTGTCCGGTGGCACTCGATGCGAGTGCCGGCTGCAGCAGCATGGCAAATCCGCCAAAGGCCAGTAACGGACCCAGCACGCCTAACCGAAGAGAGTGCCTCATTGCCACGCCGGGCAGGTCAGTGCGCGTCCAGTACCGGCAGTGGTGCCGCCGCCTTTGGATGCCCGGCCTGGAAGTCCTTGCCCACGAGCGCGCTGATCGTGGCTGCGATCTGTGCCTGGTGGAACGCCGGTGCCCCGCGATGCTCGCCCAAAGGTGCGGTATCGGGGCCGATCACTGCGATCCAGATGTTTTCGGAGCCCGGTTCCTCGACACCGTGGTCCTTCCACTGCTCGAGGCCGCTGCCGCGGCCGTGGTCGGCGGTGATGATGAAGGTCGTCTTGTTGTGATACTGCTTCATCGACTGCATCGTGTCCCACAGTTCGCGGGTGAAGGCATCGGCGTGATGGGCGCTGTCGAGCACCAGATCATAGCGTCCGGTGTGTGCCCAGTCATCGGTTTCGCCATAGCCGACGAACAGCACGCGCGGATGGGCGCTCTTGACGTAGTCGAGCAGCGGCTCCTGCACGAAGGAGTCCATCACATCACCGGCCTCAAGCGTGGTCGTGGTCCTGATCAGCTTGCGCAGCAATTGCTCGCGCGCACTTTCCTTGCCAGTGCCGGGAGGCAGCGATGCGCCGGCCATCGCGTACAGGTGGCTGCGCGGAATGTTGAAGATGTTCTTGTAAGCGTGCCAGCTGCCGAAGATTGCGACCTTGCCTTCGAATCCCTGCTGCTGATTCAGCCACTCGAACACGTTGACGTTCGGGTTCGGCGCGAAATCATTGCTGTTGATCTGCGGATCCGCCCAGCCGATCGACATCTCGCTGTAGCCAGGGTACGAAAACCAGTACGGGTTGGTGACCTGGCCGATGCTGCCGAGGTTCTGGTTGCCCCACACCTGGCCCTGTTTGGCCACCACATTCCAGATGAACGGAAACAGCAGGCGGCGCCGTGCTTGCGGATCATCACTCCAGTAGTGGCCCTTGACCTCATCTTCGGTCTGCCACAGGCCGCCGTACTTCTCATTCAGCAGCGTCGGGTCGGCGCCAGTGAACATCTCCTGCCAGCGCAGGCCATCCATCACGATCAGCACCACATTTCTGGTCTTGGTGGCAGCCTGTGCGGGCGCGGCGATGACAAGGGCCAGCATCGCCGTCGCGAGAAAGCTCGCCCAGATCGGGCGCAGGCGAATGAAGCGTGAACGAGCGCTGTGATCGAGTCGGCTGCTACGGTGGGTCATGGCGTTTTCTCTATCAAAGTGAGTAACGACTGAGCTGATCAGAATCGCTGGCCGAACTGCAGCATCAGCGTGCGCGGTTTGAGCGGGATGATGTACGGTATGTTGCAAAAGGCGGAATTACATTGCAGGTAACGCGACACCTGGCCGTCCGAATCAAACACGTTCAACGCGCTCAAGCTCGCGCTCCAGCTGTTGTGCGTCAGACCGGCGCTGACATTGTAGGTGACATACGCCGGCATCGGTCCCAGGACCGCTTCGTCGGCAGTGGGCAGTACCGAGCGAGAACCACCCTCATAAACTCCACCGCCCTGCACATTGGCGAGCAGCCCTGCCAGCGTGAATTCATAGCGCAACGTAAGGTTGGCCTTCAGCGATGGGGCCACTGGCATCGTCGTACCGGCCGGCGCGGATATATTCGACGGCGTGGACAGCATCGGTGAGAGGCGGCAGTTAGGATACGGGCTGTAGACGATACAGGCATCTTCGGTCAGGTCGTGCTGCCATAGATAAGTGCCCGAGCCCATGAGCGTCACACCGGGAATGATGAGCCACTCCAGTGAGGACTCAACGCCCTCGGTGCGCGCGGCACCCGCGTTGACAATCTGGGTGATCGAGTAGGCGCCACTCACGCCATATTGGGGTTCCTTCCAATCCTCGCGGAAGAACGCGCCGTTGAAGCGCAGCCGGTGCTCGGCCCACGAAGTCTTCCAGCCGAGTTCATAATTGCTGAGGAAATCCGGGTGATAGGGTGGCACCTGCGGATTGCGATTGAAGCCGCCCTGCCGATAACCGGTGGAATAGGTTGCATACACCATTTTATCGGCATCGAGCTTGTGGCTGAGCGTGAGGCGATCGGTGTAGTTCGCGCCACTGCTCTTGGAGTTTACGTTTTGACACGGCTCGACCGAGTTGACGCCCGCCGGCGTCTCCGCCGGATTGCACAACGCCTCTCCAACGGTGTAATTGCTGTTGAATCCGAAAAATCCGGTGGCGTCGGATTGATAGTCGAACACGCGCACACCGCCGGTCAACGTCCAGGTGCTTGAGAAGTCATAGCTCATGTCCGTAAACAGCGCGCGGTTGACGTCTTTGCGCACGATGGTGTTTTCGTAGTGCACGCCCGGTTGACCGGTGATTGACAGATCTGGTGCCAGATCCGCGACGATATAGCGATACTGATCATTATCCCCCTGATCTTCATAAAATGCGCCGACCACAAAATGGAACGGCAACTTGGGATCCGAGCTCAACCGCAGTTCGTGCGTTCGATAGGAGAGCAGATCGTAACTGACCAGTTTCTGCGCCGGGCTGATGGGCACCCCGGCCGCGTTCTCGAACTCATCGCCGAAGTTCTGCGGAGAGGCCTCGTAATAGGAGTCATAGGCGTAGGAGTAGTCCGAGTAATCGACGACGTTTTGTATTGTTCGGCGCATGTAGGCGCCAGAGTAGAGCAAATCCAGGTTCCCAATCTTGCCCTGCACCGTGAGCGCGGCCTGATACCACTGATCATTGTTACGCATCGGCTCGTAAGTGGCGACGTTGAGATAACCTAAGTCCTGTTCATAGGCAAAGGAGCCGTTGGCCCCCTGTTTCTGGTAAATCACTGAGGGCAGGATTGACCAGCTATCAGCCAGATTCACCTTCAGCGCCGCGCGGCCGCCTTCGGTGCCAATATTGTTGTAATCGTTGCGCTGGTACTGGCTGTTGTCGCGCGGCACACCGGAGGTCGGGTAGATTTCCGCTGGTCCGGCCACGTTGTCGATGTAGCCCGGGTCGCGCTCACTGTAGCCTACAAGGCGAATCGCGGCATTGTCTCCGAGCGCGAAGTTGACAAAGCCTTCGGCGATCTCGCCACTGCCACCATGTGCGACGTTGATGGCGGTCAGATCGTAGCCGGCGTAGTTGCCGCTTGGATCCGGCTTGTTGGTGATGTAACGGACGGTGCCGGCCATCGAGCTCGCCCCGAAGAGCGTCCCCTGAGGTCCGGCCAGCGCTTCAATGCGCTCCATGTCATACACATGAATGTCGAGTGAGGTGCCAATCGTGGTGACTGGCTGCTCATCAAGGTAGACACCGACCATGGGCGAGGAGCCGACCTTCAAGCCATCGGAGCCATTGGTCACGCCACGAAAATAGATCTGCGCCTGACTCGGCCCCAGCGTCTGGAACGACACGCTGGGCAGATACATGGCCACAGTATCGAAGTCCGTGATGTGCAGGTCTTCGAGATGCTTGGAATCGAGGGCTTCGATACTGATCGGCACCGACTGCAGGTTTTCGCTGCGTTTCTGCGCCGTAACGACGATCTCCTCCAGAACCTGGGAATCCGCAGGTGCAGCAGCCTGCTGCGCGAAGGCGCTGCCGGTGCCGGCAAGCAGCGTCGAGGCGACCTGCAGACTGGCGAGCGCGGGGCTTCGGCGATTCAGTTTGCGCTTGCGGCTGCGGGTCATGATGAAGATCCTTAACTTGGCGAGACCAGAATCGGAGGTGGCGTTGACTAACCGAAGATTTCTCTGACGGCGCCAGCGAAGTGCTGCTCGTGCTGCTCCATATCGGCCGCCGTGGTGGCCGGCGAGATCAGCACCATGTTGTGGAACGGTGTAATCAGCACGCCACGATTGAGCAGGTACAGGTGCAGGTAGCTCTCCAGCTCGCGATCCGCTCCGGCATGTGCGCTGCTGCCATCCCGCGCGGCCCGCGGCAGGAAACTGTACTCGACCCGGCAGCCCAGCTGTGTGACATTCCAGGGTAGCTGCTCGGCGCGGATCAGGTGTTCAATGGACTCCCGCAACCGGCCCGCGAGCGCGATCATGCGCTCGAAGGCCTGCGGGGTCAGCACCTGCTCGAGCGTGGCGCGCATGGCCGCGGCGGCAAGCGCGTTGCCCGCCAGCGTACCGCCGACGCCGCCGGTGTCCTCGTAGTCGGCATCGTGCTGCTGCCCGAGGCGCTCAAGGACCTGAGCGCTCATGCCCAGCGCCCCGCAGGGCACGCCGCCGCCCAGTGCCTTGCCAATGGTGAGCATATCCGGCGCCAGGCCCCAGGCCTGGGTGCAACCGCCGGGCCCGGCGGAGAAGGTGTGCGTCTCATCGATGATCAGCAGCGTGCCATAGCGGCGTGTCAGTGCGCGCAGGTCCTCGTGATAGCCCGCCTCCGGCAGCACGATCCCCATGTTGGTCATTGCCGGTTCCGCCAGCACGCAGGCGACTTGGCGATCAGAGAGCGCCTCATCGAGCTGCGAAAGATTATTGAATTCGACTGCCCGGGTCGTGACGGCGGGATCCACCGCCGGTCCCACGTTGCCCGGCCGCGAGTGCGTGCTGCCATCGGCGGTGCGGACCGCGAAGGTCTCATCGACCGTACCGTGGTAGCTGTAGCTGAACACCAGGATCTTGTGCCGCCCCGTGATCTGGCGCGCAATGCGCAGTGCCGTGCGGTTGGCGTCGGTTGCCGAGAGCGTGAACTGCCAGTGACTCACCCCAAACCGGCGGGTCATCTCTTCGGCGACCACGATACTGTCAACGCTCGGCAGCATGGTCGTGACGCCACGCTCGATCTGGCTCTGGACCGCCCAGACCACGGCCGCCGGACTGTGCCCAGTCATCGCGCCGGTGTCGCCGAGGCACAGGTCGACATACTTGTGCCCATCGACGTCGGTGATCCGCGCGCCGCGCGCCTCCTGGACGTAGATTGGAAAGCCCCCGGGCCAACGCGCCATCCACGGCATCGGTACCCCGCCCACCAGCGAGCTCATGGCGCGCTGATGCAGGGCGCGGGAGCCTGGGTGCTCGGCGCTGAAGCGCTCGAGTTCGCCGGCCATCAGGCGCTGCAGGCGCTGGCGATCAAGCGGCGCTGGCGTGGCACAGTCCGATGAAGTAGCGAAGGAGGAACGCGGATCGGATGCCATGGTGGGGACGCCTGTGCCATCGCACCCGCGCAGGGGTGTTTATGAAGCAGTTTTTATCGATAACCGATCGATGCTATCAGCAGCCTGCGAGGCCCTCGCATCCTGAAAGCGACCTCCATTTGTCTGTTTACCCACGCCTGGCATCAGGCAGTGCCCCGCCTGCCCGAACCGCATGACGCCTGCAAGCGTGCCTTCGCATGGCCAATCCGCACCGGCGCGAGAGATCTATTCAGCGGTGGCGGCGCCAGTCGCGCAGGATTTCACGGGCCGCATTGTGCCCAGGTGCGCCGGTCACGCCGCCGCCCGGGTGGGTCCCGGCGCCGCACATGTAAAGACCGGGCACTGGCCCGCGGTAGTCGGCGTGACCCAATGCGGGCCGCGCCGAGAACAGCTGATCCAGGCTCAGGGCACCGTGGAAGATGTCGCCACCGATGAGTCCAAAAGTGCGCTCCAGATCGAGTGGGCTCAAGATCTGGCGCCCGAGCACGGCGGAGCGAAAGTTAGGTGCATGGCTTGTCACCAGATCAATCATCACATCCGCCACCGCCTCACGATGATCATCCCACGATGCGCCATCGGGCAGCTGTGGCGCGACATGCTGGCAAAACAGGCTTGCCACATGTTGTCCCGGCGGCGCCAGGGTGTCATCGAGCGTCGAGGGGATCAGCATCTCGACGATGGGTTGGCGCGACCAGCCTGAGGCACGCGCATCGAGATAGGCCTGATCCATATAGGCGAGCGAGGGCGCCATGATGATGCCGGCGGTGTGGTGTTCGGCCAGCGTCCGGCCCGGCAGGTCGGTGAAGTCCGGCAGCTCCGAGAGCGCCACGTTCATGCGGAAGGTGCCCGAACCGCAGCGCCAGCGAGCCATGCGCTCACGAAAGTCGGGCGGCAGCGCCGCCGGGTCGATCATCGAGCCATAGAGGAGGCGCGGGTTCAGATTCGAGACCACGCAGCGCGCCCGTAGCAGCTCGCCGGATGCCGTGACGACGCCCGTGGCGCGACCCTGCTCGATCAGCACTTCGCGCACCGCTGCGCCGACTCGGATCTCGACCCCGCGTTCGGCCGCAGCACGTGCCATGGCCTGCGTGATCGCGCCCATGCCGCCGATCGCGTGACCCCAGGCGCCTTTCTTGCCGTTCACCTCGCCAAAGACATGGTGCAGCAACACGTAGGCTGAGCCCGGTGTATAGGGGCTGGCATAGTTGCCCACGATGCCATCGAATCCGAACGCGGCCTTGATCGGTGCGCTCTCGAACCAGCCATCCAGGTAATCACCCGCCGACTGCACGAACAGCGCCAGCAGTTCGCGGCGCAGTGGCAGGCTCAGGCGCTGCATACGCCGCCCGAGGCGCGCTGTGCGCAGAATCTCGGGCAACGCGCTCGCCCAGCTGCCCTCGGTCACATTGGGTGGCGTCTCGAGCACCAGATCCCGCAAGACATCGGCAATGGCGCCGATCTTTTCTTCGTAGGCGCTCAGCTGTGCGGCATCGCGCGCCGAGAAGCGCGCCACTTCTGCACGGGTGCGCCCGGCGGCGACTTTGAGAAACTCGCCACCGCCCAGCGGCAGGAAGTTGGCAATCTGGCGCTCGACGATGCGCAGCCCATGGCGCGCGAGTTCCAGATCGCGGATGACTTTTGGATTGAGCAGCGAAACAGTGTAGGCGGCGACAGAGTTTCGGAACCCCGGGTGAAACTCCTCGGTGACCGCTGCGCCACCGACGACACCGCGCCGCTCAAGGACTGTGACCGAGCGGCCCGCGGCGGCGAGGTACGCGGCGCACACCAGACCGTTGTGGCCGCCGCCGATGATGACGATGTCTCGCTCGCTCGCTCGGGGCACTTGGGCGCTCTCCTAGGCTTTGCTCTGTGTCGAGGCATGCAAAGGTAGGCGAGGCCCATCAAAGGTGGCAAGTCTGGGACAGCGCACGACGAGCACGCTCTGGTGCGCCTCATTTCGTTGCTGCAACTGGGTCGCAAAACAAAGCGCCGCTCAAGCCAGTGTGAGTGGCGAGAGCGGCGCAGTGTCGAAACGCTTCAGCGAGCGGGGCCGGATTGCGGCCGGACAGAGGCTCCGCGATCCGGTGCGGCGCTAGCGATGGCCACCGTGGAAGCCAGCGCCTGCGCCGATGTGAGCGCCGCCAAAGTGCCCGCCGGCGCCGAAGTGACCGCCGCCGTAGAACCCTGGGTGACCGTAGAAGCCGGGTCCACGACCCCAGCCGCGACCGTATCCATAGCCATATCCGCCGCGCCATCCACCGCCCCAGGCGGCGTAGCCGAGGAAGGGCGCCGCGCAGACCGATGGGCCGTAGTAACCCGGAGCGACGCACCCGCCGATGACCGGCGCGGGCAAGCCAACCCCGACGTACACGCCACCGGCCTTGGCGGCGGGGGTATAGAGGCTGGCACCAAGGCCAACCACGGCGGTAAGGGCCAGAGCTGTAAGTGTTCGCATGATGGGCTACTCCTTGAGGAAGGTGAGTGATCTTACAGTCACTCAACGGGGTGGCCGGCGGCGAGGTTGACCCTCAATAGGTTACATCGCTGTTAGGGAGAGACGATCTTCGCCTTGATTGATTCGTACTCTGAATCGCTGATCAGCCGGGCCTCCAGCAGTGCCTTGGCCTGCTGCAGACGCGCCACCGCATCGGCGCCCGTACCCTGCGCCGCAGCAGTATTGAGCTGCATGCCACCGGAACGCGCGCGCATCTCCTCGAGCTCGCGCACGCGCCGCTTTTCACGCCACGCCTGATCCTGGGCCTGACAGATCCTGTAGACCGCCTGCGCACCGTCCTTGCGAAGCCCCGTGAATTCCAGCCGGTGGGGACTGCCACTGCCCTCGACCGCAAGATCCGTGCTCGCACCCACCTGCACGCTTAAGTCCGCGGCCAGCACACCGACATTCAGGTGCACGCCTTCCAGATCCTGCCAGCGCCGGTCGATGACTTCGTACCCGCCGAGCAGCCCGCGCTGGATGCAGATCAGGCGTCCGGTGGTGGCCGCGATCAGCAGCCGGCGATGGCGCAGCGCATAGGCGCGGCGCTGCACGGCCACGGCCTCAAGTGTCTCGCCGGGAATCAGCGTGGCCTGCAGGTGCTCGAAGGCACGGTGCAGACCGGGCTCGAAGGATTCAGGAAAATCGGCCATGCGCGCATGGTACACCTGCGCGCGAAGGGTGGGGATCCGGGCCGGCGTGTGGGGCGGCCGCGTGAGGTTTTTTTTAAGGGACGGCGATCGAGAGGCTTTGCGCCGTGCTCGAGCGCAGATCCACCTGGCTCGTGGCCGCGGTGCGCACCAGCGTCGTGGTCGGATCAGCCGAACTCCAGGTACGCACCGTGACATCGTAGGTCGCATCGGGATTCTCGCTCGGCAGCTCATCGGTGAAGGACACCGAGGTCGGTGAGCCACTGGCAAGCGCGGTCAGATCAACCGCATCGATCACCTGGCCATTGTGGCTGACCACGACGAAGCCCGAGTCGTACTCGCCGGCGGTCGTGAAGGTGACCGTGCCCGAGAGTGTCCCTTCGCTTGAGCCCGAGGGCAGCGCCGGGGCCGGCGGTGAGATCGGGGTCGTGGTGAACGAGGCATTCTGCGAGACCAGCACCGCGGAGCTTAAGCTCGCCGAGCCTCCCCACGGGGCTTCAGTCTGCAACTGGAAGTTGCCATTGCCGGTCTGTGGCGCGGCGAGGGTCAGCGTGACGTCGCTGCCCGTGTAGACCCCGTAGCTCAGTGGGGCACTCGAGAGCGAAAGGTCCATCGGCAATCCCTTGGTGAAGGGATTGAGCAGCGCGGATTCAACCAGGTGCGGCGCCGTGTCGGCGGGCAGCGATTGGTAAAAATTGAGCGTCGAGCCGCCCGCGATCGCCGTGCCGGTGGCAGTGTTCACCGTATAACTGGTGGCCGCCGCGACCGTAATCGCATCCGGCTGCACGCTCACCGTCGTATCGAGCGTTCCGGAGGTGACCGGGATGGCCGTGATGATGATGGTCTGGATGCTCGGTCCGTGGATGACCAGATCGTAGTTGGTCGTGCCGGAGGAGGCGATCGGGAGCGGATAGATCGAGAAGGTACCACCCGCAGAGACATTGACGCTCTTGACGCCCACATAACGCGTGCCATCGGTGCTCAGCAGCTCGGCGGTCGCGACGATGCCCTGATCGCCGGTCAATACATCGGATGACACGGCAGTAAGATCAAGCTGGCCACTTAAGCCGCCCGCATTGGTCGTGTTGTAGGCCGCAAGTGTCGGCGTCAGCAGTGCACCCACCGCCGAGCCGTAGTTGAACAGCACTAGGCCACGTACGGCCTGAATATCCGCAGCGAGTGTCACGGTCGAGGCAGCGCTGCTGGTGGTGGTCGTGTCACCCGTTGTCGAACCGGTGGTGTCGCCGGTCGTGGTGGTCGAGGTCGTGCTGGTGGTCGTCGCGGTCGTGTCGTCGGTCGAGGTCAGTGAACTCGTGGGGGCTGCGAAGAAACTGGCGAGCGAACCATTGGTGATGCTGATCGCCGCCGGGATGATCAGGATGCCATTGGGATTGGCCATCTCGAGCGGGATGGTCTGCGCCGCGCCGGTGCTGTCGAGGTAGGTGACTTCGGCATTCGTCGACAGGCCCGCCGCCTGGGCACTGGTCGTCAGTGTGGTCGAGGGATCAGCGAGCACCAGCTCGAGCTGATTGTAGGTGCCGGGGGTCAGCAGCTGATTGGCCAGCAGCTCGGTGAGCGCCGTGCCAGTGATGTTGGCCAGATCCAGTGTCAGCGGGGTTGCCAGTTGCCCCCCGACCCAGCCACTGTCCGTCGGCAACGCGGTGGCATCCTTGTTGAGCCACACGGCCTGTACCGTGACATAAGCGCTTTGCACCTGCGCATCGGTGGCGCCGGTCATTGAAACATTGGCCCGGGAACTGCAACCGGCCAGCACGCAGAGGCCGCACAGCAGGGGCCACAGGCCCAGTCGAGTCTGGATTCGACTACTCATATATATAGGGTACCCCAAGCTAGCGCGCGGCTGATCTGTTGGAAGCGTTCCAGGATCCGGCCGGTTGACCGCCTGCGCGAGAAAGCTCGCAACAGCCGCTGGCACCCACTCCCTACACCTCAACTAGACGCCCGCAGGCGCTGCTAAGTTCCTCTTTGCACTGCAGAAATCAGCGCCAATCATCGAAGCACAACGGCGCCTTGCCGGCAAGGTCGTGCGCCACAGTTCTAAGGTGCGGCGGGTGCCGGACGCCGCGAGCCGAGCGCGCACAGCGCCGAACCGGCCACCACTGCGATCGCGCCCGCCACGGAAAGCGCATTCAGGGGCTCGGCGGCACTCGCCAGTCGCAACCAACTCGCGGCCAGCAGTGCTGCGAGCAGCGTAAAGAGCGGTGTGGTCGCAACCAGGGCGGTCACGCGCGTGACCTGCCAGAGTTTCATCGCTTCGGCAAAGGCGCCGTAGGCGATCAGTGTATTGAGCGCGCAGAACAGTAATGCCACGTGCTGTGGTGCATCGAGCGCCGTGATTCGCGATGGATGAGCCCACGGCCACAGCATGAGCATGCCACCCACATAAAACAGCCACAGCACCTGCGCCGAGGTGAGCCGCTTCAGCAACTGTTTCTGGGCGAGTCCATAGCCGGCCCAGCACAGCGAGCCGATCGTCACCAGTACGACGCCGAACCCGGTGCGCGAGTCGGTGGTGAACAGCAGCGGCAGGCGGCGATTGAAGAACAGCAGCTGCCCGGCCAGCAGGATCAACAATCCGCACCACTGCAATTTGCCAAAGCGCTCGTGAAACAGCAGCAGCCCACCGAGCAGCAGGAACACATTGGCCAGCTGGTTGACGGTGACCGTCGTGGCGGGGGTGGTCATCTGCACTCCGACGACGAACAGCACGTAGTTGGCGGTCAGCCCCAGCGCCGCCGCCAGCAGCAGTCCGCGCGTGGCCCACGACTCGCCGGACAGTCGTGGCAGCCCGCCGCTGAGCGTCAGGTACACGCCGAGCAGCACAGCTGCGGTGCCGAAGCGGTACCAGGTGACGGTGATCGGATCCATCGCCCCAGTCACGATGCGCAGTGCAATGGGCAGCACGCCCCAGAGCGCTGCGGTCAGCAGCGCCAGGATCAGCGCGAGGCGCCAGTGGGGATGACTCGCAGGCATGGGGCCGCACCTTAACTGGCCGGGGTCCCGCCTCACAACCTGCAGCCCCGCGGCGCGCTGGCGCTCACGGTAGAATCCGCGCTGTCCGGGCCCGAGGGCGGCCCGCGAAATCCTGGCGGGGGAGCCATGTGTCTGATCCTGGTGGCGTGGCAGGTGCATCCGCACTATCCACTGGTGCTCGCCGCCAACCGCGATGAGTTCTACCGTCGGCCAGCCGCGCCGGCGCAATGGTGGCCGGGGACCGAGGGCATCCTCGCGGGCCGCGATCTGGAGGCCGGGGGCACGTGGCTGGGCGTGACGCGGCAGGGCGCATTTGCGGCGCTGACCAATTTCCGCGACCCGGCGAGCCACCGCGCCGATGCCCCGAGTCGCGGGCAGCTGGTGCCGCAGATCCTCGATCGCACGAGCTCGCCCGCGGCGCGACTAGCCCGTCTGCAGGCCGAAGGTCCGCGCTACAACGGCTTCAATCTGTTGTGGGCCGAGGCCGGCCAGCTGCACGTGTATGAGAGCGTGCCGGCACGCACGCGGCTGCTGGGCCCGGGGATCTATGGACTATCCAATCACCTGCTCGATACGCCCTGGCCAAAGGTCGAGCAGGCCAAGTCCCGCCTGGCCGCGGCGCTCGGCGCGCTGCCTGAGGAGCAGGGCCTGCTGGCCCTGTTGCGCGACGATGCGCCCGCATCCGATGAACAACTGCCGCGTACCGGCGTGAGCCTGGTCTGGGAGCGGCTGCTCTCGAGCGCCTTCATCTGCGCTCCGGAGTACGGCACCCGCTGCTCGAGCCTACTCACCATAAGCGGCGCCGGGGCGGTCCGCTTCCGGGAGCAGACCTGGGATGCCCAGGGGCGGCTCGCCGGCGAGGTACAACACCCGTTTAAGCTCGCCTAGAGCCTTGAATGGCCGCATAAATCAGGACTGGGATTCCGCATCGCGGCGCTTTAGCGCAGAATCCCGCAGGCCTGAGCACGCGCCATCGACGACCCGGCCCGGAAGCCGAGCGGACCGGGGAGCGGCCAGAGGCAGTCTCAAGACCTTCTCACGACCTTCTAAGGATCTCATCGGCATGCGGATGGGTTGGAATAAGTGGCGCTGTGCTGCGCTGGCTGCGGGCCTGATCGTGATGCGCGCAAGCTTCGCGGCAACGCCAACGCCGACTCCGGCGGTTCCCGAGGAGCGATATCTGGGCGTGGATATCGATGATGCCCAGCAGCTGCATATCCTCAGCAGCGATCATCGCGACATTGTTCCGAAGATGAAGAAGGATCAGGTCGGCTTCCAGAGCGCCGCGATCTCCACCGATCAGTACACGGTCGGCTGGGTTGCCCTCTACATGGATCAGCCCAACGAAGATCCGGTCGGGCGCGAACTGCTGGTGTTTCGCGATGGCAAGATCGTGCGCACCTTCACCGGCAATGGCCTGCCGATTCTGACCTGGAGCTTCGAGGATGATGGCAGGCAGATTGCGATCTTCCAGAACGCGGTGCGCGGCAAGTTCGGCCCGCACTATGAGCTGCGCGATGTGCGCACCGGCAAGCGCGTGGCCAAGTACGATGAGAATCCCGGGCGCGACGCGCCGCAGTGGGTACTCGACGTCGCCAACTGAGTGCGCGCGCGGCTGCCCTCAGCCGCGCGGGGTCCCGGGTGCATCCAGAAAGCGCTGCATGAAGACCAGATCGAGCCAGCGGCCAAATTTGTGGCCGACCTCGCGGATCTGTCCGGTCTTCTCGAACCCGAGCCGTTCGTGGAAGCGGATCGAGGCCTCATTCGCCGCATCGATGCCGCCAATCATCACGTGCTTATTGAGCGCCAGCGCCAGCGGGAACAGCGCCTGCATCAGCGTGCGTCCGATCCCTTCCCCGCGCCGTGCCGCCTGGATATGTACTGAGTGCTCGACCGTGTAGCGATAGCCTGGCCACGAACGCCAGTCGCCAAAGGTCGCGAAGCCCAGCACCTCGCTGCCATCGACCGCCACCAGGACCGGATAGCCCTGCTTCTGGCGGGCACTCAGCCACTGCGCACGATCCTCGAGCGTCACGGGCACATAGGAATAGATCGCCGTTGAGGAGCCGATCACCTCATTGTAGATCGCGAGGATCCCGGGCAGATCCGCCGGCTCGGCAGCTCTCAGGATCATGAGCCAGCGGCCACGGGAGTGAGCACAGCGCCAGTACTTTGAGCGCTCTGGCTGCGGCAATAGTCGAGCAGCCCGCGGCAACCGGCTTCGGCCAGGTCGAGCACACGCTCGAAATCAGCGCTCTCGCCGTTGTACGGATCCGGCACCTCCTCGTAACCACAATGCGGCGCGAACTCGAGGAACAGTTGCAGGTGCGCGCGCCGCGGCGTGGGCGCGATGCGCTCACAGTCGAGCAGGTTCTGGCGATCCATGGCGAGGATCAGATCAAAGCGCTGGAAATCGGCGCGCTCGATCTGCCGCGCACGCAAGGCGCGCATGTCGAGGTTACGGTGGCGGGCTGCGGCAATGGTGCGCGGGTCCGGTGCGTGGCCGGCGTGATAGTTGCCGGTCCCGGCCGAGTCGATTTCCAGACCCGCAAGCGGCTCGGCGCTGGCGAGCTGGCGCAGCACGGCTTCGGCGGTCGGTGAGCGGCAGATGTTTCCCAGGCACACAAACAGGATTCTCATGAGGGCCAAGTGTACACGGGCACCCCGCGGGTTCCAGCAGGGGTAGGCGTCGCTGACCGGGGTTTGCCGAGGTGCAAAGCAGGGCTGGCCCATGGCAGACTGATAGTTCGCAAACCCAACTAAAGGTTAAGTGCAATGGCTTTCAGCCGACTGTTTGAGCCCATCCTCATGGGTGAGCTCTCGCTGCCCAATCGCATCATCATGGCGCCGATGACCCGCGCCCGCTCAGGCCCCGAGCGTATTCCGAACGCGCTGATGGCGACCTACTACTCGCAGCGTGCGTCGGCCGGCCTGATCGTGACCGAGGCGACGGTCGTGACGCCCCAGGGTGTGGGTTACGTGAACACGCCCGGCATCTGGTCGGAGGCGCAGGTCGAGGGCTGGCGCCAGGTGACCGGCGCCGTGCACGCCGCCGGCGGCCGCATCGTGCTGCAGCTGTGGCATGTCGGGCGGATCTCGGACCCGAGCTTTCTGGAGGGTGCACTGCCGGTGGCCCCGAGTGCCATCGCTGCGATCGGCAATGTCAGCCTACTCAAGCCCCCGACGCCGTTCGTCGTGCCGCGGGCGCTCACGAGCAGCGAAATCCCCGCTATTGTTGAGGCGTTCCGCCGCGGCGCGCAGAACGCCCAGCGCGCCGGTTTCGATGGGGTCGAGTTGCACGGTGCCAACGGGTATCTGCTCGATCAGTTCTTGCAGGATTCAACCAACAAGCGCACCGATGAATATGGCGGGGCGATCGAGAATCGTGCCCGGCTGCTGCTCGAAGCGACCGATGCAGCGATTTCGGTCTGGGGTGCGGGCCGCGTCGGCGTGCATCTGGCGCCGCGCAGCGATGCGCACTCGATGGGGGACTCGAACCCCGCCGCGACCTTTGGCTACGTGGCCCGCGAACTGGGCCGGCGTCGTATTGCCTTCATCTGCGCGCGCAACCGCGCCGGGGAAGACAGCCTGGGCCCGCAGATCAAGAGCCAGTTCGGCGGGGCCTACATCGCCAACGAGGCCTACACGCCAGAAGCCGCCGAGCAGGCCATTGCCGCCGGTAGCGCCGATGCGGTGGCTTTTGCCAAGCTGTTCATCTGTAACCCGGATCTGCCGCGCCGGCTCGCTAGCGGGGCACCGCTGAATGCACTCGACACGCAGACCATGTACGGCTCCGGGGCCCACGGCTACACGGACTACCCGTCCTTGAGCTGAAGGCCGCTGGGCAACGGCCGCAGCAGCCCCGGCAAATATGTGATCCGCGTCACTGCTTGGGCGGCCAGATTAAGTCCGGCAGGTGTGATTTCGGTTGCGTCACAGTGTGACTGCGATCGCCAGCGCACTATCGCGCCACATCGGTCAAAAGTTGTGCTGATTCATGCAGCTACGCGCCAAAGTGATCGCGGTGCTCTCCGCGGCCTTCCTGGCCCTGATTCTCCTGCAATGGAGCGTCGGCCAGTATTTGCTCATGCCACAGTTCGAGCGCATCGAACTGGACAATGCGAACACCGCCATGATGCGCATCGACTCGGGGCTGCGGGCCGAGCTCGCTGAACTGCATGTGTCGGCGGCCGACTGGGGCAACTGGTCGGATGCCTACAAGTTCATGGAGGATCCGCACGACGGATTCATCCAGAAGAGCCTGAACCCAAGCGCGCTCAAGCAGCTCAACGCCACGGCGCTCGCCTTCATCAATCAGCAGGGCGAATTCATCTGGACCGGCGCCATCACGCCAGGCGCCGGGCTCCCGACCGATCTGGATCTGTTCAGAGCTGCCGCACTTCCTGAACATTTTCCCTGGCGCGCGAATTTGCTGACCGGCGTCTCAAGCGAGGGCCTGATTGCAACCAACCGCGGCGTTATGCTGGCCGCGATTACGCCGATCCTGGATGGCTTCGGTCACGGCCCGGCGCACGGCGCGCTGCTGCTGGGGCGACTGCTGACGCAAAACGAAGTGATCGCGCTCGGCGAGCGCGCCCGCACGCGCGTGGCGCTGACTGCGATTCGCTATCCGGGCAAACAGCTGCCGGAGCTGCTGGCCAGCGATGCCGGCCCGGGCGTGCAGATTACCGACTTTGAAACCACGCAGATCAGCCGCCAGGTCCCGGACATCCAGGGCGCGCCGGTGATTACGCTGCGCGTCGAGGTGCCGCGCGTGGTGCTGGCGCGCGCCCATACGACGCTGATGTGGGTCATGGCCCTGACCGCGCTGGCCGCGATCATCATCCTGGTACTGGCCTACTACGGCATGGAGCGCACGGTACTGGGGCCGCTTGATCTGGTCACGCGTCACGCGGTGGCCATCGGTGCTGGCGATGATCTGACCAATCGGCTGAACCTCGATCGGCGCGATGAGATCGGCGCGCTCGCAGCCGAGTTCGACCGCATGGTCGAGCAGGTGGCCGAATCGCGCCGGCAGCTGATCGATCACAGCTTCGAGGCGGGCATGTCCGAGCTCTCGCGCGGCGTGCTGCACAACATCGGCAATGCGATGACGCCGCTCGGTGTGCGTTTGGCGCGGCTCAAATCCCGGCTGCAGTCCGCACCGCGCGCGGATATCGAGCGGGCCTTGAGCGAGCGAACGCTGGAGAGCAACGATGCCGCCCGCCAGTCGGATCTGGATGAATTCCTGCGCCTGAGTGCCGCGGAGCTCGCCGAGATCGTGGCGCAGGCCGATGAGGATGTGGCGGTCATCGAGCGCCAGGCCGGCATCGTGCAGACCGCCCTGTCCGAGCAGCTGCGCTCGACGCGCACTTCGACCGTGGTCGAATCGACCGACCTGCCAGCCCTGATCGCTCAGAGCCTTGAGATCGTGCCCGATGCCGCGCGCGAGCTGATCGATATCGAGCTCGATCACTCGGTCCAGTCGGTCGGCGCGATCCGGATTCCGCGCACCGTGCTGCGCCTGGTGCTGCAGAATCTGATCATCAACGCCGCCGAAGCGATCCGTGCGGCCGGACGCGAGCACGGCAGCGTGCGCCTGACCGCGGCGCTGCACGAAGCCAATAATCGCCAGAATCTGGAACTCGAATGCCACGATAACGGGGTCGGCATTGCGCCCGAGAACCTCGAGCGGGTCTTCGAGCGCGGTTTTTCGACCAAGCGCGGTACCGGCAATCTCGGTATCGGCCTGCACTGGTGCGCTACGGCGGTTAACGCCCTGGGCGGCCGGATGTGGGCCAGCAGCGCCGGTCCCGAGCAGGGCGCGACCCTGCACCTGTTACTGCCCGTCCCCCGATCCGCCTCTGCCCCTGATGCGGCGGCCGCATCTGATGCCCAAGCCGCCTGAGGTTGTCATGAACGACAAAGCCCGCCCACCCATCCGCGTACTCGTCATTGATGATGAGGGCCCGGTGCTCGATGCCTACCAGCAGATCTTCGCGGCGCCGAGCGAGGATCCGAGCGCGCGCCGCAATCTCGGGGCCAAGCTCTTTGGCCGCGAGGAAGCCCGTCCGGGTGCGCGACTCGCCGCCGGGGCGCTCAAGTTTGATGTCGAGTACCGCACCGGCGCCGAGCTCGGCGTGGCGGCGGTGCAGGAAGCGCTGCTCGCAGGCCGCCCCTTCGCGGTGGCTTTTGTCGACATGCGCATGGGCGCAGGACCCGATGGCGTCTGGGCCGCCTCCCGCATCCGCGAGCTCGACCCGGCCATGGAGCTGGTGGTGTGCACGGCCTATTCGGATGTCGATCCGGCCGACATTGGCGGCCGCGTGCCGCCCGAGGACAAGCTCTCGTATCTGCAAAAACCCTTTCATCCGCACGAAGTGCGGCAGATGGCGATCGCGCTGGCCAGCAAGTGGCGCGCCGAGCGCAACATCACGCGCCTGGCCTACTTTGATTCGCTGACCGGGCTGCCCAACCGCGAGCAGGCGCACAGCCGGCTGCGCTCGGCCCTCGAGGCCGCACGCCAGAGCGGGCGACCGCTCGGGCTGATGTACCTGGATCTGGATAATTTCAAGCGCATCAATGACACCCTCGGGCACTCGGTCGGCGATGAAGTGCTGGTGGTCGCGGCCGAGCGGCTGCGCAAGTCGCTGCGTAATGGCAGCACCCAGTCGGTCGATGGCGGCCCGCAGGAGCGGCCTGGGGATCTCGGGCGCCTGGGGGGCGATGAATTCATGATCGTGCTGCCTGATATCAGAAGCTCGGAGGATGCCGCAATCGTTGCCGATCGCCTGATCAACATCCTGCAGCAGCCGATGCAGCTGTCCAAGCACTCGGTCGTGATCACGCCCAGCATCGGCATCGCGATGTTCCCGACCGATGGCACGGATGCCGAGACGCTGCTGCGCCACGGGGACCTGGCGATGTACTACGCCAAGCGGCGCTACCCGGGCTCCTATGCCTTCTTCGTGGCCTCGATGAACGAGGGCGCTTTGCAGCGCTACACGATCGAGGGCAAGCTGCGCGGTGCGCTCGAGCGCGGCGAACTCTCGCTGCACTACCAGCCGCAGGTGGACATGACCACCGGCGGTATCAACTGCGTCGAGGCACTGCTGCGCTGGACCAATGATGAACTGGGCGTCGTGCCACCGAATGATTTCATTCCGGTGGCCGAGGATGCCGGACTGATCAATCCGATCGGCGAGTGGGTGCTGCGCACCGCGTGCGTGCAGGCGAGGAAGTGGCACGAGGAGGGCCTGGACATCAGGCGCATCGCGGTGAATATCGCCGGGCAGCAGTTTGGCATGCACAACTTCGCCGCGCTGATCTCCACGATCCTGCAGGAGACGGGCCTGAAGCCCGAGATGCTGGAACTGGAAATCACCGAATCGATGGTGATGAAGGATGAGGCGCGCGCCAAGCGCGTGCTCGAGGAGCTGCACAAGGTTGGGGTCTCGGTCGCGATCGATGACTTCGGCACCGGCTATTCGAACTTCCAGCGCCTGCACGATCTGGCGATCGATCGGCTCAAGATGGATCGCTCCTTCGTGCGCAACCTGGATTCGGAGAGTGATGATCGGGCGATCGCCACCGCCATCATTTCGATGGCCAAGGCGCTGAACGTCGAAGTGGTAGCCGAAGGCGTCGAGTCCTTCGCACAACTGTGGTTCTTGCAGGAGAACCAGTGTGGCCAGGCGCAGGGCTTCCTGCTCGGGCGCCCGTTGCCGCCGAACGAAGTTCGATTGCTGCTCGAGCGGGCATCGGAGAAGTTCGAGGGCAGTCGCACGCAACGCATCCGGCGCCTGATCGGCTAAACACCGTGACGCGCTGATGGGCGCCGGCCGCTGGCCGGCGCCTCTTGATCGACTCCAATGTCCTTGCTGCACGTAGCGCTCCGCTCACGGCAGCGCAAGCCGTGAGCGGAGCGCATCGAACGCCACGGTGCCCATCACCGCAAACCTCCTCGCTCCGCTACGTTGTTGCCGCGCAGTTGCTGGTGTCCCGGAAACTTGAGGGTTCGCTCGCAATACTGTGACGCAGGTTGCACCGCGTGGCACCGCGTTTGCACCTTCCCTAGCCGGCACCGCAGCGCGTTTCACTTGGAAACAGTGGTGCTAGATGTTGGAAAGATTAATGGAATCAATGGAGTGAATGCAGATGTTGAGGCATCCGATCCCCGTGCAACGCCCGCGATTGCCCTGGTTGGTGCGCCTGGCCCGGCAAGGATTTGCCGGCACTAGCCTGCTAAACGGCAGGTTCTGGCCAAAGACCGCGGTTTTGCCGCTGTCCGGGCCGCGACGTTCATCCCAGTCATAACGATTTAGGAGTCTACGACCGTGCATACCCCAAGCATTTCAAACGATAGCAGCTGGCTGCAGCAGATCGCGAGCCAGAACTCTCTATCCAGCCTGTCCTCAAGCTCGAATGGGGTCGCCAGCCCCAGCAATTTTGCCAGTACGCTCTCCGGCAGCACCACAGCTGCTACCGGTGGCAGCCTGCTGCAGGACATCACCTCGACACTGCAGAGCATGGTGCCCAATGGGACCGCGGCCCCTATGGCCACCGGCCTCACCAGCGGCAGTTCCACGGCCACGGCCACGAACCAGACCCAGGATCTGGAGAGCTTCATGTCCTCGCTGATCCAGGCGCTGCACCAGGCCGGTACCGCGAGTGCCGCTACGGCTGCCAGCGCGGCCAGCAACACCGCCGTTGCTGCCACCGGTTCGAGCACGTCCACGACCGGTGCGTCCACAACGGGCGCGAGTGCGACCGGAACCAGCCCTGTCACGCGCGGTTACCACGGCCACCATGGTCACGGCCACGGCGGTGGCATCACGAACCAGCTCGCCTCGCTGCTGCAGGAAGTGGATGACGAATCCACCAGCACGACCGGTGGGAGCAGCGCCACGACCGCGATCAGCGGCGCGACAACCGCCACTTCGGCAGTCAACACGCCGACCATCGGTGTCACGGCGCCGACTGCGACCAACCTGCAGACCTCGTTCCAGAATCTGATGCAGACGATGTCCGGGATCACGCCTGCTTCAGCTACGGGCACCAGCGCCAGCGGCACGCCGACGCTGCAGACCTTCCTGCAGACACTGCTGCAGAACCTGCAGAATCAGAGCGGCACCGCGCAGAACGTGGGCCTGCTGGTCAACGCGACCGCCTGAGCCACCTTCGGCACTCCGGCCGTGTCCCCGCGCGAGCAGGGAGCGGCCGATGCCGAGCGGCACTAGCCCGGCGCGGTGCCGGTACGGGCGTCCGGATCGATCAGGCTCCACTCGGTCAGACCGATGTAGCCATCGGCCACCGCAAAGAGCAGCGCCTGGCCATTGACGTTCACCACCTGGCCGGGTTTCAGGCTGTGCGCCTCACACCAGCCGACCGCTCGGCGCACGAACAAGAGCGCGCCGTTCACAGGCACCAGCGTCTCAATCGGTCCGAAGGCGCGCACACGCCGCAGGATCTGCGCCACCGTTTGCGTGAAATCTAGCTGCCGCTCTTCCTGGGTCCACAGCGAGTGGTAGCTGCCGCTGCTTTGCGCTCGGGCCGCGTTCCAGTCCGATTCAAAATGCGTTGCCACCTCACCGGCCACGCGGCGTAAAGCGAGCTGCACCTTTATATCGAGGCTATCGTGGTCTTCATCCGCAGCCAGCGGAAATAGCACCGAGCGCAGCACATCGCCGGTGTCGAATTCCGGCTCGAGCTTGTGGCAGGAGACGCCCCAGGCCGGAAGATTCTCAAGGATTGCGCCCGGCAGTGGATACGGGCCGCGCCCCAGCGGGAGCGGTGAGGGGTGAAAATTCACGGCGTACCTGAGGTGCGGGCGCCAGTCAGCGATCCGCCACGGGTAGCTTGCAACGATCAGCGCTTCACAGCCGGCCTCAGAAAGCTCGCGCAGGTTCTGTTCATCCAGTCGCGTAAGCTGCACGTCGATCTTGAGTCGTGCCGCGTAGTCGATGACGGCGCGATGATGATGCATGCGCTGATCCACCGGCGTTGTGAACAGTTTGAG
>Ga0302325_10004281_pt1 | contig 33057 bp, 28 predicted proteins | sample Palsa_T0_2_FD_201948 | JGI IMG/M metagenome (GOLD analysis project Ga0302325, IMG submission 201948) | Peat permafrost microbial communities from Stordalen Mire near Abisko, Sweden - Palsa_T0_2 | ecosystem: Environmental > Terrestrial > Soil > Palsa > Peat permafrost | place: Sweden: Abisko... | reverse complement strand
AGCGCGATCCGAATATCCGCATCCTGGTGATATCCGCGCTCGCGGACAAGCTTACGGCCATGGAGGCGCTGGAGAAGGGCGCCAGTGGATTTCTGTGCAAGCCCTTCACCGACCGGCAGCTCAACGATGCGCTGCGCAAGCTCATTGCTGAATGAGCACTCCGGCGCATCCTAAGTAAGCCAACATGCCATACGAAAGCGAAGTCGGAGTGTTCATTGACAGCGTGCTGCATTACTTCAGCAGTACGGTGCAGCAGCCGGCCCAGTGCGGCACGCCGTTCCTGGCGCTCACCAACGGACCGGATGTCTATGACTATTCGGGTCTGATCAAGGTCAGCGGCGTCCGCACCGGCGTGGTGCTGTTCACCGCCTCCAAGAGCATGCTCAGCGTCATGCTGATGCGCATGCAGGAGACGGATATGAGCCACGATAACCTGTGCGATCTGGTCGGGGAAATCGCCAACACGCTCTCGGGCAATGCGCGCCGGGATTTCGGCCACCAGTTTGCGATCTCGGTGCCCTCTGTCATCACCGGTCGTGCCGAGCCGGTCGAGTATCCGGCCAATGCCCGTCCGATCGTGATTCCGATCGACTGGCGCAACTACCACGCGCGGCTGATCATCTGCCTGCAGTAGCCGCGCCGCGCGCGGCTTTCAGAGGTTGGAACTCTCCGCACCATAGAGCCGCGGCCGATGACGTGGCTGCACCAGCGTCTCATCACCGGGCTGATAGGCTACCGAGAAGCTCGCCAGCGCCCCGATGGCCGCCTGCAAATCCTCATCCGGATGCAGATCGAAGGCATCGAAGCCACAGCGCGCCAGCAGATACAGGTAATCGCGCTTGATCGGGCCGGCCGCGCGTAGCTCGCCGGCGAAGCGGTAACGCTCGCGCAGCAGCCGCCCCTGCGAGAAGCCGCGTCCCTCCCCGTCCTTGGGAAAATGCGCCACGATGAGCTCGACCCGCGGCAGCTGCGGGGCCAGCGCCTCGACCTCATCAGTCGGGGCCAGCCAGATGCCAACGCCGGAGGGTGGCGCGCTAGCGTGCTGCACGGCCTCGAGGAACTCGGCCAGCGGCTGCACGATGCGGCCGCCATCGCCGCTCTCGCCTGGGTAGCGCCATGGATCGCTGACCAACTCGCGCCGCCTAATGATCAGTCGCATAGACCCGCTCCCGGAAGGGTTCAACGCCGATGCGCCGTACGGTCTGCAGGAACGTCTCCTGCACGGCTTCGCGCTGCTCGACATACACCGCGAGAATCGTCGCGATCGTTTCGGCCACTGCGGCCTTCGGGACCGAGGGTCCGATGACCTCGCCGAGCGAGACCTGACCGCTGGCCGAACCGCCAAGGGTAATCTGATACCACTCCTCACCGCGCTTCTCGACGCCGAGGATGCCGATATGGCCGACATGGTGGTGGCCACAGGCATTCATGCAGCCGGAGATCTTCACCTCCAGCGGCCCGAGATCGTAGAGATAGTCGAAATCACCAAAGTGTGCCTGGATCTGCTTGGCGACCGGAATCGCACCAGCATTGGCCAGGCTGCAAAAATCAAGGCCCGGGCAGCAGATCATGTCGGTCAGCGTGCCGATGTTGGGCGTCGCCAGAGCGAGCGCCTTCAGTTCGCCCCAGAGCCCCTCGAGATCCTGCTCGCGCACATCGGCCAGCACCAAGTTTTGATTATGCGTCACGCGCACCATGCCAAAACTGTGGCGCTCGGCGAGCTGCGCGATCGCATCGAGCTGCGCCGAGCTGACATCCCCAGGGGCCTCCCCGTGCGCCTTCAGCGACAGGAACACGGCCCGGTAGCCGCTGATCTTGTGGGCGTGCGTGTTGTGCCGGTGCCAGGCCTGGAAGGCGGCGCTGCGACCGCTCAGCACATCGCCACTCGCCAGCGTCTCGTAGGGCGGAGGCGCGAAGAAGCGGCGCACGCGGGCGATCTCGGCATCATTCAGGCGCGGCGCCATCGCGCGACTGGCCTTGAATTCAGCCTCGACCTGGCGTGCGAATTCCACATGGCCGAGCGCTTTGACGAGCACCTTGATGCGCGCCTTGTGGATGTTGTCGCGCCGGCCGTGGCGGTTGTAGACCCGCAGGATCGCCTCCAGGTAACCCAGCAGTTCATCGCGCGGCAGGAAGCGGCGGATGCGCTCGCCGATAATCGGCTGGCGCCCCAGGCCCCCGCCGACCAGGATCTCAAAGCCGAGCGCCCCGTTCGCATCGCGCACCAGGTGCACGCCGATGTCGTGTACTTCGGAGGCGGCGCGATCCACCGGCGCGCCGGTCACCGCAATCTTGAATTTGCGCGGCAGGTAGTTAAATTCGGGATGGATCGTCGACCACTGCCGGATGATCTCGCAGTACGGACGCGGATCCTCGAGCTCCTCGGGCGTCACACCGGCCAGATGATCGGTGGTCGTGTTGCGGATGCAGTTGCCGCTGGTCTGGATTGCGTGCATGTCGACGCTGGCGAGATCCGCCAGGATATCCGGGACCTGCTCAAGCTTGGGCCAGTTGTACTGGATGTTCTGCCGCGTGGTGAAATGCCCGTAGTCCCGATCATAGTGGCGCGCAATGTGCGCCAGCATGCGCAGCTGGCGCGCATTGAGCATTCCATAGGGGATCGCCACGCGCAGCATCGGCGCGTGCTTCTGGATGTAAAGTCCATTGCGCAGCCGCAGCGGGCGGAATTCATCCTCGCTCAGCTCACCGGCCAGGAAACGGCGCGTCTGATCCCGAAACTGCGCCACCCGCTCGGCAACGAGTGCGCGGTCGATGTCATCGTATTGGTACACAGCTGCCTACTGTAGTTTAGTCGGGATACCCGAACCTATAAGCGGGCGGGTATGTGGATTGTGCCGCGCGGTTATCAGCCGGTGGTCTGCAGGCCGCGGGCCACTCCGCTGACGCTTGCCAGCAGGGCTTCAAACAGCGCCCGATCCTCGCGCCCGCTCTCGCGCCAGCGGCGCAGCAGGTCCACCTGCATCAGGTTGACCGGATCTTCGTACGGGTTACGCAGCGCGATACTGCGTTGCAGGGTCTGATCGTTATCGAGCAGCGCTTTGCACTCCTTGGTCTCGAGTACGAGCTCGCAGGTGCGCAGGTATTCGGCCCGGATCTGGGCGCTGTAGCCGCGCAGGTCCGCGGGCGCCAGCGCATCGTAATGGGCCGCGATCTCCAGATCCGTCAGCGCCAGCATGATCTCGATGTCATCGATCAGGGCCCGGAAGAACGGCCAGCCCCGATAACAGCGTCGCAACGCCTCGATGCCGCGCTGGCTGCGCACCGCCTGCAGCCCTGCCCCGCTGCCGAACCAGCCCGGCAGCATGTGCCGCGACTGCGACCAGGCATAGACCCACACCGAAGCCGGTACCGTATCGACGCCGGGCCGCAATGCGCGCGGATTCAGGTAGCTGCCCACCTGCATGCGCTCGATGACATCGATCGGCGTCACCGCACGAAAGTAGTCATAGAAGCGCGAACCGGTGTGCACGAGTTCGCGCCATTCGGCGCGGCTCTGGGTCGCGGCGATCCCGGCGCACTCGGCCATTGCGCTGCCTTCCTGGACCGCCACGCCGCGGCGCACGGCGAGCGTGGCACGCGCCAGCACGTTGCAGGCACGCTCGAGAGTGCGCATGGCATTGGAGCGCAGCCCATAGCTCTGGCTGGTGCTCTCGCCCTGCTCAGTGAAGCGCAGCACGCCGCTCACGGACTCGGCCGGGGCGGCCCGCAACATGGCATCGATCCGGCCGCCACCGCCGGCGATGCTGCCGCCACGGCTGTAGAAAATCACATGATCCTCGCGCGCCGCGCGCAGCGTGGCGGTCAGAATCCGCTGCGCCCGGTAGGCGGCGACGCGTGCCGCCAGCAGCCCGCTCTCGCGATTGCTCGCGGCATAACCGATCAGTACGGTCTGCAAGCGGCCGCGCGCATCCAGATGGCGCCGGTAGACATGGCCTTCGAGCAGCTGGCGCATCACCGCACCACTGTTCTCCATCGTGTCGACCGCATCGAACTGGGGCGCCACATCGATGGCCGCCTCACCGCTCTTGCGCTCGAAGGCCTTGGCCCAGCGCGCCAGCACAAGCGGTGCCAGCACATCATCGGCCCCGGAAGCGCCACCGACTATATACAGACCGATCGAATCCTCTCCGTAGCGGTGGCGCGCCTGCATCATGGCATCGAAGACCGCCAGCGTGCGCCGCCCGAGGGCGTCAAAGACCCCGGTAGGCCCGATATCACGATCCAGGATTTCAAAGAGTCGCGCGTGGCGCTGCTCAGCGGTATGCTCGACCCAGTGCGGATCATCCAGGCCCTGTGCCAGCACCTCGTGATGGACGCTGGCGTGCTGGCGCAGATCAAGGGTCGCCACGTGGAAGCCAAAGGTATCGATGCGCCAGAGCAAATGGCGTACCGCCTGCAGCCCCGCGTGCGCGCCGCGATGATCGCGCAAGCTCGCGGCGATCAGCGCGACGTCTTCGCGAAACTGCCCCGGGCGCTCATAGGCGAGTGCACGGCCCTCGTAGGTCAGGCGCAGCCGCTCGGCGATCTGGCCGAGGAATGCCCGGTAGGGCATCAGATCATGGCGCGCCGGCGTCATGCCCTGGGAGCCGGGCATCAGCACGCGGTACTCCTCGATGCGCCGCAGTAGCGTGGCGGATGCCGAGACGCGGCCGGCACTCTGTGACAGGTGCTGCGCGAGTTCCTGGCATTCCTCGAAATAGGCATTGACGATCAGCTGCTGCTGGCGTGCGAGGGTCTCACGGATGCTCTTGGCATTTACATCGAGGGAAGCCTGCATGTCGCCACCGACCCAGGTACCAAAGCGCAGCATCAGCGGCAGCTCGATATCACGCGCCGCCACGCCATACACCTTGGTGAGCGCCGCGCTCATCTCCTCATAAAAACGCGGCACGATGCTGTAGAAGACATCGCCCAGGTAGAAGACCGCATGCTCGCGTTCATCGGCAACCGTCAGGCGTTCGCGTGGATGATCGGCGGTTTGCCAGTCGGTGGTCATCTCGCAGCGCACCTGCTCCCACAACTCGCTGCTCTCGCGCGGCGTAAGCATCGGATTGCTACGCTCCAGCAGCAATTTGGCGATGCGTTGCTGGCGTTTGAGTATCGTGCGGCGCGTGGACTCCACCGGGTGGGCGATCAGCACGGGCTCGATGCTGAGCGTCGCCAGCAGCTTGCAGACCTCTTCACAGCCTAAGCCCTGCGACTTGAGCTCGGCGAAGGCATCTTCGATGCCGCCGGGCTGGGGCTTGTCGCTATCCTCGCGGAAGTATTGGCGGCGGCGGCGTATGCGCTGCACCTTCTCGGCCACGTTGATGACCTGAAACCACAGCGAAATCGCGCGGATCAGGCTCGCAGCCTGCTCGGGCTTGCGCCCGCGGATCCGCACTTCGAGCGCCTCGGCCGCCTCAGTGCTGCCCTCGCGCCGATCCACGGCCAGGCGCCGATCCTCGATGACCGTGAGCGCGAGCTCCTCGCCGCCCTGTTCGTGGACGACCTGCTCGGTCAGCTCGCTTAAGGCGAGGATGTCCTCACGCAGCGGCTGATGGCGGGGCGGGAATTGAAGGTAATCGCGGCTCATCGGGGGCCGGCATTGTACCTGCCGGCGGCCTGCCGCACGAACCGCGCCCGGGCCGCGCTGCCTTAGCCTGCCAGCAGCACGGCCTCGGCGTGCTCGAGGGCCTCGGGCGTCCCGTAGATCACCACCTGGTCGCCTTCCCGAAGCTCGGTGGTGCCATCCGGCTGGCGCCCGGTGATGCCCTGGCGACGGATGGCGGTAAAGACCACTTCGGCGCCCCGATCCTGCACCGCCTGCAGCTGCTGGCCCACGGCCCAGGCCTGTGGTGGCAGCACCACGGAGCGCAGCTCCTCCCGGAACGCATGCGTCTCATCGAGTGGCTGGTCATTGTCATGGCGAAAAACCCGCCGCAGCGTCGCATATCGGCCGGCACGAATCTCCCCGACGGTGCGCACCACGCGCGAGACTGGCACCTGCAGCAGCATCAACACCTGGGAGACCAGCATCAGGCTGGCTTCGAAGGTCTCGGGAACGACCTCGGTCGCCCCGGCCGCGGACAGCTCCTCGATGCCGGCATCATCCTGCGTGCGCACCAGCACCGGCACATCGGCGCGCAGCCGGCGCACCGCCCGGACGATGCCGACTGAAACTGCAGGATTCGCGAAGGTGATGATGACCGCACTGGCCGCCTCGATGCCCACGTTACGCAGCAGTTCCTCATCGGAGCTGTCACCAAACACGATCGGATCGCCGGCCTGGCGGGCGAGCCGGATGCGGGTGGGATCCAGATCAATGGCCAGAAACTCGAAGCCCTGCGATTCAAGGACCCGCGCGATGTTCTGCCCGACGCGACCGAAGCCGCAAAGGATCACATGGTCGCGCTCTGCGAGCTCCGTGGTCGCATCCGACTCGCGCTCGATCGTATCGGTCGGCGGCCCATGCTCACCAAGCAGCAAGCGCGTGATGCGCCGGTTGTAGCGGATCAGCAGCGGACTGAGCAGCATGCTCAAGACCATCGCCGCCAGCAGCGGCTGCAGGAACGGGCGGCCCTGCGGCTCCTGCTGTGACAGCAGCAACGTCAGCAAAGCAACGCCAAATTCCCCGCCACCGGCGAGCACGATCGCGGTGCGCACCGCCTTGAAGCTGCTGGGCTCGTGCGTGCGCATCACGGCCGATGCCAGCGCCACTTTCAGCACCAGCAGGCCGACCAGCAGCACCGAGACCAGCACGAAGCGCGCCAGCAGCAGGTGGATGTCAAAGAGCATGCCCACCGAAATAAAGAACAGACCCAAGAGCAGTTCGCGAAACGGCCGGATAGCCGACTCCACCTGATGGCGAAATTCGGTCTCGGCCAGCATCATGCCGGCAAGGAACGCGCCCAGGGCCATCGATAGGCCCACCTGCAGCGTGATCCAGGCCGAGGCCAGCACCACCAGCAGCACGGTGAGCGTGAACAGCTCGCGCAGCCGGCTGTGGGCGATTTCCATGAACAGGGGCCGCAGCAGCCGGCGCCCGACGATCATTACGACCCCGAGCGCCAGCACGCCACCGATCAGCAACCGCGCAATCTGCGGCGCGGTTGCTTCTGCAGCGCCGCCCGCCAGAGCGGTCGCCAGCGCCAGCAGCGGCACAAAGGCCAGATCCTGGAACAGCAGCACCGCGAAGGACAGCCGCCCGTGGGTGCGGTTGAGCTCTGACTGGTCGGTGAGCTGGTGAAGTACGATCGCGGTCGAACTCATCGAGACCGCACCGCCGGCCACGACCGCCGGGATCCAGTCAGCCCCCGCCCAGTGGACCAGCACGCTGCCAACGCCACCCACCGCCAGCACCTGCGCGAAGCCTAAGCCAAATACTTCGCGGCGCATCGCCACCATGCGCGGCCACGAGAAGTCGAGTCCCAGTGTGAACAGCAGGAAGACCACGCCGATCTCGGCCAGCGCCTTGGTCGCCTGGCTGTCGGAGATCACACCCAGTGAGAGCGGGCCCAGGGCCAGACCGACGATCAGATAGCCCAGGATTGGCGGCAGACCCACGCGGCGCGCGAGCGCTACCACCGCCACCGAAGCGGACAGCAGGATCAGCGTCTGGGTGAGCGGCTGGGTGATCACACCGCCAGAACTTACGTCCCCCGGCGGACCTTGTCCACGATCGCGGGCGCTTGCAGGCCGGGTCTAAGTGGCCTCAGGCCGGACCCATCGTCACCGTCGCATCGTAGCGATCGAACCCCTGGATGGCGCGCGTGTAGGCGGCGTAGATCAGCCGCTCGGCGCTCTTGTCAGCGCGCGGCGCGAGCACCATGCGGATCAGTACTTCGTCGGCGGGCCGGTTCTGATCATCGCCCAGCAGCTGCTCCATGAAGCGCGTAACGCGCGAGACCATCTCATTGACGAAGCGCAGCCGTACCGCATCGAGCACCTTGTCTGCGACCGGCCCGTAGGTCTGGCGTGCCTCGATGGTCAGCTCGTGCATGAACAGCGCCAGCAGCCGCGCCTGATCGACATCGGCCAGATCACTGAAATACTGGATCTCGGACTGCAGATTCATAGCGTCTCCTGCGATCAGGGGCCAGCTCAGCAGCGCCCATGATAGCCGCCTTGGCGCTGGCGCGCTGCTCGTGTCACACAGCGCCTCGATGACCCTGGAAGCCGCGCAACGGACCATTGCCGGGGCTGGGAAAGCCGGTGCACGCCCCGCGGCGCCAAAAGCTGCTCGGGTGCCTCTGTGCGCGCCAGCCCGCTACCCCTGCTTGGTTGCCCCGACAGCGATCCAGTACGATGAGTCCGATGCTAGGTGCTGACGAACAGATCCTCTGCCCGCTTGCGGAGCTGCCCGATGGTGCTGCCCGTGGTTTTCTACCCGATACTCATCGCGAGGATCGGCTGTTTGCCGTGCGGCGCGGGGCAGCGGTCTACGTCTATCTCAATACCTGCCCGCACAACTGGCGGCCGCTCGATTGGGCCAAGGATCAGTTCCTTGCCTGTCAAGGCGGGGACATCGTGTGCTTTGCGCACGGCGCGCATTTTGATGTGGCCAGCGGTGAATGCACCGCCGGGGTGTGCCAGGGGGATCATCTGATCCGGGTGCCCGTGCGTTGCGAGGATGGTCAGGTCATCATCCCGGTGCAGCTGCCCGCGCACCCGGACTGAGCGGCGCTTCAGCTCATCCGGCCGGGAAGAATTCGATTTCCTTCGTGAAGGTACCGGACTGCACATCGCGCGCTTCGAACTTGAACAGCTTCACCCGCGCCACGATCTTGCGCTCCAAGTCCTGATCCTTCAGTTCGCTCGAGACCACATGACACTCGGTGATCTCGCCGGCGGGCGTGACCGTGAATTCGAGCACCAGCTTGCCCATCAGCTCCGGGTTATCGCGCAGCGCCCGCGTGTACAGGGCGTAGATCGCACCCTTGTTGTTATCGAAGACCAGCTCGATCTCTTCACGACTGCGCCCACCCTTGCCGTTCGCCCCGGCCCGCTCCGCGCGATCCTTGGCGATAGCATTGGCGAGGCCCGAACTGACCGTGGTCGTATCGTGCCCGTTGAGCGATCCGGCACCGGAGCCAAAGCCGCGGCTCGAATCAGCCACCACCACGCCCGATGATCCGCTGCCGACCTTGGAGGCGATCAGCGAGCGGTCGGATTTCATATCCTGTCCGACGGCGCCAGTCAGGTTCTTGGCCTGGAGCGGTGTCACATCGACCTTGTCGCGCAGGTCCGCCAGCTGATCCTTGATCGCGCGCATCTGCGCCGACTGTTCCATTTTCTTGCGCGTATCGGGCAGCGGCTTGGGCTGCTCGGTCGGCTTCTCTTCAGGCTTGGGCTTGGGCAGCTCCACCGGCGGCGGTGGCGGTTTGGGCTTCTCCTGCTCCATCAGGCGCGCCAGGCGCTCGGGCACGGCCTCCTGGGCACTGGTCTGGATCTTGGGCAGGTGAATGAAGGGCAGCACCAGACCCAGCACCACCACCGTCACCAGGCCAATGAACAGCAGGCGACGGAAGCGATCCTGGTCTTCCGGGTCATAGTCCCAGGCCAGATCGAAGGTGCGGTAATACTGTGTCAGCTGCACGATTTAGCTACCCTGCGTGGCTTCAGGAACTGCGGCGGAGCGAGTCGGCCGTGACAGGTTTGTCCTTTTGCAGCAGCGCAAAGGAAATCTTGCCGTAATCGGCATCGGTACAGGTGCTCATGATCTTCTTCAGCACCTCGTATGGCAGCGACTTGTCGGCCAGCACGGTGACTTCGCGGTCCGCAATCTCCTTGTCGGTGAGCGGCTGGCCCGACATCGTCGGGCGCTTCAAGGCCACGGACAACGGCGCGACCACGGTGGTGGTGCTGGCGCGCACTTCATCGATCGAGGCGACCGCCTCGCCCTGCACGTAGACCTCATCCTTGGTCAGCGTGATGACCACGGTCTCGCGCGGCTTCTGCTGCGAGATCGACTGCGGCACCTCGATGCCCTTGGGATTCTCGACCACCTGCACTTCGGTGGAATAGACCAGCAGGAACGAGACCATGACGCTCATGATGTCGATCATCGGGATCAGGTTCAGTTCGGCATCGGCCTTGTTACGCAGCTGGTGCTGCATCATGCGACGTGCCCGGTTCGACATGCTCATGGCTTGCCTCCAGCGGCAGGTTCATTCACCGGCGCATCGCCAACCGAGACATCCGGGAACAGTTCGTACTGCTGGGTGCTCAGTCCGGCATTGACCTCGGCAATACGGGTCCGATCCATGATCTGCACCATGATGTCGTAGGGCGTATCCGGCTCGAGCAGCACCGAGGCTTCGGTCTTGTCAGGGAAGCGCGACTTGACCGTCTGCAGAAACTGCGTGAGGCCATCCAGATCGTAGCCCGTGGCCGTGTTAGGCAACGTGCGCAGCGGCCCGGTCGCGCGATCCGCAATAACGAGCTCGTCGCGATGCACGATCACTTCCAGGTTCAGGTCTTTAGGCAAGTCGACTGAGCTGGGATTGTTTGAGGGTAACTTGAGCTCCAGGATCACGGTGCGGGAGAACACCGCGGTCATGAGCAGGAACGTGACCAGCACCGTGAAGATGTCGATCATCGAGACCAGCAGCAGCTCTGAGGGCCGCCGCTGATGACGCATCATCTTCTTGATGTTATGGGAGCGACGCATGCCGCACCTCGCTGTAGCCAGACTTCACGGAGGGATCCTGATCAGTCCTTGTCCGGACGCCGTTCAGTGACCGCATTGAGGAACTTGACCGAGGCCATCTCGAGGCTGTCGATGAGCTCCGTGGTCTTGGTCTGCAGCACGGCATGGATCACCAGCAGCGGGACCGCGGTCATCAGACCAAAGGCCGTACAGTTCATGGCCACCGAAATACTGGCCGAGAGCAGGTTCGCCTTGTCGGCCGGGTTGACCGTGGCGACCGCGGCGAAGGCGTTGATCAGGCCGATGACGGTGCCGAGCAGGCCGAGCAGTGTGGCCAGGTTTGCGAAGGTCGCCAGGTAATGGGTGCGCTTCTCGAGGCGCGGCATGATGTCCATCAGGCTCTCTTCCATCGCCTTCTCGATGTCATCGCGCCGGCGCGCGGTGGCGATGCGCGCCAGTCCGTAGCTCAGGATCTGCCCGATGGCAGAGTCTGACTTGCTGGTCATCTGCACTGCCTTCTGGAAATCACCCCTGGCCAGCAGCGGCGCCAGATCGTTCCATAGCGAGCGATTCTTGAGTGCCGTGTGGGTGAGCACTATGTAGCGCTCGATGGCGATGACGACGCCGATGACCAGTACCACCGCGATGGGGTACATCATCTCGCCGCCGCCCTGGAAGAACCTAATGATCATGCTTACAAATTGCATCGTCAGACTCCCATGCCTGATTCATCCGCTATAACGACTGAACTTAAAGTTCCCTGTGCCTACCGCGCAACGACCTACTTCTCATCCCCGGTCACCGGGGCTGAATTGGCCCCCGCAGGAGCCGCCTTGGCATCCGGCTGCAGGGCTTCGAAATAGCGGTTTTGGCGCTTAAAGACGTCCCGATCGACCGGTGAGAGCACCTCATCGAGCAGGCTGTTGGGTGGCTGGCCCGGGTACTCCCCGAGGCTGGGGCGCTTCCAGGGGACCACGTACATGACCTTGGGCAGCTCACGGTTGCCGGTAATCTGCGTGGGATCAAGCTCGACCGGAGCACCGGGCTTGGCGCTCGGGGTCGCCTGGGCGGCCTGAGGCGACGCAGGGGCCTTTGGGGCCTTGCCCGGCCTTACCGCCGGCGTGGCCGAGGCGCTCGGGGCCGGAGCCGAACTGTCGGGCGTGGCCGAGGTATCGACGGCCGGATTCACATCCTCGGCCGCCTGGGCCGCGCATGAGAAGGCGCCCAGAGCGGCGATCAGAAGCAGGCGGTTCATGAGGTGCCTCCGCTCGGCGGGGGTACGGGGGCCGCAGCCGGCGGCGGCGCCGGAGCTGCAGCAGGATCGGTAGCCGCCGGCGCCTGTGCGGCCGCACCGGCATCGACCGGGGCACGGATGCCGGTCCGGTTACGCAGCTCCGCGATCCAGCCGCTGACCGGCTTTTGCTCGTTTGTGAGCATCTGATATTTCACGAATTCACCCAGGGCGGTCGCCGGATCGCCCATGTACAGATCGAGCAGCACCGCGAGATTGCGGTGCGCCGGGGCGTAATTGGCATCGGCTACAATGGCCTGCTCGTAGGCCTTGCGGGCCTCAGTGAACTTGCCTTCCTCGCGCAGCGTGATGCCAAGCTCGCTCCAGGCCGGTGCGTAGCCAGGCTCGTGCTCGGTCGCCCGCTGCAGCGCGGCCTCCGAATCGGCCAGATGCCCGGCGCGGCGCGCCAGCAGGCCCAGATCAACCGCAGGAACTGCCAGCATCGGGTATTGCAGCTCCATTTGCTTGAGTTGGAGTTCGGCTTCCGTGCCCTGCCCGGCATTGATCGAAGCGATCGCACGCTTCAGGTCAGCTGTCGCAGCGGCGCCGGCCTCGGCCGGTAACGCACTGATCAGGACCTCGCTGCGCTCGCTCTTGCCGTAGCGGCCGGGGCTCAGCTCGGCCAGCGCCTGGAAGCTCTTGCGCACGCTCTCATCGTATACCCCATCGCGTGCGCGTACTGTGTTGAGTTCATGAATCTTGATCGACTGCTCCTCGATCGGATCAGCCTGCTCCTCGAGCAGCGAATCGTACTGATCACGCTCCTCGGCCGAGAGTTTCTTGGGACGCTCCGAAGAGAGCAGATCGTGCGCGAGTGTCCGGTACAGCTCCGCCATCTCGTAGGTCGCAGCTGTGGTGGTCTCGGCCACCGCGTAGGCGGCAACCTCCTTGTAGTTCTGCACCGCCACTTCCAGCGCCTGCTTCTTCTCGGCCAGCGTCTTCTTCAGCGGCGCGACCAGGCGGATGGCGCGGAAGGCATCGCGGGAGGGCTCGGCCAGCGCCAGCTTGGCCTGCGAGGCCAGGAAGCGCGTGCGATCGGTGCGCGCGGGACCGGCGATGGCATCGGTACGCACGATCTCGCGCTGCCAGTAGCTCACGCGCTCGCTGTTCTGCGCCTTGGCGGCCAGCACCCGCAGGCGCTCACGCGCTTCGATCGCATCGGGTATCGGACTCGGATAGTGCTCGACGAACTGCTCGAGCATCACCGTCGTGCGGACCGCATTGCCCGACTTCTCATACAGATCCGCGGCGCGCAGCGTCGCCTCGCGTGCCAGGGCCGGATCCTCGCCGGGGCGCGCGGCAATGTGCTCGAACTCGACCGCCGCCGGACCCGGGCGCCCGGCCTCGACGTACGCCACCGCCAGTTTGTCGGTGACATCGGCACTGTACTGGCTGCTCGGATAGTCGCGCCGGTAGGCTTCGAGCACGCCGATGGCGCGATCCCACTGCTTGGCCGTGATTAAGGCGGCGGCGGCATCGTACTGAGCGGTTGCGACCACCTTGGAGCCCGGCGCGACGCTCGCCACGCGCAGGAAATCATCGGCCGCAGCCGCTTCATCGCCGGCCTTGCGCTTGGCCTCGCCCTGGTTATAAACCGCGGCCGCCAGGCGCTCGCTCAAGTCCGCATGCTCGGGCGCACTCGCTGCAGTCAACGCCAGGGCCTTGCTGAAGGCCGCTTCGGACTGATCGAAGACACCCAGGTTGAATTCTGACTGCCCGATGATGGTCCAGCCAATGCGCTGCTTGGCGACATCGACCGGCGGATTGCGCGCCAGCAGCAGCTGTGAGACCTGAACCGCGCGCGGCAGATCGCCGCTGGCAAACACATCCTGAGCCGCGTGCGTGAGGATCACGGCACTCTCTGGATGATCAGGGAAAGTCTGTGCGAACTTCAGGCCCGATTCCATCGCCTTGTTGTGCCAGGCCGCGCGCTCGGCCGCCGGTAACAGCGGCTCCTGCTTCTGATAGGAAACGAGCGCTGCGTAACCGGCCGTGGCGGAACGGGCGCCCACCGGATAGTGGTAGGCCGTGCGTTCATACTCGGATGCCGCATCGGTGTACTGGTGGCTCTCGAACAGCGCTTCGGCCAGCAGATAGTTGGTTTCGGCCGAGTCCGATTCATCCGGGAACCAGGCGAGGTAATCACGATACCAGCCGGCCGCGCTCGAGTAGTCCTCGGGCTTCTTGGTCTGCTGGGCGGTAGCGTGGTAGTGCTCGGCCAGATCGTGCAGGTTGGTCTTGAGCTCTTTGACGACCTCAGGGAAAGCAGCGTGTTCGCGGTTCTGCCAGTACGGTGCACCATAGCCGTAGCTGCGCACGTATTCCTTCTTGCCATCGAGCACCAGATCGGTAAATCCGCCCTTGCTGTAGGCCTGGATCGCCTGCATCGAGAGGTTGGGCGCGTGCGCATCAATCGGGTCACGGGCCACGAAGGCGCGGTAGGTCGTGGCCGCATCCTGGTAGCGCTGCTTTTCGACGTAGAGATCACCGAGCTGGGAATACAGCAGCCACGCGTAGCTGACCGAGCCGTGCTTGGCGAGCAGCTGATCGATCGATTTGGCCCCATCCAGATAGGAGAAGGAGATGCTCATGACCCGCAACGTATCCTCGGCCAGCTCCTTGTCGGTGCGCGGCAGCTTCTCGATATCGCGGCTGGCGCCGGGATGGCGCCGGTCGATCAGCAGCAGATCGAGCACCTTGGCGAAGGACTCGAGGCACTCCTCGTTCTGGGACTGCTTGAACAGCGACCAGCCGTGCTTGTAGAGGCTCTGCGGATAGAAGGTAGAGCCATTCGGGCCGGCGGCGATGACAGCCGCGTACGCGGTCTCGGCCTCCGGGTAGCGCTTGGCGGAGAACAGCAGCTCGCCGCGGCGGAACTGCACTTCGGGAATCAGCGCGTTGTTGGGGTACTGCTTGACGACGCGATCGAGCGTTGTCAGTGCCAGCGGGCTCTGGCCAGTTGTTTCATAGGCGCGCGCGAGCTGGTAGAGCACCTGATCGTTGCGCGGGTAGTCGGGATAGGCCTTGAGCAGCGTTGAGTACAGGCGGATCGCCTCGGCACCCTGCTGGTCGATCTGGGTAACTTCGGTGGAGAGCCGATCAAGCTCTCCGGACTCGAGATTATTATCGCCCAGGCGGCGCAGTGCCTCGGCACGCATGCGGGGATCGGCATTCTGCAGTTTTAGGAACGCCTGATAGTTTTCCATCGCCTTGCCCTGCGTCCCAACACTCGGGCCATCGGCGTGCACTTCGATCTTGCGATTGGAAAGACTGCCGACCGTGGCCGGCGTCGTCGTGCTGCTGTTGTCAGCTGCCACAGCGCTGCCGGCCGCGAGCAGCAGCAGACTCAGTGCCGCAGACAGCTGCACGCTCATGGTGTCGCACCCGGCGGCGGCGCAGGCGCCGGCATCGCACCCGGATCAGCCGGTGGCACGGTGCTCGGGGACTCGGGCGTCGCATCATCGCCCGCGGCCGGTGGCGCAGGCGCCGGCGTTTTCGGTGCCGAGGCGCGATCGTAGATGTCAGCGAGCGCAAACCGGGCCTCGACTTCATAGGCCGCAAGCCGCCCCTTCTGGGCGGCAAGTTCATCCTGCCCGAGTTGCACGAGGTAGCCGCTCTGGCGCTCCCCGGCCGTGGCCAGCGCCCCTTTGAGCGCGCTGATGCGCTGTGCGAGCGCCGCGATGCGCGCGGCGAATTCGCCGGTATCATTGGGCACACTCTGGCGCGCGCTCTGCACACGCACCCAGCGGTTTTGTGCCTCGTTGAGCGAGGCATCCAGTGCCCGCAGTTCGCGCCGCTTGGCATAGACGCGAGCCTTGAAGGCCGCATCGAGCCGCCAGTAGAGCACGCCCTTGATCAGCTTGAGCTTGGCGCGCGCCTCATCCAGATCCTCACCGCTCCCGGCGGTTGCGAGCGCCTCCTCGAGCCGTCGCACACGCTCCCACTGCGCACGCTCCTCCTTCGTGCCCAGGGCCGCGACATCGCTGCCGGTTTCAATGGCGGTGAGTTCCGAGTCGATCGAGCCGCGCTCGGCGCGCAGTCGCGTGGGGGCATCGGTTGCCAGCAGCGCGTCGGTCTTGGGCAGTTCCTCGTCGTAGGCCTTCTGGCGGGTTTCGATCATGGCGCCGAAGGCGTCCATGTTCTCCTGCCAGGTATCGAGCGTCGAACCGAGGTAGCCCAAGTCGCGGTAATTCTTTAGGCCTTCCTGAAAATCGTTGTCGGCCAACAGCGCATACAGATAGCGCGACTGTGGCGCATCGGGCAGTTGTATCAGCTGCCAGAACCAGCCCTGCTGGCCGTGCTTGTCGGCGCTGAGCAGCTGATCGAGCAGATGGCCATTGCCGATCTGCTCGATTGCCGTATCGAGCCGACCCGACTCTTCCTCAAAGGACTGGATCGCCGACTCGTAGTACTGGGCCGCCTGGGCGCCTGCGCCAAGCTGCCCGTAGGCCCACGGCACGGCAAGATAAGATTCCTGTACGGCGGCATCGAGCAGGTTGCGATCATGCAGCTCGAGCCAGGGCACGAGCGCCTGCTGGTAATCCTTAAGCCCCGCATTGGCCCAGCCAGCGCCGAGGAGTGCCCGCGCCGCGTAAGGCCCGGTCAAACGCACGCGGTTGAGCGCAACGAGGGCCGCCTGCGGATTCTTGGCCTGCAGCCACGCGTAGCCGAGCGCCAGATTGGCCTTATCGCGCAGCGCCAGCATCTCGGTACCGGCAACATCGAGCGTGCCGACCGCTGCCAGCACTTTGTCGGCCTCATCCATGCGGTTCTGGCGCACCAGTGCCACGCCCAGGTTCAGCTGCGCGTAGGCCATCCAGTCGGGTGTGCCGTGCCAGTTGGCCAACTGCGCCACGGCCTCGTCAAAGCGTCCCTGGCGCATCAGCACGTTGACGGTGAGGTTCTGGCGCTCAGACTCGAGCTCGCCCAGTAACTTGCCGCTGATCCGGTGCAGCGCATCGAGGCTGCGATCGTAATAGCCGCGGGCGTACCAGACCTTGGCCAGGTAAAACCAGGCCCGGTTGCGGACCCCGGGTGGCACCTTGTCGGTCAGCAGCGCCTCGAAGCGACGCCCGGCCTCATTGTGCATGCCCAGCGAGAGATACAGGCTCCCGGCGAGCAGCGCTGCATCATCAGCATGGTGCGGCATCAGCTGCCAGTACTGGTAGGCCTCCAGTGCCGTCAGCGTCTCGAAATCGGATTTACCGGCGAACAGGCGCCACAGCACATCGCCGTAGTACAGATCCTGGACATGGATTGGCGCGAGCTTGTCAGAGGGTGGCTTGGCCGCATGCGCCAGCGGCAGCACGCAAGTGCTGGCAAGCAGAGCAAGGCCAAGGGCGCGGAGCCGACGCATGCTGCGCCCTACTCCCAGTCTCGGATCTCAAATTCCGGCTGCTGGCGCCGGGCTCGATCAGTGATCTTTAGTTCCAGGTACTTAGCGCCGACGCCTTTTTCAAACTTGATCGTTGCACCACGCTTGTAGTCGCGGTCATTGGGACCCTTGCCGCTGAAGAAAGCGACCAGTTCATGCTGGCCCGACTTGAGGTTGCCGACAAACAGGCGCTGCACGCCGCCCTTGATCAGCGCCGCGGTCTCGCGCGGCGTATAGAGATAGTTCTGAACTTCCTTGTTGTCGATCTTGAGTGTCAGGGAATCAAGGGCAAAGAAATCGCCCACATCCATTGAGACGAACACCGCCACCTGGGTGTTGGCCGGATAGAGCAGTTCTTCCTCGAGCACGAACAGATCGCGGTTCAGATCAACGACGTCTTTCTTCAGGCCCTGCAGATCCTCATCGAGGCTGCGTGTGCCTTCGGGCGTCGTCGCGGCCGTGCCCGGGGCGGCGGCGGCGCTGTCGGCGGCGCTTGCACTGGCATCTGCCGGTGCAGCAGTGGCAGCCGGCGTGTCGCTGGCCGCTGCCGGTGTATCGGCAGCCATCGTTGCGCCCGCGAGGATGAGCAGCAGCGCGCCGATCAGCCACCGACTACCCAGTGTTTTTGAATTCATAGAGATTGCGCCCACCAAAAAAATGTCAGCTTCCGACCCCATCCACCGGTCCGACCTGATCATCGAGCAGCGTCCGCACTTCTCGCACCAGACTGCCCTTGTCGCGACTCGGATCGCTGTTCACGTAGCGAACCGTACCGCTACGATCGATCAGTACCAGCGTCGGCAACTGCACCACGCCAAACGCACGCCCGACCTGCTTCGAACGATCCAGCAGCAGCGGAAAATGCGTCCGGTGCTCCTGGGCATAGGCCAGAGCACGCGCGGGCTCGTCATCCACGCTGACCGCGAGGGTCGTCAGACCGGCCGACTGGTAGGTGCCATCGAGCGCATCGAGCGCACTGAGCTGCGCCGCGCAGGTACTGCAGTGACTGCTCCAGAACAGCAGCAGCACCACATCCCCACGATGCTCCGACAAGCGCACGTTGCTGCCGTTCGCCGCAGGCAGCACGAAATCGGGAGCATCCCGATCCGCGGCGACTGCACTCGCGCCCCACAACAGCGTGCACAACACGCTTCCAGCCAGTGCGCGCAACAGCCCTACCCGGATCCTGCGGGCCGGCTTGCGACGCCCCAGCGATCCGGCCACGGCTGCTGCGCCGACCGACTCATCGCATTTAACATTATTGAGGTAGCCGCGGCGACCGTGATTGCGCAAATACATGAGGTCACTCACATTTTTCGGGAAGGACCCGACGGAGTGTGCGGCAAGAACTGCCGCACGGGAATAGCCTGGAGCGTCTGTAGGGCGCGACAGCAACAGGCTCAGGGCGCCACTGAGGGCGCCCTGAGTGTGCCGGAAAGTCAGGTTATGACGCCGTTGGAGACCGAGGCGAGCTGCGGGAAGGCAATTAGACTGTCGTAGGCAGCGGTGCTGCCAAGACCCGTGTTTAGGCCGTTGGCCCAGGTCATGCTCTGGAACGCTCCGGCCTGACCATGCAGTGCCATATAGTTGAGCACGACGGTCTCGGCCAGCAGGTTGACCGCCTGCGAAGCCGGGCTGCTGGTCGTGTTGACCGAGCCGCTCTTGTTGAAACTACCGATCTGGTTCATCAGCGCCACCGGCTGCGCCTTCGGGTCGTACACCAGCATCAGCGAGGCGGCCGTGGTGCTGCTGTCAGCCGTCCAGACACCTTTGCCGCCGCCACCGACTGAATTGTCGACCATGCCATTGGAGAACAGCGAGCCGTCGCTGCACACGTAGATCATGATCGGCACGCCCACGCGGGCGGCGTATTCGATGCAGGCGCCGATGCACTGGCCTGCCTTCAAATCGCGGGCTTCACCGGTCATGCGATCGCCGGTGTGGTAGTCAAAGCCGCCCATTTCGATCGTGCCGGCGCCGGCATGACCGTTCACAACCATCTTCATCACTGAAGCGGTCGCCAGGAATTCTCGATCCTGCATCTGCGCCGCGGTGAAGATGCTGTTGGAGCCGCCCACGATGTTTTGATCCTGCGTTGGATCCAGGGTGGTCACAGCATCGCCGAACTCGTTCACGAGGAACGCTGACTTGACGTAGCTGCACTGCACCAGCTGTTTGGCGGCGGTATCCTGCGTGCTCGGCAGCAGCGTACTGACGTTGCCGAGTTTCGCCGCGCTGATCCGCTCCACAGACTCAAGCACCGAGACCGCATCGGCCTGGTCGAGCAGGCCGACCAGCGCGCCGGTATTGACCAGTCCGGTGACATCCGCAGGCTGCGTCACGGTCACTGGCGCCACCTCGGGATTAATCATGTAGCTGGGCGCGGCCGAGTTGCCACCCGAGACGGTGCTCTCGGTGCCGATCAGCACCAGCAGGTCGCCAGCGGCGCCGGCGGTGTTGATGCCGTACATCGGATTGTGCGGATTGTTCATCGTATCAGTCAGGCTGACCGCCGGAATCACCGCGCCATTCATGTTGGCGCGAGTCGTCGTAGCGGTCATCTGCGTAATGCCAGCCAGGTAGGAGCTCTTGCTGTGCATCGCGATACCCAGAGAAGTATCGATGAAGTTGCCAGTGCCGACCGAGGAGTTCGGAATCATGTTGCCCGGCAGCCCGAGGAGGCTGTAGCCGGCGGTGCTGAGAAAGTCCAGCTGCCCGCCCGGGCCACCCACCAGCGCGTTGGAGCCAGCAATATTGCCGCCACCCGCCAGGTCGAACACGATGAATGGCACCTTGCCGGCACCGGGTCGGATGTTACACGGCGAGTTGGCCAGCGCCGCGATGTCGCCGGCCAGCTGTGCATAGGCCTTTCGAGGACTGGCAAACATGCCGAATATCGAACTCGCACCCACCACGGTCGCCGTTGTGCCAATCATGCCGCGCGCCAGAAAATCCCGGCGCGACACGGGCGCGGAATGGTTCAGGTTGCGCAGCTCATGCGGATTGGGCTGGCGAGTCTGGGGCCGGTTGCGTCGGATCTTCATGGCTTCAGCCTCTTGCTAGCGAAACTATTTGAGGGACAACGTGGCGCTGCTCAGGATCGCAGTACACGCGGCCATCGTGATGACGGGGGTGGTGTTGGCGCTGTTCGACGATTTCAGCGTCGAGATCAGGCTGTACAGCTCCGTGCGCACCTGGGCGTCGCTCGGCATGCTGGCCAGATTCGCATCGATCAGGTTGTCGATCAGCGGCGTGATCACCAGATCCATTCCGGCATCAGTGCTGAAGGCCTGGCTCGGCGGGCTGCTGAAGTTCATGCCCGGGAAGAACGCTGGCCCGAGCTGCGGATCGTTAACCAGCGCCTGGCAATACTGCATCGCCAGCTGCGTGGTCGCGATATTCCCGGCCGAATTGGCCGACAGGATGTTGTAGACCGGCGGCAGCGACAGCAGCACGTTCTGATAGGTCGTGTTCACACCGGTATTGAGCATCGACACACCGGTCTGCTCCGACATCGTCGCGTTGATCTCGTTGAAGACACGCAGGCCGATGTCCGAGACCGGAGCCAGCGTCACCGGCGCCGGGGCCGTCGGTGCAGGCGTCGTATAGGTGTGCGTATTGCTACCGATCTGCGCAAAGGTGAGGAAGAACTGGTCCGAAGTCGGGCCATTCTGCAGCGGGATCACCGTACCGATCGGCGAGATCAGCTGGCCGTTAGTCGCGCTGTAGGTGCTCGAGCTGATGCTCACGTTCACCGGAATGTAGGCCTGGTCCACATTGACTTCCGTGCCGTTGACGCCGATGCGGATACCCTGGATCGGTATGGTGCTGGGCGTGAACGCCGAATTCAGGTTGATGAAGGTCGGCCGGTAAAACAGGTAGCTGTAGTTGTCGTACTGGCTGGCCGTGAACATCACATAGGACTGCGATGTGCCGGTCAGGGCACTGACATCAAACAGCAGGAAGTAGGAGGCGCCCACGCCGGCCGCGTAGTTCTGCTGGACCTGCTGCTGGGTGAGCGCGGCGTCGTGGACTGCCACGAAGCGCACGTCACCGGCCCAGGGATGATCACCGGAGACTTCATTGCCGATCAGGAAGGCAAAGGTGCTGTCCCAGTTGTTGAGTGCACCACCCGTGAGGGTATCGGTGTCACCGGTAAAGTTACCGTTGACATAGAAGCGTCGGCCATTGACCGGGTCGTAGGTCATTACAAGGTGCGTAAGGGCCGCCTGCGCAAACATGCCGTTGGCGTTGGTCATCAATGTCGGCTGGCCATTCAGGCTCGTGTTCGTGCTGCGATTGAAACCCTCATACTGCATGGCATCCTGGGCCACCGTGAAGTTGCGGGTCGTGTCGCTACCCGAGTAGCTCGCCACGTACGCCTTGGTCTGCGTGACGTTATTCGGATTGACCCACATCTCCACGCTGTACTGGCCGCTGACGCTGATGCGATTGAGCAGCTTGGTGCTGGTCTGCGTCGTCGCCTGGGCGCTGCCGCCCGAGACGATCGTGATACCCCAGTTGCTGTCCCAGGAGACTTGGCCCTGCAGCGTCAGATCCATCGCGGGGTCGATACCGCTGGTATCAAAGGCGGTCAGGCCGCTGCCCTCTTTAAAGGTCCACTTGGCAATGTCGTGCGCGTCATAGCGGTTCGCGCCAGAGGCCACAACGCCTTGGTTGAGCGTGAGCGCGCCTGAGGTGATCAGCGTCGGGTCAACTGGCGTGATCGGCACACCGGCGGCAAAAGCATTGATCGCCGCCAACATGGTCGCGGCACTGCTCGGGCAGCTGACCGGGTTACCCCAGCAGTTGTGCGACTGCTGCGCGAGCCGGATGTAGAACATCGACTGGTTGGTCGTGTTCAGGTTGATCTCGGCCTGCGCGTACTGGTAGGCCATGGCCAGATTGGAGCTGGCGAAGAACGGCTGCTGTGGGCTGGCGGCCGTGTCCGAGTGACAGCGGGCGCACCAGGCCGTAACCACCGGATAGACCGTCTGACTAAAGAGTGTCGGGTCCGCGGGGAAAATCTTCGAGGAGACCACGGTCTGCAGCGGCGGCGGCGTGAGCGCGATCTGCGTGCCGCCGGCGGCGGCGCCACCGCCGGCCCAGTTGGTGATCCAGGTGGTCAGAATGTCAGCGCAGGCCTGCGTGCTCGAGAGCCAGCAGTTATGGCCGCCCAGCACCTTCTGCACCATCGTTGACTGACCGGGTGCCGAAAGCGTCACCACCGTGAGTGCTGCAGCGTAAGCCTGGTTGATGTCATCGGTGCGGGCAAACTCCGGCACCTGGCCGCCAGCCTTGTGGCAGCTGCCGCAGGGCGGCGTGCCGGCTGGCGGGCTCGGGTTGGCGATGTTGACCCACAGGTTGGTCTCGAAGGCCTCGACGTCAGCGCTTGCCGGAGCCGGGCCGGTATAGGTTGTGGCCTGGGCACTTGAGCTCAGGTTCGGGTTCTGCGTCGTCGACGCGCCGCCGCCAGCGCAAGCGCCGAGCAGCAGGGTGGCGGCGACGATCAGCAGCCGGTGCGGGACGGTGAAGAGTGTTTTCACGTTGGTTATTTCCCTACTGGCCCATGCAATAAACAGCGGTTTCAGCAAATATGGTCTTCATGCTGTAGTTGTTGGCCGCAAAATCCGCCGAAATCTGCGAGACCTGTGCGTAATCGGCACTGTTACCGGGTGGTCGCAGGCACATCGCCTGGAACACCTTCTGTACCTGGCAGGTCGTGAACTGCTGCGAGCTCTCCAGTTCCTGACCAAAAGCCTTGGCGCCGTTGCCGGTGCCCGGGAGCGCGGCGCTCCAGCCGAGCAGCGCATTCGGACCACTGCGCCAGTAATTCTTCCAGCTGTCATCGACGGTCACGTAGCCGTACTGGAAGTTCGTCGTATTGATGCTGTACTTCGGCACGACCTGCCCAGGGGTGTAGGTCTCCATGTTGGTCGCGTTGTTGAAGTCGTAGTAGGCGAAGGCACCGGCCAGCGCATCCATGCCCGAGTGGCAGCCGATGCACTGGTTGAGGAACACGCGGCTGTCGCCACCGGGGGAGCGCGCGGGATCCTGGCGGATGCGATCGGAGGGCCGGGTCGTATCAGCGATGTACTGCAGGTCATCGCACAGGTAGTTCATCATCGTGAAGCGCACCATCGCCCGGTTCGTGCCGTTATAGAAGAAGGCACCGGCACCGGCCGCAGTGGTCATGACACCGGCAGTCGCCGCAGTCGGCAGACCCAGGAGCGAGGACTGTGTTGAGGCCTGCAGGTTCGCCGGGTTCGACAGATCAACCGCGTTGTCATCCAGGTACTGGTAGTTGTTGTTGTTGGCAGGTGAATAAGCCGGTGCGCCCGTGTTCGGGCTGCCAACATAAAGCAGGTCGGCTGACAGCACCGTGTTGAACGGTACGTTGTCGCGCACCATGCCGATGACGGTCGCGGTGTAATCATTGAGTGGCACGAACACGCTTTGGGCCTTGTTGGTCATCGGCGCGGCAAAGTTGCGGATCGTGACGTTGTAGAAGGCCGGATCCTGCATCGCGAGGTTCGCCGCAGAGATCGCGCCCGTTGAACCGCCCGCAATATCCGCGGACATCTGCGCCAGCACCGCGGCACTCGGCTGCGAGCCGGTGAGACGGCCAAACAAACGCTCGGCCTGTTCATTGGGACCGGCAAAAGCCGGGGTTTGCGCGGCCGCCCACAGGGCCAGCGCCATGCCCGGCAATGCGTATGCAACCAGTTTTCGAGTACGGTCGGCCATTCTTCTGCTCCCTAAAAGGCTCTCGCGCAATCTGTGCAGGCTCATACTAGCCAGCTCCACAACCGCTCTGTAATGTCTCCAAGGCCGGACGTCGCTTAGTACCGACACTCTCCCGTATTACGTCGCCAAGCTATGCTGGGGCGGCATGAAACGTGCGAGCCTCAATTCCGGCAGCTTCCTTAGAGTCTGCTACGCCGCCCGCGCGCTGCGCCGGCAACGGCGAACGCTTGGGTGGCAGATCAATGCGCTCAGATCAACCCAAAACGGCTCGACGTGACGTGACGTGGTTAACGGCGCTGAACAGACGTGCTGGCGCCGGGAGTAATGCAGGATGTATTGTCAAATTCTTATGCAGCCCAACGAAGTGAAATCCCACCATCGCGTGATGGTCGGCGCCCGGGCGCTGCTCGGCGGATTGTTCGCGCTCGCGCTGCTGAGCGCCTGCAGCTCAGGCAGCAACGTCAACATCGCCTTCGATCAGCCCGTCGACAGCCAGACTGCCGACTACGGCATTGCTTACGTCAAGCGCACCATGCCAACGGCGAAGCAGATTCAGAAGGGAGATCTGGATGATCTGCGTCAGCGCACCACCTTCTTCTTCCCTTCTGACTTGTACCTGCTCAAGCCGGCGAGCCAGGGTGGCGTCGAGGTCAACATCACTTCGCGCGTCGCCGGCGTGCACGATGTGAAGGATGTCGATGTCTCAAGCGATGGCACGATGATCGTCTTCTCGATGCGCACGGTGCTGCAGCCGACCGTGCAGAAGAACTTTGATCCGCCGTTCTGGAATATCTACGCCTACACCGTTGCGACCGACTCGCTGCGGGCTATCAACCCGACCATTGATCCGACCGGTGTCGCCGCACAGTACATCTCGCCGCATATCCTGCCCGATGGGACGATCCTGTTTGCGAGCACGCTGCAGTTCGACGCCGGCGGCGTGCTGGTGAACGAGGGCAAGGAGCAGTTTCCGAACCAGGAAGAGGATTTGAAGGAATCGGCCTTCGATCTGCATGTGATGAACCCCGATGGCACGAACGTCCATCAGATTACTTTCAATCCCAGCCACGACGTCGATGTCACCGTGCTGCAAAGCGGCCGCGTAATGTGGAGCCGCTGGGATCACGCCAGCAACGGCGGCGTATCGGCCGATGATGGCATCTCACTCTATTCGGCCAATCCCGATGGCACGGATGTTGAACTGCTCTTTGGTCGCGGCAGCCACGTCACGCAGTCGACCAACCCGCAGGCGGCTGTGACCTGCCCGCCAGCGCTCGATTGTTCAGTCCAGTTCGTGCAGACGCGTGAAATGCCCAGCGGCTCGGTGATGGCACTGGTGCGCCCCTACACTGATGCAAACTTCGGTGGCAATCTGCAGATCGTTGATGTCCAGCATTACGCTGAGAACAACCAGCCGCTGGTGCAGTACCAGGGCTCGGCGCAATACGGCCCCTACCCGAGCACCAATGTGGCCCTGTCGCCCGCGACCGAGAACAATGTGCTCACCGCCGTGACCACGGCCACCGGCGTGCCGCTGATCTCCCCGGGCGGCCGCTTCTCTTCGGCCTTCCCGCTGTGGGATGGCACCGGGCGAATCCTGGTCACCTGGAGCGAGTGCCGGTTGCAGAATACCGCTGGCACGATCCTGCCGTGCTCCACGACTAATCTGGCCAACCCAGCGCTCACCGAGGCCCCCGAGCTCTACAGCGCGTGGATGTTCGATCCGGGTGACAATACCTTCGCGCCGGTTGTGGTGCCGGTCGAGGGTGTCATGGTCACCAACATCGTCGCGCTGCAGCCGCGGCCTTCAGCACCGGCCGAGTATGCCGGGCTCAATTCGACCCAGCTCGCGGCGACCACTGGCACGATCGACATTCGCAGTGTCTATGACTGGGACGGCAGTCCATGCAATGTGGTACCGGCAGGCGCCGCAGCTTGCGCGCTGCTGCCCCCGACCGGAATCACCGGCATCGCGCAGACCTATGCAACTGGCAGGCCGGCGCGCTTCCTGCGGATCGAGACCGCGGTGTCGATTCCGAGCAAACAGGTGCTGGATTTCGACAAGAATGATTCGTTCGCACCGGGCAACGACTACATGCGCGAGATCCTGGGCTACGTGCCGATCGAGCCCGATGGCTCGGTCGTGGTGCAGGTGCCGGCCAACGTGCCGTTCCAGATCTCGGTTGTTGATGTAAATGGCAACCGCATTTTCCCGGCCCATACCGCCTGGCTGCAGGTGCGGCCCACTGAGGCGGTCAAATGCAATGGTTGCCACGTGCCGGCTGCTGCGCAGCTGGTCGAGGGCCAGGCTCCGCAAATGCTCGGCATCAGTGCCTACTCGCACGGCCGCAGCAACCTCTTTACGAGCGCCTGGTCCGGGGCCTTGGCTGCCAACACGAATTTTCCTGGCCAGGTGACAACCTCGCCCTATCCGGCCTGCCCTGGCGATACGATGGCAGAGACGCTGACCGGTGCGACCTGTGGCGGACCGGCGCTCACGGCGCTGCTACCGGATCTGAACGTCGAGTTCAACACGGCCACAGGTGTTAATCCGGATCCATGGTTTGGCACCGCGGCCTCAGTGCAGGCGACGATGCCCGCTTCGGCGGCGGCTCTGGCTGGTAACCCCGCGGTGGAGAACAGCTACGGCTCCACGGCCTTTACCACGCCGCCACCGCTTGCGGCACCGGTGAACTCGGCGCCCGAGAATGCCTGTATCGTTTCGGTGGTCCAGATGCCGGGTGCGCCCTTTGACTACCACTGCCGGCTGACGATCAACTATGACTGCAACTCCATGACCTGCCCGGCGGTGAGCAAGCCAATGGGTCTTGAGGCGCTGTGGGTGACGACGCGCAGCTGGCCCAACGCAGCGGTCGGCCCCAATGGCACCACGAACGCGACCTGCAACAGTGCGGGGTGCCACACAGCGACGGTATCCGGTGGCGCGGGTAACCCGCCGATCCCGCCGGCCGCCAACCTGGTTCTGGACGATACTCAGAATGTCAATCCGCAGCAGGATGACAGCTACTCACAGCTGCTCAAGGGTGCTGCGGCACAAAATCTTACCTACGTTGATGCCATGGGCAATACTCAGACGGTCATCGTTCCTGCTCGCGGCGCAGATATCGCCGTGGGAAGTGCGCTAAGCTCCAACTTCTTTCAGGTATTTACGAACCCACCAGCCACTCCACCAGCCGGTTACGTGAATCATGTGGGACTGCTCTCGCCGGTCGAGCTGCGGATGGTTTCGGAATGGGCAGATATTGGAGCCCAGTATTACAACAACCCGTTTAACTCCCCGCCTAATTAGCACGGCCCTTGCAGTTCTGCTGTGGCTGGTGGCGCTCGCACCCACCCCGGCCAGGGCGGCGCACGAGTCGCTGCAGCTGTTCGTCACTGAACCGTACCTGGAACTGCACACCGGGCCCGGCCGAGGCTATCCGGTGCAGCAGGTCGTCGAGCGCGGCGAATCGGTGCGCGTGCTGTTCCGCCGGACCGATTGGTTCCGGATCCGCACTGAAAGCGGCTTCGAGGGCTGGGCCGATGCGGCCTCTATGAACAAGCTGCGGCTGGCCGATGGCACGCGCTTCAGCTACAACCCGGGCAACCGCGAGGGCTACGCCACGCACCGCTGGGAGGCAGGCATCACGGCTGGGTCAGTGGACGGTGCCTCGCTGATTTCAGGTTTTGCGGGATTATCGATTACCGATCATCTGCACGCCGAGCTCACTGCTTCGCAGTTTCTCGGCGATGTCTCGACCGGTTATATCTATGACGTCGGCCTGATGCACATCTTTGCGCCGGAATGGCGGCTGTCTCCCTTCCTGACGCTCGGTACTGGCTGGGAGGTCGTGAATCCGCTGACTACGCTTACCGCCTCCCAAGTACGCGGATCCCAGACCGCCTATGTGGGCGGGGGCCTGCGCATGTATATGACGCGGCGATTCTTTGTGCGCGCCGAATTCCGTAACCACGAAGTGTTTACGCATACCAATTTCAATGAGGTCCAGGACGAATGGAAAGTCGGATTCGGGTTCTACTTCTAGGCCTCAGCTGCTGCCTGATGGGCGGCTGTGCTTCGCTTCACTGGCCCTGGCACCACAAGGCGGCGCCGGTGACCGCGCCCGTGACTGCCAATACGGACGATGACAATGCCGTGCCACCCACGGTCATCGAGCCGGAGGTGGATCGGCGCAAGATCACCGTGCCCAAGATCAAGGCCCATGATTCCGAGCTCGGGATCAATTTCGGCATCATGTCGATCGAGGACTTCGATACCGGGCCGGTCTCGAGCCTGCGCTACGACTACCACCTGACCGAGGACTACTTTTTCGAGGCCAACTACGGGCGCGCCAAGGGCGGGAAGACCAGTTACGAGGAACTGAGCGGTAATGTTCAGCTGCTTACCGATGCTGAGAGGCAGTTCACGTATTACAACGTCTCGCTGGGCTACAACTTCCTGCCTGGCGAGATCTTTATCGGTCGCAAGCTCGCCATGACGAGTGCGCTATACATGATTGGCGGAATTGGCAGCGTGAAGTTTGGCGGGGATCAGAATTTCTCGCTGAATTTTGGCTCCGGATTCCGGGTGCTGCCCACGAACTGGCTCTCGATTCACCTGGACGTGCAGGACATCGCGATCAAGTCGGATTTGCTGGGCGTTTACCGCATCAAGAACAACATGGAAGCGACAATCGGTGCGTCCGCATTTTTCTGATTGCCGGAGACTACGCCCCATGAAACTTCTCAAGACTTCGCTGTTGTGCTCAATGCTGCTCGCTGCGGCATCCCTCGCCGGTGCTACTGATGATCTGGCGCCCGGCGCCCCAGGCCCTGGCTTTTCTCTGGCCTCGATGGGCGGCCCAAAGGTGGATCTCAATGCCCTGAAGGGTCAGGTCGTCCTGATCAACTTCTGGGCCTCCTGGTGCGGACCGTGCCGTCAGGAAATGCCGGTGCTCGAGCAGGTGTACAAGCGCTACAAGGGTCTCGGTGTCACACTGCTCGGCGTCAATGTCGAGCCGGATTCAAGCAACGCTGCCGGGTGGCTCAAGGCCACCCCTGTCTCCTTTCCGATACTGTTCGACACTGACAGCAAGGTCAGTAAGCTCTACGATGTGGCCGGCATGCCGAACACAGTGATACTGGATCGCAAGGGCACGGTTCGCTTTGTGCACCGCGGCTACAAGCCCGGTGAAGAGAACGAGTACATGGACCAGATCCGGACGCTGGCCCGGGAGTAACGATGCGAGAGCTGCGCCGCTGGCGAACTTTGATCACTCTGCCGCTGCTGGCGGTATTGCTGGCGGCCTGCAGCTCGGTCCAGCCGTGGGTGAAGCCCTACGAGCGTGAGCATCTGGCCGACCCGATCATGCAGATCGATCCGAATCCGGTGGCCAGTGTCTACCTGGATCACGTGTTTGAGAGCCGTGAGGATGCGCGCGGCGCCACCGGCGGCGTCGGCGGCGGCTGCGGCTGCAACTGACGGATCCGCGTAGCGTGAGCAACTGGCGTATCCGGTGGCTGACCGTCGCGGTGGCGTGCGGTGCAATTGCCTATGCCGACGTGCTGCCCGACGACCGGGCCGATGCCCTCTGGCACTACTACGGCGGTGGCGGCATCACGGTCGAGGGCCCTTCCCTCCTGGTACGCAAGAAGATCGGCGACAACCTCTCGGTTGCCGTGAATTACTACGTCGACATGATCACCAGCGCTTCGATCGATGTGGTCACCGAGGCGAGCCCCTACAAGGAAATCCGGCGCCAGGAAACTATCAGTGCCGACTATCTGCGCGGAAAGACCACCTACAGCGGTGGCTTTATCGACAGCGTCGAACCCGATTACAACGCCAAGACCAGCTTTCTGGCGGTCAGCCAGAGCATGTTTGGGGATCTGACGACCGTCTCGATGGGCTATACGCGCGGTTGGGACATCGTCGGCAAGACGCTCCATGGCATCATCGATCCGGATTTTCACCCGCGCGCCGACCGGCGCAACTGGTCCATCGGCGTGACCCAGGTGCTGACTCGCAACCTGCTGGCCTCATTGAACTTCGAGACCGATGAGAGCGAAGGCTACCTGCAAAGCCCCTATCGCGAGGCCCGCTACTTCACTGGCGCGGGCGACGGTTACAGCTTCGAGCCCCAGGTCTACCCGAAAACGCACACCAGCAACGCCGCCTCGGTCGAACTCAAATACTACCTGCCCTGGCGCGCGGCCCTGACCGGCGATGCCCGCGTCTATGAGGACACCTGGGGCGTGTCGGCCGAGGACGGCTCGCTAAAATATATGCAGCCGCTCAAGCACAACCTCACGCTCGATACGCTGTTTCGCTACTACACCCAGACGCATGCAACCTTCTACAGTGACCTCTTTCCGTACGCGAACTCGCAGAACTTCCTCGCGCGCGATAGGGAACTGGCCAGCTTCCGCAGCATGACGGTGGGAGCCGGCATCAGCTATCAGATGCCGGTCACCCGCTTCTCCTGGCTCGACAAGGCGACCGTCAACCTGAGTGTCGATCACCTGCGCGTCAATTACCTCGACTTCCGCGATGATCTGGTTTCCGCTCCTACCCCGCAGCAGGAACCTTTGTACGTGCTCACTGCCAATGTAGTGGAGTTCTTTATTTCCGCGTGGTATTGACGGAATATCCACATCCACCATAGTGAGCGCTGCTCGGGACGCGGGCAGCTGACATACAGGGGTACGACCATGAAGATTTCTCTCCGCCTTCGGGCGGTATTGCTGTTCGCGCTGCTGCTTCCGGCCGCAGGGGCGTGGGCGCAGACCTCCGAGGAAGAAGCCAAGCTCATTCAGGCCACGACGGTGCTGAGTGAACTGCGCAGCGTTCCGGATCAGGGTGTTCCGACCTGGCTCCTGGATCGTGCCTACGGCATCGCGGTCATTCCCGATGTCATCAAGGGAGCCTTTATTTTCGGCGGCCGGCATGGCTGGGGTGTAATTTCTGCACGCGATGCCAATGGCCGCTTCAGTAACCCTGCATTTGTGTCCTTGACGGGTGGCAGCTGGGGATTCCAGATCGGCGCCCAGTCAACCGACGTGGTGCTGATCTTTGCCACAAAGCGCAGCCTGGACAATTTCGGGCGCGGCCAGTTCACGCTGGGTGCAACCGCCTCAGTGGCTGCCGGACCGGTCGGACGTCAGGGCGAGGCACTGGCGGGAATCGATGCGGAGATCTACTCCTACTCCCGTAGCCGCGGCCTATTCGCGGGCCTCGCGCTGGACGGCTCGGTCATAACATTCAACAGGGACGCAAACCATGACTACTACGGCCGTAGCGTAAGCGCCGCGGAGATCTTTAGCGGCGCGGTCACGACCAATTCAGAGTCCGCGCGCCGCTTCATCGCCGCAATCGCAGCCGGCCTGTCCCAGCCCGCGCCAGCAGCAGCGGCGCCGGCGGCTACCGCTGTACCGGCACCGCCCATCTCGGCGCCCGCTCCTAACACCACGGGCGCGCAGACTTTCCCGCTCGATGATGCCAAGCCCGGTAGCGAGCCGCACTGAAGATCATCACGCCAATAGCGCCATAGCTTGCGCGTCGCCAGGCGCGGCGGCGTGCAGGTCACCCAATGTCTGCGGACATCATAGATTTCGCCCACCTCGGCCCTGCGGAACCGACCGCACCGGCCGCCGACCGGCTGCTCAGCGGAACGCCAGTCCAGCAGATCTGCAAAGCCTACTCGGATCCGGAGCAGCATTTTCACGTCGGCCGCTGGAGTTCGAGTGCCGGCAGCTGGCGCGTTCGCTACACCGAGTGGGAGCTGTGCCACTTGCTCAGCGGGCGCGTGCGGTTGCGCGCTGAGAGCGGGCGTGAGTGGCTGTTTGAGGCTGGCAGCACCTTTCTGGTGCCCAGCGGGTTCAACGGGGTTTGGGAAGTCCTGACAGCGTGCGAGAAAATCTACGCCATCTACGAGCGCGGCTGAAACCGGTGGCCGGCAAAAATTGCGCCGACGGCCACCTGCTATAGTGCTCGTTCCCCGAGGATCCGGAATCAAGCATGCAAGAGCTGATAGAGGGTTATCGCCGCTTCCGTGGCCAGCAATGGCCAGAACGACGCGCAACCTTCGAGCGACTGGCCGCGCGCGGCCAGTCACCGCGCACGATGGTCGTGGCCTGCTGCGACAGCCGCGTGGACCCGACCATGATCTTCAATGCCGAGCCCGGCGAGCTGTTCGTGCTGCGAAATGTCGCCAATCTTGTGCCACCCTACGAACCGGACACGGCCTTCCACGCCGCCAGCGCCGCACTGGAGTTCGCGGTCCGCGTCCTTCAGGTCGAGGATCTGATCGTGATGGGCCACGCCATGTGTGGTGGCATCCAGGCGCTGCTCAATAGCACACAGGATCCGGGCGGAGACTTTCTGGTGCAGTGGATGCGGATCGCTGAGCCAGCCCGACAACGGGTGCTGGCGCGCGGCTCGACTGATCTGCAAAGTGACATCGAGCTCGAATCAATCAAACTCTCGCTCAACAATCTGCGCACCTTCCCCTGGATCGATGAGCGCGTTCAGTCGGGCAAGCTGCGCTTGTCCGGCACGATGTTTGATATCCGCTCCGGCGTGCTGACGATGCTGCAGCCTAACGGCGAATTCGCGCCGGTCTGAGCCGCCGATTCACTGGGTGCGCGCCCGTAGTGGGCATGTTAGCGCGCAGCAACTAGGGTTCGTCAGGGAAAATCGCCACCAGCGGCGCCTGCCCGTCGGCCTCACGGGCGCGGAACATGCCGCTGGTATTGAAAGCCCAGGCGACCTGGCCATCCGGTGTCATCGCGATGGCGCCACCATCGCCGCCCAAGACTGCGAGCTGGCGATGAATCACATCATCCACCGCCGCCTGTAGTGACAGGTGTCGGTACTGCACCAGCGCGCAGATCTCGCGGGCGACCGTCAAGCGGATGAAATATTCGCCGGTGCCCGTGCCGGATACCGCGCACGAGGCATCGGAGGCGTAGGTGCCGGCACCGATAATCGGCGTG
>Ga0302325_10004279_pt1 | contig 33068 bp, 29 predicted proteins | sample Palsa_T0_2_FD_201948 | JGI IMG/M metagenome (GOLD analysis project Ga0302325, IMG submission 201948) | Peat permafrost microbial communities from Stordalen Mire near Abisko, Sweden - Palsa_T0_2 | ecosystem: Environmental > Terrestrial > Soil > Palsa > Peat permafrost | place: Sweden: Abisko... | reverse complement strand
TAGCCGCGGAAACGAGACGTATTGCCTCGACTCCCGACGCCGGCTCCTCGCATAGCTCGATTCCCACGGGGGCGAGCGCGGCGAGCGCGGCCGTCGCCTCCTCGGCCGACCACCTGCCGTTGGCGTCGACCCGGATCGCCAGCTCGGGCCCGCCCGCGGCCCGCACCGCGGCGAGGCGGCCCGCGTCGTCGCCCACACCGACCTTGACCTTCACGCAGCCGAAGCCCGCCGCGCGCGCTTCGGCGGCCTCGCGTGCGGCCCCCGTGCGGTCGACGGCCCCAATCGTCCAGTTCACCGCCAGCGGCGCGGCGGCGCGAGCACCGAGCAGCCGCCAGACCGGGGTGCCCGCCCGGCGGCCCGCCAGGTCCCACAGCGCGAGGTCGACTGCCGCCACGGCGTGGGGGAGGACGGCGACCTCGCGACACGCGGCGAGAACCTCAGCACGCTCCGCTCCGTCGCCGTCGCGCAGCACCGGAACACAATCCTCGAGGGCAGCACGCACATGCTCGATCGAGACGCCGTCGTAGGCCTCCAGCGGCGCCGCCTCCCCGAACCCGCAGATCCCGTCCTCGCCCTCGAGCGCGAGCACAATCAACGGCCGCTCGGTCACCTCCCCGTACGCCGTCGAAAAAGGCGCGCGCAAGCGCGCCCCATCGACATCGATGCGAACCTTCACCGGCTCAGGAGGAGCCCGGACGCAAGCAGCGTGCAGAACGCGAGCTGGAGCATCCCGGTCTGGGCGAGCGCGCCGTTCAACGACGCGCCGTCGGTCCGGTTGCGCACGATCCGGACGACCTGAGTGGCCAGCGGAATGGTCAGCCACGGCAGCAGCACCCACGCCTTCAGCGGCCCGAAGGCCCACGTGACGGGCGTGGTCAGGTAGGCGAGGTAGACCATCGACGCGAACAGGATCCGTGTCCGCTCACGGCCGAGCCTGACCGCCAGCGTCCGCTTGTGGGCTCGGCGATCGGTGTCGATGTCGCGATAGTTGTTGACGACGAGAATCGACGCCGCGAGCAAGCCGACGGGAACGGCGAGCGCGAACGCGTCCCATTGGAGGTGCTTGATCTGGACGAAGTACGAGCCGGCGACGGCGACGATGCCGAAAAAGAGGAACACGAACACTTCACCGAGTCCCTCATAACCGTAGGGGCGCGGGCCGCCGGTGTAGAGGACGCCGGCGAGGATCGACGCCGCCCCCACGAGCAGTAGCTGCCAGCCGGCAACCGCGACGAGATACCCGCCTGCGGCCACGGCGACGGCGAAGGACACGTAGGTCGCCACGAGCACGCGGCGCGGCGGCACCAGGCCGCCCGCGGTCACGCGCACCGGGCCGAGGCGGTCCTCGGCGTCGGCGCCCCGGCGGGCGTCTGAATAGTCGTTCGAGAGGTTGGTCCCGACCTGGATGAACACGGCGCCGATCAGCGCCGCCACGAACCGCAGCGGGTGAAAGACGCCTTCGAATCCGGCCAGCGCCGTTCCCACGAGCACCGGCGCGACGGCTGCGGGCAGCGTCCGAATCCGCGCCGCCATCAACCAGATTCGGAAGCCGCTGACGGTCGATCCGGCTACCGCCATCGGCTCACGCTCGTCGAGGGAACTTCGAGAAGTCCGGCCGGCGCTTCTCCAAGTAGGCGCCCCGGCCCTCTTGCGCCTCCTCGCTCATGTAGAAGAGCAGGTTCGCGTCGTGGGCGAGCTGCTGAATGCCCGCCAAGCCGTCCTCGTCGGCGTTGAAGCTCGCCTTCAGCAGTCGCAGGGCGAAGGGGGAGAGGGCGAGCATCTCCCGGCACCACTGCACCGTCTCCTCCTCGAGGCGCTCGAGGGGCACGACCGCGTTTATCAGTCCCATCTCGAGCGCCTGGTGCGCGTCGTATTGACGGCACAGGAACCAGATCTCCTTGGCCTTCTTGGGGCCCACCAACCGCGAAAGGATGCTGGCTCCGTAACCCCCGTCGAAGGACCCGACCTTCGGACCGGTCTGCCCGAAGCGCGCATTCTCGGCCGCGATGGTCAGGTCGCAGACGACGTGAAGCACGTGACCGCCACCGATCGCGTAACCCGCCACCATCGCCACGACGGGCTTCGGCATCCGGCGGATCTGAACATGCAAATCGGTGACATGGAAGCGCCCGACGCCCTCGTGGCCTAAGTCGTCGCTGGCCAGGTAGCCGCCGCGCTCTCCGCGCACCCGCTGGTCGCCGCCGGAGGAGAAGGCGTCGGGTCCCTCGCCCGTCAGGATGACCACGCCCACCGAAAGGTCCTCCCGGGCGCGCTCGAAGGCGTCGGAGAGCTCGACCACGGTCTCGGGGCGGAAGGCGTTGCGCACCTCCGGCCGGTTGATGGTGATCTTCGCGATGCCGGCGTCGTCGCCGGTCGCGAGCTCGTAGCGGATGTCTGTGTATTCGGCGCCGGGCTGCCAGGTGACGGTCACGGAGGACTCCGTGGCTGGGGGCGGTCGGAGACTACCCTCTCGCGCGTGGAATTCGATCCATGGCTACTGCGCGCTGCGGGCGTCGACCCCGACCGTCTGGCCCTGCTGACGCCTGCCGGGTCGCTCACCTACGCCGAGCTGGCGATCCGAGCCCAGGCCGCTGCCGGTGGGCTACAGGCGCGAGGCGTCGTCGCCGGCGAGCTCGTGGGGCTGGCGCTGGCGCCGGGAGAGGACTTCGCCGCGGCGCTGCACGGATGCCTCCTCCTCGGCGCGGCGGCGGTCCCGATCGATCTTCGTCTCGGCGACACGGAACGCGAGACGCGGATGCGCGGCGTCGCCGCGCGGGTCGAGGGCCCGCTTGACGGCCCGCCGCTCGCTCGCGTCGACCAGCATCGCGCGGACGCCGTCGCCGCCGTGATGCACACCTCGGGGAGTACCGCGGCTCCCAAGCGGGTGAGCCTGACCTACGGGAACTGGCTGTGGAACGCGCTCGGCTCGGCGGTCGCGCTCGGGCTCGACGCCGCCGAGCGCTGGCTCTGCCCGATGCCGCTGGCCCACGTCGGGGGGCTGTCGATCCTGCTCCGCTCGACGATCTACGGCACCTCGGTGGTGCTGCCGGGACGCTTCGACGTCGAAGCCGTCAAGCGCGACCTGTCGGACCCCGAGCTGCGGATCACCCTTGTCTCGCTCGTGCCGACGATGCTCTCGCGCCTGCTCGATGCCGGCCTCGAGCGTCCCCCGACGTTGAGGTGGGCACTCCTCGGTGGCGGACCGATTCCTCTCGCCCTCGTTCGTCGCGCGGCCGCGGCGGGGGTGCCCATCGCCTCGACCTACGGCATGACCGAAGCGTGCTCGCAGATCGCCACCCACGGCTGGCCGCTCACCGGGGTGGAGCTGCGGGTCGCCGAAGACGGAGAGATCCTCGTGCGCGGGCCGACCGTCGCCCCTGGGGCGATCGGCCCGGACGGCTGGCTCCATACCGAAGATCTCGGGGCGCTGGACGAGCGCGGGCGGCTGACCGTGATCGGGCGGCGCTCGGACACGATCGTCACCGGCGGCGAGAACGTCGCGCCGGCCGAGGTCGAAGCGGTGCTGCTCGAGCACGAGGCGGTCGCCGACGCCGCGGTGTTCGCCCGCCCGGACGCCGAATGGGGGGAGCGCCTCGTCGCGCGCGTCGTCTTGCGTGACGACAGTGACGCGAGTCCCCAGGAGCTGCGGACGCATTGTGCGGCTCGCCTCGCATCGTTCAAGGTGCCCCAGTCCGTCGAGGTGACCGAGGCGCTGCCAAGGACGCCGGCCGGGAAGCTCCGGCGTGCCGAGCTCGTCTAGCGCGAGCCTCCGCCGTCACCCATCCCGTTCCTCCGCGCTCGCGCGCGCATCGCCGAGGCCGACTGGAGTCCCGATGTCGATGACCGGCTTCGACAGGCGCCCGGCATAGACGGGGTCGCCGCGCTCAATCGCAGCGGGGAGGACGTCGTGCCCAAAGTCGCAGGCGCGACCGAGTGGGAGCGGGGCGATCAGGTCGCGCTCGAGCACGTAGACGCCGGAGTTGATCAACGCCGGTCCGGTCGCATCCACATCCTTCTCCACGAACCTGGTGACGCGGCCGGTAGCGTCGGTCATGACCGTGCCCTTGCCCTCGGCCGAAGCTGCCTCGTGAACGGCAATGGTCGCCACGGCGCCCGAGCGCCGGTGGAGCTCGATCAGCCGATCGAGCGGCTCGTCGACGAGGACGTCTCCGTAGAGCACGATGAACGGTCCCGGCTCGAGGTGGGGAAGCGCGTTACGAACGCCGCCGGCGGTGCCCAGAAGCTCCTCTTCGACGACGACCACGATTTCGAGCGGGCCGGTGTAGCGCTCGACGAAGGCATCGACGAGCTCTGCCAGGTGATGGACATTGATCACTACCCGCTGAACCCCCTGGCGCGCGAGAAAATCGAGGTTCCGCGCCAGCAGCGGCTGGCCCCCGATGTCGACGAGGACCTTGGGCACCGATAGCCCCAGGCTCCCCAGCCGGGTGCCGCGTCCGGCGGCAAGGATCATCGCGTTCACTGCTAGCCTTGCTGCGCGCAGGCACGCGAACGAGGGCACATGGGATGACGAAGACGATCGCGATCGTGACCGGAGGAGCCGGCTTCATCGGCTCGCACGTCGTCGACATGCTGCTCGGCGACGGGCGTGAGGTGATCGTCATCGACGACCTCTCGACCGGCGATGCCGCGCGCGTCTCCGACGACGCCACGCTCGAGGTCGTCGACATCACCGACCGCGCCGCGCTCGACCGGGTCCTCGACGCGGCGCAGCCGGCCGTGATCTTCCACCTCGGCGCGCAGTCGAGCGTGACCGTCTCGGTGAAAACGCCGCAGCGCGACTGCGAGGTCAACGTGCAGGGGACGCTGAACGTCCTGCAGGCCGCCACCCGCCACCAGGCTCAGGTGATCATCACGTCGACGGGCGGGGCGCTGTACGGCAACCGCGCCCCGATTCCCACCCCCGAGACCTGGATCCCCGCCCCGATCTCGCCCTATGGGGCGTCGAAGTGGGCGGGCGAGGCCTACATGGTCACTTGGCGAGAAGCGACCGGGCTGCCGCACACCGTGTGCCGTCTCGGCAACGTTTACGGGCCGCGCCAGAGCCCCTTCGGTGAGGCCGGCGTGGTCTCCATCTTCAGTCACCGACTGTGGCAGGGCGAGGCGCCCACCTTGTTCGGCTTCGGCAAGCCGACTCGCGACTACGTGCACGTGCACGACGTGGCACGAGCCCTGCTCGCCGCCGAGGGAAGGCCGGGAACCTTCAATATCTCCGGCGGGCGGGAGACCACCGTGCAGGAGATCTTCGACGGGGTCCAGCAAGCTGCCGGCACCATGCTCGACCCCGAGCTCGCGGCGCTGCGCGAAGGCGAGCTCGAACGAAGCTGCATGGATCCGAGCCGCGCCGAGCGAGACCTCGGCTGGCGCGCCGAGATCGACCTGCTCGACGGTCTCAGTGGCACTTATCACGCGCTGATCGCCGAGTTCGAATCCGGCGTCGGCACGTCCGACGCGCGCTGAGGGCCGGCCGAGCAGACCAGCTCACTCACCTGCTCGAGCGATGCCGCTACCGCATCGGGACGAGTCGCGCCCCCCTCGGCACCCACCAGGGCAGTGCGGCAGCCCGCGGAGCTTCCGGCGAGGATGTCGGTGTCAGAGTCGCCGATCATCCATGAGCGGCAGAGGTCGAGCTCGAGCTCGTCCGCCAGCCGTGTGATGAGCCCGGGCTTCGGCTTACGACAGTCGCACCCCGCGTCGAGGTCGTGGAAGCAGTAACGGAAGGCGGTGATGGCGCAGTCGAGCGCCGCCAGGTCGCGCTGGATCCGCTCCTCGACATCCTCGAGGACGGACACGGTGACGAGGCCCCTCGCCACACCGCGCTGGTTGGAGACCACCGCGAGCACGTAGCCGGCCTGCGCGAGGCGGGCCAGGCCCGCGGTGGCGCCCGGTAGCCACTCGAAGTCGCGCGCTGAGGTGATGTACTCGTGCTCCGCGGGCCTGACGTTGAGCGTCCCGTCGCGGTCGAGAAACGCCGCCGGGACGCTCACACGACCCAAGGTTGCTCCTCGGCGAGGAGTGCCTTGAAGTAGTCGACGAGGATGTGGTTGATGACCAGGTGCATGTCCTCGACGATGCCGTAATGGTTCGAGGGCACGACGATGGCAAGGTCGACCAGGCCCGCCGCCTCGCCGCCGTCGAACCCGAGGATCCCGACAACCTGGGCGCACTGACGTTGCGCGTAGCGGATCGCGTTGAGCACGTTGGGTGAGTTACCGCTGCCCGAGATCACGATCAGTAGGTCGCCCGCGCGGATCAGGTTCTGGAGCTGCTCGCGGAACACCTGCTCATAGCCGAGATCGTTGGCCAGGGCGGTGAGCATCGCCTGATTGTCGTTGAGGCTGAGAACCCGGAAGCGGGCCATGTTGGGGCCGATCGTGTTCTTCGACAGGTCGGCCGCCATGTGGCTGGCCGTCGACGCGCTGCCTCCGTTGCCAAGCGTGAACACCTGCTTCTCGTTCTTGTATGCGCGGTAGAGCATGTCCCCGAGCTCCGTGAGCCGATCCCGGGGGAGCGAGTCGACCGCGGCGTGCAACTGCTCGAAGTACATGTCGATGTTGTTCTTCACGGTGCGTCCCTCAATCTCTTCCCAGCACCGAGATATGGGTTCCCCGGGCGGCGAAGCGGAGTGGCAGCTCGCGCAGGTCTGCCAGCGCGCCGCGGACCGCGTCCTGGCGCTCTGGTGGCGCCGACATGAGCAGGAAGCCTCCCGCGCCGGCCCCGAGGATCTTCCCGCCCGTCGCGCCGGCGGTGCGAGCGTGCTCGTACCAGGCGTCCACCGTGTCGTCGCTGATCCCGCCGGTCAGGCCGCGCTTCAGCTCCCAGTTTTCATGCAGCAGGCGGCCGAGCGAGGAGATGTCACCCGCGCCTAGGCGCTCGCGGAGCTCGTGCGCGAGATCGCGCATCTTCTTGAGGTCCGCGACGGCGGTCCCGTCCCTGACCGCGCTGCGCTGGTCGGTGAGGACGTCCGAGGCGCTGCGCTGGCGACCGGTGTAGAAGAGCAGGAGCGACCGTTGGAGCTGCTTGTAGACGTCCACCGGGCAGACGACCGGCTCTACTCGTACGCCACCCCCTCGGGGCAGGAACTCGATGAAGTTGAATCCGCCCACTGCCGCCGCATATTGGTCCTGCCGACCGATCGGCTTCCCGAGGATCTGGATCTCGATCCTCGACGCCTCCTCGGCGAGCTCGAGCGGCGGCTTGTACACCCCCTGGAAGGCATAGAGCGCGTTGAGCAGGCCGACCGTGAGCGTGCTCGACGAGCCGAGACCGGTCCCGTGAGAAGGAACGTCGGCCAGGGTGACGATGTCGACTCCTCGCGGGACGCCGGTCATCCGCATGGCCTCGCGCACGAGCTCGTGCTCGACGTGCGCGGCGCTGTCCACGATCTCGGTCCTCGAGTAGCTGACGCGGACGTCTCCCTCGAACCGGCGCGCGAGCACCACATGGATCCACTTGTCCACGCTGGTAGAGATCACGGCGCCGCCGTGCTCCTCGTAGAAGTCGGGTAGGTCCGTCCCGCCCCCGACGAAGCTGATTCTCAGTGGCGTACGCGAAACAATCATGTATGCACGACCAGCGCTGCTCGAGATTGCCTGGCCGCGCCTGTGATGCCCAGGACGATTCTAGCCAACGGGTCTGGGATTGCCGAGGCCGGTCAGGTTGCCCGAACCCGAGAAGTCGATCGTTACACTATCTGGCGTCGCATCATTTGCCGTGACACGCGGCATGAGCCGACAGCCTTGGTCGTTGCACTCGAGCAAGTCCATCGACGCCCGATCAGCCCCCGGGGGTAAGACCGGCCCCGATGCCGGCGATTTTTCATGCACGCTGACCGTCGAGCAGCTCGCCTTCGAGACCGGCATGTCGGTCCGGAACATCCGCTCGCATCAGGCGCGAGGACTGCTCGCGCCGCCCGAGGTTCGTGCCCGCGTCGGCTACTACGGGCTCGAGCACGTCTCGCAGCTCAGGCTCATCCGTGAGCTCCAGGACGAGGGGTTCAACCTCAACGGGATCAAGCGCCTCCTCGACGACACCCAGGGGACGGCCGAGCGCCTGGCGCGCTTCCGGCGGACGATCATGGCTCCCCTCGCCGTGGCGCCCGAGACCGTCACCCTGGCCGAGCTCGCCGAGCGCTTCCAGATCGAACGGAGCGCTGCACGAGACGTCCTCGCCCGAGCGCATCGCCTGGGCCTGCTCGTGCCTGTGGGCGGCGACCGCTACGAGGTGCCGGCTCCCGGCCTCCTCGCCGCCGCCGAAGAGGCGGTCAGGCGCGGCATCCCGCTGCCGGCGGCGATCGCGGTCATCGAGGAGCTCGACCGGCACAGCGATGAGGTCGCGCGGGGGTTCGTGCGGCTGTTCCTGAAGGAGGTGTGGGCGCCGTTCGTCCGCGCCGACATGCCGGAGTCGCGCTGGGCCGAGCTCGAGGAAGCGACCGAGCGGTTGCGGCCGCTCGCCTCCGAGGCGGTCCTGGCCATCTTCCACCGCCGGCTGACCGCCCAGATCGAAGCGGCGTTCGGAGAGATCGCCGAGGCGATGGCCGAGGCCAGGGATGACGGCCGCTGAGGATCCGCAAGAGCTCCGAGCGGCCATACTCGATCGCTGGGAGCGCTCGGCCCCCGGATGGGTGGCGCGACGCGAGCGGATGCGCGCCTTTGGCATGCCCGTCTCCGAGCGCATGATCGACGCGGTCTCCCCGCAGCCCGGACAGCGTCTGCTCGAGCTCGCGGCCGGCGTCGGCGACACCGGTCTCATCGCCGCCGAACGCCTCCGGCCCGGCGGGACGCTCGTGTCCAGCGACGCCACCGAGGGAATGCTCGACGCGGCGCGGGCGCGGGCGCGGGAGCTCGGCGTCGAGAACGTCGAGTTCAAGCTCCTCGAGCTCGAATGGATCGACCTGCCGATCGCCAGCGTCGACGCCGCGCTCTGCCGTTGGGGACTGATGTTCGCCCTCGATCCCGAAGCCGCACTGACCGAGACGCGGCGTGTGCTTCGCCCCGGCGGCCGGCTGGCGATCGCCGTTTGGGATGCTCCGGAACACAATCCCTGGGCCACGATCCCCACCGCCGTGCTGGTGGCGCTGGGACACATCCCGGCTCCCGACTCGTCCGCGCCGGGAATGTTCACGCTCGCCTCAGCCGGCCGGCTCGCGGACCTACTCGAAGGCGCGGGCTTCACCGAAGTGACAGTGGACGCCGTCGACTTCGAAGCGTGCCACGAATCGCTGGACGCCTACATCGAGCACACCCGTGACGTGTCACGCCAGTTCGGCGACGTCACGGGCGTCCTGTCAGAAGCCGAGCGCGAGGTGCTCCGCAATGAGATCGGGACGCTGGCGGGGCCGTTCACCTCCGGGACCGACGGAGAGCTGCACATGCCGGCCCGGTCGCTGGTCGCGGCCGCGAGCTCCTGACGCGTCCGCGTCGGGGCCAAGCCGAGAATTCCTGCTCCTGGAAGGCGCGGTGAAATTCTGCCTGCATCCTGAAATCCTGCGTTCAGCAGTGGCGCAATGGGGGGTGCGAACGCGATGATGCTTCCCCAAGGCAGCGGTGATCGCGGCCGTGGGTGGGGGAAAGGAGGGCGACCATGCCCGCAACAGGAGTCAAGAAGCTGTGCCTGGTGGGCGCGCTCACCGCCTTCGCGGCCCTCGTCCTCGCGGCGTCCGCCGCGGCCGCCATCCACGTCGTCGTCCCTGGCGAGACCTTGACGTCGGTTGCCGCCGCCGACGGCCTCAGCGTCGCGCAGCTCGCGGCGGCCAACGGGCTGCCCGCGACCGCGGAGCTCATCTCCGGGCAGACGCTCGTGATCCCGCCGCAGTCCGCCGGCGCGGTATTCGGCGACGAGGGCTCGACCGCCGTCGCAGCGCCGGCGACCGCCGACGAGGGGTCCTACGTGGTCCAACCGGGAGACACCCTCACGGCGATCGCCGAACGGGCCGGGACCACGGTCGCGAGCCTCGCGGCGGTCAACGATCTCAACCCGAATGCCTATCTGCTCATCGGCACCGTCCTCAACCTGGACGGCGTCGCCGCTACGGGTGCCGCCGCGCCCGCGAGTACGACCAACACGGCGGGCACGGGGCTGCCCCCGTACCCGACCCCCGAAACCGTCAGCTCAGGCGAGGTAGGCTCGATCGCGGCCTCGGAGGGGGTCCCCGCTTCCCTGGCCGACGCGATCGGCTGGCAGGAGAGCGGGTTCAACAACGACGAGGTGTCGCCCACCGGCGCCACCGGCGTGATGCAGATCGAGCCCAACACCTGGTCCTGGATCCAGAGCAACCTGGCGAGAGGAGAGCTCGCTCCCGCGAGCGCGCACGACAACGTGCTCGGCGGCGTTCTCCTCCTGCACCAGCTCCTGGCCGACACGGGCGGCGACGCGGCGCTCGCCGCGGCCGGCTATTACCAGGGTCTCGCCTCGGTTCGGCAATCCGGCATGTACACGTCCACGCAGGGCTACGTCAACGACGTGCTCGCGCTGCAGGGACAGTTCGGGGGGCCGTAGCCGCCTCGACATCCGTCGTGCGCCACGCGCCCGCTACGCTGCCCGCCATGTTCTATGACGACGATGCTGACCTATCACTACTGGACGGCAAGACCGTGGCCATCATCGGCTACGGCTCCCAGGGCCACGCCCATGCCTTGAATCTGAAGGACTCGGGGGTGGACGTCGTAGTCGGCCTGCGGTCGACGTCGTCTAGCGTCGCCAAGGCCAAGGAGCACGGACTCGAGGTTTCAGATCCCGCCGACGCGGCCAGCCGGGGCGACGTGGTGATGATGCTCACCCCTGATGAGCTTCACAGCCAGGTGTGGGAGTCGGGCGTGAGTGACGGGATCGCCCCCGGCAACCTCATCCTCTTCGGGCACGGCTTCTCCATCCACTACGAGCAGATCGTGCCGCCCGCGGAGGTCGACGTCGCCCTCGTGGCCCCGAAGGGCCCCGGCCACCTCGTCCGCCGCCAGTTCCTCGAAGGCTCGGGCGTGCCCGCCCTCGTCGCCGTTCAGCAGGACGCGACGGGGAATGCCCTCGCGCTCGCCCTCGCCTACGCCAAGGGCATCGGAGCCACGCGCGGAGGCGTGATCGAGACCAGCTTCAAGGACGAGACCGAGACCGACCTGTTCGGCGAGCAGGCCGTTCTCTGCGGCGGGGTGACCGAGCTCGTCCGCGCCGGCTACGAGACGCTCGTGGGTGCGGGCTACGATCCCCGCCTCGCCTACTTCGAGTGTCTCCACGAGCTCAAGCTCATCGTCGACCTGATGTACGAGAAGGGCATCGCGGGGATGCGCTATTCGATCTCGAACACGGCCGAGTACGGCGACCTCACCCGCGGCAAGCGCGTGATCGGCGCGGAATCGCGCGCCGCCATGGCCGAGCTGCTGGCCGAGATCCAGTCCGGCGCCTTCGCCCGCGAGTGGATCGCCGAGAACCGGGCCGGGCAGGAGAACTTCAAGCGGATGCGCGAAGAGCAGGCCGGCCACCAGGTCGAGGTCGTGGGCCGCGAGCTCCGCTCGCAGATGGACTGGATCGACACCGAGTTCCACGAGTAGGGGCAATCGGCTGGCGCCGATTGCCTGGGCGCATTTGGCAGAGCCAAATGCGCCGGGCGTGGCGTGGTCCGGCGGGCCTGTGCGCATAAACGACTCCCTCGGTCGCTAAAGAACACACCCTCCACTCGGGGGGTCCGGCCGGGCCGCGCGCCCCGGCCAGCTACACTCCGTGACCTGGCTGTCGTGACTGGCGCGTTAAGGTGGAGCATGCCACCGGGGAGCGACTGCCTCCGCTAGAGCCGCGCGCCTGGGCATGCACACCCTCTAACTTCGAGGAGCGACATGTCCCAGACCCTTGTGAAGATCCCCGACGCATTGAAGCCCGCGGATGGGCGCTTCGGATCCGGTCCCTCCCGCGTCCGGCCCGAGCAGCTTGCACACCTCGCCGGCGCGGGGGCGGCGCTGATTGGCACCTCCCACCGGCAGGCCCCGGTCAAGCAGCTCGTGGGCCGCGTGCGCAGCGGCCTGCGCGAGCTCTTCTCGCTCCCCGACGGCTACGAGGTCGTGCTCGGCAATGGCGGCACCACGGCATTCTGGGACACCGCGGCGTGCGGTCTGGTCCGCGAGCGGGCGCTACATCTCGTCTACGGAGAGTTCTCCTCGAAGTTCGCCGGGAGCACGGGCGGCGCGCCCTTCCTGCGTAACCCGCTCGTGATCAGCGCGGAAGCGGGAGATGCGCCCGAGCCGGTCGCCGACCCCGACGCCGATGTCGTGGCCTGGGCCCACAATGAGACCTCGACCGGGGTCATGGTTCCGGTGACGCGACCGGCGGGCTCGGAAGGCGCGCTCATCCTCATCGACGCCACCTCGGGAGCCGCCGGCCTGCCGGTAGACGTCTCGCTCGCCGATGCCTATTACTTCGCCCCCCAGAAGGGCTTCGCCTCCGATGGCGGTCTGTGGTTGGCCTTGCTCAGCCCGGCCGCGCTCGAGCGGGTCGCCGAGCTCGCCGAGCAGCGACCCTCGGCCACCGGCGCGCCACGCTGGATCCCCGACTTCCTCTCGCTCCAGATCGCGCTCGAGAACTCGGTAAAGGACCAGACCTACAACACGCCGGCCATCGCCACCCTGTTCCTCCTCGCTGACCAGATCGAATGGATGCTCGCCCGCGGCGGGCTCGAGGGCATGGTCGCCCGCACGACCGCGTCATCGAGTCACCTGTACGGGTGGGCCGAGGCCGGATCGCACACCACCCCGTTCGTCGCCGATCCCGCCAAGCGCTCCCTCGTCGTCGGCACGATCGACTTCGACGACGCCGTCGACGCGGCGGCGGTGGCGGCGACGTTGCGCGCGAACGGGATCGTCGATGTCGAGCCCTACCGCAAGCTCGGACGCAACCAGCTCCGGATCGCCATGTTCCCCGCAACCGACCCGTCCGATGTCGAGGCGCTGACCGCATGCATCGACTTCGTTGTGGAGCGGGAGCGATGAGCGCGGGGAGCGAAAGCGCCCAGCCCCGCGTACTGGTCGCCGAGGCGATCGGCGACTCCGGCATCGCGCTGCTGCGCGAGCACTTCGACGTCGACGTCGGCGCCGACTGGACGCGTGAGCAGCTCGCCGAGCGGATCGGCGAATACGACGGCATCCTCATTCGCTCGGCGACCAAGCTCGACGCCGAGCTCCTCGGGCGGGCGACGCGCCTGCGCGCGGTCGGGCGCGCCGGTGTCGGAGTGGACAACGTTGACGTCGCCACCGCGACCAAGCGCGGCATCGTTGTGGCCAATGCGCCGCAGTCCAATGTCGTCACCGCCGCCGAGCACACCATGGCGCTGCTGCTGGCTCTGGCCCGCAACGTGCCGCAGGCCCACGCCTCCCTCACCGCGGGCAAGTGGGAGCGCTCGAAGTTCTCCGGCGTCGAGCTCTACGACAAGTCGCTGGGCATCCTCGGCTTCGGGCGCATCGGACAGCTCGTCGCGCAGCGGGCGCGCGCCTTCGGCATGGACGTGATCGCCTTCGATCCCTTCGTCTCCGCCGAGCGTTACCGCGAGCTCGGCGTCGAGAAGGCGCAGTCCTCGGATGAGCTGTATGCGGTCGCTGACTTCATCACGCTCCATCTGCCCAAGACCCCCGATACCGAGGGCTGGCTGGACGCGGAAGCGCTCGCCAAGTGCAAGGACGGCGTCCGGATCCTCAATGTCGCCCGCGGCCCGCTCGTCGTCGACGAGGACTTGCAGGCGGCGCTCGATTCGGGCAAGGTGGGCGGCGCCGCGCTCGACGTGTTCCGCACCGAGCCCGTGACCGAGCATCCGCTCTTCGGGTACCCCAACGTGATCGTGACTCCGCACCTCGGAGCGTCGACCGCGGAGGCCACCGACCGGGCGGGCTATCAGGCGGCCGAGCAGGTGGTGGCAGCGCTCACGGGGGGCGTCGTCTCGAGCGCGGTCAACGTGCCGGCGATTCCCGCCGAGGATCAGGATGTCCTCGGCCCCTTCGTGCCCCTCTGCCGGTCACTGGGCCGGATCGCGGTGGCGCTAGCGGAGGGCTCGTCGGTGGACCGGGTGGTGGTTGAGTTCCTCGGCCGGGTCGCCGAGCGGGACACACGGCTGCTGGCCATCCAGGTTCTCCTCGGCGTGCTGGGCGGTCACACCGAGGAGGAGGTCAACGCGGTCAATGCACCGACGATCGCCGAGGAACGCGGGATCGAGATCGTCGAGACCAAGCGCGTCAACGCCCGCGACTACACCGACCTGATCAGGGTGGCGCTGACCAGTGGAAATACGACAGTGCGCGTCGTCGGGACGAACCTAGGCCAGCGCAATCGTCCCCACCTCCTCGAGGCCTGGGGCCAGCGCTTCAACGTCCAGCTCGAGGACCACATCACCCTGTTCCTCTACCGCGACCTCCCGGGTATGCTCGGGCGCGTCGGCACCGTGTTCGGCGAGGGCGGAATCAACATCGTCTCCGCTGCCGTCGGCCGTCAGCCCGGCGGCACCGCGCCCGAAAACGGCGGCCTCGCGGCGATGGCGATCACCACCGACGTGGGCGTCCCGCGCGACCTCGTCGACGAGATCGCCTCGGGCGAGGGGTTTGAGGCTGGGCACAGCGTGACGCTTTGAGGCCCGGAGCCGCTCAGAGGTAGATGTCGGGCCACGGCGCGCCGTCGGCCACCGCGCCCTGCTCGATCTGCTCGAGCGTCTCGTCGGTGCGACGGTCGGCGACCATCGCCTCGAGCGCATCGGCGATGGTGGGCGCCCAGACACGGCGCACGACGGCTGCGCGGCCGGTCTCGTCTTCGAACTCGGCCCAGTCGAGCGCGACCCGAGCGCGGTCGTCCTCCGGCGCGTCCGGCGGCATGGCCTCCGAGCCCTCGAACAGGGTGATCTGCGCCCGCCACCCCTGCGGACAGAGCTCGCCCATCAGGGCGCGAGCTCGCCGCTCGGCGTTGGCCGTGGCACGCGCGCGGCGTCGCCTGTGTCGCCGGGCGCGAAGGGCGATGCGGACACGCGGCACGATGCGCCCGAGGATCTCGACGGCGACCGCCGCGCCGGAGACGACGAGTCCGAGCACGACGAAGTTCTCGAGCGTCAGATTCGGCCCGTGATAATGGCCGACGTAGTACTGCACGAGGAAACCGCCGCCGCCCACCGAGGCCCCACGGGTCAGGGCCAGGACCGCGCGCTGATGCCGACGTCGTCGCACGGCATAGGAGATGCGGCGGACCAATCTCATCAGGGCTATCAAGGTACCCGGTCGGGCGCGCGCGTCAACCAATTTCTTCCGGCATATGTACAGCCCCATTGACCTCGTACACGGTGGCGCGCTACCCTCTTGCGCGATGGCATTCCGCCTCGACCTTCGACTTCTTCTCCTCCCCCCTCGGGGGGAATAGCGCGCCGGCGGCCGCAAGTAGCCGCGAACCAGCACCGAGAAGAAGCCAAGTTCGAGACCTAGAGGAGTGTCCATGACCGAGCCGTCCGATCCCAACCGAGTACTGATTTTCGATACAACGCTGCGCGACGGCGAGCAATCGCCGGGTATCTCGCTGAACACGCAGGAGAAGCTCGAGATCGCCCAGCAGCTCGCGCGCCTGGGCGTCGACGTGATCGAGGCGGGCTTCCCGATCACCTCGCCCGGCGACTTCGAGGCCGTGCAGGCGATCTCTCGCACGGTGGAGGGGCCAGTGATCGCCGGTCTGGCGCGAACCCACGTCGGCGATATCGACGCCGCCTGGAACGCGGTCAAGGACGCCGCGCGGCCGCGGATCCACACGTTCATCTCGACTTCGGACATCCATATCCAGTATCAGCTCCAGACTACGCGCGAGGATGTCAAGGGCCAGGCGCGGGCGGCTGTCGCCCACGCCAAGGAGTACCTCGACGACGTCGAGTTCTCGCCCATGGATGCGACCCGCGCCGAGGTCGAGTTCACCGCCGAGGTCTGCCAGATCGCGATCGACGAGGGTGCGACGACGATCAACATTCCCGACACCGTGGGTTACGCGATGCCCCACGAGTACACGGCCTATCTGGAAAAGCTCTACGAGCTCGTACCCGATCTGCGCGGCGTGGTCCTCTCGGTCCATTGCCATGACGACCTCGGTCTGGCGGTGGCGAACTCGTTCGCCGGCTTGCTGGCCGGTGCTCGCCAGATCGAGTGCGCGATCAACGGCATCGGCGAGCGGGCGGGGAACGCCTCGCTCGAGGAGATCGTGATGCTGCTCCACACGCGCCGCGCCGACATCGGCCTGTACACGGGCGCGGTCACGCAGGAGATCTCCCGCACCTCGCGGCTGGTCTCGCGCTTGACCGGCTACGCCGTCCAGCCGAACAAGGCGATCGTCGGACGCAACGCCTTCGCGCACGAGTCGGGCATCCACCAGGACGGCGTCCTGAAGGAGCGCACGACCTACGAGATCATGGACGCGACGACGGTCGGCCTGGAGGCGAACTCGATCGTGCTCGGCAAGCACTCGGGCCGCCACGCGCTCCAGCAGGCGCTCGCCGAGCTCGGCTTCGAGGTCTCGGGACAGGCGCTGAACGTGGCCTTCAAGCGCTTCAAGGAGATCGCGGACAAGAAGAAGCAGGTCACAGCGATGGACCTCGAGGCGTTGGTCACGGACGAGCTGCGCGAGGAGATCACCGGCTACCAACTCGAGTGGTTCGACGTTGAGGCGTCCTCGCGACGCCCGCCTCACGCGACCGTCGGGGTCCGCACCCCGGCCGGCGATGAGGTCACCGGCTCGTTCACCGGGGACGGCCCGGTCGACGCGATCTTCCACGCCATCAACACCGCCACGGGCCACGACGCCCGGCTCAGGGAGTTTCGCGTCGACGCAGTGACGGGCGGCCAGGACGCGCTCGGCGAGACATCGGTGGTGCTCGAGCTCGGCGGCGTGACCGGGTCGGGACAGGGCGTATCGACCGACATTCTCGAGGCCGCGGGCCGCGCCTACGTGCGCGCCCTCTCGAACGCCGCCCGCCGCCAGGGCATCGCCGCCGAGGCCGAGGCGGCCACGGCGGCCGCGGCCGCGTCGGTCAGCACCCCCTGACGCCGACCGCGGCGGCTGCCTTCACCCCTCGCCGGCTACCGTCAGGCCCTGGCGGTAGCCGGCGGCGAGCACCAGTCCGCGCGGCTCGGGATCCATGAAGTCGCCGCCCATGGCGGCGGCGCTTTCCAGGTTGGGGTGAACCGTGCGCACGACGGCTCCCCGCCGGCGGAGGGTGAGGGCTTCGATCGAGACCGCCGACCTCGCGAGATTACGCGCGACCGCGAGCAGCGCCTGAGCGCCTCGGACGCCGGCGGTCGGGTTCAGGCAGAGGACGTGGGTGTCCCGGGTGACGGGAGCGGCGTCGAGGTTCGTCGCACTCCAGACGCCCCCGTCGACATACTCACGGCCCGCGATCTCGACGGGCGCGAACAACCAGGGGACGCTGCACGATGCCTCGACCGCCTCGGCGACGGTAGCGGGCGGCGCGCCCGGGCTCCCGAACACCGTCCGGCGCCCGCGCTTGCGATCGACGCACGCTACTCGCAGCCGCCCGTCGAAGCGCGCACCGTACTCGGCGACACGCCCCCGCAGGTCGGACAGCGTCGCGTGGGGGCGAGGAATGGCGGCGAGCATCGCGGCGCGCATCAGGGCGCCGGCCGGGGCGCTGGCCGCGAGCGCCAGCGGCGCCAACGGACTCCACGCCGCGAGCGCCATCCCGCCGGCACGGCGGGCACCGGTGAGCACCCCGAGCACCAGCGCGCTGGCGGGGTGGGCGCTCGCCAGTTCGATGTCGGTTCCCAGCGTGCTCGGCCGCCGCGGCGAGCGTCCAGCGGCGAGGTGAGCGGCGACGATCGACCCGGCCGACGTTCCCACGAACGCTTCGCATTCGCGCAGGTCGAGGCCGGCCGCGTCCTCGATGCCGGCGAGGACGCCCATCATCCAAGCTTCGCCGAGGATGCCGCCGCCGCCGAGAACGATGACATCGGGCCGGAGAAGCATGCGGTTGAGGCTACAGCCGCGACGTCAGGGTCCGCCGCGGGCAGTGTGTGAATCCCCGTGCTAGCACGGTGGTACGACCGAAATGATGGCGTTACGGTCGAGCTCGACGGGGTTGATTTGTGCGGAAGGCCTGCGGGCCTTGAAAGGGACTGACATGGCTAAGCGGACCCGGCGCGCGGGCGCGCGAAAAGCCGGGCTGGGCTGCGGCGCGTCGCGCATGCTGGCGACCGGTCTCGCGATCGCGGCGAGCGGTGTCGCTGCGGGACCCGCGAGTGCGGGTTCGGGGTCGACGACGATCTTTGCGTGTTATTCGGACTCGACGGATGCGTTGTCGTATCTGAAGCCGCCGGCGACGTCGTGTCCGTCGGGGTCGACGAAGATCTCGTGGGCTGAGATTGGGCCGCAGGGTGCGCAGGGTAAGGCTGGCGCGCAGGGCGCGCAGGGTAAGTCGGGTGCCAACGGTGCGCAGGGCGCACAGGGTGAGGCGGGCGCGCAGGGTGGACAGGGTGCCCAGGGTAGGTCGGGTGGCGCCGGGGCGCAGGGCACGCCGGGTCAGTCGGGTACAGCGGGCGCTCAGGGCACGACGGGCGCGAACGGTCCACAGGGTGCGACAGGCGCTCGAGGTGCCACCGGCCCGCAGGGCGGGACCGGTGCTACCGGCGGTCAAGGCGCCACCGGGCCGCAGGGTGCGACGGGTGCCATGGGCGCTCAAGGTACGACCGGTCCGCAGGGCGCGACCGGGCCCCAGGGCATTCCCGGCGCTGTCCAGGCGGCGTACGACTACGTGAAGAGCTCGCCCAGCATCCCCCCTGACACCACGATGGTGGTCGCGAGGTTCAGTCCCACCGGCCCTGGCTACTTCGTCGTCACAGACACGACCGATATCGGCATGCCCAAGACCAATGCATCGTGCTGGCTGGCGGAGCTTAGGAGTGACGAGCACCTGGTCAGCATTACCCCGCCGGTCGAGAACTTCGATCCAGGCAACTCACGCACCGCGCCGCTCACCGTGACCGGAGACGTCCTTGCCGGCGCCGGCAGCCCGATCTGGATCGAGTGCAAGAACGACGGGAGCGTCTCCAGCGACCCGTACCAATCCGAGCTCACGGCCGTGCAGGTGAATGGGATTTCGAGCGAGGTCAGCAAGCGGCCTGCTCAGCGGTTCACGCGATCCGCGCACGCGCCGGGGCTGAGGTAGCGTGATGGCCGGCTCTGGGCTGATGGGGCGGTTGGTGGCGACGGGTTTGGTGGCGATCGCGGCGAGTGGTGTGGCGTCGGCGCCGGCGAGTGCCGGTTCGGGGTCGGGGTCCGCGACGATCTTTGCGTGTTATTCGGATTCGACGGATGCGTTGTCGTATTTGAAACCGCCGGCGACGTCGTGTCCGTCGGGGTCGACGAAGATCTCGTGGGCTCAGACTGGTGCGCAGGGTGCGCAGGGTGCCGAAGGTAAGGCGGGGGCGCAGGGCGCGCAGGGCGCCACTGGGGCGCAGGGCGCGCACGGGGCGCAGGGTGCGCCGGGTGCCACTGGCGCGCAGGGCGCGCTGGGTGCCACTGGGGCGCAGGGCGCACAGGGCGCGCAGGGGGCCACCGGTGCGCAGGGTAGGGCGGGCGCGGCCGGTCCGCAGGGCGCGATGGGCGCCACCGGTGCGCAGGGCGCACAGGGCAGGATTGGTGCCACGGGCGCTCAGGGTGCCACCGGTCCGCAGGGCGCGAATGGAACCACGGGGGCCCAGGGGGCCACCGGACCGCAGGGAGCGACCGGGCCCCAGGGAGCTCCCGGTGCTGCCCAAGGGTTCTACGTCTACGAGACGAGCGGAGTCGCAATCGCTGCTAGCACCACGTCGGTCGTCGCGACGTTCATCCCGTCTGACCCCGGCGACTTTGTCGTGACAGCCACGGCCGATATCCACATGCCCCGGACGAATGCATCGTGCTGGCTGGACGACGTGAGTGGTCGTAGCGGACGCCAGTACAGCTCCACTCCGACGGTCGAGAACTTCGACGCAGGCCACTCGCGCACCGCGCCGTTGACCATGACTGGGGACTTCGACGTCCTTGCTGGAAGCGTCGTCCGCGTTCTCTGCAGGAACGACGGCAGCTTGTCGGAGCCCATGTACCACGCCGAGGTCACGGCGGTGCAGGTGAATGGGATTTCGAGCGAGGTCAGCAAGCGGCCTGCTCAGCGGTTCACCCGACCGGCGCACGCGCCAGGGCTGAGGTAGCGTGATGGTTAAGCGAGGCGGGAGTGCTAGTGGTCGGAGGATTGGGTCGCGTAGGCGGTTGGTGGCGACGGGTTTGGCGGCGATGGCGGCGAGCGGTGTAGTGGCGGCGCCGTCGAGTGCGGGTTCGGGGTCGACGACGATCTTTGCGTGTTATTCGGATTCGACTGATGCGTTGTCGTATTTGAAGCCGCCGGCGACGTCGTGTCCGTCGGGGTCGACGAAGATCTCGTGGGCCGAGGCTGGGCCGCCGGGTGCGCAGGGTAAGGCTGGGGCGCAGGGCGCGCAGGGCAAGTCGGGTGCGAACGGGGCGCAGGGCACGCAGGGCGCTCAGGGCGAGGCGGGCGCCACCGGTGCCCAGGGCGCCCAGGGCGCGCAGGGCGCCACCGGGGTGCAGGGTGCGCAGGGTAAGGCTGGTGCCACCGGGGCTCAGGGTGCGACGGGCGTGCTCGGTCCGCAGGGCGCGACGGGCACTGCCGGTCCGCAGGGGGCACTGGGCACTGCGGGTACCGCAGGCGCTAGGGGTGCCACCGGCCCGCAGGGCGCGACCGGTACTAGGGGCGGGCAGGGGGCCACCGGTCCGCTGGGCGCGACCGGGCCCGAGGGCGCTCCCGGCGCTGCCAAGGGGTACTACCGCTACGTGACGAGCAGCGTGACGATTCCCGCTCCCGATCCGACCGTCGTCGCGACATTCGCTCCCTCCAACCCTGGCGACTTTGCCGTCACAGACACCACGGATGTCGCCTTTCCTTCGTCTCCCGCTGTCAGCACGCGGTGCTGGCTTAACGCCGTGGCTAGTAACGGAGACCAGAAGAGCTCGACTCCGCAGGCGGAGAACAGCCAATCAGGTCCCGCGCGCACCCTGCCGTTCACCGTCACCGGGGACTTCAATCTTCTCGCCGGAAGTCAGATCCAGGTCCTCTGCTCCACCAATGAGGCAACGCCGGACACGGCGCACTACTCCGAGCTGACGGCGATGCAGCTGAGTGGTATCTCGAACGCATTTGGCAATCAGCTCGCTCACAGGTTCACTCGGGCGGCAAACGCGGCGGGGCTGGGGTAGCGCGAAACTATGGGCCTGTGGGCCCTGCGATGAAAGGGGCTGGGATGGCGAGGCGGGATGGGCGGACCGGGCGTGTTGGTCGGCGGAAGGTTGGGTCGGGTAGGGGCGGGTCGCGTAGGCGGTTGGTGGCGACGGGTTTGTGGCGATCGCAGCGGGGCGCAGGGCACCATTGGGGCGCAGGGCGCCACGGGCGCCGTGTCCGGGCTCGCTTACTACGAGACCAGCCAGCAACCGAGTCTGTCGCCGGGCAGGTGGACGGTGGTGGACGCAATTCTTCCACCGTCCTCGGCCACGGCGTACACGGTCACCGCTACGACGGACGTCCGCAACAACGTTGCCACCGGCACGAACGACCCGGGCTGCCGCATCGTTGTCTCTTCGTCCGGCGGCTCGTACAACCCCACCCCGACCATGTTCGGGTTCCTGGGCAGTAAGGTTTCCATGACCGACATCACCGACACCGGTGCGGTGGGGGTTGCTCCTGATGGGTTGATCCTCGACGAGTGCTACGGCCCGACGTCTGACCAGGCCTTCACCGCACAGATGAGCGCGACGCGGGTCACGGAGGCGGCGGTCGGTTACAACGCTCGTCGGAGTATCGAGCACAAGTTCGTTCCGGCGCCGAAGGCGGACCCAAGGACGGCACGGGGACCCAAGCCCTGAGCGGTTGGTTTACCGGAATTGCGTGGATTACTGCGGATCCGGTTGACCTGCCGAACCGATGACGTTAGGGTGGCGCCCGAAGGTCATGGCGACGACATGCGCCTCGCGTGTGAGGTCATGGCAGTGCTTTAGCAGGGTTGGCGCTTGGGAAAACGGGCCTGCGGGCCTTGGGACCGAAGGGGCTGAGATGGATAAGCGGAGCGGGCGTGCTGGTCGGCGAAAGGTCGGGTCGGGCAAGGGCGGCTCGCGCAGGCGGAAGGTGGCGACGGGTCTGGTGATCGCGGCAAGCGGGGTCGCCGCCGCGCCGGCGGGTGCGGCGTCGACGACGATCTTTGCCTGCTATTCGAACAAGACTGATGCGCTTTCGTATCTGGTGCCACCGGCGACCACCTGTGCGTCGGGTTCGACCGAGATCTCTTGGAGTGAGACCGGACCGCAGGGCCCGCAAGGCGCTCAGGGCGCTCAGGGCGCTCAGGGCGCGGCGGGCAAGGGGGGCGCGCAGGGCAAGGTCGGTGCTCAGGGCGCGACCGGCGCGCAGGGCGCGACCGGTGCCGCCGGCGCGCAGGGCAAGGCCGGTGCTCAGGGCAAGAGCGGCACCGCCGGCCCCCAGGGCGCGACCGGCGCGCAGGGCGCGACCGGCGCCCAGGGTGCCACCGGCGCCGTGTCCGGGCTCGCCCAGTACACGACCAGCCCGAAGCCGACATTGGATTCGGATGTCTACGCGGTCGTGGACGTAGTCACGCCGCCTTTCTCGAACACGGCGTACACCGTCACAGCGACGACGGATGTCTACGACCTCGCGGGGGTCACCCACTCGGACTACCCGGGCTGCCGCATCGTCGCGTACGACGCCGCCAAGAGCACCTCCAAGTCGGCGAGCTCCACTCCGCCCATGTTCGGGTTCCTGAACAGTAAGGGCGTCGACATGACCGACATCACCGACACCGCTACGGTGAATTTGTCTCCCGATGGGTTCATCTACGACGAGTGCTACGGAGACAACGGCCAGAACAATGACGAGGTCTACGCCGTTCAGATGACCGCGACGCGGGTCGCGCGGGCCGTCGCCACGACCAACGTTCGCCGGAGTATCGAGCACAAGTTCGCCCCGGCTCCGACCGGCGCCCGAGTGACCGGACGCGGGCCCAAGCAGTAAACGTCGGTCAGAGCGCCGGCGGGTCACTCGATGGCGTGGTGGGACGCCCAGCGAGGACGGGGAGCTGTGGGAGCAGCCCGCCGGCGACGGGCTCTGACATGCATCGCGGCGAGGTTCGCACGGTCGACTTCGATCCAGTCCGCGACCTGAAGCCGCCAGGCGCCATCCCGCGGTGATCGTCTCAAACGACGAGGCGGACAAGACTGCGCAACGCCTCGGTCGTGGCGTCCTGACCGTCGTCCCGATCACGTCAAACGTGCAGCGCGTCCACCCCTTCCAGGTGCTCCTGCCCGCCGGCGCCGCCGGTCTGAGGACCGACTCAAAGGCGCAGGCTAAGCAAGTCCGCGCCGCCGCGATTCGGACGCATCGGCAAGCCACTCGGCGAACTGCCCGAACAACCGTGCGAAAAGTCACGGTAAGGATTCATGGGACGCTGTCGCGAAACTCCCCGGGCCGTTCAAATTTGGCGTTGTCGGCGGCCTCCTAACGCCCTCGGCGAGGACACCGTGACAGATTCGAGATCAGCTCGGCCGCGGAACTCGGGGTCGTGCTACATAACCCCCCAACATTTGGGGCAAACGCAGCACACCACCCCCCTTACCGGGCCGGATCCGATCGGCTGCCGCGGAATTCGGGGTCGTGCTACTTAGCCTCATGGGATACGAGAACTCGGCACGACCGTACGTGATAACGTACGGCCGTATGCCAGGCACCGGTCTCGCCGTGGAGCGCTCGGACCCCCTCGGGCCACGCATCCGTGCGCTGCGCGAGGCGATGGGACTGTCGCTGCGTGACCTGTCGCTGCGCTCTGGCGTGAGCGCGCCGATGCTCTCGCAGGTCGAGCGCGGAGAGACCAGCCCGACGATGCACATCGCCGCTCGGATCTCCGCCGGCCTCGAGCTGCGGCTCTCGCAGTTGCTCCGCCTCGACGAGGACGGCGCCGTTACCGTCGTCCGCCGCGGCGAGCGACGCCAGGGCCCGGCGCGCGCGAAGGGCCACCGCTACGAGATTCTCACCCCGCCGCTACCCGGGCAGCGCGCCGAGCTCTCGTGCCACACGCTCGCGGCCGGTGGAGTCACGGGCGGCCCTGGCGACCCTCCGATGCACGAGCCCGGCAGCCGGGAGACGGCGCTGATCGAGTCCGGAGCGGTGGTGCTGGCCTGCGACGGCCAGCGCTACGAGCTCGCCGCCGGCGACTGCGTGACCTTCGACGCCGACCTTCCCCATCACTTCGAGAATTCCGGACCCGAGGAGGCCACGCTGCTGGCGATCGTCAGCGCGGGCCTGAGGAGGAGCTAACAGCCAAGCCATGCCCAAGTCACTGTTCGACAAGATCTGGGAGGCCCACGAGGTCGCTCCCGGCCTGATCTACATCGACCTGCACCTCGTCCACGAGGTCACGAGCCCCCAGGCGTTCGACGGCCTGCGCCTCGCCGGCCGGAAGGTGAGGCGCCCCGATCGCACGCTCGCCACCGCCGACCACAACGTTCCCACCGACGGGACCCCAGTCGCGGCGCGGATTCGCGACGAGCTATCCCGCGTCCAGGTCGAGACGCTCGAGCGCAACTGCGCGGAGTTCGGCGTCCCCATCTACTCGCTCGGCTCCGACCGCCAGGGGATCGTCCACGTAATCGGCCCCGAGCTCGGCGTCACCCAGCCGGGGATGACGATTGTGTGCGGCGACTCGCACACCGCTACCCACGGCGCCTTCGGAGCGCTCGCGTTCGGGATCGGGACGAGCGAGGTCGAGCACGTGCTGGCGACGCAGTGCATGGTCCAGTCCAAGCCACGCTCGATGGTGATCCGCTACGAGGGCGACCTCGGCTACGGCGTGACGGCCAAGGACCTGATCCTGGCGACGATCGGCGAGATCGGAGTCGACGGTGCGGTCGGCCACGTGGTCGAGTACGCCGGGCCGGCGATCGAGGCCCTGTCCATGGAGGGGCGGATGACCGTCTGCAACATGACGATCGAGGGCGGCGGCCGGGCCGGCATGATCGCCCCGGACGAGACCACGTTCGAGTTCGTCGCCGGCCGCCCCGCGGCGCCGGCTCAGGTTCCCGACGAGTGGCGCGAGCTCCGCACCGACGAGGGAGCGACGTTCGACCGCGAGCTGGTGATCGACGCGGCGGCACTCAGCCCGATGGTCACCTGGGGGACCAACCCCGGGATGGTGATCGGAGTCGCCGACAGTGTCCCGGTTGCCGAATCCGAACAGGATGAGCGCGCGCTCGAGTACATGGGCCTCGAGGCGGGCACGCCGGTCCAGGAGATCGCGCTCGACCGGGTCTTCATCGGCTCGTGCACGAACTCGCGGATCGGCGACCTGCGGGCCGCCGCCGAGGTGGTGACCGGCCGCCGGGTCGCCGACAGCGTCTACGCGATGGTCGTCCCGGGGTCTCAGCAGGTGAAGGCCCAGGCCGAGCGCGAGGGGCTCGACGAGATCTTCCGCCGCGCCGGGTTCGACTGGCGCGGCGCCGGCTGCTCGATGTGCCTGGGTATGAACCCCGACGTCCTCAAGCCCGGTGAGCGCTGCGCCTCGACCTCGAACCGGAACTTCGAGGGACGCCAGGGGCAGGGAGGGCGCACGCACCTCGTCTCCCCGCAGATGGCCGCCGCCGCGGCCATCGAGGGGCGGTTCGTCGACATCAGGGACTGGGAGGCCGCCAAGGCATGAAAGCGATCGAGACCATCACCGGCCGCGTCAGCGTGCTCAACCGAGACGACGTCGACACCGACCAGATCATCCCCAAGCAGTTCCTCAAGCGGGTCGAGCGCACCGGCTTCGGGCAGTTCCTGTTCTACGACTGGGCCAAACAGTCCGGCTGGGATCTCCCTCGCAATCCGATCCTCGTCGCGGGGCGCAACTTCGGCTGCGGCTCGAGCCGCGAGCACGCCCCCTGGGCGCTCGAGGACTACGGGTTTCAGGCGATCATCGCGCCGAGCTTCGCCGACATCTTCCGCTCCAACTGCACGAAGATCGGTCTGCTGCCGATCCCGCTGACGGTCGAGGAGTGCGCGGCGATTCGCGAGGCGGGCGAGGCCCAGGTCGACCTCGCCGCGCAGGAGGTGCGCTGGCCCGGAGGGACCGCCACGTTCGAGATCGACCCCGAGATCAAGCACCGACTGCTGGGCGGCCTCGACGACATCGCGCTCACCCTCGCTCAGGGCGAGGCCATCGAAGCCTACGAGCGCGACGGCGAGCGTCCCGGTCCGGTGACCACGGCGTTATGAGCCCGGCAGGCGAGGCGAGCTCGCCACAGGCGAGCTCGCAAGGGAGCCGCCCGAAGGGCGGCCCGGACTGGGACGCGGCCACCTATGACCGCGTCTCCGATCCGCAGCTCGGCTGGGCGCTCGAACAGCTCGATCGGATGGACCTGCAGGGAGACGAGGTCGTGCTCGACGCGGGCTGCGGGTCTGGCCGCGTGACCGCGCTCCTCGCCGACCGAGTCCCGCGCGGAGGCGTGTACGCGGTCGATGCCGCGCCGTCGATGGCCGAGCACGCTCGCAGCGCGCTCCGTGAACGGGCGACCGTGCTGTGCCAGGATCTCGTCGAGCTCGACCTGCCCGAGCCGGTAGACGCCGTGTTCTCGAACGCGACCTTCCACTGGATCCCCGATCACGAGCGGCTGTTCGCGGTGCTCCACGGGGCCCTCAGGCCCGGAGGCCGGCTTGTGGCCCAGTGCGGCGGGATCGGGAACATCGACGCGTTCCGGACCACCGCGGATTCGGTCGCTGCCGAGGAGCCCTTCGATCACTACTTCGTGGGCTGGCGCAAGCCGTGGAACTACGCGGGCCCCGAGGAGACGGTCGCGCGCCTCGAGCACGCCGGGTTCCGCGAGGTGAAGTGCTGGCTCGAGCCCAAGCGCGTCGAGCTCGCCGATCCGCGTCCGTTCATCCAGACGGTGTGTCTGGTGCGCCACCTCGACCCGCTCCCCGAGGGGCTCCGCGGGCCGTTCCTCGACCGCGTGCTGGCCCGGACGGGGACGCCCCTGATCTTGCACTATGTCCGCCTGAACATGACCGCGACCCGGGGAGTCGGCCCGGACGCACAGACCGCGGACATTGACACACGGCTAAAGCTGGAATAAATTGCCTCGATCGCAAGGAAGTCGTGCGGGCAACTACAAGGTCGTGGAGGGATGTAATGTCATTTGGAACACCCCGACCGGGGCGGCGCACCGTTCTGGTCTTGATCGCCATTGGCCTGATGGCTGGCCTGGGACTGTCGTCGGCGCTGGCGGCCTCGACGTCACCGTTCCGAATCGGCGCCGTGCCTCAGACCCCGGCGGGCGCTAGAGACGCCGGGGCCCTGCCCGCATCCACGACGCTGTCGATCCTCGTCACCCTCACTCCCCGCGATCCCGCGGGACTGGCCAGCTACGCCTCGGCCGTCTCCACCCCCGGTTCGAGCGTCTACCGCCACTACTTGACGGTGAGCCAGTTTCGCCAGCAGTTCGGCCCGACGAAAGCGCAGATCGACGCGGTCCTCGCTTCGCTGCGCGCACACGGACTCGATCCCGGAGCGGTCTCCGCGAACGGAATGGTGATCCCCATCTCGGCCAGCGCCACGAATGTGGCCAAGGCTCTCTCGACCTCGTTTGAGCAGGTGCGGCTCGCCTCCGGACGGACCGCGTATGCCAACACCCGAGCGCCGCAGTTCGACGCGTCCGTCGGCGGACTCATCGAGGGCGTGATCGGGCTGAACACGCTGACGCAAGCGGATCGGCAATCGATCGAGTTCCCCCATGGCCCGCGGGCGCATGCTCTGAGCGCGGTTCCGCACGTGGTGACCGGTGGCCCGCAGCCCTGCTCAGCGGCGTCGAGCGACGGGTCCGCCAATGACGCCTACACCGCCGACCAACTCGCCTCCGCCTACCGGTTCTCCAGCCTCTATGGTGCCGGCGACCTCGGCGCGGGCCAAACGGTTGCTCTGTTCGAGCTCGAGCCAAATCTCACATCCGACATCTCGGCCTACCAGTCGTGCTATGGGACGAGTGCCACCGTCACCTATCTCAAGGAGGACGGAGGCGCCGGATCGGGCGCCGGCGAGGGCGAGGCGGCGCTCGACATCGAGGACGTCATCGGCCTCGCACCGAAGGCGGCGATCGACGTCTACCAGGCTCCGAACAGCGATACCGGCCTGATCGACGACTACACGGCAATCGTCGACAACGACGCGGTCAAGGTCGTCTCGACCTCGTGGGGGGAGTGTGAGCCGGACAGCAGCTCGACCATCATCAACGAGGAGAACACCCTCTTCCAGCAGGCAGCCACCGAGGGACAGGCGATCTTCGCGGCCTCGGGAGATGACGGGTCCACCGCCTGCGGGAACAGCACGGTCGCCGCGGACGACCCCGCCAGCCAGCCCTACGTCACGGGCGTCGGCGGCACCACCCTGTCGGCCCTCGGCCCGCCTCCCACCCAGACGGTGTGGAACGAGTCGAGCAACTTCAGCGGCGCCGGAGGCGGGGGGATCTCGAGCTCGCACACGATGCCGAGCTATCAATCCGGCGCGCCCTCGTCACTCGGCGTGATCAACGCGAACTCGTCGGGCACGCCCTGCAAGGCGCCGTCGGGCAGCTATTGCCGCGAGGTGCCGGACGTCTCAGCGGACGCAGACCCGTACGGCGGCTACGTGATCTACTACGACGGCGGCTGGACTCCCATCGGCGGCACGAGCGCCGCGGCGCCGCTGTGGGCGGCGTTCATGGCGCTCGTCAATGCCTCGCCCTCCTGCAACGGCACTCCTGTCGGCTTCGCCAACCCGGTCCTCTACCTGGCCGCGGCCAGCGCCTACTCGAGCGATTTCACCGACATCACCTCCGGCAACAACGACTACACCCCCGACGGCTACCGGGGCGGCCTATATCCGGCGCGCACCGGCTTCGACGAGGCATCCGGTCTCGGGACGCCGATCGGGTCGACGCTGCCGGCAGCGATGTGCAACGGCGGCAGCAGCGGTGGCAACACGGTGACCGTCACGAATCCGGGGTCCGAGACCTCGACGGTCGGATCCAAGGTGAGCTTGCAGATCCACGCGACCGACTCTGCCTCCGGTCAGACTCTCACCTACTCGGCTACCGGCCTGCCCGCCGGCCTCTCGATCAAGGCCTCAACCGGGCTGATCTCGGGCAAGCCGAAAACGGCGGGCACCTACAGCGTCACCGTCACCGCCACGGACACAACCGGCGCTTCAGGCAGCGCGTCGTTCACCTGGGTGGTCAACTCGAGCGGCAACACGGTGACCGTCACGAATCCGGGGACCGAGACCTCGACGGTCGGGACTGCGGTGAGCCTGCAGATCGAGGCGACCGACTCGGCCTCCGGTCAGACTCTCACCTACTCGGCCACCGGTCTGCCCCCCGGCCTCTCGATCAACCCCTCAACCGGGCTGATCTCGGGCACCCCGACCACGAAGGGCACCTACAGCGTCACCGTCACCGCCACGGACACGACCAGCGCCTCAGGTAGCGCGTCGTTCAGTTGGAAGGTCAAGAAAGCGGCGTAGCCAGGGAGCTCTCCTGGCTCGGCCGTCCCGAAGTGAGTACGCCCCGCACCGGCGGGATATGAGGCCGGGAACGGGGCGTGCTCGAGGGAGGAGAGGTACTACGGCGCCAAGCATGAACCGAATCGCTGTAGATGTCCAAGACGGGTATTGCCTCATATATATAAGCTGCTCTTATGGAACTCCGGCAGCTGCGATACCTGGTGGCGCTGGCCGAGGAGCGGCACTTCACGCGGGCGGCCGCTCGCGAGCACATCGCGCAGCCCGCCCTCTCACAGCAGCTCCGTCGCCTCGAGGACGAGGTCGGCCTCCCACTCGTGCAACGCACGACGCGACGGGTCGCGCTGACGGAGGCTGGGGAATTGCTCGTCGTTCGCGCCCGGCGGATCCTCGCTGAGGTCGACGCGGCGCAGGCCGAGATGGAGGGGCTGCGCGGAGTACAGAGCGGACACGTGACCGTAGGGGCGATACACACGATGGGACCGGTCGACATCTCACTCGTACTGGCGATCTTCCACGAGCGCCATCCCGGCGTCGAGCTGACCGTCCGCGAGCAGTCGAGTGAGGAGCTGGCGGAGATGCTCCGCGCCGACGAGCTCGACCTCGCCTTTCTCTCCGTGACCGAGCGGGTCGAGAGCCACGGACTGGGGCTCCAGCAGCTGGTATCCGAGGAGCTCGTCGCGGTTCTGCCCACCGACCATCGACTCGCCGAGCGTCGTCGAATCCGCATGGCAGAGCTCTCAGGTGAGAAGTTCATCAGCTACCGAGAGGGCTCGCGGCTACGAGAGGTGCTCATCTCGGCGGGACGCGACGCAGGATTCGAGCCGCACGTCACGCTCGAGTCGAACGAAAGTCCCCGCATCAGGCGGCTCGTCGCGCGTGGTCTCGGCGTCGCCATTCTCCCCCGCTCGGACGCCATGGCATCCGGAGCGGAGATCTCCGCCGTGACCCTGATCAGCCCTGGGCTCACGCGTGACATCACCTTGGCGTGGCGCGAAGGGCGCCGTCACGCGCCCGCCGCGGCAGAGTTCCTCGAGCTCGCGCGAAGTACGTTCACGGAACCGGCGGGTGGCGAATAGGCCGAACCGCCCAGCGGGTCGAGTACCAGCTAATGTGCTGTGTGGTTGATTTGCTGGCAGTATCGGCGATCGAGTCCAGGGCGACGACCGGCGCGGCGGAGCTCGCTTCAACCGAGCCTCAGGCCGAAGCCCGAGGTGACCAGGAGCTTCGAGCCTCAAGCGGTCCGCGCCCGCTGCTTGGGGTGCCGTTAAGTTCGCGCCCCCTCGCGATCGCCGTCTTGTGATCTTGCGCGCGCACTTATACCCCCTACGAGGGAGCGACCCCTCCCGGAGGCGAGCCCCCACCGCCGTACTAGCGGCGGGCGTCTAAAATGTGGTGTGTTAGACCGGAGCGGTCGCCGGAATACCTAATGGCAGGAAGCGGCGGCTGGTGTTAGCGAGCGGCGGGACCGTGGGCGCGGCGGCGGCGACGCGAACGCCCGAACCGCCGGCAGCGACGTTCCGGAAGGCAGTCGCGGTGCTGACGTTCTGGCTATGCGCGACCCTCGGCTTCGGAGCGGCCACAGCGTCTGCCTCCCCCGTCTGGAGGGTTGAGGGCGAGCTCGACAGCGCGGCTACTAACCCGAACCAAGGCCCAGCTATTACGGGTATGGCGTGCCCGACCACGACGCTGTGCGTCGCCGTTGACAATGGCGGTGACGTGGTCAGCTCTACCGATCCGACCGGCGGCGCGGGCACGTGGACAACGAGGCGCATTGACAGCACCCAGGGAGAGGCAGCAGAACTCACGTCGGTCTCTTGCTCTCCGAGCGGCACGTGCGCGGCCACGCAGTTTGATGGAAGCGTTCTGGCGTCGAATGATCCGATCGGCGGGGCGAGCGCCTGGACGGCTGCCGCGGTCGAAAGCGAGTACCACCCTCCGTCAGCCGTCTCGTGCCCGACCAGCGAGCTGTGCGTGGCCACGAATGGGACCGACGACATATTGACGTCTACCAATCCGACCGGCGGGTCCGCCGCGTGGCAGACTACGCAGCTCCCTGGTGACCACCAGCTTGGTTCCGTTTCCTGCCCGACCGCTCGGTTTTGTGCGATCGGAGACAACGCCGGGAACGTGGTCACCGCGACTGACCCGACGGGCGGCGCGGGAGAATGGAGGATCACACCGCTGCCTCGCTACTACGTCCATGCTCCAGGATTCCCTCGGCGGCTCGTGAGCGAAGAGGGCCTCGACTTGTCCTGCGCTACGTCACGTTTTTGCGCGGCCATCGCGGCTGGCTCGGGTGATCTGCTCTCCTCAGAGCACCCATCCTCCGGCGGAACGCGGTCGTGGAAGGTCACGAACCTCGTCCCGTCTAGCGAAGACAATCCACTGCTGAACATCACCTGCCCGTCGAGGAACCTGTGCATCAGCTGGGACTCGGGGAACGACGTGCACACGTCGATCGACCCGGCTGCGGGCGCGAGCGCGTTCGCTGGTACTCACGTAGCTGTTTCCGGCCTGGTCGCCAATCCACCCGTGGGCAGCGTCTCGTGCCCGACGAGCGAGCTCTGCATCGCCGCCGCGGTGGACGGCACGGGGCTGTACTCGACCGACCCCGCCGCCCCGGCACGCCGGGCCGCCCAGCCTTCGCTCTCGCGAGGCTCGCTGTCGGGCATCGCCGAGGGCGCGGCGCGACTGCGGTTCACCACCGAGGTCGGCATTCCCCCCCCCGGGCGATCAAGCAGATCGAGATCAGTGCGCCCGTGGGTCGCGTTTGCGACATCGACGGACGACCTCTCGAGCGGGATCACGGCCACCGGACCGGACCGCAGGCGCCGGAGGTTCACAGCGCACGCAACCCGGGGTGCGCTGACGATCAAGCTCAGGAGCGTCGCCTCAAAGTTTCAGCTGACAATCGGAGTCCCAGCCACGCTGGTGAGCGCATCGCTCGCCGCTGCCGTCAAGCACAAGCACGTCAAGACGCTGACCTTCGTCGTGAAACCCACCACTGCCGACGGTACCCACATGCAGCTCACAGTGGCGCTCAAGGCGTCCTAGTCATCGTGAACGGATACGTCCACCCCACACCTCATCGAACCGGTCGACACCCGAGCGCCGGCGCCGCTCGAGCAACGCCTCGATCTCATACGCGGCGGGATCTAGCACCAGTGTCGGCACCAGCGAAGCATAGCCGCGGGCGCGACGCCCGCAGCTCGTCTCGGCCGGCGATCGGCTAGCTTCCGGGACCGCCATGAGCAAGCGCATCGTCCTCCTCCCCGGCGACGGAATCGGCCCGGAGATCATTGCGCCCGCCGTCGAGGTCCTCGGCGCCGTCACCGAGCTCGACTACGAGGAGCACGTGTTCGGCGGCGCCTCGATCGATGCGCACGGGACGGCGCTCACCGACGAGACGCTGGCAGCGTGCCGGCAGGCGGACGCCGTCCTCCTCGCCGCCGTCGGGGGCCCGAAGTGGGA
>Ga0302325_10004276_pt1 | contig 33084 bp, 27 predicted proteins | sample Palsa_T0_2_FD_201948 | JGI IMG/M metagenome (GOLD analysis project Ga0302325, IMG submission 201948) | Peat permafrost microbial communities from Stordalen Mire near Abisko, Sweden - Palsa_T0_2 | ecosystem: Environmental > Terrestrial > Soil > Palsa > Peat permafrost | place: Sweden: Abisko... | reverse complement strand
AAATCCGTGGCGCGAGTCGAGCGCCGGCGTTTGCAGAGGCGAACGCCTACGGCCGGCGGCTTCGCGTGTTATTTGACGGCGCAGGTGCCGAGTTTGGTGTTGGTCGGCTTGGCGCCGGGGATGGGGCCGAGTTTTATCGTGGCTAGTGTGCTGCTGTCGGCTTGCGGGAACGGCTTGGTTCCGGCCGGGTAGCAGCTCGACGCGAGCAAGAATGCGGTAACGGCCGCGTACTGTTTTGGCGTGAGGGAGCCGGGGTCTGAGAACGGCATGTTCTGGAAGACCGTCGTGCGCAGATCGGAGAGCGTCCACTTGTCGGCCTTCGCCGTCGTCAAAAAGTCCGTGCCCGCGACGGACGGCCCGGCCGTTCCCTGAAGGTCGGCGCCATGGCACTGCAGGCACGATTTCCGGAAGACCGCGATGCCGTCGTGCGCCTGCGCAGCGGTATAGGGAGGTTCCGGATTCGCAGCCGCAACGACCATCGCCGGCGTGTCAGTGAAGCGCTGAACGTCCCGCGTGCGCTGCAAGTGCGTCTGCTGCAGACGCCTGCGCTGCAGATCCGCGCGCGGAAGCTGAGCGGTGTGGCCGCAGGCGGTGGTCGCGGCGCCTGCGCCGCGCGTGTAGAGGATGACGTCGTCACCCTGCACGACGACGCGGCCGATGCTCAGCTCATCCGGAATGGTGGTGGAGGCCGTGCGCCGCGGCAGCGCGACGTAGACGAGCCGTTGGGCGACGATCCCGTAAGCGGGCGTGTGCGCGGGCGGCGCGCAGCCGGAAACGCTTGCGGTTCCGGCGGGAACGCCGAGCGTCGTGTTGCCGAGTGCGCCGCTGATCCCGCCGAGGACACCATCCACAGACGGCCGCCCGACGACGAGCGCGAGGTTGGCGAGCGCGCGCGTCAGGTCGGCTTCGTAGTCCTCCATCTCCCTTTCGCCGAACGCGCTCTGCAAATTGTCGGCGGCGGCGAGCACGTTGGCCTTCGCACCTTCGATCGCCGGCGTCCAGAGCGACGAGCCTTCTTTGTCGAGCATCGTGTCGAGATGGCCGAGGGTCCCGACGCCGTCGCCGGGATCGCCGAAGGCGGCCGCGTAGCCGTCGTCGCGGCGACCGACCAGCGCATTCATCGCGCGATGCGCCGCGCGCAAATAGATGCCGTGACCGACGGCGTAGCTGTCCTCGATGTGCACGATCTCCGCGACCGCGGCGCGCACGTCAGCCAGCGCCGCGACCGCACCTGCGTGATCGTCGGGAGCGGCCTGGACCGGCGCAAAACAGGCCAGAACCAGGGCGCCGGCGAGACGCAGGGCGGTCGTACGCATGGAGGTTCTCCTAGGGCAGGCTGAAGGCCGTGATCGTCGCCTTGGTGGCGTGCGAGTAGGTTCCCTCGAGGGTCGGCGCGCCCTGGCCGAGGCGCGGATCGGCGAAGTTGACGCCGGCCGGTCCCGACGCAATGACGACGTACTGCTTCCCGCCGACGCTGTAGGAAGCGGGCGGTGCTTGAATCGTCTGGTTGGTCGGGTTGTGCCAGAGCACGCTGCCCGTCTTGGCATCGTAGGCGGTGAAGTCGCCATTGGTGCCGCCGGTGAAGACGATGCCGGACGAGAGCGACAGCGCGCCGCCGATTTGCGGGTACGCGAGGTGCTTGCGCCACAGGAATTTGCCGCTACCGATGTCGACCGCGTTCATGTAGCCGGTACTCGGCCCGACTTGCTTCGGGAACGCGCCGCCGAGATAGAATTGCCCGGTCACGTAGGTCGCGGTTCCGGGCGAGGTCCACAATCCGCATTGATCGACACTGGGAACGTAGAAGGCGTTGGTTTCCGGCATGTAGCTGCCGCCGTTGAATTCAACGCCGCCGTTCGTGTTCGGGCAGGCGATGTCGCCTTTGCGGTTGGGCTCGGTGTTCTGGCCCTTCTGCGTGCTGACGGCGAGCTGGTAGACGAGCGCGCCCGTCCCGGCGTCGAGGACCCAGAAGTTACCGCCCTTGTCGCCCGCCGCGACGAGACTGCGCGACGCGCCCGCGACGGTGCCGCTGAAGAGAACCGGCGGCATCGCGGGATCCCAGTCGTGCGTATCGTGCGGAATGAATTGGTGATACCACTTGACCTTCGGCGTCGCGCCGCTGATGTCGAGCGCTACCATCGAGTTGCTGTAGAGGTTCGAACCCTTGCGGATCGTTCCGAGGAAGTCGGGCTGCGGGTTGCCGGCGTCCACGTAGAGCGTGCTCGACGCCGTGTCGATCGCGATGCCGCTCCAAATGGCGGCGCCGCCGCGCTTCCAGGAGTCGCCGGCCCAGGTCGTGTGTCCGGCCTCGCCGGGTCCGGGGATCGTCTTCCAGTCCCAGATCCGTTTGCCGGTTGATGCGTCAAAAGCGCTCAGGTAGCCGATGCCGCCCCAGTCGCCGTTCGAGGCGCCGAGCAGGAGCATGTTCTTGTACGGAACGGGCTGCATCGTGAAGAACGTGTTGGTCGTGTCGTGCGCTGCGACGACGTTCCAGACGGTCTTGCCGGTGGTCGCGTTGTAGGCGATCAGGTGGCCGTCCAGGGTGGCCTCGTAGACATTGCCGTTGGCCAGCGCGACGCCGCGATTGGCCGAGAAGGCGATGACGTGCGGTTTGTACGCTTGGTGCCATTTGACGGCGCCGGTCTTGGCGTCGAGCGCGTACACGTCGTTGTGCGAGGACGTGACGTACATCGTGCCGTTCCAAACGATCGGGGAGACTTCGAGCGGGCCGCGGGCGTCGATGTTGGTCGCCCAGGCCTTCTTCAGCGTCGCGACGTTGCTGCTGGTGATGTCGGTACTCGTAAGATAGCGGTTGCCGGTATAGCTTCGCGCCGGCAAGATCCAGTTCGCGCTGTCTTTATCTGCGCTGACATAAGAGTCAGCGGTCGGCCACGTGCTCTGCGCGGCCAAGCGCGAAACGGAGACCAGAGAGACGACCGCGACGGCGGCAAGGATGATCGCCTTACGCAACATAGGTCCTCCTGTGCCACACTTTCGTGGCACTTAGTTGCTTGCGCCGTCCGGCGGGCGTGTCCTCCGGCGCCTCGGGCGCGTGTTTACCAAGCCGCTGGGCGGGCCGGGCGAGGGTGGAGTTGGGGCGCGACGGAAGCTGCGCGGAGCTAAGTCGCGAACGCAGGCATTCATAGACGATGTCTTTCCAGATTTTTCTTTCGTATGCTCGCGCTGACAACGTGGTGCCGGTTGGTAGCGGCGCGCAATATGGGTTTGTCACGCTGCTGCGGGCGAATTTGGCTGCGGCGTTACAGCGCCGGGCGGTCAGCGACGTCGCGATCTGGCGGGACAAAGAAGGGATCGCTGACGGCGAGCAATTTACGCCGAAGATCCTGAAGGCGATCGAAGATTCGCAGCTGCTGCTGGTGGTGCTGACGCCGGCCTCGCTCAAGAGCGCGTACTGCCAACAAGAGCTGGAGGCATTTACAAAGCGCTGGAGCGATGGGGCCGACCCCAAACATCGCATCATCGTCGTGCTGCGGACCTGGGTCGAGCCGGCGCGCTGGCCGGCGGTCGCTGGGGGCCAGAATGGCTACCGTTTCTATACCGCCGAGAACGAGCGCGACGGAATGGCCGAGACGCCGATGTACGGGAACGACGGCAAGCCAACGTCAGCGTTTTACGACGTCGTGGATCGAATGGCGCAGTTCATCGAGCGCCGCATCGGGGAGCTGGGCACGGGCGACCCTACGGCTGTCGAGGCGAGGAGCGCGGAAGCGCCGCCCGCAATCGTTGAACGCCGCATCGGCGAGCTTGGGGCGAAGAGCGCTGAACCGCCGGCCGCAATCGTCACGGCCCCGAACGGGCGCACGATCTTCGTTGCGCAGCCGGCGGTGGACATGGAGGACGCGTATCGGACCGTCGTCGCCGAGCTGCGCAGCGACGGGTATACGGTCGTTCCCGATCCCGACGGGAAGATTCCCGATAGCGTTGCAGCGCCGGAGTACGTCGATGCGGCTCTGGCCCAAGCGGAGCTTTCGATCCATCTGCTCGGCGAGCGGGCGGGCGCGCGCGACAAGAGCCCGCCGATCGTTGGTCTGCAATTGGAGCGCGCGGCGCTGCGCGATTTCCGGCGTGTCATCTTTGCGCCGAAGGTCTTCGCCGACCCGGACGAGCCGGCGCGGGTGCTCGACGATCGCGATCCGATCGCGGTGCGCGACCGTTTTGGTCGCGGCCTCGACTCGGACACGGTGATCGGCGACGGACTGGGCGACTTCGTGGTCGAGTTGAAGAACTATCTGCGCAAGGAAGCGCCCAAACGCGCTGCCGCCGAGAGCGCGCCGCTTCGAGCCGGGGCGCGCGTCTTCGTCGACTTCCATCCCTCCGACGTCGACTTCGCGGCTTCGTTGCGCGGCGCGCTGCGCGAGCGCGGACTGCACTGCACCTTCGCCGCCGTCGAGGACGACAAAACGCAGAACAAGCTGACGAACAGCGAGCCGCTGCGCGCGGCCGACGGCGTCATCTACTGCTGGGCCAACGCCACCGACGCCTGGCTCTACGCGGAGGCGGCGGAGCTTGAGGACTGGGGCCGCCTCGGGCGCGCGGCACCGTTCGCGATGCGCGCCGCGGTCGTGGGTCCCCCCGAGCGCGGCAGCAAGCGCCTGTACAGCGCCGACGATCCGCCCGACAACGTCGACCTCTTCGTGGATCTCAGCTCCGATCCGCAGCCGCGTTCCCAAGGCCTCGAACCGCTCGTCGCAAAGCTGTCGCCTCAATCCCACCCGTGACCGAGGGGCTGTCCGCCCAGCAACCGTTTGCGGGCCTGCGGCCCTTCGAATTCGCGGACCGCGCCTACTTCTTCGGGCGTAGCGAGCAAGTCTATGCGCTCTATCGGTTAACGGCGTTCGGCTTCATCGCCGTGATCGGCAGCTCGGGAAGCGGCAAGTCGTCGCTCGTGCGCGCCGGGCTCTTCCCGCTGCTACTCGAGCCGGATGACGGCAAGCCGTGGTGCGTCGCGGTGTTGCGCCCCGGCGACGATCCGCTCGGACACCTCGCCGATGCCGTCGCCGGGCTGGCCCCAGGCGATGAAGACGAGGACGCCGCGGACCGTGCCGCACGGCGCGACCGCGTCGGCCACCTGCTGGCGCGCTCGAGCGCCGGATTGGCCGAGGCGCTCGCCGAGCTGCCGCGGCTGGCGGGCCGCCGCGTGCTGATCGTCGTCGATCAATTTGAAGAGCTTTTCCGTTACGCCGGTTCGGACGACGACAAGGTCGCGGGCGCGCAGTGGCGCGAGAAAGCGGCCAGCTTCGTGCAGCTTCTGCTGCAGCTGCATCGCCGTCAGAGCACGGCGCACGTGATGATCACGATGCGCTCGGACTTCATCGGCGATTGCGCGCAGTTCCCCAAGCTGCCCGAGGCCGTCAGCGACGTGCAGTTCCTTGTACCGTCGCTGACGCGGATGCAACGCGAGGAAGCAATTCGGGGCCCGATCCGCAAAGCCGGCGGCACGATCGAGCCGGGGCTCGTCGAGCGCCTGCTCAACGACGTCGGGTACGAGCTAGACCAGCTACCCGTCCTGCAGCATTGCTTGGCGCGGACGTGGGGCCACGCGCAGGCACGCTCGACGCCGCCGGCACTGACCGTGGACGATTACCGCTTCGTCGGCGAGATGGACGGCGCGATCTCGCAGCACGCCGACGAGATCATGCGCGACCTCCCGGGCCTGGAACCCGTCGTCGAGCAGGTGTTCCGCGCGCTGTGCGAACGGGACAGCGAGGGCCGCGCGACCCGCCGCGCGCTCGCGTTCCGCCGGCTGGTCGATGAGACGGGCATGCCCGAGGCCGATGTGCGTCGCGTCGTCGATCGCTTCCGGGCCGCCGACTGCTCCTTCTTGCTGCCCTCGGCTGATGCGGTGCCGGCGCTGCAGGATGAAACCCGCATCGATGTCGTGCACGAGTCGCTTCTGCGGCGTTGGGAACGGATCACCGGGTCCGGCGCAGTCAGGCGCGGTTGGCTCGACGACGAGGACGAGGACGGCCGCTACTACCGTTCGCTGCTCGCGCGCATCGACGGCGGCGAGACCACACTACCGCTCGATCGTGTCGAAGAGCGCTATCGTTGGTGGACGTCGCGCCCGCGCACCGCTGCGTGGGCGGAGCGTTACGGCGGCGGTCACGATCGCGTTGCGCAGCTCTTCGACGACAGCCGCCGCGCGCTGCGTCAGCGCAGACGTTCGCGGCAACTCCTTGCGATCGGCACCGCGGTAACCGCGATCGCCATCATCACGGGTATCGCGCTGGCGTTCGTCAATTCGGAGCGGGCGCGGGGCGCTTCGCTCGTCGCGCAGTCGCAATTTCTCGCTCGCGACGCCGAGGCAACAACTGCGCAAGGCGACGCCGTCACCGGTGCGCTGTACGCGCTCGAAGCGCTGCCCTCGGACCTTATGCATCCCGAGCGCCCCTTTACCTGGCGCGCAGAGCTGGCGCTCGAGGGTGCAGCGGCCAACCGAAGCGAGCTACGCGATTTGAGCGGTCACCGTGATGCAGTCTGGACGGTTGCATTCGCGCCCGACGGCAAATCCGTCGTCACCGCTTCGCCCGACCATACTGCCCGCATCTGGGACGCGGCGACGGGCGCATTGAAGCATACGCTGCAGGGAGACGACGCTATACCGGCGGCATGGTTCTCTCCCGACGGCACGCTCGTCGTGACGACCTCGCTCGGCCACACCCCGCGAATCTGGGAAGCCAAGACGGGGACTTTGCGGCACACGCTGCGCGGGCACACGATGCCGGCTCGCAGCGCGGCATTTTCGCGCGACGGAAAGTGGCTCGTGACCGGTTCGGACGATCGCACGGCGCGCATCTGGAACGTCGCGACCGGCCTGACGCAGTTCGTGCTGCGCGGCCACGACGCGCCGGTCTGGTGGGTGACGTTTTCCCCGGACGGAACGCACGTTGCGACGGGCTCGGCCGACGGCACCGCGCGCATCTGGGATGCGCGAACCGGCCATGTGCTCCGCACGCTGCGCGATCGCGACCAGCTCGGAGTGCGGATGACCGTCTTCGCGCCCGATGGCACGCATCTCGTCACTGCCTCACTCGACGAGACGCCCCGTCTCTGGGACGTGGCGACGGGAAAGCTCCTACGCGTGCTGCGCGGTCATCACGCCGGAGTTCAGTCGGTCGCCTTCTCGCCCGACGGCCGATGGATCGCGACGGCTTCCGACGACGACACCGCCGGCCTCTGGGATGCAACGACCGGCGCGCTCGCCGTTCCGCTGCTGCGCGGTAACGATGGAGCGGTCTACGCGGCGGCCTTCGCGCACGACGGCACGCGTGTGGTGACGGCCTCGGCCGACGGCACCGCACGCATCTGGGATCGTGCGAGCGGCGCGCCGTTACTCGTGCTGCGCGGCCACCTCGGACCGGTGAACGGCGCCGCCTTTTCACCCGACGACAGCCGGATCGTCAGCGCGTCCTCGGACCACACGGCGCGCATCTGGTCGAGCGCTCCCGGCCTTGCCTCCCGCGTTTTGCACGGCGGTGATGCGCCGGTGAGGTCCGGCGCATTTTCGCCCGACGGAACAAGGCTCGTTACCGCAGGCGACGATGGAACCGCGATTGTCTGGGACCTCGCAACGAGCAACCCCGTCAACCGCGTTTTCATCCTCCATGGCGATGAAGCACCGGTCGAGTCAGCCGTATTCTCACTCGACGGGTCGCAGGTCGTCACCGCATCGCTCGACGACGTGCGCGTCTGGAACGCCTACACGGGCGCATCGTTGCACGTCATCAAGTGCTGCGCCGAAGGGGTAAAGTCGGCAGCGTTTTCGCTGGATGGCCGTCGCATCGTTACCGTCGCGTACGATCGAACCGTGCGGGTATACGATGCAACGACGGCAAGCCTCGTGTTCGTCAAACACTTGTATCCGAGTCGCAGCATCCTTCCGCGAGAACAGCCCGGCGGCGGTGAACAAATTGCGTCGGCCGCATTCTCGCCCGACGGGCGCACGATCGTCACGGCCTACCAGACCACGGCGAGCGTCTGGAATTCATTGACCGGCGAGGCGCTGCTCGAGCTGCGCGGCCACGTTGCGGCCGTGCGGTCGGCTTCATTCTCGCCCGACGGTACGCGGATCGTGACAGCCTCGGCCGACGGGACTGCGCGCACGTGGGATGCGAAAACCGGCGCGCCGCTCCTCGTCCTGCGTGGCGGCGACGGGCCACTGTTATCGGCAGCATTCTCACCCGACGGGCAACGCATCGCGACCGCCGCGCGCGAGGCAGCGCGCGTCTGGGACGCCCAAATCGGAGCGTCGCTCTTCAGGCTCCCCGGTGCTGCCGTCACCTCGGTGACGTTCTCGTTCGGAGGCGACAGGCTCGCGACGACGTCGCTCGACGGCAGCGTGCGCATCTGGCTGATGCCGGCGCGCTGTCAAGCGCTCATCGATCAGGTGCGGCGCACGCTGCCGCGGCAGCTGACCGACGACGAACGCCGTGCGGAGTTCCTGGGACCAAGACCGGCCGCGCCGGCCGTAGATTTCTTTGCGAGCCAGGAACGGTGCTCTGGTTAGCGACGGGGATTCTGGGAACCGGGTCGCAGTGGACCTCGAAGACCTAAGGAAACATCGCCGCACCGCTCGAAAGGAGCCGCGCATTCCCATACAATCCTGAGGTTCGATCACATGGTTATGCGCGTGAAGTTCTTCGCATTTGCGGCCGCCGTCGCTTTTGCTCTCGTGCCTCTACCATCGATGGCGATGGGGCAGCTGAGCCCCGCGCAGCTCAGCGCCCTCAAGCGGCTGCCGTTCCGAGCCGTCGTGCCCGACGCCGTGCCACGCGGTTTTCGCCTGGTCTTCTTTCGCGTCAATGCGCGCACGCCGCAATCGTATGTCGTCGCTTATCGGCGCAGCGACGGAGCCTACCTGATCTTCGCCGGAAAAGCCGCACCGCCGGGCTCCAGCACCCAGGAGTACGCCGAACAGTTCGCTCAACGTGTGCGCCAGTCGGGGGCGTCGTACGCGACGGGCTCGGGGTCCTCCGGTCAGTTCGAAGCGCGCACGACCAACGCTGACGCCCAAGCGAACAACGACGACGTCGGCGCGGCTTCGTTCACGCGGAACGGCAACTGCTACCTTGGGTACGCAGATCCCACGCAAGCGACGATCGCCAACGCCGTTTTTGCCGCGGAAGGCTGCGGCCTGGGCGAGCAAGTCGAGATCTTGACCCAGGGTTACCAGGAACTCACACCCGTACGATAAGCCGGGCATCTCGCCGAGGGGCTGACGAATGATCAGATCGGCTACGACGCTCGCGCTGGCGTTCGCTCTCTTTCTGGGCCTGGCGTGCGCGGGTGGCGAGCTTGGCGCAGCTGCGCCAAACGCGCTTCCGACCGCGGCGCCGCCGGCGGGCCAGCAAATGCTGCAAGGCTATGCTTCCAAAGGCTTGATCGTTCAGAACTCGCCGTATCTCGCGAGCGCCAAACGCGTCGCGAGCCGAGTGCGCAACGTCGCGCAACCGCTCAAAGAGCGCTACTACATCGTCAAGGACAAGCAACTCAACGCCTACGCCGCCCAGGGCGGCTACGTTTTTATCAACGACGCGACCCTGCGCGACGTGGAGAACGAGGCCGAATTCGCGTGCGTTATCGGCCACGAGACCGCCCATCTCAAGCTCGGGCACGAAGACAAAAAGACGGCAGTCCAAGTCGCCAAGGGTTTCCTCACCAAGATCGGCGGCTTCTTTGCCCGCAAATCGAAAACGGCGCAGATCGCGATCTCGGCCGCCGGCTACGCGGCGCAGTTCGGCTTTGCGGACTTCACGAAAGCACAAGAGTATGCGGCCGATCGTGAAGGGATCCAGCTGGCCGCGGCCGCGGGCTATAATCCCTGGGGCGAGATCTGGTTCTTGCGCGTGGCAAAACGGCTCAACGGCGACAAGGGCTTCGAGCCGCTTGTCGCCGACCATCCGTCCATCGACGACCGAATGAAGCGCCTGGAGGCATTCATCAAAAGCAATCCCAAGCTCGCAAAGTGGCCGTCGCAGAAGCCGCGCCACAGCCATGGACTCGAGGCGAACGAGTAGCTGCGCAGCGGCGGCTCGAGGACGGGTTGGGGGCGTTGCCGCGGCGGGGTCGCGCTGGTCAGGCCTCCGCGGCGGGTCGGGATGCTCGGGACTCCGGGACGGGGTCGGGCTCTCGGGCCTCCGGCACAGTACACGGTAAATCCGCGGTGTGAATTGACGGGAGGCGTTTGTAGGTGCAAACGCCTCCATGAACCGCGAGGCCAAGATTAGCGCAATGCCGCGCTGACCTGACGCCGGCTGTGCCACACTGGTGGCACTCCGTAGGGCCAGAATGCGGCTATGCACCGCGACGACTTGGCGGCGGCGACCTTCGCCGTCATCGACGTTGAAACGACCGGCCTCGATCCGAAGACGGATCGGGTCGTCGAGATCGCGTGCCTTCGCGTGCGCGGCGGCAGGGTGATCGAGCGCTTTAGCTCGCTCGTCGACCCTGGCCGAGCGATCCCCCGGCGGGCCTCGGCGATCCACGGGATATTCGACCGGGACGTCGCCTTTGCACCGACCCTCCGGGAGCTCGAACCACAAATCCGGCGCATGACGGCCGACGCCGTCGTGGTCGCGCACAACGCTCGATTCGACGTTGGGTTTCTTCCGTTCGTGGCGGAGCGGCCCGTGCTGTGCACGATGCAGCTCGCGCGGCGTTTGGTGGACGCGCCTAGCTACCGCAACGAGGCACTGCGCGATTTCTTGCGGCTGAGGACTCCGTATCCGCTCGGGGCCCCCCATCGCGCCGGGTCGGATGCCGAAGTCACCGCGGCGCTGCTGTTGGAGCTGCTGCGGCGCTACGAGTTCGGGCCGTACGAAACGACCGTTCCGGCGTTGTTCACGCTGGTCGCGCGGCGCGTGACCCTCGCGCGCTTTGCTTTCGGGATCCATCGCGGTAAGGCGCTACGGCAAGTGCCGACCGGCTATCTGCGCTGGATCGTGGACGCCGGCTTTGAGAACTGGCCTGACGTCCGTCACACCGCGATGACCGAACTCGGCCGGCGCGCGCGGTGTTACTCCTCGTCCGGCGCGATTTCGGCCTGAGCGTTGCGCCGGGCGGGCTGGTAGCGGGCGACGAGCCACTCGTGGAATGCGGGCTCCTCGTAGTCGCAGGGCGTTTCGTCGATCTGCCCTTCGCTCGGGAACCGGCTTTTGTAGGCGCGCAGGATGCGCTCGCCCGCGGCGTCCGTGAAGATGAGGCCGTAGCGGGCGTTGAGCTGGCCGTCGGCCGGGGACGGGCGCGCGGCTGCGAGTGCATCGAGGGCGGCGGCGATCGTCGCTGCATCGGAGATCTCGTCGACCGCGACACCGGGGAACTCTTCGATTGCTCCCGCCGCGATCGCGAGCAGCGTTCGCAGGCCTGGTGGCAGATGATAGATCGTTAGCTTGACTGCGGCGGCGCGCGCCGCTTCGATGCGGGCGCCGAGATCGGTGGTTCCTGGCTTTGCGTTCGCGGCTTGCATATCAGCGGTTCACTCCGACGAGGTCGGCCTTTTGCGGCGGCACGACCGGGCGCTCCGCGAGATCGGGCGAACCCGAGAACTGCGGCATCTCCTTGGGATACGGCGGCCACGGCTGATGCTGGTCGTGAATACGCTTCTCTTGCGCCGGGTCCGAGTAGACGATCCGTCCGTCGTTCGAGGTTGAAATCGTGACCGTATCGCCGTGCTTCTGCGCGCCCGCCAGGAGCACGCGTTCGGCCGGGAGGTCGTGCTGGAACGCACTTTGCAGCTGTTCGACTTTCAGTTCGATGCGATGTGCGGGCTCCGTACCGTCGCCGCGTACGGCCAGCGTCACCATCCCGTCCTTCATTCCGATCACGCGGCCGGACTGCTGGAATCCCGGCCCGGCTTCGCGGTCGACGCCGTTTTGGCGAACCGTCAGTGAGGGCGTGATCGAATCCAGCTCGCGCACGGGGACCACGTGACCGTGATGCGAGTGCCGCTTCGCGTGGCCTTCGATGTCCGCCATGCGCGCCTCCGATCCTTCAATGACCGCGCGTTCGTTGTAGTCCGAGTACGCCTTGCTCGGAATCGATGAAAGCGTGTCGCCGACGCCGCCTCGATTCGCCCAGTGCGTCTCCTCGTGCAGCGCGGCGGTGCCGGGATCGGCGCGCGCGCCGTTGCGACTGTCGCGGGCGGCAGTGTGCGGATTCCAGTGGATCGTGTTCGTGTCGCTTTCGTAGCGATCGTCGCGATCGTTATCCTTGGTGACGCGGAACGTCACTGGTTTGTCGGGCGCGTGTTCCATGTGATAGAGCGCCGCGAGCGCCTCCGGATTCTTCTCGCAGATGTTCTTCTGCAAATCCGCAAATTGCTGGAGTTCGTCCTTGTGCACCTTGAGCGTGCCGAGGTGGTAAAATCCCTGACCGTCGGGTTTCTTATCTTTGACGTCGAGCAGGCCGTCGACGGTGGTGCCGGCCGGCGCAGCGTTCATCGGTTCGGCGCCCGGGATATGTCCCGTCGTCTCGACCGCGTACAGGGTCGCGAGCTGGCCCTTCGTTCCCGCCATCTCGACTTGCCCGACGCGGAAATCCGAGTACTCTTTCGTGGTTTCGAACTCGAGGCTGCCCACGTGCCAATGGCCGTCCGGCGTCTTCGTGCCCTGCAGCGCTTTGTGCAAGGTGAAGTCCTTCGGTGGATCGGGCAACGGTTCGTACGGACGCGACGCCGGTTCTGCCATCAAGCCGCCTTTCGTTCGAGGACGCCTGCTTCGGCTGCGAGCCGAGGGCCGTCCTCCGTGTTGCGGGGCGTCGGCGAAAAATTGGGCAACGAAGGAGCGCAAACTAGGTAATGTTGCCCAGGGGTGTCCCCGTGTGCTGCCGCCGGATCGCATGAGGGCTGATCGTCAGCTTCGGATTTGGGGGAAGCGCACTCTGCGGCTCTTGGGGACGGCTAAAATTATGGGCAATCGCCGGGCTGCCAAGGCCGTAGTTCCTGGGGTTCCGCGGGCCGACGGTGCGATCCGCCGGCTCGGCATGAAAAGGAGCGGTCGGAGTCGACCGCCCCTTCAGAGCTACAGGGTTCGCGTGTTAGACGGTTGCGAAGACCGGGAGCGTGTGCAGCGTTGAGCTGACGACGTCGTAGGACTTGATCTTCGGCGTTCCGTCGAGAACGGTTGCTAGAGCCTTGAGCACTTCCTGGTAGCCCGAGCTGTTGTAGGCTTCGGCGTTCGCTTTCGTCTCCCAGAAGCTGATCGTGCGGAGTTCATTTCCGCCCTGGGTTACAAAGGTGATTTCATCCTTGAAGCCGGTTTGCTTGCGCAGCATGGGGATCACTTGTTTGGCAAGGATTTCCTGGAAGTTCGCGAGCTGATTGGCTTTTAGGTTCAGGTTTACGATTCGTGCGTACAAGAGCAACTCCTTAGAGTTGGAGATTAGGGTCGACAGTCGAGAGCGGTAAGTGCCCAAAAAGAAAACTGCCCCGAAACGAAAACGCCATAAAGCGCCAGTAACAGGGGGCAGTCGTTTTCGAGAGGCCTAGAGTCGCTGTGCACGCAGTGTATCACACTTTGAAGCGCTGCGCCGACTTCATTTGAGGGGTTGCGTGCTACTTGTCGGTTCGTTTTGCGTTTTTCGGCGCTTCGATCGCCAGGGCGGGGTTGTCATAGCTCGCGTACTTGATCGTCGACATGCTGCCGATGCAAGCGAGCGGGCGAAAGGTGCTCTTTTCGTACGTGCATTGCAGCGTGTCTTTGTCCGAAGCTCCGTGGGGATCGATCATGACGAAGCTTCCGACTGTCTTCCCATCCACCGTTCGATCGGGTCCGACAGAACTGACCCGAACGGCGAAGACGTCGCCCTCGAAATCGGTTATGAGCCGGTCCGTCCAGTCGAGAACGTCCCAACCCGTACCCTGGTTTCCGTAGACGTTGTGCCCGATGATGATCGTGTCGTCGGAATCGCCCGGGCCGCCGACGACGAATTGCCGGAAGCGATCGGGCGCCACGACCGTGAGCGTCGCCGCGCCGCCCAGCGGATGGCGCAGGCTGCCTTTCATCGTCACCGTTTCGACGAAGCTTTTCGCGGTTCGCAGTGCGGCGCGAATCTTCGTCTGCAGCCCCACGGCGTCGTCCGCGCTTGCTGGGAGTATCTGGGCGACGTACACGAGCGCCACGCCCGCTGCCAGTGCCACGCCGGTTAATGCTTTTCTTGCGATCACCCCGGGCGACGTTCCGCCTCCACCTAGTGATTCCGTCCGGATCTTCAGTGCTATCGAGGAGTTCGCTTGCCCGCGAAACCTGGAGCGCGCTCGCGCGTAAACTACGCGGGGTCACCATGAAACATTGCGCGAGCCATTGCGTACAACTAATACCTTAGTTGACAGAAGGCTTTTCACCCTGGTAAAGTCAGAACTATTGAATTAGGAGACGCACGTTATGCTGTCGCTCGCGCTTCCGGCTGCCCAAGTCGCCCCACCCCTGGATCCGGCCAGCAGCCCCAGCGCTTGGGCGCAGCTTCCCGGCGGCCCGCTAGCCTGGGACGTCGCGCACGCGGGACCAGCGGCCGAGGACACGACCGTCCACGTTACGACTGACGGCAAATTCCTGTACGTTCGCTTCGATGCCGTGCAGCACGAGCCGGTGGTCGCGACGCAGCAGAGCGACGACACGGTGACCGGCGGAAGCAACAGCAACGGCGGCCTTGCCTACAGCGACGACTCCGTCTGGGTCGATCTTTGGCCGACCGGCGCCGGTGGATTCCAATACCAGTTCGACGCAAACCCCAAGGGTACGCACAACGAAGCCTCGAGCGAGAACGCCGCCTTCGCGCCGCAATGGGAGTCGCACGGGCATTCGGACGGCAACGGCTACACGGTGACGATGGCGATTCCGCTCTCCGTCGTGCACGGGGCACACGCGGGCGCGTGGCGCATGCAGTTCGTGCGCTACGTGCGCGCGACCGGCGCCTTGAACGTCTGGTCTTACGACACGGCGCAAACCCAGCCCGACGACGCCTCGCGCGCAGGGACCGTGACGGTTCCGCTGGTGGCGAAGCAGCCGCTGCCGAGCCCGCGCGTCGGCCTCTATGGGCTCGGCGACATCGCAAGCGCCTCGGCCGGCGGCTCGACCTCGCGCGTGGGCGCCGACTTCTCGCTGCCGGTGACGCAGACCGCGTCCATTTTCGGAACCTTGCATCCCGACTATTCGAACGTCGAACTCGACCAGCAGACGATCTCGCCGACCGTGTTCCAACGCACGTATAGCGAAGTCCGGCCGTTCTTCACGCAGGCCGCGAACTTTTACGGCTTCAACTGCGACGTCTGTAACGCCTACCGCACGCTGCTTTATTCGCCGTCGATTCCGACGCCGAGTCAGGGTTATGCGTTCGAAGGAAAGGACGGCAACTTAGGATTCACTGGGTTCGATGCGATCGGCGACGCCCGTAACGACTCGGCTGCCGCGATGAACTTCACGAGCGACGATACGCACTGGAACCTCGTGTTCAACCACGTGACCGCCGATCTGCCCGGCATCGTCGACGACTCGAACGGCGGCAGTCTCAGCTGGTTCAACGGGAAGTACCTGAGCGGGTACCTCGACTATTCGCGCGAGGCCGGAACCAACGTGCCGGACCAGGGCCAGAGCGAGTGGATCGACGGCGGCGGCGGCTGGAGCAACCAGCATTTCGCGCTCTACGGCTCCGTGCGCAAGGTCGGCAGCGAGTTCGATCCGGTCGACGGCTTCGACTCGCACCCGGGGGTCGCGGGGTACGCGCTGTTCTCGGCCCGCAACTGGACGTTCGCCCCGAACGACTTTCTCACATCGGCGGGCGCGGCCGTGCTGCTCGATCGCTACCAAGGCGTCGCGTACGGTTCCGCGCAGAGCGACCAGTTCGTCCTGCTCGATGTGCTGACGAAAAGCACCATCGATCTGCAGCTCTCGTCGGGTTCGGACTACTGGCGCTTCGGTACCGATCTGACGCCGATCTCACAGAACGCCGGCTTCAGCCTCACCTATCACAGCGGCTAGCAGAACAACGTGAACAACTTCCCGAACCATGGCGCGGCCTCGACGCCAACCAACATCTCGTACTCGACGGGGCGCTACGGAGCCGGCCGGCTCGACACGTGGTTCCGCTCTTCGACGATGCGCGCCGGCGAACGAGGCACGCTCACGCTGACCGTCAACAACACGGCGCAGTGGCTGCGCCTCGGCCCCGACAACGTGCAGTGGTTCGACAGCCTCGCCTACACGTATCAGATCGATCGCGACTCGTCGTTTGGGATCGGCATACGCAAAGTGATCGGGATGCCGCCCCAGCCCAACGGCGGCGGCGACTGCATCGGCACCTGCTCCAACATCTCGGTCGCCTACCACAAACGGTTCAAGCACGAAGAACTCTATGCGGCTTACGGCGATCCGAACACGCTGGTCACGGTGCCGCAGGCGATCCTCAAGATCATCTTCTACGTCGGGAGCCAGAAGGGGACGTAGGGAGGGCCGCCGGCCCGGGCCTGGGACATTTCGGCTACGGTGGCGTGCTAAGGTGGCCTTGTTTTCAGGGCCACGAGAGGAGCACGCTACCATGGCTACCAGCACCGCGGTTGGAGGGCGCCGGCTTTGTGGCGCGCTTCTCGCGCTCGCGCTTGTCTTCAGTCTGCTGTCCGGGGGCGCCCGCGCGGGTACGAGCCCGGGGTCGGGCGTTCCGGACCTGACCGGGGACTGGAAGTTGACCGCAGGCGGCGTGCCGGGAACGATCCACATCCACGCCACGAGTTCGTCCGGGGGCTATCCGACGCTCTCGAACTGGTTCGTCTCGGGCGCCGGCTGCACGTACGGCGACACACGCAGTAAGCTGTTCGACTCGGTATCGTTCCAGAACAAGGACACATTTAGCGGCGACATGGAGGTTTGCACGGGGTCCGAGGTTCTCGTCAAGACGTGCGGCCTCTCCTCGAAGTTCACGGTCCATTACAAGACGACGTCGATCTCGAAAACGACGATCGTTGGAACGCTGACCGCCGAGTGGTACGATCCGGTCAACGGCAGCCAGTGCAAGTTCACGCGTAACGCGAGCAAGGATAAACAGGCACCGTTTGTTCTGACGCGCGCGGACTCGAACCCGTGCCCCGACACCGATGAGATCAAGGCCTACAGCCAGGACTCGAACCGCGCGGTCGGCGTGATTCAGACGGCCATCAACTCGAGGCGCATTCAGAACCAGCAAGTGATCCAGGGACTTTCATCGACGCAATCGGCGCTCAACCGGATTTCAAACATATTAGGCACGCTGAGCGAAGCGGGCGACGACTGCGACAAGATCCACAACGTCATCGGCCAGCTCGAGCAGTTCCAAAGCGCCATCGATCAAATCAACAACGCCGGCTGCGACAGCATGGCCGAGGCGGGCGGCTTCGATAATCTCTTCCGCACGGCGGGCCAGCTCGGCAGCACCTTCAGCCAGGTTCCGGGGTTGGGTCCGGTGTTCACGTTGCTTTCGAACGATCAGAACTTCTTCCAAGCCGTATCGGGCAACTTGAATCCCGAGCAGCGCTGGGCCGACCAGTTCCAATACGTCGATGGCTACATCCCGAACTGCCCGCATTGAGTATCTCGGCGGCAGGCGGGAAGTGGTAGGCGTTTCTTAGGCGATCGACATCCCGGCGGGGCGGTTCTGCGCAGGCGTCACCGGCTCGAGCGAGTTCGGGGCGACGCGGACGCGCTCGCCGGGCTCCGGGAGTTTGCCGCCCGTGTGTTCGGCTTGGACTTCGAAGGCTTGGTTTCCATTGCGGCCGCCGACGAGCACGAAGCTGCCGCTGTTGCGATCGACGCTGTCGACTTGTCCGCTGTAGGTGAAATTCGGCGGGGCCTGCCGAATCGGCGTTCCGTTCGAGGCCCGGCGCTCCGGTGCTTCCGCTCCTTCCATCGCGTGACCGGGGCGAGCATTGTCGATTTCTTTGTGCAGGCGCGCGTTGAGTTGGTCGGCCTGATCTTGGGTCAGGCCGTTTGGCTCGGGTTTGAACTCGGCGACGCTCGGGTAACCGGCTTTCGCATTGACGATCCCGAGCTGGATGCGCTTCGTCGCCTCGACTGCTTCGGCTTTCGGGAGGCCCTTGATATCCTTGACGAGTTCGCCGGCGGTCGGGCCGTCGACTTTTATCCCGGCTTTGGTCATCGCCTCTTGGTAGTGCTGCTGCTTCTCCGGGGGCAAGTGCGAGAGCACCGCGCGAGCGAGAGTCTCGTTTTGCAGCTCGGCGACCGGATCGTGCTTGCCCTTCTCTTGAAAGTCGTACTTGAACACTTTGTCGTGTTCGGCTTGGTACATCGCTTCGCGCAGCGTGATGCTCTTGAATTCGTTGTCGGGCGACTGGGTTGGGCGCCCGTCCTTGCCCCGCTCGAGGCCCGGCATCTGCCAGCCGTCCTTCGGCTTCGTATAGTCTTCGTGCGGGGGCACCTTGATCGGCTCGGCCTTGGGGTTCGTCGGAACGATACAGGTGCCGTCGAGCTTGCAGCTTTCGTTGAGCCGCGGCACGTGCGCGAGCATGTACTTTACGTTCTCCGGGGTGGCGTGCAACTCGTAGTATTCGACTCTGAGGTCGCCGTCGAAGTGCGGCAGCGTCTGCGAAAACGACTGTGCGTTCGACGAGTTGGAGAGAACTTCGCCGCCCTCCGCCTTCGAGTTACCGAGGTGTGCGAGGAAGCCGGCGTGATGCTGCGGTTCGGCTGCGCCTTCCTTCCGATCGCAGAAGGCGGCGATGTTGCCTCGATGGACCCCCGCGAGATCGTCGTTTCTCGGGTCGGCGAGATCGGCGGTGCCGACACGTTTGAGTTCGCCTGCCTTCGTGAGATTCGCGATGATGGTCGGCACGCGGGTTCCGGGGAGCGGCTGATTGGTCGTCAGATGGATGATCGCCGAAAGCGACGCGCCGCAGCCATCGCGACCAAAGTCTGCCGTATCCATCTTGCCCTGGAGAGCGCGCGCCGTTGCGAGAAGACGGTCGTTTTGCAGTTGCTGATAGGGAGATTGGTCGGCGTCGGCCATTCTTGTGCTTCACCTCAGTGGACGGGAATTCGGGATAATGCGCGCACGCGCCCAATCGGTCCCGCCGCACGCGGCTGCCTCTTTACAGGATTTTTACAGAGCTGGGTTTGGCTCGAGTCGCTTTTCCATGAAGATGCTCGTCGCGATTGCGTGCGGCCGCATCCCGCCATAGTCGCCGAAGGCGGTGCACCTCTGAAATCCAGCCCGTTCGTAGAGCCGGATCGCGGCGAGCTGCCGGTCTCCCGTCTCCAGGCAGAGCAGGTTTCGTCCGCTCTCCTTTGCCTCGCGCTCGATGCGGGCGAGCACCGCCTGTGCGATCCCGCGTCCGCGCGCATTGTCGCGGACGTACATGCGTTTGACTTCCGCGAACGTGCCGAACAGGGCGACGCCGCCGCAGCCCACGGCGACGCCATCGAGGCGGGCGATGAAGAAGCGCACGTCGGGCTGGAAGATCGCGTCCAACGACAAGCCGTGCTGCTGCTCCGGTACGTACAAGGCCGCAAGCGTGTCGTCGAGTTCGCGGATCAGGTCGCGTACTTCGTCCGTTGCAGTCTGGACGGCTTCAACGGTGATTCCGTCGGCCATTTCCGCGTGAGACTCATCACGCTTCATCCTGGCCTGCCCACAAGCGAGCCTCCTTAAGAGTAGCCTTCAACGACGCAGCCCGGGATTTGGCGCTATGCTGAGGCAGCCTTCTTTTTCGTTGGAGATTACGCTTCTCGGCCGGGAACCTCGTCTCCACCGTGGAAAAGTTCGACTGCGTGCTCGGTTTGCGAAGAGTGCTAGGGTTAGTTTGCGTTGCGGGCCTCCTGGCGGCTGCGACGCCCGCTCGGGCGGCGCATTTCGACTTTGGTGGAGTCGACCCCGTGAGCCGGTGGGTGCACTCGCTGCCGGCGACGTGCGCCTTCTCTCGCCCGTTCGAATCGTATTGGGTCGGTACGGTGCTCCTCCATGATGAGGACCAGTTTCCGAGCAACACTATGAGCGAGTGGGTGCGTCACGGCGCCCACGGTGAACTCTTCGCGTCGCGTATCCGGGCCTACTACGATCCCGCGCATCGGATTGCCGCCTACGTGGAATCTGGGACCGACATCAGTAACTTCGCCGCGATTGCCGACGCCGCGCCGCCTCCCGCCGGGGTGACGACACCGCTCGATCTTTCTGCTGTGCAGCTTGGTGGGAACGTTCATCTCGGCGATACGCTCGCGCACGTCGCGTCTGCTGTCGGTTTGAAGTCGTTGCACCCAACGCCCGCTGCAGGCGCGTGCCAGGGATACAGCGTCGTTGGGTTTTGCTCGTGGAACGTTAAGGCGTGTGAATGTCCCACCGGCAATTACCTGTCCGACAAACGGCTTGGAATGGTCGTCTTCCGTGCGGGCCGCGTCGTGGCGCTCGCCTGGGACGATGGGGCCTGCGGCTTCGGCTGAGTCCGGCAAGCAGTCGTCGAAACGCTCGCGTCGATGGGGCGATTCGGTTTGAATGGCGTGGGCCGTTATGTCTTTGGGGCGGCGGCGCTGTCGTTGGGCATCGCCGGGCTCGTCTTGAACGATCAGCTGATATCGGACTGGCAACTGCCGGGCGCTTCGGCTTTTATCGTTGTGACATCAGTCGCGCAGATCGTCGGCGGAGCCGCGATCCTGTTCCCCAAGACGACTGCGATAGGCGCCATCATTTTGGGCATCGTGTATCTCGTGTTTTCGCTCACGTTCGTGCCCGATGTCGTTGCCCAGCCGGGCGTCTACGCAAGCTGGGGAAACGTCTTCTACCAACTGGCTCTCGTGGTAGGGGCAGTGGTCGCGTACGCACTAGGGTCGCCCTCCCGGCCCAAGGTCACGAACCTCTGCAGGGGCGCGGTGATTCTTTTCGGCGTGTGCAACATTTCATTTGCTATCGAGCAAGTCGAGTTTCTGGCCAGAACCGTGAGTTTGGTTCCAGCGTGGATCCCGCCGAACGGCACGTTTTGGACAATCGCAACGACCATTGCGTTCGGGCTTGCCGGCATCGCGCTCGTCGTACGCTACCAATCGCTGCTCGCCTCGCAACTTCTGGGGCTGATGCTCGGGATCTTCGGGGTTGCGATATGGATTCCGATCTTGATCGCGCAGCCAAAGACGCACGAGAACTGGAGTGAAGGCATCGAGACCTTCGCGATAGCCGGAGTCGCGTTGCTCGTTGCAGACCTTCTCGCAAACGAAAGCGCATAACGCTCGCCATCAAACTACTCGATGCAAAATGAGCGCTGGCATTTGTAGGGGCAAACGCTAGCCGTGAAAATGAGGCGGCGAAATCAACATACGCTCTACAGCCCGTGAAGCGTCCCCCCGACGTACGCCTTGCACCTAAGAGAGGCCTTAGCCCAGGACGAGCTACCTCAGCGGCGAGAGATGTTTTGGCTCGTAGAGGCCGAGCTTGTCGCCGCCGGGGAGTTCGAGGGTCGTTACCAAACCCCAGCCGCGGTCGGCGACCGGTGTCGTCTTGATTCCCTTTTTCTCGAGCTGCTGTATGGTCGCGGCGATGTCGCCGCAGATCAGCCACAGTTCGTGTTCCGGGTCGTCTTCCGTCTCATGAACGGCGAGTTCGGTCGGCGGTGCGGCGAAAAAGAGCCGTCCCTCTCCGGCGTCGACGTAGTGCAGGTCGAGCACGTCCTTGAGAAACTCGTACATCTGCTTGGAGCGCTTGGTGTAGAAGATCGCGTGGATTCCGGTGATCACTCTCTCCCTCTTTCTCGAACTACGCGCCGCTTCGCGCGCTCCGCTCAGGATACCGTCAAATCGGCGGCAGGGCGGCGGCTGGAAAAAGACAGTCATATGGAGAATGCCCGCTGAGTTCGTTAGGAAGGGAGGCGTCCCGTATGAGTTCGCGCCGGGCTTTTATTTTCGAAATTGCGCGGCTTGGCGGCAATGCCGCGGCGGCCATGACGGCGATGAATCTTCTTGCGCCGTCGACGGCGAGCGCAGCGTTCACGTTGCGCGCTCGAGGTGGCGGGACCAAGGTCGTTATTCTCGGCGCGGGCGTTGCCGGGCTGTGCGCTGCGTACGAACTGGGCAAACGTGGGTACGACTGCACGATTCTCGAGGCGCGCAATCGCCCAGGCGGCCGGGTGTGGACCGTGCGCAACGGTTCGACGCTGACCGAGATCGGCGGACAAACCGAGCGCGCGACTTTCAGCGAAGGGCTCTATTTCAATCCGGGGCCGGCCCGCGTCCCCCAGCATCACGTGACGATCGATTACTATCGCGAACTCGGCGTCGCGATCGAGCCGTTTACGATCCTCAACGAGAATGCCTATGTCTTCTCACGCAAGGAACGCCCGCAGAAGGTTCGCGCCCGTGAAGTGCGCTACGGTGTCCGCAGCGATCTCGACGAACTACTCGCGAAAGCGATCGCGCACGACCGTCTGGACGACCCGATGAGCCCCGCCGAGAAGAAACACGTTCTGCAGTATCTCCGAGACGACGGAGCCCTCAATAAGGCGTACGGTCATGCCCGAGCGTCCGGCGACGGACGATTCGGATACGTTCGACCGCCCGGCGCCGCAAACGACCCCGGTGTAGAACGCGATCCGTTGAACCTCAAGACGCTCGTCGATGCATTCGAATGGCAGCTCATTTTCGGTGACTTCTCGTACGACTGGCAGCCGGCCATGTTTCAGCCGGTCGGCGGAATCGACGCCCTTCCCCGCGCTTTCGCCGCCCGCTTGCCGGGCATCATTCGGTACAACTCGGTCGTGACGTACATCGGTAAGCGCCCGAACGGCGTGCGCATTACATACCGCCAGGACGGTGGACCGCATCGCGCACTCGACGCCGACTATGCGATTTGCACGATCCCACTTTCGGTACTGCGCCAGGTTCCAGGCGATTGGACTCCGGCGATGCGACACGCCATTGCGAGCATCAAATACGCGGACACCACGAAAACCGGGCTGGAGTTCAAGCGACGTTTCTGGGAGGAGGACGACCGGATATTCGGCGGCATTAGTTGGACCGATCAGCCGATCCGCCAGATTTGGTACCCATCGACCGGGTACTTGTCTCAGCGCGGCGTGCTGACCGGAATGTACACGTTCGAACACGAGGCGACGAAGATGGGCAAACTGACGCCGCGCGAGCGTACGCAGGCCGCGCTCGCGTACGGCGCGGAACTTCACCCGCAGTACGGCGCAGAATTTTCATCGAGCTTCTCGATCGCATGGCAAAACGTGCCTCACAGCCAAGGCGGTTGGGCCTCATACACCGACGCACAGCGGAGAAACGTTTTCCCCATATTGAACCGGCCCGATCACAACATTTACCTCGCCGGCGAGCACATGAGCTACGATGGCGGATGGCAAGCCGGCGCGCTCGATTCAGCGCGCCGCGTCGTGCTCGCGATCGACGACCACGTCCTCGCGACGAGGAACCCATCGTAGTAGGGTTCTTGAGGCTGGCGAGTCGCAACTCGAGCCTCGCTACATGGCGCTCGGAGGGCTCCAGGCCCTCAGCGAAAATTCTTGTACACCACGTCCGGGATCCGATCCCCGCTTTTTCGACGAGGAGAATGCTTTGTCAGTGAAACCTAGAGACTTGCCGAATCCGTCGGGTCAGATTGACAAGCTTATTGCTGAGATTGCGGACTGGCGCGGCAAAACGTTCGCTCGCGTCCGCAAAATAATCCGCGCGGCCGATCCGGAGATTATCGAGGAATTCAAGTGGATGGGGAGCCCGGTGTGGTCGCGCGACGGAATCATTGCGGTCGGTAACGCCTTCAAGGGTAGGGTGAACATTACGTTTGCCTACGGGGCAAGCTTACCGGATCCGGAGAAGCTCTTCAATGCGGGCTTCGAGGGGAACGCGAGACGAGTGATCAATTTTTTTGAGAACGATAAGATCAATGAACGCGCTTTGACAAATCTCGTCCGGGCCGCAATTGCCTACAATCAGACGAATTTGAAAAAGAACCAGAAGAAAACTCCTGCGCCATCTCCGACGAAAGCGGCCCCAGCTTCTCCGAAGAAAGCGCCGGCAGCTGCTCGCGCGCTAGTGACAAAGAAAGCTCCTAAAAAGAAAGCTACTAAGAAGTAGCATTGCTTCGAGAGACCGTGACGCCCCGGGCGGGCTCCTTGCTCGCCCGGTGGCGTCAAACTGGTCCGATCGTCGCTACGCGAACTCGCTTCGGCGAATCGGCCTGAAACCGAGCCGCCCGCATATGAAAAACGCACACACTGCGGCTAAGACGATCCAATACATCAGTGGTCCGATGCTGATGGACCCAGAAGCCAAATTCACTCCCGAAAAGAACAGCATTTCGGCGATTACGAAGGCCGCGGCGATTGGGGCCAGGATGGCCGCTCGCTTATCGAATAGCGGGACGATGAAGGCGACAACACAGAGCAGTTCCAGGCCGCTCATGCCGAGCCAAACTGCATGGGGAATGGCTCCTAAGGACGGCGCGGCTTGCTCAGAATGTGACCACTTCCAGACCGCGCCGGCAGCGGTGTGCAGGGCGAGAAGTACTTGAAGGATCGACAAGAGTACGTTCACGTTGTTTGCTCCTCGTTATTTATGTTGTAGATTTGGGGATTTCGGCGGCGAACTGCTGGGCGTACTCGGCGTTGAGCCGTTGCCAACCGTCGAACTGCATAGCCGCTCCGCCGGCGAAGCGGCCGATGGGCGCTCCGTCGAGCAGTCGCTGCAGAACGTCGAACGCGATGTGCCAACCGGCGGCACCCATCGAGATGAAGCGGCGATCGATGACGGCCCAAAGCGTCAGGTGCGTCCCCCCGTCGCGCCCGTCGAGTTCCCACCGCATGGTGTTGCCGGCCGACTCGTATTCAAGCGCTTTGGGAGGATCCGCGCGTGTGATGCGCGCTTCGGTCGGCGCGGGCGCGCCCACCCAGGTGATCTCCACCGTTCCGACTTTGCCGAGGTCGCTCGAGGCATCGAATGGAGCCCACTCGCGCAGGTGCGCCGGCTCGGTCAGCGCGCGCCAGACCTTTTCCGGCGGATGGCGTAAATCTTTGACCAGGACGAGCGCCCAGGTCTCTCCGTCCTTGCGAACCTTCGCCACATTGGCGGGACCCGGTTCGTATTTTTCGCGATCGTTCATCTAGCGCTTTCTCTTCTTCCGTTTCTTGGGTGGTGAGGTATCCATGCGGTCGAGGTATCGCTCGAGAGCGTCGCCGTGAGCGGACCACAACTGGCGGAACTGAACCAGCCAGGCGTCCACCTCCCGCAAGGCCTGGGGTTTGAGCCGGTAGAGCCGGCGCTGCGCGTCCACCGTGGACTCGACGAAGCCGGCATCGCGCAGAACTCGCAGATGCTTCGACACCGCCGGCTGCGGCAAACGAAGGTTGCGCTCGATCTCCCCCACCGACCGTTGTGACGAGGCCAACAGGCTTAAGATCGCCCGCCGGTTCGGCTCCGCAATAATCTCGAACACTGATTCCAACGCGGCTAATATACCCGAAACAGAATATACCTGTCAAGGCATATACTTTCGTCGACTTTGGACCTCGACATAGTCCGCGCCAAAGGCAGACTTCGGCGCTCGCCCGCGCACTGGGCCTAGCCGACCCGATCGTACCGCGTGAGGTATCGAAAGCGGAGGGCCCTTGCAGCCGCGGAGAGTCTTGCCGGCAGGCCTTCGCATGATATATACTATTGATATATATCATAGAAGAGCCCGAGGTGCGCGTTGGAGATTGCGAAATTGTTCATGAACGGCCGCAGCCAGGCTGTCCGACTGCCGCAAGCGTTCCGATTTCCCGGCAACACGGTTCGCGTTCGACGGCGCGGGCGGGCGGTTATTCTCGAACCGATGACGACGGATTCCCAGACCTGGTTTGCTGAACTCGACGCCCTTGCCGCTGGGCCTTTCATGCCCGAGGGGCGCGAGCAGCCGCCGCTTCCAGAGCGTGACGAGCTTTGAAAACCTATCTTCTCGACACGAATGCTTGCATCGCACTCATCAACGGAAAACCGGCAGCGGTGCGTCAACGCTTCGCTAGGGCCCTCACGGCAGGCTCGCGCCTCGTAACCTCGACAATCGTCGCGTACGAACTCTGTTACGGTGTCGCCAAGAGTGCGCGCCAAGCAGCCAACAAGGATCGCCTCGAAACGTTTCTCGCCGGGCCGATCGAGATCGTCCCTTTCGATATCGATGATGCCGAAACGGCTGGGTATGCTCGCGCGGCGCTCGAGCGAGCGGGCACACCAATCGGAGCGTACGACGTCCTTATCGCAGGGCAAGCCTTACGGCTCGGAGCCACGCTAGTGACGGCGAACGCCTCGGAGTTCGGCCGGGTCAGCGGCCTAACATGGGCGAACTGGGGCGGGACGGATCGGGCGCGGCGTTAACGAGAAAGCCGCGCTTGTCACCGCGCCGGCGGGCGGCGGGCGTCATGTCGTCCGGAGGCGCGACCGGCGCGCTGATCGCGAACGTTTCGGTGGTGCTGCTAGTGCTGCTGAACTGGGCGAGCTGCTGCGGACCGTCGCTTGCCGGGAGATTCGGCATGACGCTGACATTGTAGGCGCTGTCCAGCACGAAGGGCGTCGCGTTGATCGCATAGACCGTCGCGGAGATGCCGAATCCGTTCACGGACGGATTCCCCCCGCAGTCGTTGCCCATCACGTTGTCAGTGCACTGGAGTACATTGCTGTCGCCGAAGCTCAGCCCGGCGCAAAAGACGTTGAACGGCCCGTTGGACGGCCCGCTCTGCAGTCCGCTCACGCCGTCGTTGCAGCCGTCCTGCTGCAGTTGAGAGATGTCGATGGCGTTGGGCGTGATGTTAAAGCTGCCCTGGCTCGCTGACGGAAACGGGACCATGAGCGGTGGGGAGTCGATCGAAATCGTCGCCGACTGCGATTGGCTGGTGTTGTGCCACTGCCCGGTGACGGTCGAGAACGTACCGGTCGCATCGCTTTCGACGTTCGGGAAGAAGAAATTCTGAGGCTGAGCATCCGTATCGATGATTCCGACGACCGGATGGACGTCGGCTCTGAAATGGAAGCTGAAATTGGCGGCGATCGTCGCTGTTCCCGAGCCAGTATTGTTGAAGGGCGCGCTGCCGAGTGTGAACGTCCGCACGGCCTGGGCGGTGCCGGCCCACTGGGTGAGTGGCACCGGGTTGCTCGGCACGCCGCCTGCGGAGATGACGTACAGATAGCCCGCCGCGGCGGGGCCTTCGGGCGGAATCGTCGCCGTGATCGTTGAGGGCGACCAACTCGTGATGCTCAGCGGCGTCGCGCCGGCGGGCGAACTCTCCGAACTCGACATGACGAGGCTGCCTTGCGCGCTGGGGAATTCGCCGTACAGCGTCAAGGTCGCGGTCGGTGCCTCGTTCACTTCCGCCTGCGCGATCGACGGCCGGCCGTACTCGATGATGTTGTTGGCAGGGATCGGCGCACCGGCTGCAAGCGAGGGGCTGGGCATTTCGATGAAGTGCGACACGGGCCCGTCGGCGAACGGCGGAAAGATCATGTTCATTGCCGCAAGCTGTTGGTCGAGCGCAGTCGACGTCACGTAGTTGTCGGTCGACCCGACGAGCGGATCGTTGCGCGTCTCCTGCGACATCTGGTTGTACGTCTCGAACAGCGAAAACGGCCGTTGTGCGGGGCTGCGCTGGTTCACGTATGTCGCCAGTCCGCTGGCGCTAGGGTTTTGCTCGCCGAGCGTGCGGTCGAGCAAGAAAGCGTCGCTATCGTCAGAGTCGCCGCCTAAAACACTCTTCGTCCAGCCGTAGTACATGCCGACATTCGCCGCGAAGAGCGTGTTCTGCACGGAGGTCGCGATCAATGGATTCGCTCCAAAGCAAGAGATGTTGTCGACGATCGCGCCGGGATTGAAGGTAACATGTGAGGTGATGAACGCGGGCGTGAAGGCAAACGTCGCGAGCGCCACATATTCGGATGGGTTGTAAAGGGTCAGGCCGTAGACGAGATTCCCGGCTTGGAGATCGGCGGACCATTTTTGCATGTTGGCTGCCGTGACCGGCGTCGTCGACAGTAAAATGTATTGCGCGCCGCTCGGCTTCTTATACACGCCGCCGTGGGTCGAGATATCGAGGACGTCGACCCCGCCGTTCCTAAGTGCCGCCACGTTGTCCAAGCTCGCGCTGCCTTCTTCGGCGCGATACGTTGCGGTGGGATACCCGGTCGGCGCGAATGCCGCGGCGAACGCAATCTGACGACTGGGGTGGAATCCGATATCGCGATAGTCGTATTCGAGGAAAGCGATTTCGTGAGGAGAGCCGCCTTGGATGAGCGTGGGCGGCGTCGGAGGGCCCTGGGCGGTAGTATAGAGCCCTTTGTCGGCGAAAAAATATGCCAGCGCTCCGTTTGCCAGCGTTGCGGTCACGCCGTCCGACTGCGACTGAGCCGAAGTGAATCCAGCCTGGGTACCAGCGAATGTCGCGGTGCTTTGAAGATCGGCTTGCAAGTTTTGGTGCGGCAAGCCCTGGTAGTAGGTCTCGACGCCTTGCATCGCGGCGTTGATTTGAGCAGCCACTGCACCCGCACTACCGGTCGGGCTCGGCGAGGGGCTGGGCGTCGCTGCGCCGCCGGGCGTGGGCGTCGCGCTCGGCGTTGCCGACGGCTTCGGCGTCGCGCCCGTGCCGGGGTGGCTGCCGGCTGGTGCCACCATGATCGTGCCGCCCGAGCAGCCCGCCGCGACGACGAGTGTGCAAGAGATGAGGATCGCACGAACCGGATGTTGCATCGGCAGTCTCCGTACGACGCGGGAACATCGGCCCTCTCGATGAAATCTCGAACGCCGAACCCGTGCTTCGCACTCGACCGCTCGAATCCCGGCGGATCGAGCGCGGCGTTAACGAGAAGACCCGCGCTCGTCGCGCGGGTCCCTCGTTCTTTGCCACCAGGCCGAAGACTTAGTAGTCCTCGTCGCCGCCGCCGAGCGGCCCGAGGCCCTCGTCTTCTTCCTCGTCTTTTTCTAGCTCCTCGTCCTCGTCTTCGAGGACGTAGCCTTCGTCGATGTCTTCCTCTTCCACGGCCGGCTCGTCTTCGAGCACGTCCGCGTCCAGGACGTCGTCGCCCAGGCCCGCGCGGCCGAAGGCGGCGGCTTCGCCGTCGAGTTCCGGCGCGGCGACGCTGGCGCGGCTCGGTGCGGCCTGAGCGGCGGCGACTTCCTCGTCGCTCGCTTCGGCCTCTTCGTCTTCCTCGGGCTCGTCGTCGACTAGGGTCGCGCCCTCGGCGCTGTCTTCCATCCCGATGCCCGCGGGCATCGCGGCGGCGGACGCGCGCTGGACCTCCGCCTCGCGGGCGGCGATCTGCGTTTGCGACAACGGAGCTTCGTCGCCGACGAGCAGACCGATGTCCTTGGCGGTCTCGGTCAGATCGTCGTCTTGGATCTTGATCTCGATCTCTTCGCGGTTCTCCGTCAACACCTTGACGTCGAGCGCGAGCGATTGGAGTTCCTTGATCAGCACCTTGAACGACTCGGGCACGCCCGGCTCGAGCACGTTCTCGCCCTTGACGATCGCTTCGTACGTCTTCACGCGACCCACGACATCGTCGGACTTGACCGTCAGCAGCTCCTGCAGCGTATACGCGGCACCGTAGGCCTCGAGCGCCCAGACTTCCATCTCGCCGAAGCGCTGGCCGCCGAACTGCGCCTTGCCGCCCAGCGGCTGCTGGGTGATCATCGAGTACGGGCCGGTCGAACGCGCGTGGATCTTGTCGTCCACGAGGTGGGCGAGTTTGAGCATGTAGATCATGCCGACCGTGATCGGGCGGTTGAAACGCTCGCCCGTGCGGCCGTCGCGCAGCCAGGTCTTACCGTCGTCCGGCAAGCCCGCGTCCTGCAGCCACTCGCTGATGTCCTCGGCGTGCGCGCCGTCGAAGACGGGCGTGGCGATGAACATGTCGAGCATCTTGGCGGCCCACCCGAGGTGGGTCTCCATGATCTGGCCGAGGTTCATCCGCGAGGGAACGCCGAGCGGGTTGAGGACGATGTCGACCGGCGTGCCGTCTTCGGTGTACGGCATGTCTTCTTCGGGCAGCACCTTGGCGATGACGCCCTTGTTGCCATGGCGGCCGGCCATCTTGTCGCCTTGCAGAATCTTGCGCTTCTGCGCGACGTAGACACGCACCAGATGGCTCACGCCCGGCGACAGCTCGTCGCCGTTGTCGCGCGAGAACATCTTGACGTCGATGATCTTGCCCTTTTCGCCGTGCGGCACTTTCAACGACGTGTCGCGGACTTCACGCGACTTCTCGCCGAAGATCGCGCGCAGCAGCCGCTCTTCCGCCGTCAGCTCGGTCTCGCCCTTGGGCGTGACCTTTCCAACCAGGATGTCCTCGGGCCGCACTTCCGCACCGATGCGGACGATGCCGTTCTCGTCGAGATCCTTGAGGGCGTCCTCGCCAACGTTGGGGATGTCGCGGGTGATTTCCTCAGGCCCGAGCTTCGTGTCGCGGGCTTCGCACTCGTACTCCTCGATGTGAATCGAGGTGAAGCGGTCGTCCTTGACCATGCGCTCGGAAATCAGGATCGCGTCCTCGTAGTTGTAGCCTTCCCAAGGCATGAACGCGACCAGCACGTTCTGGCCGAGCGCCATCTCGCCTTGATCGGAGCTGGGACCGTCGGCCAGGATCTGGCCGCGCACGACTTCTTCGCCGACCTCGACGATCGGCGTCTGGTTGATGCACGTACCCGCGTTGGAGCGGGTGTACTTGAGCAGATCGTAGACCTTCTCGACGTCCGTTTCGGCGCTCACGACGACGACCCGGCGGGCGTCGACGTGGGTCACGCGACCGGCTTCGTCGGCCAGCACGCAGCCGCCCGAGTCCTTGGCGGCGCGGTATTCCATGCCGGTGCCGATGATCGGCGCTTGCGGGCGCAACAGCGGCACGGCTTGGCGCTGCATGTTCGCGCCCATCAGCGCGCGGTTCGCGTCGTCGTGTTCGAGGAACGGGATCAGCGCCGTCGCGACCGAGACGATTTGCTTGGGCGAGACGTCCATCAGCTGCACCTTGTCGGGCGGCTCGGTGACGTACTCCTCGGCGTAGCGCGCGACGACTTGCTCGGCTGTGATCCGGCCCTTGTCGTCGAGTGGCGTGTTGGCTTGCGCGATGATGTACTCGTCTTCGCGGTCGGCCGTGAGGTAGCGCAGATCGGTCGAGACGACGCCGTTGTGCACGGTGCGGTAGGGCGTCTCGATGAAGCCGTACTTGTTGACGCGCGCGAAGGTCGCGAGCGAACCGATCAACCCGATGTTCGGGCCTTCCGGCGTCTCGATCGGGCAGATCCGGCCGTAGTGGCTGTGGTGGACGTCGCGGACTTCGAAGCCGGCGCGCTCGCGCGAGAGGCCGCCCGGCCCGAGCGCGCTCAGCCGGCGCTTGTGGGTGAGTTCGGCCAGGGAGTTGGTCTGGTCCATGAACTGCGAGAGCTGGCTCGAACCGAAGAACTCTTTGATCGCGGCCACCACCGGGCGGATGTTGATCAGCGCTTGCGGCGTGACCGTTTCGATATCTTGCACGGTCATGCGCTCGCGCACGACCCGCTCGAGGCGCAGCAAACCGACCCGGAACTGATTCTGCAGCAGTTCGCCGACGCTGCGGATGCGGCGGTTGCCGAGGTGGTCGATATCGTCGATGTGGATCTTGCCGGTCGCGACCTTGATCAGGCGGCGGATGACCGCGATCATGTCCTCGCGCACGAGGCAGCGCTTGTCGATCGGCGGAATGCGCACGCCCGCGGCGACGTATTCCTTCTCGAGTTTGCCCGAAAGCTTGTAGCGGCCGACGCCGGCCAGGTCGTAGCGCTTCTCGTCGAAGAACAACGACTCGAGCAGCTTCTCGGCGTTTTCGGCGTTCTCGGGCTCGCCCGGGCGCAGCTTCTTGTAGATTTCTTTGAGCGCGTCCTCGCGAGTCTTGACGTCCTTGTCCTTTTCGAGGCAATTGACGATCAGGGGCGAGTTGTCGAACAGCGCCAAAATCGCTTCGTCGGATTCCCAGTTGAAGCCGAGGTCGGGCCGCGAGAGCGCGCGCACGAAGGTCGTGACGTAGATCTTGCGGTTCTTGTCGATGCGGACGCCGACGGTGCCTTCGGTCTCGTCGTTCTTCGTGCCGTTGTCGGTTTCGAACTCGATCCAGGCGCCGCGGTTGGGGATGATCGTGGCGTTGAACGTCGGGCGGTTGTTGGTGTCCGAGTCGCGCAGGAAGTACACGCCTGGCGAACGGACGAGCTGGCTCACGATCACGCGCTCGGCGCCGTTGATCATGAACGTGCCCTTGTCCGTCATGAGCGGGAAATCGCCCATGAAGATCTCTTGGTCCGGGATGCCCTTGATTTCGCCCGATTCGGCGGTGATCAGGCGCACCCGAACGCGCAGCGGGGCGCTGTAGGTCATGTCGCGTTCGCGGCACTCTTCGACCGTGTACTTCGGATCGCCGAGCGAGTGGTCGCCGAACTCGAGCACCAGGTTGCCGGTGAAGTCCTTGATCGGGCTAATCGATTCGAAGGCGTCCTTGAGGCCGTCGGTGATGAACCACTTGAACGAAGCTTTTTGCAGCTCGATCAAGTCCGGCAGGTCGAGGACGTCGACGATTTTCGCAAAGCTGAAACGCTTGCGCTTGGCACCGGGGTCGGCGTAGCGCTCGACGGTAAAGGCTTCCGTCTCGGGAGCGAACACGACCGCCGTCGAGGGCGCAATAAACGGGGCGGATACACCGTCCCCATTCTTCGTCGCGCGCTTCGAGCGGGTCGTCTTCCCGGGCGCCTTAGCAGCTGCGGTCTTGGGAAGGACTGTTTTCGCCATTAAATTCTTTTGATTCTCTCTCGATACGACGCGCCGGACAACGGAAACTGTGCCCGAAGCGGCTCTCCGGGCACAGACAGTTAGTGTACGCCTCCGCGCTTGTGGCGTCAAGCACGATTCGCGCCCTGGCTACCTGGTTTCCTGCTACTTTAGTAGCATTAGTCGACGTCCGCTCTTAGTCGCGGGCGCTCGACTCGTCGGGGCTCCGTCGCGCCGGCCTGAGCGCCTCGCCGAACTGGCTGGTCGTCAGTTCGTAGCATTCGCAGGCCGTGGACTCGAGGCCGGCGCGATCGAGCACGGTGATCCGGCCGCGATGATAGCTG
>Ga0302325_10004275_pt1 | contig 33086 bp, 22 predicted proteins | sample Palsa_T0_2_FD_201948 | JGI IMG/M metagenome (GOLD analysis project Ga0302325, IMG submission 201948) | Peat permafrost microbial communities from Stordalen Mire near Abisko, Sweden - Palsa_T0_2 | ecosystem: Environmental > Terrestrial > Soil > Palsa > Peat permafrost | place: Sweden: Abisko... | reverse complement strand
CGTCCGCCTCCAGCTCGTCGACGTCCTCCGCAGGCACGCCGGCAAGGTCTGCGTGTGCGAGCTCGTCCCCCTCTTCGACCTCTCGCAGCCAACCGTTTCCCACCATCTCAAGGTGCTCCGCCAGGCGGGGATCGTCGGCTCGGAGCGAGAAGGGCTTTGGGCCTACTACTACGTGATCCCTGACGCACTGAAGGAGCTGTCGCAATGGCTGAGCTGATCGACATCCGCGAAAGCGTGCGCAAGCGCTACGCCGAGGCTGCCAGGGCTGCGGCCGCCGGCAGCTTCGAGGTGGCCCGCTCACTCGAGGCCGACGCCGGCTGCTGCGGCCCAGGCGCGGTGAGCTGCAGCCCGGCGGATGAGACGGGCGTGTTCGGTGCCGATCTCTACGACCAGAGCAGCCGCGACGAGGTGCCGGACAGCGCGCTCAACGCGTCGCTGGGCTGCGGCGTGCCGACCGCGGTCGCCGACCTGCGCGACGGCGAGACCGTGCTCGATCTTGGCTGCGGCGCCGGTGCCGACGTGCTGCTCAGCGCGCGTCGCGTCGCCCCGACCGGGAAGGCGATCGGACTCGACATGACCGACGAGATGCTCGACCTAGCCCGTGCCAACGCGCTGGAGGCCGGCGTCACCAACGTCGAGTTCGTCAAGGGCTACCTCGAGGACATGCCACTCCCAGACGCGAGCGTCGACGTCGTGATCTCCAACTGCGTTGTCAACCTCTCCGGCGACAAGCCGAAGACGATCGCCGAAGCCGTCCGTGTCCTGCGCCCAGGCGGTCGATTCGCGATCTCCGACGTGATCGCCGACCCCGACATGAACGAGCAGACCAAGGCAAACCTGGCGGCCTGGACCGGCTGCATCGCCGGCGCGCTGACCGCAACCGAGTTCCGCACAATCCTGACGAACGCCGGCTTCGACGAGATCGAGATCCGACCGACGCATCAAGTCCACGAGCACGCATCCTCAGCGATCATCCGCGCCCGCAAACCAGCCTAACCTCGTTCGGCGAGAACCGCGAGTGCGATCGGACGCTCGAACCTGTCAGTGATCCGCCAGCCGTTGCGCTGAAGCTGCGCGGCGAGCAGCTCCGGCGTGTATTCGCGCACGTGGTCGGCGTCGCTCGAGAAGTCCATGCCGCGATGGCGCCTGATCACGTTCAGCGAGTCCATCCCGAACTGCGGCACTTCGACCAGCAGCCGCGAGGTCAGCGCGTGCAGCTGTCGCAGGAGCGCGTCGACGTCCTCGATGTGCTCGATCACATGGCTGAGGACTGCGACGTCGAAGCCCTCGGGCAGCGGCGCGCCCACCTCGGCGACCTCGAACCGCGCGCTCGAGGTCACCGGTGTTCGCTGCCGTGCGATCGCGATCGCACGCGGATTCCGATCGATCCCCAGGACCTCCGCTGCCTGTGGGGCCAGTAGCCGTGCGAGCCGGCCCACCCCGCAGCCGATGTCGAGGACCCGGCTGCCCGGCGGCACCCACTCGGACAGCGGCGCCGCGGGCAGCGCCATCACGGCATTGTGGAACTCATCGCCGTACAGCGCGCCGGCGTGCTCCCACGCGAGCCGATTCATGATCCTGTTGAGCCGCAGCTCAACCGCCAATGCACGCGGACCAGCGACCCTGAAGGCGGTCCGCCCGGCGCGGTAGAGGACGGACGCGAGCAGGTCGCGGCGCTTGGCGCGGGCGAAACTGAGCTCAGCCTCGCCCAGCTGGGCCTGCGCGGCGATCACCCCGTATGCGCCCATCACCCGGGCGGTGGCGCAGCCGCTGAGAGGCGCTCGCCGCGCGACCAGGCGGACAGATCACGCCCCAGCAACCTGCCGAGCTGCTCGACCTCGGGTGCGAACTCCTCGTTCAGTTCTCGCCGCAAGGCGTCGGGCATCGGCGGCCGCGGCTCGTAACTCGTGTTGAGCCGGCGCGCGGTCAATACGACGTTGCGCCGGATCGCCTGGGTCGGCAGTGCACGGGCTGCCGCGCGCACGAGCGGGGGCGGGTGCTGGATCGTCCGCTGTAGCAGCCGGCTGCGTGCGCGCTTGTTGCCGTTGACCGTCTCGAACGCAGGACGAACCTGGGGATCGACCTCGAGGAACTCGCATGCGGAGGCGAACGTTGCCACCGGATCTGCCTGAAGGTCGTCCTGAACGATTGTCTGGACACGCTCGCGGCCGAACGCGTCGAAGTAACGCTGGAGCTGCTCGCTGAACCTGGCAGTCGCCCGGTATCCGGAGCGGCTGATGACCGGGTTGCGCGGCAGCCGCCGCCCGGCGAGACGGTCGGCATCGGCCGCGAGTGCCGCCTCGAAATCGGTGATGTCCTCGCTCTCCACGAACACGAGCTGGGAATGCAGCGAATGGATGAAGTCGACTGGGTTGCGGATCATCGCGATGATCCGCGCGTCGGGCTCGAACTCCTTGATCTCGCGCGCGGCGCGGCTCGAATGGAGATAGAACACCGAGCACTCGCCGATCCGTTTGCGATCCGCAGGCGCCCGCACTCGCGCCAGGTACTCGCGCTCGGTCTGCGGACGCACGTCCGGGCCGAAGCCGAGGTCTGACCCGAAGTAGTAGTTCTCCTTGGCACCGACGGCGACGTCGGGATGCTGGCGCAGGAAATGCGTCATTGCGGAGGTGCCGCACTTCGGCGCGCCGACGATGAAGAAGTTCGGTCGTGCCATCGTGCGGCGCTACATCCGCCCGCTGGTGAACTGCTGCCACTGGGTTCCCCGCCGGTCGGAGACGAACGGCGGCCGGGGGCCCGTCGTTCTTTCGATCACCGTGACATAGGGGTAGATATGAATCGCCTCGATTAGCTGCTGAAGGCCATTGGGGCCCATCACTCCTGGGGAGATCGGTGTGCGATCGTGCAGATTCTCCGCCAGCCCGGCGATGTAAGCGTGGAACGGATTGCCGAAGTCGGTGACGTCCTCACACAGATAGACGCCGCCGGGACGAAGGTGGGGCAGCAGCGCTTCGAGCGTCACCACCTGCTGCTCGGTCTCGTGGCCGCCGTCATCGACGACGATGTCCAGGGCCGGAACCTCTCGGAGGATCCGCTGCCAGAACCGGGGGTCCGCCTGGTCGCCGATGAAGATCTCCACGCCGTCCCCTGCGTAGGCACGGCAGCTCGGCTCGATGTCGACCCCGTAGACGGTACAGCCCTCGCCGAAGTAGTCCCGCCACATTTGCAGGCTGCCGCCGCTGTATACCCCCACCTCGAGGATGTTCACGGGCGTGCCGGCGAACTTGGCGAAGTGGCGGTGGTAGATGTCGAAGTAGTGGCTCCATTTCGTGATCCCGTCGCCCGAGGCGTGCGACTCGAAGTACCGGCGCAGCGGGTTGTCCGCCTCCGCGAATACCTGCGGCGGCGGCGGCGGGGCGGCAGCCAGCGCGCGGCCGTAGCGGAATCCCTGGACGAAGCGGGGCAGCGCGGCCAATCCGCGGTCAGCGCGGGTTCGCACCTGCAGCGCTCGGTGGCGAACGGTGTCCCTCATCGCGTGCAGCATAGGCTGACCGGCGCCGAGATGACAGTTCGGCGCGATGACGGTTACAGGGGAATAACACGCTTCGATGGGAGGCTCCGGGGCCTCCCGCGCCCGCCGCCCGCGGCACCAGGTCGGGTCCCTACCTCCGAGCATTCAGCGCTCAATCCACGAGAATCCAGAGCTAGTCACAGTTGGATAACATCCGCGACCGCATCACGCGTCAGACTGCGGGCGTTCTTTAGTCGGGGCTTAATACCGCGGTTCACGGACCATGGGGGTTCAAAATGCCGGGAGGGCTGAGTCGATTGTTGCGCCGCCGCGGGATGCTGCCGGTGCTGGTGGCTTGCATCTTCGTGATTCTGGGCGGCTCAGTGGCCGTCGCGGCGGTTGTAGCGACCCAGCCGGCGTCGACGAACCCACAGAACACCGTCCTGCCCGTGATCAAAGGCGACTTCCAGGAAGGTAGCCTGATCCACGTCACGACCGGAACCTGGACGCCGAGCGCGGGGAGTACAGGCCCGCTGACCTACATCTATGGCTTCTACCTGTGCAACAGCGCGCATCCCTATCCGAACTGTACGTTTCTCGGCGACCGGTTCGGTCCGACCTACCGGCTGAAGGGCGGCCAGGTCGGTGGCACGATCGTGGCGTCGGTCAGGGCGGCCCAGCCGAACGGGCATTGGGCGATCGTTCGCACCGCCCAGTATCCGACCAGCGGCACCGTGCTGCCGCTGGCGCCGCGGAACATCGAGCATCCCACGATCGGCGGCACCGCCCGCGACGGGAACACACTTAGGATCCTGCACAGCTACTGGCACAGTCCCGACCACCTTTCGTACAAGTACAAGTGGGAGGCGTGCGGAACGAGCGGAGCGCGTTGCACGACGATCGCCGGAGCGACGGGCCTGACGTTCAAGCTCAGCCATAAGTATTTCGGGCAGTTCCTCACAACCCTTGTAACGGCGACCGACGTGTCCATGTCGGCGCCCTATCAGGCGGCGAACACCGGTCAGGCTACCGCGCCGGAGCGCGGGCCCGTGAAGGCGCCGCCACGGCCGATCAACACGACGCGACCGACGATCACCGGGACGCTGACGGTCGGGAAGTTGCTACACGCGCACAGGGGTACGTGGGCAAGCGTCGATCTGGGGTTCCTCAAGTTCACCTACACGTGGGAGCGCTGCCTCGCCCTAGGCGGCGGCGGACACGCCTTCGACTGCACGGTCGTGCCGCATGCGACGAACCCGGAATACAAGCTCACGAACGCCGATCTCCATGATTGGATCGTCGTCAACGTCACGGCGACCGATCCCGAGGCGCAGCACCACGCCGTGGCGTCACAGCCTGACGGCCCGGTCACCTGATCGGGGGGCATTTCGTCCGGCGGTCACCCCGGGGGTGGCCGCCGAATGACTGTTACCAGTCCTCCCGCCGCAGGAACAGCTCGAGCGTCAGCAGGGCCCACAGCGCCTGACCATGGTCCGTGGCGCCGGTCGCGTGCTCGTGCAGGCATCGATCGACGGCGTCCGGCGCCAGATGTCGCTTGACGCGAGCATCGGGCGCGCCGACCCGGTCCCGCACGAATGCGGCGAGGTCATCACGGAACCAGCGGTCGAGCGGAACCCCGAAACCGCGCTTGCGGCGGTCTGTGATCTGCGGTGGCAGCAGGTCCGAGACAGCCGCTTTCAGCACACGTTTGCGGGCGAAGCCCCTGACCTGCTGGCGGGCCGGAATCCGCAGCGCGAGCTCCAGCAACTCGATGTCGAGAAACGGCGAGCGGACCTCGAGGCCATGTGCCATGCTCATCCGGTCGGCCTTGACGAGCAGGTCGTCGAGAAGGTAAGTGCGCAGGTTGAGGTTCAGCAGCCGGTCCAGCGGATCGGCTCGCTCGGAGCTTCGCCACACCTCGTCGTAGTCACGGAGCCCCCAGCCGTCGGCCTCGGTCAGCAGCGTGCCGCGCCGCTCCTCGCCGAAGAAGGCGAGCCATTCCCGGTAGGCGCCCGGAAGGCCTAACGCCGCCGACTCGCTGAAGCGGCGCAGGCTCGTGACCCGGCCCCGCAGCGCGGCGCGCGGTGCCCGCGCGAGCCCACGGCTCAGAGCCCGGTGAAATCCCGGCGGGACCGCGGCCATCCGGGCCACGGCCAGGGCGGCGGCAAACCGCTCGTAGCCGGCGAACAGCTCGTCGCCGCCGTCGCCCGACAGCGCCACCGTCACGTGGCGACGGGTCTGCTCACACAGCAGGAAAGTGGGGACCGCGCTCGAGTCACCGAACGGCTGGTCGTGATGCCACAGCAGCTGCTCCACGAGCTCCACGGCATCGGGCGAGACGACGAACTCGTGATGATCGGTGCCGTATCGCTGAGCTACCACCCGCGCATATCGGCGCTCGTCGAAGCCGTCGTTGTCGTCGAACCCGATCGTGAACGTCTGCACCGGTGCTCCCGCGGTCCGCGCCATGATCGCCACGATCGCGCTCGAATCGATGCCGCCGCTGAGGAACGCGCCGAGCGGGACGTCGGCGACGAGCCGGCGTTCGACCGCTCGCTCGAGCGCCTCGCGCACGAGCCGTCCGGCGCGCTCAAGCGGCACGTCGAGCCGGTCCGGACCCCCGCCCCCGGGCAGTGGCGGCTGCCAATACGGGATCAGCCGGGGCTCGGACGAACCGTCCTCGAGAACCAGCACATGTCCCGGGGGCACGCTGAGGACGCCGCGGTAGAAGGTAAGCGGGGAGGGGACATAACCGAAGGTCAGGTAGGCCGGGATTGCTCGGGGCTCGAGCTCACGGGACACGGCCGGGTGGGCCAGAACGGCCTTCAGCTCGCTGCCGAACACGAATGTGTCCGCGCCGGCAAAGTAGTAGAGCGGCTTCTTCCCAAGGCGATCGCGGCCAAGCACGAGCCGCCGCCGCCGCTCGTCCCAGACCGCGAAGGCGAACATTCCCTGAAGGCGTCGCGCGATCTCTGCCGGCGGCTCCGTTTCACCCAGGTGCGCGATCACCTCCGTGTCGCCGCGCGTCCGCAACACGTGTCCACCGGCGGCCAGGTCGTCGCGCAGCTCGCGAAAGTTGTAGATCTCGCCGTTGAGGACCGCGCCGATCGAGCCGTCCTCGTTGGTGATCGGCGGATCACCGGTGGTGAGGTCGATGACCGCCAGGCGCGTCTGGCCGATCACCCCACCGTCCTTGCCGAATGCTCCGTGCGAGTCGGGTCCGCGGTGGCGGAGCAGTGCAAGCTGCGCGTCGATGCTGGCGGTCGCGTGCTCGCCGGACCCGATCGCACCGGCGATCCCGCACATCAGTCGCGCACCCCGGACCAGTGCGACAGGTCGCGGCTCAGCAGCGACTCCAGCTCATGGTTGAGCTCGCGGTAGTAGCGACCCAGCTCGACGCGCACTCGGCCGGGCATCTGCTCCTCCACGGCCTCGCCCCTGATCGCCTCCACCGCGGAGGAGCCGAGGCGGTTGAACACTCGCGGCGGCAGTGTCTGCTTGGCGAGTCGCCTGACCGGGTTCTGCGGCCGGCGTAACCAGCCGACGACGGCGGCCGCGGCCCACGAGGAGACCTCACGGTGAACGTTGTGTGCGACCCCGGTCTCGGGCACGTAAGAATCATCGACGCCGACGAAGCGAAACACCTCCCTGCACGCCTCGAGCGGACGGCTGACGAAATCGTCATACAGGAGCACCTTGAGCTGGTCGGGCGGGAAGAACCGATACAGCTGACGGATCGCCGGCGCGTATTCGCCGAACTGTATGAACAGCCGGTTCCAGATGTCCTCGCGGTCCTCCAGCACGGTGAGAAGGTGCTCGAAGGGATCCTCGATCCAGCTCTTCTCGCGCTCCATCCGGTAGGAGGACCACGCCCGCTCCACCGGGTCACGCAGGATCAGCACCACCGAGCAGCCGGGGTTGTGTTCGGCCAGCCGCTCGACGCAGATGCGACGGGCGTAGAGCATCGCCGACTTGGCGACGAGCTGGTCGGTCGTGGCGTCGTAGAAGTACTTCGGGTAACACTGCTCCCAACCCTGATTCCACTCGTCCTCGTTGAAGAAGAACGAGATCTCGAGCGGGCCCTGCCCGGAAAGCTGCGGATGCTGTTCGAGGTAGCGCAACAGGGATGTCGTCCCGGATTTCTGCGCACCCGCGATCGCGATGCTGACGGGCGGCGGCGCCACGCGGTCAGGCCCGCTGCTGATAGCTGGCCTTCAGCGTGTCGCCGAGCGACAGCCGGGACAGACCGCGGTTGAGGCCCTGCTTTATCCGCTGGGTCGTCCGGCCGCCCTCGAGCGCACGCCGGACCGACTCGTCGACTGCCCCGCCGCCGCCACCACCACCAGCCCGCCGGCGACGAATCGTGGCGTACACCTCCCCGACGCTGAACCCCGTGCTCCGCAGATCGACCTTTACCAGGCCGGCGTCTTGCAGCAGCCGATCGAGCGTCGACACCCGGAAGTACCCGAGGTGCTCGGGATAGGTGATAACCCGGTAACGCGGCCCGAGCAGCCGTCGCGTGAGGCTCGAGAAATTCGGTGTCGTCACGTACAGCAGGCCGCCGGGACGGATCAGTGTTGCGATCGCCTGGATCTCGCGGCGTGGATCGACCATGTGCTCCAACACCTCGAACGAGGTGATCACATCGAAGCTGCCAGGCTCAAAGCGCGCAGGATCGAGCGGTGCCGGGCCGACCTCGAGGCCGCGCTCGGCGCAGATCTCTCGCGCGCGCGGCTCGAGCTCGACTCCGTCGGTCTCCCAGCCGCGGCTGCGGGCGGAGAGCAGGAAGTCGCCCACCCCGCAGCCGACGTCGAGCAGGCGGTTGCCGGCGCGGTGGGATTCGAAGTAGTCGAGTAACTCCTGATAGCGCCGCAGCGTTATGTCAGAGCCGCACGCGCGCCGGGGGTAACCACCGTAGTGCTCCTCGAGCTGGTCACGACCTGGAAACGTGTCAGCAAAGACATGGCCACATCTGCGACACGTGTGCAGGTGGCCACGGTGGTAGCGCCGCATCGGCGCCCACGCCTGCTCACCTGCCTGACAGAGCGGGCAGCTCTCCCGGCGAGTCATCGGGTGGTCACGCCCCTCGCGGCCAGGAAGTAGCACGTCACCGAATTATGTCGCATCGGCCGCGTCGTGGACCCGACGTTACCTGTACGCTTGCCGTCATGGGATCTCGCGGCCGCTACCCGGGCCGCCCGTTGCGCATCATGCACCTTGCGCATGTGATCAACCGGTATGACTTCATCGACAATGTCGTGCGCCATGTCTCCCCGGAGCGGTTCACCGGTTACGCGGCGACCTTCGTCCCTGAGACCAACATCCACGATCCGGAGTTCGCGGCCGCCGGGATCCCGCACTTCGTGCTCGGGGCTCGCTCGCGGCGTGACTATCCAGCGGCCGTAGTGCGCCTGGCCAGGCTGCTGCGCCGCCACGGCATCGACGTGCTTCATGCGCACCATTTCGAGCCGGCGGCGATCGGCTGGGCGGCCACGCGGCTGCATCCCTCCACCCGCCTGGTGGTGGGACGCCACTACTCCGACGACCACCACGCCTACCTCACCGGATCCAAGCGCCGCGCGATTCTCGGAGTCGAATCGGTGGTTCACGGCGGCGCCCGGCGGATCGTCTCCCCATCGACGATGATCCGGGATCTCCTCGTCGAGCGGCAGGGGGTGCCGGAGCATAAAGTGGTGGTGATCCACTACCCGTTCGATCCGGCGCGGTATCTGCTGCCGTCGCCAACGGAGCGTGCGCGGGTGCGTGCGGACCTTGGGGTCGACGGCGTATTTGCGATCGCCACGGTCGGCAGGATCCTGCCGAAGAAGGGTCACCGCTTCCTGCTCGGCGCGGTGCAGGAGCTCGCCGCCGAGCTGCCCGACCTCGTCTGGGTGGTCCTCGGCGACGGTCCCGGTCGCGCCGAGCTCGAAGCGGGCGTTCGCGCCGCGGGAGTCGCCGACCGAGTTCGTTTCACCGGCTGGCGAACCGACGCCCTCGCGGTCATGGCGGGCGCCGACGCGATCGTGCAGTCGACGCTGCAGGAGGGATTCAGCCAGGTGATGGTCGAAGCGCAGTGGATGGGCACGCCGCTCGTGATGACCGACGTCAGCGGTGCCCGGGACCTGATCACCTCGGGTCAGACCGGCCTGATCGTCCCGCCCGCGAATGCAGGCGCGCTCGCCGCCGCGATCCGCAAGCTGTACCGAGACCCGGAGCTGCGGCTCGAGCTCGCCGCCGGCGGCCGCGCGCGGGTCGAGTCTTCGCTGCATCTGGACGCCGTGATCCCGCGTTACGAGGCCGTGTACGATGCGGCGCTGGCCGGCTGAGGAGTCGGCAGGGCCGCTCACGCGAGGTCCCGGCGGCCGTCCCCCACGCAACCGTAGTTGGGGGTCAGCTGGACGTCGCGGAGCCCGACCCTCTCCAGCAGCGTCTGGACCTCGGCCCGCGTGTAGCGGATGCTCATCGCCGCGCCAACTCGGTCCGGTAGACACGCAGAACGTCGGAAACCAGACGGTCGAGCCCGAACCGTGCCACGGATCGTTGGAGCCCGGCCTGGCCGAGACGGGTCGTGAGCGCGGGATCGCAACATAGCGTGCGCACGGCCTGGGTCAGGCCGTCGTGGTCCTCCCGGGCGACCAGCATCCCCGTCTCACCGTCCGCGACGACGCTGGGAGTCCCGCCGACCTTGGTGCTCACCACCGGGAGACCGGCGGCCTGTGCCTCGATCAGGCTGACCGGAGTCCCTTCGTTGTCGGAGGTCTGAACGACGATGTCGCTGGCGTGGTAGACGGCGGGCATGTCCCTGCGGAACCCCGCCCAGGCCAGCCGGCCACCCAGCGACCGGGCCTCGGCGGAGCTCTGGAGCTGCTCGCGGAGCTCGCCGTCGCCGACGATCAAGAAGCGCACCGACGGGTCGTCGGGCAGCGCGGCCGCGAGCCGCAGGAACCGGTCGACCCGCTTGATCGGCACGAGCCTCGCCACCAGCGTGACCAAACGCGCGTCAGCCGGGATCCCGAGCTCGGCACGCACCGCCAAGCGGGTCTGCGCGCGACCGTGCCCGTTGGCGCTGAACGGCGACAGCTCGAACCCCAGCGGCACGACCTCGAACTTCGTCGCCGGCGCGATGCCAAACCCGACCAGATCGTCCCTGACCTCGTCGCTGACCGCGATCAGGCGATCACTGATGCGCGCCAGCGCCTGCTCGATCCGGCGATAGACCGCTGCGGTCCGTGGCGAGAAGTAGCCGCTCAGCGAGTGCCCGTGGTAGGTATGCACGATCACCGGGCGGGGCGTGCGGCCGAGTGAGGCGATCACCGTCGCCAGCCGGCCGAGCGTTCCGGCCTTGGCAGCGTGGGTGTGGACGACGTCCGGACGCTCGCGGCGGATGATCCGGATCAGCGCGATCAACGCCGGGAGATCGTGCCAGCCGGGGTTACGCCGCAGCGACGGCACCAGCGTCGGCGTGACGCCGAGCTCCTCGGCCAGATGGTCCATGCTCCCTTCGTCGGGCTCCTCGCGGCCGCGCACCAGCGTCGTCCGGTAGCCGTGCTCCTCGAGCCGTTGGGTCAGCGTGATCGCCTGGATCGCCGGACCGCCGATATTGAGGCGCGCAATGATGCGGACGAGCCGGATCGGCTCGCCGGCGGCCACCCGGCCCTGTCCGCTCACGCCGACTCGGCGGGCACCGATTCAAGGTCGGCAGTGCGCGGAGCCGCGGGCAGCGCAGGTGGACCGACGGCGATCCCGGCCGGCCGCCAGCGGACGCTGTCGAGCTCGACGATCGTCAGCACGCCGACTCCGAGCACAGTCGCAGCGATCGCCACCACGGCCACGATCCCCAGCCCGCCGCCGAGGATGGCCAGCCCGCACAGCCCTCCCTGGAGCAGGGCCAGCGCCGCCGCGACTCGCCGCGGCGAGCCCAACCGGCCATGCAGCCGGTGCGTCAGGTGATCGCGCCCGCCGGTGAGCAGCGACACGCGGCGGCGGGTGCGGGACACGCTGACCAGGGTGGTGTCGAGGATGACCACTCCGACGGTCAGCGCGATCGCCGGCAGCGCGGCGCCGCCAAGACCCAGCTCGCGTCCGGTGGCCATCCCGAGCCCGGCGATCAGGAACCCGATCGGCATGCTGCCGCCGTCGCCGAGGAAGATCCGAGCCGGGCCAGCGAGGTTGAAATACAGGAAGCCGGCGCACGCCGCAGCCAGTGCAAACGCCATTCCGGCGCGAAGCGGATCGCCGTGGACCGCCGCCAGCGCGCCGATCCCGAGGGCCGAGACGCAGCCGACGGTCCCACAGGCCCCGTCCATGTTGTCCATCAGGTTGAACGCGTTGACCAGCCCGATGCACCAGATAACCGTCAGCAACAGGTCGACGATGCCGTAGCCGGACAGCCGCCATCCCAGACCGTCGACGTACAGCGCCCCCGCGGCGACGGTCTCGGCCAGCAGCCGCAGTCCCGGCGAGACCGAGAAGCGATCGTCGACCGTGCCGACCACCCAGAGCGCCGCCGCGCAGATGATCAGCACGCGGAAGTGGACCGAGGCGCCGACCGCCGCGGCCGCCACGATAAACGCCAGCAGCACCGCCGCGCCACCGAGAAACGGAGTGGGGGCGGCGTGCTTGCGGTACTGACGCGGGCGATCGAGGAATCCTGTGCGTCCCGCTACCCGGATAGCCACCGGCGTCGCCACCAGCGCCACCGCGCCGGCGACGCCCCCGCCCAGCAGTGCGGCAGTTGCGACGCTCATACCGCACCCGCCAGTGCTGCGTCGCGGGGCACGCTCTCGTCCCGGAGGTGGTCGATGGTTCGCTGTAAGCCGTCTCGCAGCTGCACGCTTGGTTCGTAGCCGAGCTCGGCGCGGGCACGGGAGAGGTCGGCGAGCGAATGCCTGACGTCGGCGACCCGCGGGGCGCTGTAAACGGCCTCGATCCCCGAGCCCAGCAGCTCGCGCAGCGCCGCTACCAGCCGGTTGAGTGTCACGCGCTGACCACATGCGACGTTGTACACACGCCCGGCCGCTCCGGCCGCATCGATCGCAAGCATGTTCGCGTGGACGACGTTCGCCACATAGGTGAAGTCGCGCGACTGCTCACCGTCTCCGAAGATCACCGGGGGACGGCCTGCGAGCATTGCGGTGATGAAGTTCGGGACCACCGCTGCGTACTGGGACGTCGGATCCTGGCGCGGGCCGAAGACGTTGAAGTAACGCAGTGCGACGGTGTCCAGCCCGTACACGCCATGCATGCTGCGGGCGTAGCCTTCGGCCGCCAGCTTCGCGGTCGCGTACGGCGAGATCGGCAGCGTCAGCCCATCCTCGCGCTTCGACTGATCGGTGTTGGCACCGTACACCGACGAGGATGACGCGCACACGACTCGGCGCACATCGTGGTCACGCGCCGCCAACAGTACGTTCAGTGTTCCAATCACGTTAGTGGCATTACTGGTCAGCGGATCCTGCACGGAGCGGGGCACCGACGGCAGCGCCGCCTGGTGCAACACGATCTCGCAGCCGGCGACGGCCTTGCTGACGCGCTCGTAGCTCTGGATGTCGCCCTCGATCAGCTCGACCTCGCCACCGAGCACCAGCAGGTTCTCGCGCCGGCCGGTGGCGAAGTTGTCAAGGACCCTGACTCGATAGCCGCTCTCGAGCAGGTGCGCCGCGATGTGAGAGCCGATGAAGCCGCCGCCGCCGGTGACTAGGACACGCATCGTCATACCGCCACCGCCGCCCGCTCGCCGGTCAACACGTCGGCCAGGATCTCGTCCAACAGCAGGGTCTGGTGCCACCCAATCGCGGCTGTGAGCTTCGACGTGTCGGGGATACGGCGCAGCATGTCCTCGAAGCCTGCCTCGTATGCCTCGTGATATGGAATCGTCACGATCTCGGACGATGACCCTGTCAGCTCCCTGACACGTCGCGCGAGGTCGAGGATCGTGACCTCCTCGCGCGAGCCGATGTTGAACACTTGGCCGTAGTGACCGTCGCTGGTAAGCAGGTCGACGAGCGCCCGGACGACGTCCTTGACATGACAGAAACATCGTCTCTGGCTCCCGTCGCCGAAGACCGTGATCGGCTGCTCGGCGAGAGCCTGGCGGACGAACGTCGGCACGACCATCCCGTACCGGCCCGTCTGGCGCGGCCCCACGGTGTTGAACAGACGCCCCACGATCGTCGGAAGCCCGCGCTCGCGATGGTGGGCCAGCGCAAGGAACTCGTCGATCGCCTTCGAGCAAGCGTACGACCAGCGGCCCAGGTGCGGCGGGCCCATGACGAGATCGCCATCCTCCCGGAACGGAAGGGCGGTCGACTTTCCGTACACCTCGCTGGTGGAGGCGATGAACACGGGTCTACGCTTCTTGGCCGCGTGACGAAGGACCACCTCGGTGCCATGAACGTTGGTCTCGATCGCGCGTACGGGACTGTCGACGATCAGACGGACCCCGACGGCCGCTGCCAGGTGGAATACCGCGTCGGCTTCGTCGACCAGCTCGGCTACAAGCGGGCTGTCAGCGCACGACTCGATCGTGTACTCGAACCGTGGATCGTCCCTCAGATGCCTAATGTTCGCGATCGATCCGGTCGATAGATCATCGAGCGCGTGTACTCGATGTCCCCTGGCGAGCAGTTCATCCGCCAGATGTGAGCCGACGAATCCTGCGCCACCAGTGATAAGAAATTTCATATCCCGCCCTTGCGCAGCAGTCGGCATTCGACCGAGCACGGTCCACGGCCCGCTCCCGGCCCCATGTACATCCGTGTGTTGTATTGACAATCACGATGCTCTTCCGGATGCACCGCCCCTGCTGGCTTTCTGCACGCACAAGCCTATACGTTTGCTTGTGAAGATAGGGTGACCCGCAGACCTTTTCTGACGCACCTGAGTTCCCTGTGGTTGGTAGGTGACCGCGACAAGCGGCGCGTCCCACCCCTCGCTCTGGACACGCGTCCACCACCATCAGGGCGGGGTTCCCGCCCTGATGCTGAGCGCCCGCCGATGCCGCGCCGAGTGCGAACCCTACCGACACGATAGTCAGTTTGCAACTAGGCGTCGCCTAGGCAGTAGCGAGGTACGCGAACCGTGTCTCTCGTGACCGGGCCAGCGGGGCGAGACTGCGATCCGTATCGGGGGCCTCGAGGCTGTGACGGGTCCGTTTGCGATCGGCACGATGGTGCGATCGGTGCTCCTTCGCCAGCCGGACGGTGAGCGTGTAATGGGTAACGTCCTTGAGGCCGCCCGGGTTGGTGGCGGTCATCTGCGCGATCACCGACAGGTTCCGTCGGTCGCTGAGCAGGGCAAGCGCATTGGCCGAAAGCCTGATCGAGATTGACTTACTTCTGCCACCCGCGATCGTGAACTTGGCGCTTCCGAGAAACAGCACGTGCTTGTGCTCGCGCGTCTTCTTACCCGCCTTGCCCTGCTTGCCCTGCTTGCCCTTCTTCGCCGCCGCGTGCGCCACGACCGGCTTCGCGGTCTTCAGTTCGACCGTCCCCGCGCAAGACACTTGCCCGGTCGGGCACAAGAGCACCAGCGACTCGCGACCGTGCTCAGCGGTTCTCGAAGTGCTTCTCACCTGGACCGCCGGCGGCCCCGGCAGGGGCACGGGAGGGGTCGTGGGCGTCGGCGGCGGTGCGGGCGGCGGTGGCGGCGGCGCGAGCACCGTCACGGTCTCGGTAACCGGAGCGCTGTGCCCGTACACGCTGTCGAGCACCGACAGCGTGACGTTGTAGGTGCCGGCCGCCGCGTAAGTGTGGGTATCGACCGGCGTTGCGGTGTCATCGATCTGCCCGTCGCCAAACTGCCAGTGGTAGTCGAGGATGCTCGCGCCGTCGGACGGAGTCGAATTCGAGGCGTCAAAGCTCATCGTCAGGGGACCGGCGGCGCTCGCCGTGAACGCGCCGATCGGCACCGAGCCCGACAGCACGTGGATCTGACCGGTCTCATCGTATTCGCCGTAGTCGCCGAACACCTCCAGAGAGACGGTGTAGTCGCCCGCGACATTGTAGGTGTGGCTGACTACGCCCGAAGGCCATGTCGAGCCGGCGAAAGCCTGCACGGGCGCGCTTCCGTCGCCGAAGTTCCACGCGTACTCGCTCGTCGCGCCGCCGAGGTAGTTGATGCCGACCGGGCCCGTCGGCGGGCAGGCCGGGTAGGTGGTGGTTGGCGGCGGGCAGGCGTTGAACTGCACGGCCGAGCCCTCGCTGACCAACAGCGGGTTCGACTGGCTCGCGGGTTGCGGAGCGCCGCCGCCGGTCGCGACAGTGAAGGTTCCCGACGGCGCGGGGCACGGCGTACCGTGGCCAGGCGAGAGCTCGATCAACTCGCGTCCGCCCGGGGGGTTCCCCGCGATCGCGGTCGACGAATCGGCACCGCGGGTGAGCACCCAGATCGTGCCGTTCGCGCCGGCTGCCAGCGACGGCATCGGACCTGTGGTGTTGTTCGTCGCGTCTGCGCTGATCGGATCGGACAAGTTGCACGCACTCGCCGCGTCAGTCACCCCACTCGCGTTGATGGTCTGGTTCCCGAGCGTCTCGTACAGATTCGACAGCGGTGGGGTCGGGCTCGAGAGGTCCCCGTCGCCCAGCGGCGGGTCCTGATCGCTCAGCGGCGCCAGCACGCGCACCGCGGGGTTGTTCTGAGTCCATGGCCCGAGCGTCCCGTTCGGGTTCTCCGGGTCCGCGCGGGTCGCGGAGTCGGGCTGGAATTCGCCGGCGTATAGGCCGTTGCTGAGCGCGACGATCTGAGGAGAGGCGGCAAAGGTCGCTGCCGTCGCGCCGTCAGGGTCGCCGGACGCGGACTCCGGGTCGAGGTCGGACGTGACCACTGCAGCGTTATCTAGGTCTGTGGTGCCGTCGCGGTTCAGCACGACGTCGAGGCCCGACGAGAGGATCGCGGGCCGGCTGGTCAGGTCCGCGGGCACATTGACCACGTCGAAGTTCGACGACGCGGGGCCGCTGCCCTCGTCGAGCAGTATCGTCAAGCTGCCGTCGGGGGCGGTCGAGATCCCGGCGGGCAGCAAATCCTCGTCGCCGCTGTCGTTCCTGAGCGTCGCCAGGACGTTCGCCGACCACTGTTTGGTGACCGTCCCGCTCGCCGCGGTGCCGCAGGAGCTGATCGCGCACACCTGGGCGATTCCGGAATAGCCTTGGTTACCGTTGACGATGTCGGGGCCGTTGTCATCGTAACTCTGCACGGCGAGGTAGTCCGTCGACCCCGTGACGTCGACGGCGAGCCCTTCCGGGTACGTGATCAGCGCGCCTTCGCCCTGCGGGCTGCCTCTTAGTGGGATCAGCTGCTCCTGGGTGCTGAGCACCGCGGGCGTGGGATACCCGGCCGCCCCCCGGGTGAGCGTATCGGTGCTCAGTCCGCTCGCGCCGGTCAGGTGCGCGCTTCCGTCGGGCGTCGTCGACCACGCCAGAATCTCGTCCGCGATCTCGCACGGGGAGCCCAACGCGGAGTTATTGCAAGCGTCGACGCCGTTCGGATTCTGGTCATAGGACACGACGAGTGCGTACACGCGACCGGTTGCCGGATCGACCGCGAGGCCCAGCATCTCGTAGTAGTTGCCGTCCGCGGGCAGCGTGAACTCATCAGTTCCGAGCACCTGCCCGGTGTCGCTCAGCTTCTGCAGGCGCCACGAGGTCGTGCCCGTCACGTTCGACGGCAGATTGCTCGTGCGGTCGAGCACGTAGATCGCGGTTCCGTCCCCGCCGGGGGTGGTGTCCTTGGTATCGACTGCGAAGCCGACCGGATCGACGAACTTGCCCGGGGTCAGGCTTCCGGTATAGGTGCCGTTGGCGTACCTGCTGTTGTCAAAGCCGCCGCCGCGCCAGACTTCGCCGTACTGGCCGAACGCGCAATATTGATTTCCTGCCCCGCACGAGCCGGCGAGCGCGGTCGGGGTGGTCATCGCCATCGCGCAGACGACCGCGGCGACGGCGCAGACGAGCCCGATGGCGAGCGGCAGGCGAAGCCCCATTACAGCGACGATAGCCTCAAATGCCGTCCCAATTGTGGCGATGGGGTGATCACGAAATGGACACAAGAGCGCGGCGACCCGCGCAGTCGGGTCGCAGCCCTGTTCGGGCGTCGCGCCCGACGCCGGCGGGCACGGGCCCGAAATGTGCAGAAAGCGCCGCGGCCCGCCGCCCCCCGAAGGGGACGACGGGCCGCGAACTGGTGCGACTGGTACTCGGTGATTCCTTACGGGGTGATTCCGCTTACTGCTTGCACCGCGTAGCCGTCGATGCTCGTCGGCAGCTTCGCGTAGTACTGCTTACCGCTGGTCAGGTTGGCCTGTCCGGTGCTGGACTTGGTCTCATATGTGAGGTAGCTCAACACCGAGGACCCGACCGCCGCGCCTTGTCCCGGGGTCAGGTAACCCGAGGCTCCGGTGAGGTTGCTGGTCGGGTCGTCGTACGTGGTCCACGCCAGATCGTACGTCACCGCGACGTCCGGATAGGCGTGCGACACGGGGCTGCTGTCGCCGACGATGTTCGGGTCGCTGGCGATCGTTCCTGCCCAGCTGCCCGTCGGGATCTCGGTCGAGCCGCTGAGCGGAACGGTCCACGTTCCGACGCCGCCACTACCGTTGACGTTGGTGTCGGCGCCGGTGTAGACGTTGGCAACGCCTTCGGCTCCCTCCGGAAGCGCGTACGTCGCCGCCGGACACCCGGTGGTGCAGGTCGGGTTGTAGTTGTTCTGCAGGTAGACGTACAGGATCTGATGCGCGGCAACCGACGTGCCGGACACGCAGTTCACCGTCTGCGGGCTCTTCTTGAACCCGAAGATCGGCGTGGTCGGGCAGCTACTGCCGTTGCTCGCCGAGGCCTCAGCGGCGTCGGCGAGGTTCGCGTAGCCGATCGAACCTGGGTCCCCGATCGTGTTCTTGACCAGATTGGAGCCGCCCGGGTTGCCACCGCTGAACAGGCACGAGCCCGCTCCGGTGCAGTCCTGAATGTTCAGGTTGGTCGGCCACTGCTCGTTGTCGTTGACGAAGCTGCTCGGGTAATTGGCGTCGCCTGAGACGTCCAGGAAGCCCTTCTGCGAGTACGTGGTGCCCGAAGGCGAGCTGCGGACCATGTCCTCGATCGGGCCGCCGTCGGTGCCGTCGGTGATCAGGAACTTGGTTGCAGTCGGCGTTCCACTCGTGATCAGCGTGTAGCCGGAGTCCTCGAAGAGGGCGCACCAAGAGCCTACGCTGCCGCTGACGCCGCCCGGGCAATGTGTGCTACCCGGTACGTTCGTCCCGACGCCGGAGGCCGGCGGGTTGTAGATTGACTGAAGAACCGTGTTCTTCAGCTTGACGGTCGACGTCGAGGTGCCCAGCGTGATGTCCGTCGGGACGCTCAGCAGGATCGCGACCGGTGCCTGCGCTACCGGAACCGTGACTTGATTTACAGTACCGCCGGCCGCCGTGGCCGCGTTGCTGAGGTCGGTCGTCGATGGCGGGTCATCGCTGCCGACCCAGCCATCCAGCACCGGCTTGCCGTATGCGTTTGAGCTGCTGTCCGCGGTCGCATCGCACGCCAGGTCGAGGCTACCGGCCGCGGCGCCCGTGCATGCGATCGGGGTGCCCGCCTCGTCGCCGAACTCGGCGAGGCCGGTACCGCTCGACCCCGAGGTGTAGGTGGATGTACAGGGACTTGGGTCGATGACCCCCTGAGGAGTGCAGTTGAGGGTCGAGCGGTCACCTGCGGTGCTGTGCCAGATGGCCGCCCAACCGAGCCAGACGAACCCAGCGGCGTTGGTGCCGCCGATCTGGGAGATCTTCTGTAGCGACGAGCCGTTCGCGTACACCTGCGTGCTCTGTACGGGGGTGGCCATCGCGGGCGCCGCGCCCACGGCAGCCGTAACGCCAAGGCACGCCGCGATCGTCGCGGCCCGCCGTGGCAGAGAACTTCTAGGCATTTCTGCCCTCCTGAGATTTGCCCCCTCGGGGGAGTTGGTTTGGAATGCGGCGTCAAGGTATGCGAATCGTCGACCCCGCAAACGCTTTTCCAGTGACCAAGTTGTGAACATTCTGCTAGCGCCGAACATCGCCCGAACGGTTCTCAATTGTCACCAAGTGGTTAACAAGTTCGGCGATGGCGCCGACTACCATCGCCTACGACCTCGTGGGCAAGCGCGACCAACAACCGAACATTCGCGCGCGAATGTGGCTGACAGTGCTGACCTGCGTCGCGGGCGTCCTGCTGGCCGGACCGGTGAGTCCGGCGTCGGCGCTGATCGCTCCGGCGACCGTGGTGGCGGGTCCGAGCGCCAGCATCCTCGGCGTCGGCAACGCGGGGATCGCCCCTGACGGCACGGGCGGGGTCGTCTGGCGGCAGCTCTATGGCGGCGTCGCACACATCTTCGTCTCGCGGTTCTTCGAAGGCAGCTGGAGCGCGCCGATTCAGGTGGACACCGGGCAGGCCGGGCCGGCAACCTTCCCGGCGATCGCCGCGGGCGACGGCGGCGAGCTGCTCGTCGTCTGGGTGCAGCCATGGGCCTCGGTGTCGACCCAGGGGGCTGAGCCGCAGACGATCTACCAGCTCTACTCCTCCGTACTGGAGCCCGGATCGAGCGGGTTCGGGCCGGCGATCCAGGTCGACCCGGGCGACGTCGGCGACGGAAGCGGCGTGTACCCGTCGCTGGCGATGGCCCCGGACGGGACGGCCTACATCGCCTACCGCGTCGTCACCAACCCGCTGACTCCCAACGTTCCGGCGCCCGGCGAGCCCCCGCCGAGCCGCCCTGGCGACGAAATCGTGGATGTGCGCATCGCCAAGTTCAACGGCTTGTTTTGGTCATCGCTCGGTGTCGCGAACGTGCTGCCAGGCCAGGTGTCGATGCGTAAGCCGACCGCAAGCAACGCCCCGGTAGTCGCCGTCGACCGCGCTGGAGACGCGCTCGTCGTATGGCAGGAGCCGACGATCGACGGCGTCGCGCGGATCTGGGCGCGGCGCATCTTCGGAACGACCCTCGGCAACGCGCTCGAAGCCAGCCCCGAGGAGATCGACGGCCAGCACGTGACCGTGGACGCCGACGCCCCGTCGGTGAGCTTCAGTGACTACGGTGAGGCGAAGGTCGCGTTCCGTCTGGCCGGCGGCGCGGGCTCGCCGCTCCTCACGCCACACATCATGGTCAACACGCTGTTGTCGAAGTTCGTTGCCAACGCGTCAAACTTCAGCGGCGCGATGCCGATCGCAGGCGCAGCCCAGGTGGGCGCCCCGAGCGTCGCGGTCGACGACAACGGTAACTTCGAAACCGGATTTAGCTCAGCCGGGTCGACGGACATCGTGACCGGCAACGAGACGACCGCCGGCCAGCCGCAGCAGCTCGGTGCCGCGATCGGCGATCCCGCGCTCGCGACGCTCGACCCCGACAGCGGCGGCGCGGCCGTATGGCCCGCCACAGATGCGGCCGGGCTCCCCGTCGTCGACGTTCGCCAGATGTTCCCCGACGGCGGACTCCAGACCGCCTCGCTGTCGGCGCCGATCTCCGGGCCGATCAGCACGCTCAGCATCGGGCCCTCCGGTGAGGGGGACGCGTTGATCGCCTATCAGCAGGGGCTGAGCTCCACCTCACAGGTGGTGGTGTCCTACGTTCAGGTGCCGCCGCACAAGTTCTTCACCTTCACGCCGATCGGCTGGGTCAAAGCTACCCGGGCACGCTTGAGCTGGGACCAGGCGACCAACGTGATCGGGCGTGTTACCTACTCCGTGGTTATCGACGGTCAGGTAAAGGCGAGCGGGCTAACAGGCCTCGCCTATAGGCTACGAGCGCGGGGGCTCGGCGACGGGATCCATCACGTCGAGGTGATCGCGACCGACAGTGCGGGCGAGGAGACAGTGAGCCCGAAGGCGGAGCTTCAGGTCGACGCCGACCCGCCGCTGGTCACCGTGCGCCACCTGTCCCAGGGGCGCGTTCGCGTTCGCGTCCACGACTCCTACTCGGGCGTGGAAAAGCGAGCCACGCTGATCTCGTTCGGCGACCGAAGCAGGCCCGTCCAGCACCGGACGACGGTCGTACACGCCTACGTCCGCCCCGGGCGCTACCTGATCACGATCCGCTGCGCCGACCGGGTCGGCAACCATGCAGTCGACCACGTGTGGGTGCAGGCGCAATGAGCCACACGCGGATCCCGCTCGCCGCGATGACCACCGTGGCCCTCGCGCTCGCGCTCGCGTCCGCCACGATCGCGGCTCCGGTCGCCCGCGCGGACGTCAGCCCGCCGACGCTCGTCTCAGGGTCGCCCACGGTCGAGGCCGACTATGGCTCCTCGGCGGCGATCTCGTCGAACGGCCTGTACGTGGCCTATGTCGGGTCGCAGGTCGGCGTTTCGGGCATCTACGTCAAGAATCTTCAGACCGGAGGGCTCCGCCTGGTCGTCGCCGGCGACACGGGCGCGGTGGACGGCATACCCAAGCTCGGGGCCCCGTCGATCAGCGCCGACGGTCAATACGTCAGCTTCACAACCACCGAGACCGATCTCGTGCACGGCACCGGGAGCCAGTGCTCGAGCGTCTACGTCCGCAACATGTCGATGCCGATCAGCCCGGCCGCGTTCACGCTCGCGTCGGCCGTCGACGGAAGCAGCGCCAGCCTGACCTACGAGGGATCGGGGGATTCGGTGAACTGCGGCGGCGGGGGCTCGGCTTCTGGGGGGGCGGCGCTGAGCGGTGACGGGAGCGAGGTCGCGTTCACTGTCGTCGGCGCCTCGGACCTGATGACGGGGAACGGCGTGATCACCACCCCGCCCTCGCAGGTCGCGGTGCGGTACCTGCGCACCGATACCACGACCCTTGTCAGCCAGACGATGGCCTCGCTCGGTTCGGGCGATCCGCAGCCGGTCTCGCCCGGCGCCGCCCTGACCGACAATTCGGCGACTCTGCCGAACCCCGGGTCCGGCAGCCCGGGGACGGACGCCGATCCCGGCGACAGCACAGCGGCGATCAGCACCGACGGAACCACCGTCGCGTGGGAGGGCCTCAACATTCCCGCCCAGGCTCCGGCGTCCGCCGCGGACGGGCCGGTCACGCAAGCCAACGGCTATGACGAGCCGCTGTGGCGGCGGATCGCCGACGGCCCAGCGGCGCCGACCAGGCGGGTGATCGGCGGCGACGACCCCACCGCCTGCGCGGGCTGTGTCGGTCCGCTCAACCTGCTGTTCGATCCTAACGACATCACGGGCACCGACGCCGGCCCAGCGTTCGGATCATTCATCGCGTGGACTGGGTTCCCGGGCGGCACTGTCCTTGTTCCCCCTGCGCTCCCGAGTGCCACCCCGCGACTCAGCGCAAACGGTCAGATGGTGGCGGTGCTTTCGACAGCGCCCGCGCTGGGCGAGAGTTGCGGCCGCGCCTGCTCGTCGCTGAACCCGACCACCAACGCCTACGTCGTCAACATGGCCCCTGGGCTCAGCCGTGACCAGGCCGTGACCCGGATCACCGATTGGGCGAGCGAGTCGTTCGGCAATTTGAGCCTCGCCGGGACGATCCGGGACATCGCGATCTCACCGGAAGGCGACCGGGTCGCATTCGTCACGCAGCGCACGGAATTCCCGTACTCGCCGCCGGCATTGATCACCCCGCAGCTTAGCGGCGCCGCCTTCCCCCAGATGTATGTGGCCGATCTCACGGACGGGACGCTGCAGCTCGCGACGCTGGGGTACGACGGACAGGCCGCCAACGGCGCCGTCACCGGCCCGTCATTCAGCGCCGACGACGGTCCGATCGCATTCTCGTCCGACGCGACCAACCTCGTATACGGCGCGTTCAGCGACGCTCCAGGTGGTGGACCTGAGGTGTTCACGATCACGGAGCTGAAGCCGCCCGCGGTGCCGGGAACGCAAGCGATCGGCCCGCCGCCCCCCAACCCCACGATCACGCCCGACTGGGTGATCAGCGCCACCGCCAAGCGGGGCCGCGCCGGCACGGTGCTGCTGTCGGTCACGGTGCCGAGCGCCGGGCGGCTGAGCGCCGTCGTCCGTGCCGGCGTGCCGGTCGGCCGCGGCGGCGCGAAGCGACGGACGCCCCGGCACCAAACGAGGGCGCGCGCGGTGACGGCGAAGCGCAGATCAGGCCGCCGCGACCGCGTCGAGACACGGACCCTCGCCCGCGCGTCGACCGGGGCGGCCGGCGCCGGCCTCGTGGAGCTTCGCCTGCGGGCGCCGGCGGCCTACCACTCCTTGCTGGCCGGGGTCCACGGCCTGTACGCCACGGTCACGGTCAGGTTCGCGGTGGTTGGACGCCCGCCCCTGAGCGAGCGGCTGCCCGTCGACCTGATCGCGGCGCCCGATAAGAAGCACGCCCGCCGAAAGCCGAGGCATCGATGAGCCTGCGCTCGATCTCCGTGATCTGCGCGTCGGCGGTGTGCGTGCTCGCGGTCGCGCTCGCCGCTCAGGCGCCGCCGGCCCGGGCCGGCGACGGAAACGCGACCTGGGTCTCCGCTCCGGCCCTGCCACCGCCGACGCCCTCGGGTGCGACGCCGTCTCCCTACCCGGTGCCGATCGGCTACGTTGGCGACATCGAGTTCTGGCAGCCGAACCGCGGGCTGCTGATCACCGCCGGCAACAGCGTCTCCCCGGAGGGCCTGTACGCCTACGACGGCGTCAACTGGCACCTGCTATCGACCGTCTGCGGCGGCACCGACGGGCGGATCGCGTGGGCTGGCCCGGACGAGTTCTGGACGATCGCCGACCAACGTCCCGGTCAGGTACTCCCGCTGGGCGGGTCGGTGCTGCTCGAGGACGTTTCGCTGTGCCACTTCCTGAACGGCCAGGTTGTCGGCTCCTACGCAATGCCCCTCGAGCAGCCGGATTCGTACAAGCCGATGTACGCCGCGGCCTGCGATTCGCCGTCAGACTGCTGGTTCGGTGGTGCGCTCGACACATCGGGCGGCGCCTTCCACTTGCACTGGGACGGCACCAACGTCACGGCCGTCGACTCGCCCCAGGACCACGAGATCGCGTCGATGTCGGTCTTCAACGACCAGATCTTCGAGAGCGTGCAGCTCGGTCTGAACGACAGCTACGGCAGCGAGGATCCGCAGCACCCGCCGCTGCTCCATGTGATCGTCCCAGGCGACTCCGCGGCCCCGTTCCACAGCCTCTATCCCGAGGACGACCAGAATCCGGGCTGTGGTGCGTTCTGCCCGCCGCTACCCGAGTACGGCAGCTCCAGCCCATCGGACTACGCCGGGCTATCGCTGTCGAGCGACTGGCCCGCCGGCCCCGCCGACCCGCAGATGTGGGGGGTGGCCGGCGTCGAAGGCCCGTCGAATGGCCCCCCGATCGTCTTGCGCTACGCCGACGGGACCTGGACCCAGGTAGTGCCCAACCTGGTCTCGCTGCCCCAAACCGTCATCCCTTTGACAGGGGGGGCAGCTTCACCGAGCCCGCAAATCGTGGCGGCGGAGCCTAACGAGAGCGCGGCCTGGATCGGGGTGACCTCGCCGGACAACGACGGCGGCAATGCGCGCGTCGTCCGGATCGCGGTCAACGGCACGAGCAGCGCGACGGTCACCGACAAGGATCTGCTCGGTAGCGCCCAGGGCGTCGGTCCGCGCGGTGCCGCCTCGGCGATCACCTGCCCGGCCGCGCAGGACTGCTGGCTCGGCACCACCACCGGGTGGCTGTTTCACCTCACGGACGGGACGCAGCTACCCCAGGACACCGATCCCAACTTCGCCGGCGTGATCACCTTCCGTCCCTCCGATGGAGGCGTGCCCTCCGTCCTGCCGCCGGTTGGGGTCTTCGGCGTGGCGCCCGCCCCGACGACCCCGAATACGACTCCTCCGGGCAAGAAGCCGAAGGTCCACCGCGTAAAGGCCAAGCCCGTGATCAAGCGCGTGAGCCGCCCCCGCCTCGTCGACCGCACCGTCCTCGTCATCTCCTTCACCGTAACGGTAAAGGCGCACGTTCGGCTGGTTGCGAAGCGCCACCATCGAATCGTCGCCGAGACCCGCCGGAAGCTCCTCAAGCCAGGCCGGCACACGCTCAGGCTTCGGCTCGACCCGCGTCGCTGGCCTACTTCGCTGACGCTGCCGGCGGTCGCCGTCGCGGGGCGCCACAATGGCGGCGGCCCATCGGGCAATGGCAACGTGACGACGTCGTGAGCGATCGCAACCGCTGATCGCCCGGGCCGGGCGCTCACCAACGCCGGTAGCGCTCGCGCCTGACCTCCGCGCGAGCGTACGCCGCGCCGCCGCGCGGCCGCCGGCGTCGCAGCCCGGTGCCGCCGACGCCGGCGGCAAGGATCAGCACCAGCAGCGCCACGCCGGGCACGAACGGACCGGGATCGTCGGGATGGTAGGACGCGAAGCTCTGCTGGGTCTCGATCGCTTCCTCCTCCTCCTTCTGCTCCTCGACGACCCGGACCGACAGCGGCACGGCGGCCGGCACCGCGCCGAAACCGATCGGCGGCAGCGGCCGGACGGTGAACGCCGAAACCGGGAGGATCGTCGGCAGCAGCGTGGCCGACGACGCGACCACCGGTGGCTGAACCGGAAGCAGCGGCGGGACCCGGCCGATCGCGGCGAGGGGTGCTGGGGGGTGTGGCGGGGGAACTGTGATCGGGGTGGGCGCGATGGTCGGACCCGTCGTCCCGTTCGGGACCACACCCGTGGGTAGGATCCCCGTGCCGGTGGTGCCGCCTGGATTTGTGACCGTCACCGTTCCACACGGCTCGAGCACGCTCCCCTGCTGCACCGTCACCGGCATCGTGTAGCTGAGGCCGCCGCTGCTGATCGTGACCATCGTCGTGCCGGGGTTGTACGCGCAGAACAGGCCCGAAGTCGGGTCCGGGATCGGGTGGCCGTTCGCGTCCTGGAGGATCTGGCGCGGGTCGGTCGAGTTGGGATCGTGCTCGACGAAGTCGCCGATCTGCGGGTTCGACGAGGAGAACGTGTACGTAGGCTTGATGAACTGTCCGCAGGCGGTGCCGAGGCAGGTCTCGGGCAGCACCGTGTACGGGTCCGGCACCTTCGCGCTCTCACCGCCGTCCCATTCTTGACCCCCGAGAGGGCGCCGCGCGAGCCCCTGGAACAGCGCGACCTGACTGCGCCGCAGCAACGTTCCGTCGGTCGCGTCGAGCGCGAGCTGGCCGGCGTTCGGGATCAGCGACGCCGTGACGGGCGCCCGGTTCGTGCTCGCGTTGCGCTGCGAGGCGTTGACGCTCACGAGCAGGAAGCCGCTTGCCCCGAGGAACTCCTGTGCCGCGGCGGCGTTGCTCGGAAGGCTCACGTAGCCGAGCGTCCCCGTGCCGAACGCGGGAATCGAGTTGGCACCGGCCCCGATCATCTGGGACACGTTTTGCTGCGCCTCGTCGTAGAACAGGTAGGCCGAGGCGCCATGAGTCAACAGCACCTGCTGGACCGCGGCGCCGTCGCCGGCGCTGTTCAGAGCGCCGGCGTCGGTGATGTCGTCCCCGCCGACGACGATCGCCGGGATCCCGGCCTGACTGGCGCTGTCGAGCTGTGCCGCGAGCCAGCTCAGCTCGGCGCCGCCGTCGGCCTCGAGCGAGCCGGAGGAGAAGTCGAGCACGATCACTCGCACGGTTCCACCGGTTCCGGCCGAGTCGAACGCATACGCGGCCGTGCCCGGCGGCGGGGTCGGGGTTCCCGGCGGCGCCGCCCCCCCCGGCGCGTGCGAGCCGAGGATGCTGGTGAAGCCGGCAGCGCCGCCTGCCGCGGCGTTGACATCGGTCGGAGTGGCGGCAGCGTACACCGGCAGCGTCCCGCCGCTCGAGAGTAGTCCGGCGTAGTCCGAGAGCTCGCGGTCGAACGCGTCCGGGCTCAGCGTGCTGCCGGCCGCACTGACGCGCTGGCCGGCATACAGGAATGCTCGAAGGCCGCTGATCTGATTTGCGCGTCCGATCGCTGAGCTCAGCCATACGTCGGGCCCGAGCCGCTGGTTGGCGTCGCTCGAACACGGCATCGCGCAGCCAGATCCACCTCCGAGCGCGAACGTCGCCTGCGCGGGCGGAATCGAGATCGGGGCGCTCGTGCTCGCGGGCGGGGACGGCCCAGGTCCGTAGCGCATGACGCCGGCGGTCTCCGCCGCGCCGGCGGCCCCTGGCGCTCCGAATTGCTGCAGATCGATGCCGCCGGTCTGGCCGCCGACCGCCCATCCCTGGGCGCCGGACGGGTCTACCAGCAGAGCGAGAACGGGGTCGGGCCATCCCGCGAGGTCGGAGTTGTTCACCCCTCCGCCGAACTCGTTGGGATAGTCGTCGAGCTCTTGGTCGGACCATCCGCTTGCCGTCTCGCGCAGCAGAAATGTCTGGCTGGGGAGCGGGTCCGGCCCGAGCAGCAGCGGTGGCTGGCCCGGCGCTACCGGGGGCGGGTTGTCTGCGTCCTGCCACAGGATCGACGCCGGCCCATTGGGATCGGTGCCCGGATCGATATCGATCGAGACCAGCGCACGCACCGACGCGCCGTCCCTGATCGCCGCCAGCGCGGCGATGTTCCCGATCGTCGCGTCGCCCAGCGGGGTGCTCGAAAAGCGCCACGTCGTCGAGGCGGAATCACGCTCGAGTACGACCCCGGGTCCGGCGGCGACGGCGCCGCCGTCGGGCAGCCCGGCGACCCTGCTCATCACCGTCTCGTTGGCTGGCAGCGTGGCCAGGAGGGCCTGGGCGGAGGGATCGAGCGTCCAGCCGGCGCCGTAGTTCACGAGGATCCCGCCCTCCTCCTGTCCCGAGCCGTCGGGGTTCAGCATCCGGTAGCTCGCGATCGCCTCGCCGCCGGCGAACGCGATCGAGGTGAAGTTCGCTTGCGCGACCGCGGTCGGCAAGACCTGCTGGGTCCAGGTCTTGTCGTACGCCAGCAGCACGCCCTGCTTGCCGACGGCGTAGCCCAGGTCGGGGTCCGTCGAGGAGAAGGCGATCGCGGTCAGGTTGGCGTGGAAGTTCAGGGGCTTGGCGGGATCCGGCTCCCAGAGCCCGGTCTCCGAGGTCCAGATCCACATCGCTCCGTCGTCCCCGACGGCGAACGCGCGCTCGGGAGTCGGCCATGCAACGCCCCGCAGCGTCGGCGTCTGCACGACGCCGGCGGAGTTGTACAGAAACTCCGGGATCCAGCCCTTACCCGGCGTGTACCTGGCGATCTCGCCGCCAAGCCCGACTGCGAGCGCCTGAGCGCTGCCGTCACCTGGGGTCGAGCCGGGGGCGCCGACGAGTGCGAGCAGCGGCTGGCGGAAAGGCACCGGCCAGGAGGACAGCGCGTTCGCCGCCGCGCTGCCGGTGACCTGGACGACCTGCGGGCTCTGCGAGCTCGGGAGCGCGGTGCCCAGCCACCCCTCGGTCGGAGATGCGAACGCGGCGCCGCCCTCTTTGTCGGCGAGCGTCACGCCGCCCGGCGCCACCGGACCGCCCCCGCCGCCGAGGCCGGGTGCATCGCCGCCGGTGATCTCGTAGGAGAACGAGCTACCGCCTTCGGACAGGTTCAGCACCGCAGCCTCGGGCAGTCCCGTGATCATGCGGGCTCCGGGATCCGTCGGGGACGAACCCGGCCAGGCGAAGCTGCCGTATGCGGCCGGCAATGTCGCCCCGAGCGACGGCGTGCCGGGTGCGCACAGCGAGGTCGGATAGCACCACGTCCCGGCGACCTCGCCCGCTGGTGCTCCGGCCACGAACACGCTGGCGCTACCCGTGTCTGCCGGGCCTACGCTGAGTCCAAAATCGATCCACACCCCGCCGCCGCTGGCGGTCAATAGGGCACCGCTTCCGACCGGCAAGGCGGTCTCGCCGAACAGCGGCGGGATGCCTGACCCGAACAGCCAGGTCTTCGGCTGCTGCTGCACCCAGACCGGAGCTCCAGAGGATCCGGTCTCTCGCTCGAACAGCAGCGGGTTGCTCGAGCTCGCCGCGGTCGCGAGTAGCCACGCGTTGCCCGCCGAGCTCGCCGACAGCGCGAGCACCGTGAGCGCGCCGCTCGCCCAATTGGCGCAGGTGGCGGCGCTGCTACCGAGGCCGCATATCGGCTCGCGCGACCACTGCCCGTCGACGTAGTGGAGCACGCCGGGCACAGCGGTCGACTCCGACCCTGGGGCGATCAGGACTCCGACGTGGCCGCTCTCGTCGATCACCGCCATCGTCGGGATGCCCGACGTGGGGTACAGCGTCTCACCGGCGCGGAGCCCATCGGGGCCGGTAGTCGGCGGAGCGGTGGGGCCGACGAACGCCGCGCCGGGATCGCGAGTGGCGAGGCTGTCGGTTCCGTTGCTATCCGTCCCGGCGAGCACGACTCCCCCGTCGGGCGTCACCTCGCTCGCGGCCCACGGGAGCGAGATCGGACTACCGTTCTGGTCGTCGACCGGCACGATCTGCCAGTCGCCCGCGGCGGTCGTGTAGCGGAGCAGCACCTGGGAGTTGGCGATCGTCTGACCGCCGACAGTCGCCGGCACGGCCGTGACCCGACCCTGTGCCCATGTCTCGCCTGGCGCCTCGCCGGGCGAGGCGCCGATCACGCTGACGGCCTCGGCCGGCATTCCGAGTACCGGAAACGAGTTCAGGCCTTGGGCAACCGCCGGCGGCGCGGCGCTCACCAACCATGTAGCACCGAGGCCGATGCAGACGAGCGCCGCACGCCATGACCGGGGAGCCCGGCCGGTTGTCCGCCCACAGCCCTCCATCTACCCGATCGGCTGCGATTCGCACTGCAGGTGGGCAACCGTCGCGCGCGCGACGGCACGAACACGTCGTGGCAGTGGCGCAAACCACAGCCGCCTGACGACTGCCTGACCCGGCCCTAGCAGATAAGTCAGGACGCGCTGCGCGGCCGCTGTCTCGGGCGCGCTCAGACCAGCGATGCATGGGTCTCGATAGGTCAACAGGTACGCGCTTGTGAGCAGTGGATACGTGCTGTTCGTTGCCGTGGCGATCGTCGGCGCCACGTACGTTTTCGAGGCTGTCCGCAGCGCAGCCGCCGTAAGCCCGTTCTGTAGCGCCACCGGCTGCTCGGTGTAGCCGATCGAGCCGCGGGTGCTGGTGATCGACTGAACCACTGCCTGATCGCCGAGATCAGCTGTCCCGCCGGGCCAGTGGATTGTCGGGCCGCTGCCGATCTTCCGCCGCCAGCGCTTGGAGCTTGCCGACAGGTAGCCGGTCAGGATCGCCGTAGCGGTCGCAGGATCGCTTCGGTGCACGACTCTGATCGGAATCGCGGGCAAGCTCACGCCCGGGTTGTCGCGCTTGATCTCACGGTTGTTCCAACTCGCGACCGAGCCGCGGAAGATGTCGGCGAGGGTCTTGCCGTCGAGATTCAGCCGCACGTGAACCGACGGCAGGTCGTAGATCACCGACACGCCCCAGACCGCCACCGGCACGACCTCGGCGTATGTCGCTCCCTGGCGCGACAGCACCTGTGACGGGGCCGGTCCATCACCGGCATCGAACGCGAGCCTTCCGGCGAGAAAGCCGGACATCGCCGCGCGGGGATCGAGCAGCTGGTAATTGAGCCTCAGCCCCTGACCCGACAGGAGGCTTCCTGCCTCCTCGTAGATCGGGAACTCGACCGGTCCCCCGGCGCCCCATACGATCGTGCGTGAGCCGGGTCCCGCGATCGAAGTGGGCGGTAGGCCTGAGGCGCCACCGCACCCCGCCACAGTGGCGCCCGCGGAAGCGGCGACGCAGACGAGTGCCGCCAAGCGCCGCTTCCGCGTCCAGCGCTGCGCCATCACCGGCATTTCTAACTCGTGCTCTGGTTGGCCGCGCCCGGTGTCGGGTTGAACGCACATCGGAAGTTCTCCGGCTGCGCTACTGGCTCGGACCCGGCGAAGCCACCCTTCTGACGGTTCGAGTAGACGGTCACGTACTGGAGCGTCTCGGGCTGGGGGTTGGCGGGTTCAGGCAGCGGGTTGGGCTCGCCGGTGTTCGGGTTGCCCGTCGACCCGACCGTGACGCCCTCCGAGCCGGCGGCGTCCGAACCGGCGGCGACCGTCACGAGCGTGGCGCTCATCTCCCGCTGGTCCTTCAATCCGAGGGACGGATCCTGATCGATCGTGGCGGTCAGCGGCGAGTCGTTGATCGTCGACTCAAGCTTGACGCGGTTGGCTGCGCCGATCAGCTGCGCGGCCGTCGGAAGGTAGCCGCCGAGGCGCACGCACGCCTGCGAGGACCAGAAGTAGTTGTTCAGGCCGACGTCGGCGTTCGTCAGCGGGTAGGGCGAGGCCATCAAGCACCAGCTGCCGAGATCGACGGTCGTCGGCGGGCAGCTCGGCGCCAGCGAGCTGGCGCTCTGGCCGCCGACTTTGTTTGCGTCCTTCGCCCGGGGAACCGTGGGCAGATACTTGACTGGGATCTTGCCATGGGCCCCTAGCCGGACGAGCGTCCCCGCCTTGGCCCCCGGGTGACGCTTGACCGGGCCCGTGCCGATGTTGAGCGCCGCCACCCTTGCCGGCGCGCCGTGGCCCGGCCTGGCTGCGCCCGCCAAGCCGGTCGTCGACGCCACGAGCGAGCCGATCGACACCGCCAGTGCCGCCCAGGCTACGACATTCACGTCGGGGGCGCGCATCCGCTGCCGCACCCGATCAGGCCTCCGGTTCCGGGCTTCGGTCCGAATGGCCCTCGCCCCGCTCCTGGCCCTCGACGGCCCACAGCTCCGACATCTCGATCGGCTCCACGGTCGACAGCACAGCGTCAAGCGCGAGGCCTGACAGTGTCTCGTGCTCGACCAGGGCGTGGGCCGTCTCTTCGACCGCGTTCCAGTTGCGGCTCAACAGGTGCGCGGCCCGTGCCTCCGCGTCACTGACGAGGCGCTCGACCTCGCGGTCGATCAGGTCAAGCGTCGAGGGTCCGGTGCTGCCGAGGTCCTGGAGTGATGCACCGAGAAACACCTCGCCGCCGGCCTCTCCGATCGTCACCGGGCCGAGCGCGTCCGACATACCGAACGAGGTCACCATCGTGCGGGCGAGCGAGGTAGCCGCGTGGAGGTCGTCGCTGACCCCGGTCGAGAAGGTACCGAACGCGAGCCGCTCGCCGGCGGCGCCGGCGAGCATCGCGACGAGCTGAGTCTGGAGCGACAAGCGGCTGTGAATCCTCGCGTCGCGGTCGGTGAGCATGTGCGCCGCGACTCCGAGCTGGCGACCGCGGGCGACGATCGACAGCTTGCGATGCGCGGCCGCTTGGCCCGTGGCCTCGGTCACTACAGCGTGCGAGGACTCGTGGATCGCGATCACCCATCGTTCGTCCGCGGTCAGCGCGTGCGGCTTCGCCGGACCGGCGATAACGCGGTCGATCGCCTCCTCGAGCTCGTGCTGCTCGATCTCTTTCCTGCCGCCGCGGACGGTGAGCAGGGCGGCCTCGTTGATCACGTTCGCCAGCTCCGCGCCCGAGAACCCGGGGGTCAGACGCGCGATCTCCTCGATCGAGGCGTCGCGCGCAAGTGGCCGCTTGGCGGCGTAGAGCTGAAGGATCGCGAGCCTGCCGTGGACGTCGGGTACGTCGACTGTGACCTGCCGGTCGAAGCGGCCGGGACGTAGCAGCGCGGGGTCGAGGATGTCAGGCCGGTTCGTCGCCGCCATCACGACGAGCCCTGCGTCGCCGCCGAAACCGTCCATCTCGACCAGCAGCTGGTTGAGCGTCTGCTCGCGCTCGTCGTTGCCCTGCCCGATCCCAGCGCCGCGCTTGCGCCC